>Ga0209918_1000283_pt1 | contig 37424 bp, 32 predicted proteins | sample SalPonD_shore_MG_FD_185712 | JGI IMG/M metagenome (GOLD analysis project Ga0209918, IMG submission 185712) | Salt pond soil microbial communities from South San Francisco under conditions of wetland restoration - Salt Pond MetaG... | ecosystem: Environmental > Aquatic > Marine > Intertidal zone... | reverse complement strand
AGGGCCGCAGCTTCTGGATCCTGGACGACGTGACGCCGCTGCGGCAGATGGCGGACTCGGTGGCGAGCGCCGACCGCTTCCTGTTCCAGCCCCGACCCGCCTTCCGCGCCGGCATGGGCGGCTTCCGAGGAGCCGGGATCTCCGGACCTCCGGGACCGGCCGTGTTCGACTACTACCTGTCCGGGAAGGTCCAGGACACGCTCAGGCTCGAGATCCTGGACGCCGACGGGAACGTGGTCCGGACCTTCGAGAGCGGGAAGGCCGAGGGCGGCGAGGCCTCCGAGGAGGAGTCCTTCTTCGGGGGCGGGCGCGACAGGCCGCTCCCGAGCGGGAAGGGCATGCACCGCTACACCTGGAACCTCCGCCTGCAGGGCGTCGACAAGCCCGAGGATGCCGTGGTGTGGGGGTACACGGGCGGCCCGACGATCGTGCCGGGGACCTACACCGCCCGCCTCAGCGCCGGGGACTGGTCGGCGGAGCGGAAGCTCGAGGTCCGGCCCGACCCGCGCTGGCAGGGAGTGTCCCACCAGGACCTGGTGGACCAGCTGCACATGGCCACGGCCGTCCGCGACACGCTGCAGGGTGTCTACGACGCGATCCGGGCGCTGCGCTCTTCGAGGAAGCAGGTGAAGGCGGCCGCCGAGCGGGCCGAGGCCGCCGGCGCGGACGGGGAGGTGGCTGCGCGGGCCGACTCCCTGACCGCGCGCATGACAGAGCTCGAGGGCGAGCTCATGCAGACCCGGAACGAGAGCGGCCAGGACCCGATCCGCTTCCCGCCGCAGTTCGACAACCAGGTGGCCGCCCTGTACGGCAACGTGGCCGGACCGGACGGCGCACCGACCCGGGGCGCTCGGGAGCGCTGGCAGGACCTCCTGTCGCAGTGGAAGGAGTTCCGCGGGCGTCTGGACGGCCTCCTGAAGGACGACCTGGGCGCCTTCAACCAGCTCCTGCAGCAGCAGAACGTGCCGGCCGTGGTCGTCCCGAAGGGGAGCGCGGGCGGCAACGGATCCTGACCGACCGGCGCGAGCGGCGAAGACGGGTCACTGCGCCGTAGACCCGACCGTGCGGGAGGCCCGGCCGACGCGCCGGGCCTCCCGCCCCGCTCCGCCCCGATGTCCACTCGAACCCCCGACGGGAGAGCCCCATGCCCCAGCCCGAACGAGAGCAGTGGAGCACCCGCCTCGGATTCGTCATGGCCGCGGTCGGATCGGCGGTCGGCCTCGGCAACATGTGGAGGTTTCCCTACCTCACGGCCGAGAACGGCGGAGCCGCCTTCGTCCTCCTCTACATCCTCACCACCGTGTTCATCGGCCTGCCGATCATGCTGGCCGAGTTCACCCTGGGGCGGGGCTCCAAGCGGAGCCCGATCCAGGCGCTGGCCTCCTTCGGGGGCGACCGATGGAAGCCCCTGGGCGGGCTGTTCGTGGCGGCGGGCTTCCTGATCCTGGCCTACTACGGCGTCATCGCCGGGTGGACGTTCCGCTACGCCGTCGATGCCCTCTTCCACGGCTTCGGCGGCGATCCGGCGGCCCGCTTCCAGGCGGCGGCCGGAGGATGGGACGCGGTCCTGTGGCAGCTGCTGTTCATGGGGGCCACGATCACCATCGTCGCGGCCGGGGTGCGGAGCGGAATCGAGCGGACGTCCCTCGTCCTCATGCCCGCGCTGGCGCTCATCGTGATCGGCCTGGACCTGTACGCGGCCACGCTGTCCGGGGCGGGGGCGGGCTACGCCTTCTACCTCAAGACCAGCTTCGCGGACGTCCTCTCGTGGCGGGTCCTGGCGGACGCGGCGGGCCAGGCGTTCTTCAGCCTGAGCCTGGGGATGGGCGCCATGCTGACCTACGCCAGCTACCTCTCCCGCGACGACGACCTGCCGCAGGAGGCGGTGGTCATCGCCGGCACCAACTTCGCCTTCGCCTTCGTGGCGGGGCTCATGGTCTTCCCGATCATCTTCGCCTTCGGCCTGTCGGGTGAGGTCGGCGAGAGCGCCGTGGGCGCGCTGTTCATCAGCCTCCCCAAGGCGTTCGCCTCGATCGGGACGGCCGGCCGGGTCGTGGGGTTCCTGTTCTTCACCGCCATGCTGGTGGCGGCCCTCACCTCCGCCCTCTCGCTCCTGGAGGTCGTGGCTTCCTCGGCCATCGACGGGCTCGGCTGGAGCCGCAGGACCGCCGCGCTCGTGTGCGGAGGCCTCATCACGGCGCTCGGGATTCCCGCCGCCTTCGACCTGGACATCCTCGACCTCATGGACAAGGTGGCCGGGAACGTCCTCCTCCTGGTGGGCGGCTTCTTCCTGGCCATCTTCGTGGGGTGGGTGGCGCCCGACCCGACCGGGGAGGTCCGGAAGGGCGCCTCCTCGACCGGGTGGCTCCCGGCCTGGCAGGGCTTCCTGCGCTGGGTCGTCCCGGCCCTCCTGCTCATCGTGCTGTGGTTCAGCACGCAGGAGGCCTGGGGCTCGCTCACGACCCTGGTGAGCCACCTGACGGGAGGGTGACCGGGGCGCCCGCCCCCGGTCGGGCCGCGGCTCCGGCCACCGCGGCGGCCGGGGCCGTGTCCGTCCCCCACAGCCCCAGCCGCTTCTGCGCCGTGTCCAGGTAGGTGTAGACCACCGGCGTCACGTACAGCGTGATGAGCTGGGAGAACAGGAGCCCGCCCACCACCGCCAGGCCCAGCGGGCGGCGCGACTCCGCCCCGGCTCCGAACCCGATCGCGATGGGGAGGGTGGCCATGAGGGCCGCCATCGTGGTCATCATGATCGGCCGGAAGCGCACGCTGCACGCCTCCAGGATCGCGTCCCGGGGGGACGCCCCCTCGCTCCGCTCCGCGTCGAGAGCGAAGTCGATCATCATGATCGCGTTCTTCTTCACCAGCCCGATGAGCATGATGATCCCGACGTAGGCGTAGACGCTCAGCTCCACGTGGAAGACCAGGAGCGTCACCAGCGCGCCGAAGGCGGCGAACGGGAGCCCCGAGAGGATCGTGATCGGGTGGATGAAGCTCTCGTACAGGATCCCGAGCACCAGGTAGATCACCAGCACCGCCAGGACGAGGAGGACCAGGAGGCCCTGCTGGCTCGACTGGAAGGCCGCGGCGGTCCCCGAGAAGGTCGTGTTGACGGCCGAGGGGACGCGCGCCCGCGCCAGCCGCGTGATCCGCGACACCGCCGTCCCCAGGGACGTCCCGGGGGCGAGGTCGAACGAGAGCGTGACCGAGGGCACCTGGCCGGCGTGGCTCACCGTGAGCGGGCCCATCGTGCGCTGCATCGTGGCCAGCGAGCGGAGCGGCACCATCGTCCCGTCGTCCGAGCGGACGTAGAGCATCCCGAGGGCGTCCGGGTCTCGCTGGTACTGCGGCAGCAGCTCCATGACGACCCAGTACTGGTTGGTCGGCGTCAGGATCGTGGAGACCTGGCGCGAGCCATAGGCGTCGTACAGGGCGCGCTCGACCTGGCTGGTCGTGACCCCGAGCGCCGCGGCCCGGTCGCGGTCGATGTCGACGGCCACCTGGGGATTGGAGATCTGCAGGTCGCTCGTCACGTTCACGAGCACCGGCAGGCTGTCCATGGCCGCCTGCATGACCTGCGCGCTCTGGTAGAGCGTGGGGAGTTCGGCGCTCTCCAGCGTGAACTGGTACTGGCTCTTGGAGCCCCGCCCGCCGATCCGGATCGAGGGCGGGTTCTGGAAGTAGACCTTCACGCCCGGGATGGCCGCCACCTTCCGGTTCAGGCGCCGGATCACTTGGTCCACCCCGTCCCGCTCCGAGCGCGGCTTGAGGTGCATGAAGACCGTGCCCTGGTTCATAGTCCCGCGCCCCCCGCCCACGAAGGACATGAAGTCCCGGACGGCCGGGTCCTCCGCCACGACGGCCGCCACCTGCTTCTGGTGGGCCAGCATCGCCTCGAACGAGGTCCCCTCCACCGTCTCGACGGTGCCGTGGACGCGGCCCGTGTCCTCTTCGGGGAGGAAGCCCTTGGGGATGTGCACGAAGAGGAGGATGGAGGCGACCAGGATCGCGGCGGAGAAGCCCATCGTCTCGACCCGGTGGTCCATCACCCAGTCCAGGGAGCGCTCGTACAGCCGGAGCGAGCGCTGCCACAGGTCCTCGGTCACCTCGAACAGCCGGCCGTGATGCTGCTCGCTCGGCGGCCGCAGGAAGCGGCTCGAGAGCATCGGGGTCAGGGTCAGCGACACGACGCCCGAGACGAGGATCGCGGTCATGATCGTGACCGAGAACTCGTGGAAGAGCCGCCCGATCACCCCGCCCATGAGGAGGATCGGGATGAAGACCGCGGTGAGCGACAGCGTCATCGAGAGGATCGTGAACCCGATCTCCCGCGACCCGTCCAGGGCCGCCCGGATGGGCTCCTTCCCCATCTCCATGTGACGCACGATGTTCTCGAGCATGACGATCGCGTCGTCGACCACGAAGCCCACGGCCAGGGTGAGCGCCATGAGGCTCAGGTTGTCCAGCGTGTACCCGGCCAGGTACATGACCGCGAAGGTGCCGACGATCGAGATCGGGAGGGCCAGGCTCGGGATGATCGTGGCGGAGAGGTTCCTCAGGAAGAGGAAGATCACCATCACGACCAGGCCCAGGGTGAGGATCAGGGTGAAGCGCACGTCCGAGACGGAGTCCTGGATCGACTCCGATCGGTCGTAGAGCATGTGCACCTGGACCGAGGCGGGGATCTCCTTCTGGAGGCGGCCCAGGAGCTTCCTCACGTCCCCGGCCACCTTGACCGTGTTCGTGCCCGGCTGGCGCTGGATGGCCAGGATGATCGAGCGGGTGTCGTTGAACCAGCCGGCGGTCTTGTCGTTCTGGACGTCGTCCACGACCCGCCCCAGGTCCTGGAGCCGGACGGGCGAGCCGTTCCGGTAGGCCACCACGAGGCGCCGGAAGTCCCGGGCGTTCCCGAGCTGGCCGTTGGCCTGCACCGTGTACGCCTTCTGGCTCCCCCACAGGACGCCGGTCGGGAGGTTCACGTTCCCGCTCGAGACCGCCTGCGAGACCTGGTCGATCCCGATCCGGCGCGACGCCAGCTCCCCGGGGTCGAGCTGGATGCGGACGGCGTACTTCTGCGAGCCGTAGATCGAGACCTGCGCCACGCCCGGCACCGTGGAGATCCGCTGGCCCAGGACCGTCTCCCCGTACTCGTCCAGCGAGGAGAGGGCCAGACTGCTCGAGGTGAGCGCCAGGTACATGATCGGGGAGGCGGCCGGGTTCACCTTGTTGTAGCTGGGCGGGATGATCCCGGTCGGGAGGTCGTGGAGCGTCTTGGAGATGGCCGCCTGCACGTCCTGGGCGGCCGCGTCGATGTCCCGGTCCAGGTCGAACTGCAGGGTGATCGAGGTGGAGCCCTGCGTGCTCGTGGACGTCATGTCCGAGATGCCGGCGATCGTCGAGAACTGCTTCTCGAGGGGCGTCGCCACCGCGGCCGCCATCGTCTCGGGGCTGGCCCCCGGCAGGCTGGCCCGGACCGAGATGGTGGGGAAGTCGACGTTGGGCAGGTCGCTCACCGGGAGCATCCGGTAGGCCATGATCCCGAAGATGAGGATGCCCGCCATCACGAGCGTCGTCGTGACGGGCCGCCGGATGAAGAGCTCCGAGGGGTTCATCGCGTCCCCTCGCTCCCGCCCCCGGCCTCAGCCGCCGCCGCCGGCCCGCCGTCGCCGCCACCGGCCGCCGCGGCGCCCTCCGTCGCGGCCGCGCCCTCCCGCGACACCCCATCCCCCGCCAGCTGCGCGGCGTTGGTGACGTCCGCCCGGGCGCCGGCGAACAGCCGGAGCTGCCCGTCGGTCACCACGACCTCGCCGCCGTCCAGCCCCGAGGCGATCACGTCCAGGCTGTCCGTGGTGCGCGCGACCGTGACGTCCCGGGTGGCGACCGTGGAGTCGGACGGGTCGATCACGTACACGTAGGTCCCGTTCTGACCGGTGGACACGGCGCCCTGCGGGACGACGACCACGCCCCGGTCGACCTCGAGGACCAGGCGCACCTCCAGATACTCGCCCGGCCACAGCCGCTCGTCCCCGTTCGGGAAGCGCGCCTTGAGGGCGACCGTCCCGGTCGAGCGGTCCACGCTGTTGTCCACGAACGTGAGCCGGCCCTCGGCGCGCCCGTCCTCCCCGCCGGCCGGCGCGGCGTTCACGAGGAGGGAGTCCCCGCGGCGCTCGAGGAGCTGGGGGAGGTAGCGCTCGGGCACCGCGAAGCGCACCAGCACCGGCCGGATCTGGTTGATGACGACCAGCGGCTGCCCGCTCCCGGCGCGCACCAGGTTCCCCTCGTGCACCAGGAGGCTCCCCGTGCGACCGTCGATGGGCGAGCGGATCGTGGCATACTCGAGGTCGAGCCGGGCGCTGGCCAGGGCCGCCGAGTCGGCCGTGACCTCGGCCCGGAGGGCGTCCGCGTCGGCGCGCGCCTGGTCGTACTGCTGGGAGCTGACGAAGTCCTTCTGGACCAGCTTGGCGTAGCGCTCGGCCTGGAGGGCCGCGTTCCGGGCGCGGGCGATGTCGCGCTGCAGGTTCCCGTCGGCCTGGTCCAGCGCCGCCTGGTACGGCCTCGGGTCGAGCTGGAAGAGGACCTGGCCCCTGTGCACCGCGTCCCCCTCGGAGAAGGCCACCCGGCGGAGCGTGCCGTCCACCCGCGACAGGACCGAGACGGTCTGCAGCGGCTCGACCGTGCCGTTGGCCCGCACCTCGAGCGGGACGTCGCGGCGCTCCGCGCGGGCGGCTGTGACCGGGACCGTCCCGGGCGTCGGCCGGCTCCCGCCCGAGCAGGCGGGGAGCGCGACCAGGACCGCCGCGGACAGGAGCGCGAGCGCGGCCCTCACGGCGCCCCCGTCGTGTCGGAACGCAGGCGGATCGGGCTCCCGCCCTCCAGGTCCAGGATGCCGGAGTCGTGCGCCAGCTGGGCGAGGGCGATGTACCAGCTCCATCGTGCGTCGATCTCCTGCGCCCTGGCGTCGGCCAGCGCGCTCTGTGCGGACAGCAGGTCCAGGAGGCTCCCGACGCCCTCGCGGTACTGCGCGAGCGCCGCCTCCTCGGACTGGCGGGCGCTGACCAGGAGCCTCTCGCTCGTCCGGACGCGCTGGGTCGCCGTCTTCAGGTCGTTGTAGGACGCGAACACCTCGTACACCACCTGGCGCGCGAGTCCCTCCGCGCCGGCGTGGCTGGCCCGGGCGGCGGCCCGGGCGGCCTGGACGTCGTACTGGCGGGAGAAGCCGTTGAACAGGGGGATCTGGATCGCGAGCGTCCCCGAGTAGCTGCTCCCGCCCGCCGGGCTGTTCGCGAAGTAGGTCTCCGCGGCCTGGCCGCTGGCCACGAGCTTCGGGAGCAGCGCGCCCCGGGCCTCGGTGACGCCGGCGTCGGCCGCCGCCGCCCGCGCTCGGGCCGCCGCCAGGTCGGGCCTCTTCCGGAGCGCACGGGCGATGAGGCTGTCCACCGACTCGGCGACCTCCAGGGGCGGAGAGGAGCCGGGCGTGCGGCGGACGTCGTAGTCCACGTTGGCCGGGAGGCCCATGGCCACCGCCAGGGCGCCGCGGGTCGTGGCCAGCCGGCCCTGGGTGGTCTCGACCGCCAGCTGGGCCTGCGACACGGCCGTCCCGGCCTTGAGCGTGTCGGCCATCGTGGCCACGCCCACGGCGTGCCGCTCGCGGGCGGCCTCCAGGTTCCTCCTCGCCTCCTGCAGGGATGTCCGCTGGGCGTCCAGGAGCGCCCCCGTGGCCAGGTAGCGGAAGTAGGCCGCCTCCACCTGGAGGACCACGTTCTGGATGGCGGCGTTGTGGGTCCAGTCGGCCGCCAGGAGCGCGTTCCGGGCGCGGGAGATGCTCCCCGAGCGGGAGCCCAGGTCCAGGAGGGTCCAGGACAGGCTGGCGCTCGGGCCGTAGATGGTCTGGCGCACGGCGCTACGGCCCTGCGAGGGCACGGTCTTGAGCTTGGTGACGTACGCCTCGCCGTTCAGCTGCGGGAGCCACGCGCCGCGCGCCGAGCCGTAGTCGAAGGCCGCCGCGCGCGCCGTCTCCCACGAGGCCCGGGTCGTGGTGTTGTTGAGGAGGGCGACGTCGATGACGTCGGCGAGCGTCAGGCTGTCGAGGCGGGCCTGGAGGTCACCGGCCGGCAGGGTCGGGGCCACCGCGGCGCGTGGGGCGGTGTCGGAAGGGGGCGGCACCCACGGCTCGCCCGCCGACGGGGCGGTGCCCCGCACGCCGCCCACACCAGGGGTCGCCATGCAGCCGGCCGCGAGGACGGTCGACAGGGCGCACGTGAGGAGCGTCCGCGCCCCTCTCCTCCGATGACAGGCTGACCGCATGCGATTCCTCTGACTCGGTGTTCGAGCGGCCGCCCTCGTGCAGCGCGCTCATTCTCAACACCGGATCCCGGCCGGTCGTTTAGGCGGGCGGGGCGGTCAGGCCCCGTCGATCTCCGACCGCCAGGCGTCGCATCGGGCCCGCTCGGCCACGCTGCGCTCGACCTCCCGCTCCACCCGATCCGCCGACCAGCCCAGCTCGCCGCCCACGAGCCGCGCCGTCCGGTGGAAGACCTCCGGCAGGGCCGCGTCCGTCTCGAGCGCGAGCCGCGTGCGGCGAAAGAGGACGTCGTCCAGGTGGACGACCATCTCCCGGCGCGCCGACCACACCGCCTCGGCCGCCACGTACGGGAGGTCCTCGGCCAGCGGCTCGCGCAGGGCCGGCCGCTCCTCGAGGAGGTCCAGGACCCGGCCCGCGCGCGTCCCGTGGGCGGCGGCCAGGCGCTCCACGCTCGAGGGAGGGAGCCGGTAGGCGTCGGCCCGCCCGGAGAGCTCCTCGCGGAGCGTCTCCAGGTCCTCGAAGTCGCCTCCGGGGAGCGGCACCCTGGCCGTGTCGCACTGCCGGTCCGCCTCCACGCCGAAGCGGTCCTCGAGGAGGCCGCCGGCCCGGTCGACCAGCTTCTCGGCCATGTTCCGGTGCGAGGTGAGCTTCCCCCCCGCGATGGTCAGGAGCCCGGGCGGGCCCTCCCGGATCGTGAAGTCACGCGAGACCTCCTCCTCGCTCCCCGCCTCGCCCTCGGCCACGAGCGGCCGGATCCCGGCCCACGCTCCGACCACGTCCCGGGGTCCGAGCCCGGCCCCGGGAAACAGGCGGTTGGCCGAGTCCAGGAGATAGCGCACGTCTTCGGCGGTCGGTCGCACCTCCTCGGGAGGCCCTTCGAAGTCCACGTCGGTCGTCCCCACGATCGTGAGGTCGGGGCCCCACGGGAGGACGAACATGATCCTCCGGTCGACCGGCGACTCGAAGATGAGGGCGTGCCGATGGCCCACCCGGTCCCGCGGGACCTGGATGTGGGTGCCGCGCGTGGGGCGCATGAGCGCGGGCTCGCCCCCGCCGGCCATCCGGCGGGTCAGGTCGGTCCACGGGCCGGTCGCGCTCACCACGACCCGGGCCGGGATGGACCAGGAGGCAGCGGCCGGGTCGGCGCCCCCGCCCGCCAGGTCGCGGACGCGGACGCCGCAGACCACGCCGTCCCGACGCTCGACCTCGGTGACCTCCAGGCGGTTGGCCACCGCCGCGCCGGCCTCGGCCGCGGAGGTCGCGGTGACCAGCACCAGCCGGGCGTCGTCGACCTGGGCGTCGAAGTAGCGCGCGCCGCCCAGGAGCCCGTCGCGCCGGAGCCGTGGCTCGCGCTCCTCCAGCTCGTCGGTCCCGAGCATCTGGTGACGCTCGATGTTCCGGAACAGGGAGAGCGCGTCGTACAGCCACATGCCGGCGTCGAGCTTGACCTTCCCCACCCTGCCGTCCTCGTAGAGCGGGAAGAGGAACTCGAGCGGCCGGACCATGTGGGGCGCCAGGCGCAGGAGCGTGCGCCGCTCCTGGCTGGCCTCGAACACGAGGTCGAGCTCGAGCTGCTCCAGGTAGCGCAGGCCCCCGTGCACGAGCCGGGAGGAGCGGCTGCTCGTCCCCTCGCCGAAGTCCCGCGCCTCGACCAGGGCCGTCCGGTAGCCGCGGCGGGCGGCGTCCCGGGCGATGGCGGCGCCCGTGATGCCGCCCCCGACCACGACGAGGTCGAAGCTCTCCTCCCGGAGCCTCCGGAGGAGGTGCTCCCGGCCGAGCGTCACGGGACGAGCACCACTTTCCCGAACTGGTCGCCCCCCTCCAGGCGCTCGTGCGCCTCGGCGATCCGCTCGAGCGGCCAGACCACGTCGATGACCGGCTCGAGCCGGCCGGCGAACACGAGGTCCATGACGCGCTCGAACTCGGAGCGGCTGGCCATGGTCGTGCCGATGATGCGCACCTGCTTCCAGAACATCCGCCGGATGTCCTGCCGGCCGCTCGCCCCCGTCGTGGCCCCGTAGGTCACCAGGCGGCCGTTCCGGGCCAGCGCGCGCACGCACTGGTCCCAGATGGCCTCGCCCACGCTGTCCAGCACCACGTCGACGCCCCGCCGGCCGGTGGCCTCGTAGGCGGCCTTCGAGAAGTCCTCCTCGAGCCGGTCGATGGCCACGTCCGCGCCCAGGGCCCGGACCCGCTCCACGTTCTCGGGCCCGCTGGTCACGGCCAGGACCCGGGCGCCGGCCAGCCGGGCGATCTGGATCGCGGCGGTGGAGACGCCGCCCGAGCCCCCGGTCACGAGCACCGTCTCGCCCGGCCGGACGTCGGCCCTCCCGATGAGGGCGCGCCACGCGGTCTGGAAGACGAGGGGGACGGCGGCCGCGTCCTCGAAGGGGACGTCGTCCGGGAGGGCGTACAGGCTCTCGGCCGGGACCCGCACCTTCTCGGCGGCGCCCCCGTCGATGTGCTCGCCCAGGATCCGGAACTCCTCGCACAGGCTGTGCTCGCCGCGCACGCACCACTCGCAGCGCCCGCACCACTGGGCGGGGTTCACGACGACCCGGTCGCCCCGGCTCCAGCCCTCGACGCCCGGCCCGAGGGCGGCCACGGTCCCGGCCACGTCGGAGGCCCCCACGTGCGGGAGCTCGAGGTCCAGCCCCGGCAGCCCGCGGCGGACCCACAGGTCCAGGTGGTTCAGGGCGCACGCCTCCACGTCGACCACCACCTGGCCCGCTCCGGCGACCGGATCCTCCAGTTCGCCGACCTCCAGCACCTCGGGTCCGCCATGCTCACGGATGAACGCCGCCTTCATGCACTTCCTCCCGGACTCGAATTGCGCGTGGTGCGAACTCCCGCGAACGCGGGGCTTTCGTCCCCCCCTGCCCGCGAATATGGTGCCGCCGGCACGCCACTTGAAATCGAGTCTCAACTGGCATACCTTCCTTGGTCCATATCGATAACGATTATCGGTATGCGGGCCGCCCGCCTAGCGGCCCGCAGCCGCTGGACGCACGACACATGGAGAGCCGCATGGCAGAACACCTGCTGGAAGTCCGCGACCTGCACGCCGGGGTCGCCGAGGAGGACAACGAGATCCTGAAGGGCGTCGACCTCGTCGTGGACGGAGGCGAGATCCACGCGCTCATGGGCCCGAACGGCTCGGGCAAGAGCACGCTGGCCAAGGTGATCGCCGGACACCCCGGCTACGAGGTCACCTCGGGGGAGATCCTCTACCGCGGGCAGGACATCCTGGAGTGGGAACCCGACGAGCGCGCCCGCCACGGCGTGTTCCTGGCCTTCCAGTATCCGAGCGAGATCCCGGGCGTCACGATCTCCAACTTCCTGCGCTCGGCGGTGAACGCCCGTCGGGAGGAGGGGAGCGAGGTGGACGTCTTCGAGTTCCAGAAGGAGCTCAGGGAGCGCATGGAGCTCCTGGACATGGACGAGGACTTCGCCGAGCGCTACGTGAACGAGGGCTTCAGCGGCGGCGAGAAGAAGCGCAACGAGATCCTGCAGATGGCCGTCCTCCAGCCCCGCCTGGCGGTCATGGACGAGACGGACAGCGGGCTCGACATCGACGCGCTCAAGATCGTCGCCCACGGTGTGAACACGCTGGCCGAGGAGGACCCGGGCCTGGGCGTCCTCCTCATCACCCACTACAAGCGCATCCTGAACTACATCCGGCCGGACCGGGTCCACGTCATGATCGGCGGCCGCCTGGTCGAGAGCGGCGGGCCCGAGATGGCCGACAAGCTCGAGGAGCACGGCTACGACTGGCTGCGCGAGGAAGCGGCGGCCGGCGCCTGATGCGGCGGACCGGTCCCGCTCCGAACTCGGGTCCGGCGCGGGCGTAGGATGATGGCGAGCGAGAGGACAGCCTTTCTGGAGGGATTCGATGCCCCGTAACGAGATGGTCGAGAGCCTGGATCTGGACGAGTACAAATACCACTTCGTCACCAAGGACAACCCCGTCTTCAAGTCGCGCAAGGGGCTGTCCGAAGAGGTGGTGCGCCAGATCTCCGCGCAGAAGGAGGAGCCCGAGTGGATGCTCGACTTCCGGCTCCGCGCGCTGGAGATCTTCGAGTCCAAGCCCATGCCCGACTGGGGAGGCGACCTGTCGACCCTGGACCTGGACGAGATCTACTTCTACATCCGGCCGCAGGACCGGATGGGGCGGAACTGGGACGAGGTCCCCGACGAGATCAAGGAGACGTTCGAGCGGCTCGGGATCCCCGAGGCCGAGCGGAGCGTCCTGGCCGGGGTGGGCGCCCAGTACGAGTCCGAGATGGTCTACCACTCGCTGCGCGAGGAGTGGGAGGAGCAGGGCGTCATCTTCGAGTCCATCGAGGACGGGCTCAAGATGTACCCGGACCTCTTCCGCGAGCACTTCGCCACGGTCATCCCGCCCGCCGACAACAAGTTCGCGGCCCTGAACTCGGCCGTGTGGTCGGGCGGCTCCTTCGTCTACATCCCGAAGGGGGCGAAGATCGACATCCCGCTCCAGGCGTACTTCCGCGTGAACGCCGAGCGCATGGGCCAGTTCGAGCGGACGCTGATCATCGCGGAGGAGGGCTCGGAGGCGCACTACATCGAGGGCTGCACCGCGCCCCAGTACTCCACCGAGTCGTTCCACTCCGGCGTGATCGAGATCATCGTGAAGGACGATGCCCGCTTCCGCTACACGACGATCCAGAACTGGTCGGACAACATGTACAACCTCGTCACCCAGCGGGCGTACGTTCACGAGAACGGCTACATGGAGTGGCTGGACGGGAACCTGGGCTCCAAGCTCACCATGAAGTACCCGTCCTGCTACCTGATGGGCGAGGGGGCGCACGGGGAGGTCCTCTCGATCGCCTACGCCCGGGACGGACAGCACCAGGACACGGGCGGCAAGGTGATCCACGTGGCGCCGCACACCACCTCGCGGATCACGTCCAAGTCCATCTCCAAGGGCACCGGGCGCTCCTCCTACCGGGGGCTGTGCAAGGTGTACGAGGGTGCCGTCGGCTCGAAGTCCAACGTCGAGTGCGACGCGCTCCTCCTGGACGAGACGTCCCGGACGGACACGTACCCCTACATCGAGATCGACGAGAACGAGGCGACGATCGGCCACGAGGCCACGGTCTCCAAGGTCGGCGAGGAGCAGCTCTTCTACCTCATGAGCCGGGGGCTCGAGGAGGAGGAGGCGATGGCGATGGTCGTGCGCGGCTTCATCGAGCCCATCGCCAAGAAGCTCCCCCTCGAGTTCGCGATCGAGCTGAACCGGCTCATCGAGCTGGAGATGGAGGGCTCGGTCGGCTGAGGCCGGACCCCCGGGCCCCGACGACGATCGACCGCTGACCCCGAGAGGCGAAGGAGACGAGAGCGTGGCGAACGGAGTGACCGCGGCCGAGGCCGGCCGCGACGTCCGCGAGGGCGTCGACGACCGGCTCGAGGCCTTTCTGGCCGGGATCGACGAGCCCGGCTTCCTGACCGAGCGCCGCCGGGCGGCGTGGGACCGGTACCTGGCCCTCCCGATGCCGACCACGAAGTCGGAGGAGTGGCGCTACACCGACCTCTCGGACCTGGACCCCGAGGCGTTCGAGCCCTTCCCTCCGGCCGCGGAGGAGGAGGCCGCCGGGGCCGAGATCCCCGAGCAGGCCGCCCGGCTCCTGGAGGGCATGGAGGAGCGGAGCGGCGTCGCCGTCGACGTCGACGGCGCGGTCGTCCACCGCCGCCTCGATCCGGAGCTGGCCGAGAAGGGCGTCGTGTTCGCCCCCGTGCGCCGGGTGGCGCGCGAGCGGCCCGGGCTCCTCGAGGAGCACCTCTTCGCCAGCGACGTGGCGCCGATGGAGGAGAAGCTGTGGGCGCTCCACGTGGCGCTCCTCACCGGGGGCGACGTCCTCTACGTCCCCCGCGGCGTGCGCGTTCCCGAGCCGGTGCACGTCCTGCGCTGGGCGTCCGGGGCGGGCCGACTCCTCTCGAGCCACACGCTCCTCGTGGCCGGTGAGAGCTCCGAGGTCACCTGGGTCGAGGAGTACCTCTCCCCCGACCTGGACGGCGCGCTCCTCAGCCTGAGCGGCCTCGAGGTGGTGGGCGGCGACCAGGCCACGGTCCGCTACCTGGCCCTGCAGCGCTGGGGCCGGGGGGTCCGTCACTTCAGCATCCAGCACATCCGGACCGGGCGCGACGCCAGGCTGAGCGGCCTCAACGTGAACCTGGGCGGAGACCTGGCTCGCGACGACGTCACCAGCCACCTGGAGGGGCCGGGCAGCGAGAGCGAGATGCTGGCCCTGTGGTTCGGCGACGGGGAGCAGCACTTCGACCACCACACGCTCCAGCACCACGCCGCGCCGCACGCCTACAGCGACCTCCTCTACAAGGGGGCGCTCACGGACTCGGCCGACAGCGTGTTCCGGGGGCTCATCCGGGTCGATCGCGGCGCCCAGCTCACCGACGCCTACCAGACCAACCGGAACCTCCTCTTGAGCGAGAACGCCCACGCCACCACACTCCCCAACCTCGAGATCGAGGCCGACGACGTGCGGTGCTCGCACGGGGCCACGGTCGGGCAGGTCGACGACGGGATGCTCTTCTACCTGATGAGCCGCGGCCTGGACCGGAAGAAGGCCGAGCGCCTGCTGGTGTTCGGCTTCTTCGACGAGGTGCTGGGCCGGGTGCCCGTGCCGGGCGTGAAGGCCCGCCTGCGCGAGGCCATCGGCCGCAAGGTCGGCATCTGACGGGAGGAAGGGTAGCGATGGGGGAGTTCCGGACGGTGGCGCAGGTGGACGACATTCCCGCCACCGGCCTCAAGGGCCTGGAGGTGGACGGGCAGAAGATCGTCCTTGTGCGCCAGGGGAACGCCGTGTACGCGCTGGAGGACCAGTGCTCACACGAGGAGTTCCCCCTCTCCGACGGGGAGCTGGTGGCGGGTCAGCTCGAGTGCGCGCTCCACGGGGCGCGGTTCGACCCGGCCACCGGCGCGCCGAAGGCCCTGCCGGCGGTCAAGCCCGTCAAGACGTTCGAGTGCCGGGTCCGGGACGGCCGGGTCGAGATCCGGGTCGACTGATCCGGGCCCAGCGGGAATCGGGAGGACGGCCACACGGCCCGTACGATAGATGAGCACGATCGACGTAGCGCGGAGCTCGACCCCCCTGGACGTGGAGCGCATCCGCCGGGACTTCCCGATCCTCGACCAGGAGGTCCACGGCCGGCCCCTCGTCTACCTGGACAGCGCCGCCAGCTCCCAGAAGCCGGACGCCGTCATCGAGGCGGTGGACCGCTACTACCGCCACGACCACGCCAACGTGCACCGGGGCGTCCACGCCCTGAGCACCCGCGCCACCGACGCCTACGAGGAGGCCCGGCAGCTGGTCGCCGGCCACATCGGGGCCGCCTCGGCCTCGGAGGTGGTGTTCGTGCGGGGGACCACCGAGGCCATCAACCTGGTGGCCTCGAGCTGGGGGCCCGCCGCGGTGGAAGAGGGCGACGAGATCCTCCTGACCAGGATGGAGCACCACTCGAACCTGGTCCCCTGGCAGCTCCTGGCCGAGCGCACGGGCGCCCGCCTCCGCTTCGTGGACGTGACGCCGGAAGGCGAGCTGGCCCTGGACGACTACGAGCGGCTCCTCGGCCCCCGGACGCGCCTGGTGGGCGTGACCCACGTCTCGAACACGCTCGGGGTCGTGAACCCCGTGGCGCGCATCACGGAGCTGGCGCACGACGCCGGCGCCCTGTGCCTCGTGGACGGCGCCCAGGGGGCGCCCCACCTCCCCCTGGACGTGGGAGAGCTGGGCTGCGACTTCTACGCGCTGAGCGGCCACAAGATGTGCGGGCCGACCGGGATCGGCGTCCTGTGGGGACGGGCCGAGATCCTGGCCGGGATGCCCCCCTACCAGGGCGGCGGGGAGATGATCGCCTCCGTGGAGCTGGAGCGCTCCACCTGGGCCGAGGTGCCCCACAAGTTCGAGGCGGGCACGCCCCACATCTCCGGGGCGGTCGGCCTCGGCGCGGCGATCCGCTACCTGGACGGGATCGGTATGGAGCGGATCCGGGCGCACGAGCGGGAGCTCACGGCCTACGCCCTCGGACGCCTGGACGAGGTCGAGCGCGTGCACGTCTACGGGCCCCGCGAGGGACGCGCCGGCGTCATCTCTTTCCAGTACGGCGACATCCACGCCCACGACCTGGCCACCATCCTGGACCGCCGGGGGATCGCGATCCGGGCGGGCCACCACTGCAACCAGCCGCTCATGGAGCACCTGGGCGTGAGCGCCACCGCCCGCGCCAGCTTCTACCTGTACAACACGCGCGAGGAAGTCGACGCCCTGGTCGATGGCCTCCTTTTCGCGTCCGACCTGTTCGGCGGGGTGGGCGAGCCGCCCCGTGACTGACCTCCTCCTCCACGACCACGGCGAATCCCCATGAGCGACACCGAGGGCGGACGCGGAGTCGACCGCTCCATCCCCGACTCGCTGAGCTCCCTGTACCAGGAAGTCATCCTGGACCACTACCGCCGGCCCCGGAACAAGGGCGACCTGGAGGGGGCGACCCACACGGTCACCATGAACAACCCCCTGTGCGGGGACGTGATCGAGCTGCAGCTGCGCGTGAAGGACGACCGGATCGCGGAGGCCAGGTTCAAGGGCCGGGGCTGCTCGATCAGCCAGGCCGCCGCCTCGATGATGACCGGGTCCCTGGAGGGCCGCACCACGAGTGAGGCGCTGGCGCTGACCGTCAAGTTCAAGGAGCTCATGCACGGCGAGCCGGAGCGCATGGAGGACGCCGACCTGGGCGACCTCCGCACCCTGGCCGGAGTGGCCAAGTTCCCCGTGCGGATCAAGTGCGCGCTGCTCGGCTTCAACTGCCTCGAAGAGATGCTCGAGGAGGAGGACGGGAACCCGGGCGGCCGGTGACCCGACCCGACGGTCCCTCCGGCCGCGTCCTGCGCGTGGTGGCCGGCACCTACATCGTCGAGGACGATGACGGCTCCCTGCTCGAGAGCGTGCTGGCCGGCCGCCTCAAGCAGGGCCCCCGGGACCGCGTGGTGGCCGGGGACCGGGTGGTCGTCGAGCGCCCCGCCGACGGCGGCGCTCGGATCATCGAGCGCCTGCCGCGCCGAAGCCGGCTGGTCCGGCGCGCCGGGGGCGGCCGCGGAGAGCAGGTCATCGCCGCCAACCTGGACCGCCTGGCCGCCGTGTTCGCGGTGGCCCGCCCCCGGCCCGACCTCTCCATGCTGGACCGGCTCCTGGTCCTGGCCGAGCTGAGCGGCCTCGCCTCCCTGGTGGTGGCCAACAAGATGGACCTGGCCGACCGTGCGGCCGACCCCGAGGATCCCCTCGCCCCGTTCGACGCCGTCCGCCGCGCCGGCTATCGGGTCTTCCCGACCAGCGTCCGGACCGGCGCGGGGGTCGGGGAGCTCGCCGGCGAGCTGGTCGGCCGGGTCACCGTCCTGGCCGGCCCCTCCGGGACGGGCAAGTCGAGCCTCCTGAACGCGCTCGTCCCCGACGCCGGCCGGCGCGTGGCCGAGGTGAGCGAGCGCACGGGCCGGGGCCGGCACACCACCGTGAACGCGACGCTCGTGCCCCTGGAGGGAGGCGGCTACCTGGGCGACACGCCCGGCCTCCAGGTGGCCGGCCTTCCCGACACGCCGCCGGGGGCCGTGGCCCGCGCCTTCCCCGAGCTGCGGGATCCGGCCGAGAGCTGCCGCTTCTCCGACTGCCGGCACCGGAGCGAGCCGGACTGCGCGGTGCTCGAGGCCGTCGCGGCGGGAGAGGTCCCCCGCTCCCGGTACGAGAGCTACCTCCGACTCCTGCGCGAGGCCGAGGAGGCCGCCGTCCCCGGGGGGCGGGGATGACCCCCGCCCTGCGGGCCGAGCTCGGCCGCCTTCTGGCCCTCCACGAGACCCGGCACGTGCCGGCGGAGGAGACGGACCACCGCGCCGCGGTCGTCCTCCTCCTTCGCGACGCCGCGGGGAGCCGCGCCGACGCCAGCGGCAGCCGGGCCGACGCCGCCGGCAGCCGGGCGCTGGACGAGCTCGAGGCCCTCTTCGTGCGGCGCGCCGAGGTCGAGGGGGACCCGTGGTCGGGCCACATGGCCCTGCCCGGGGGACGCCACTCGCCCCCGGACGAGGACCTGGCCGTGACCGCCCTCCGGGAGCTCCGCGAGGAGACCTCCCTCGACCCGGGCCGGGACGCCCTCCTCGGCCGCCTGGACGAGATCCACCCGCGGAGCCGGCGGCTCCCGTCGATCGCGGTCACGCCGTTCGTGGGCTGGACGGAGCCGGAGGTCACCGTGGTCGAGAACGCCGAGCTGGCCGGCCACGTGTGGGTGCCCGTCCGGACCCTGCGGGCCCCCGAGCACCGCTCCACCCTGCGGCTCGAGCGGCGGGGAGCCGTGCGGGTCTTCCCCACGGTCGAGTACGAGGGGCGGACGATCTGGGGCCTCACCTTCCGCATCGTGCAGGAGTTCCTGGAGGTGCTGGACGGAGGCGAAGGCGGCGCGAGCCGGGGCCGGGCGGACGCCGGCGGCCCGGCGCCGGGTGCGGCCGGAGGGGGCTCCCGTGGCTGAGGCGCTCATCGTGGGGTGCGGCTACACCGGCCTCCGCCTGGCCCGGACCCTCCGGGACGCGGGCCACGAGGTGACCGGTACGACGCGGAGCGGGGAGCGGGCGGCCGCCCTCGAGGCCGAAGGCCTCCGCCCGCTGCTCCTGGACCTCTCCCGGCCCGGCGCCGCCCGGGGCCTCCTGCGTGAGCACTCCGACGTGTGCTTCTACCTGGCGCCGCCCGTCGACCCGACGGCGTCCGAGGTCGAGGACGTGATCCGGGCGCTCGTCCGCGCGCCCCTGCAGGCCTTCGTCTACGCCAGCAGCACCTCCGTGTACGGGGACCGCGGCGGCGCGGAGGTGGACGAGCGGGCGGTCCCGGCGCCGGACTCGCCGGCCGGGGAGGCGCGCCTGGCGGCCGAGCGCCGGGTCCTGCGGGCGGGCTGGGACCTGGACTGCCGGCCCCGCATCGCCCGGATCTCGGGCATCTACGGCCCGGGGAGGACGCTCGGGGAGGCCATCCGCGAGGGGCGCTACCACGTGATCGAGGGCGTGGAGTCCTGGTCCAACCGGATCCACGTGGACGACCTGGTCCGGTCTCTCCTGGCCCTCTGGATCCGGGGCGCCGACGGGGGCATCTACGACGTGACCGACGACGAGCCCCATCCCTCCGACGCCTTCGCGCGGCTCGTGGCCGAGACGTGCGGGCTCGACCTCCCCGTCCTCACGCTCGAGGAGGCGCGCGAGCGCTACGACCCCGACCGCCTGGCCCGGAAGCTGGGGAGCAAGCGCGTCTCGAACCGGAGGCTGCGGGAGCGGCTCGGGGTGGTGCTCCGGTATCCCACCTACCGGGAAGGCCTGCCGGCCGCGCTGGCCGCGGAGGAGGAAGAGGCGGGCTGACCGGACTCGCCGGCTCCCGCGGCCGGCAGGGCTCGGGCGGCGTCCGCGCTCGCCGCACCGGGCGTCCCGGAGCCGGCCGTTCCGGCGACGGCCCCGGCCCTCAGGCGAGCGCCCGGCGGATCGCCTCGCGGATGGGGGGCACCAGGTCGTCCCAGCGCGCCTCCTCCGCTTTGGTCACGGTGATGAAGTTGTCGACCATGAGGAGCGCCCTCACGCCCTCCACGTCGAACAGGCGGCGGGCCAGGGGGTCCCCCGCCGCCGCGTCGGCGTCGAAGTAGGAGCGGCTCTCGTCGGTCGGGAGCGAGCGGCTCAGGGTGAACTTGGCCGCGTTCGGGTTCGGCGTTCCCTCGACCTGGATCTCGACCTCGGACATCGCGAACGCTCCTCCCCCTGCGGGCTCCCGGCCGGGCCGCGCGAACCGCTCCGCCGGCTCCTCCACCGCCCAATCTAGCCGCACGGCGGCCCGCGCTGAAAGCGGGGCAGGGCGGGCGACGCTCCGCCGTCGGCCCCCGCCCGCCGCCGGGGCTCAGGCCTCCCGCGCGCCGGCCAGGAGCCCGTCGAGGATCCCGACCGACCGCTCCAGGAGGTCCTCCTCGATCGTGAGAGGGGGCGTCAGGCTGAGGACGTTCCCCGCGGGCCCCCCGGCCAGGAGGATCCATCCCTCGCGGAGCGCCCCCGTCACGACCCGGCGCGCGAGCTCCGGCGCGGGCTCGCGGGTCTCCGGGTCCCGGACAAGGTCGATGCCGACCATGAGCCCCCGGCCCCGCACCTCGCCCACGACCTCGTGGGCGGCGGCCATCCCGCGCAGGGAAGCCATCCAGCGCTCCCCCAGCTCCCGCGCGCGCCGCACCAGGCCTTCCTCCTCCAGGACCCCCAGGCTGGCCAGGGCGGCGGCGCAGGAGAGCGGATGGCCCAGGAAGGTGGAGGTGTGGATGGCCTCGCCGGTGGAGGCGGGCCACGCGTCCATGACGTCGGCCGGGCCGGCACAGGCCGAGATCGGCATCCCACCCGAGAGCGCCTTCCCCAGGCACAGGAGGTCGGGCACGACGGCCTCGGCGTCGCACGCCAGCCACCGCCCGGTCCTCCCGAGCCCGGTGTAGATCTCGTCGGCGATGAGGAGGAGCCCGCGCTCGCGGCACACGTCCCTCACCCCGGCCACGAACCCGGGAGGGGGCACGACCTCGCCTCCCCTGCCCTGCGCCGGCTCGAGGATGACGGCGCCGACGTCCCCGCGCCCCGGGGCGTCCAGGACGCGCTCCAGCGCGGCGAGGGCCGGTCCGGGACGGGAGGCGTCCTCCAGCCCCTGCGGCGGGCGGAAGGGGTGGGGGTAGGGGGCGCGCGGGACCGCCGGGTTGAGCTGCGCCTCGAACGGGAGCCGGAAGTGGTCGCGGTCGGTGACCGAGAGCGCCCCGTAGCCCAGGCCGTGATAGGCGCCGGTGAAGGCCACGACCCCTGGCTTCCCGGTGGCCAGGGCAGCCGTCTTGAGCGCCGCCTCCACGGCGTCCGAGCCGGTCACCCCCAGGACGATCTTCGGCTCCTCGTAGGGGAGAAGTCCGGCCAAGGCTTCCAGGAGCTCTACCTTCACCGCGGGCGGGTGGACGTCCCCCATGCCGTGGATCAGCCGACCCGCCTGCTCCCGGACGGCCCGGACCACGGCGGGGTGCCGGTGGCCCGTCGCCGCCACGGCGAAGGCGGCGGTGAGGTCCACGTACTCGCGCCCGTCGGCGTCCACGACCCGCGCGCCCTCGGCCCGCTCCCAGAAGACGGGGAAGTCCCCGGACACGAAGGTGACGTTGCGGGACTCGACGGCCCGGAGGCGGCGCGCCAGGGCCTCCGAGGCGGCGCGCCAGGACTCGGAGGCGCTCATCGGCTGGCCCGAATCTTGTTCACCCCTTGCGCCACCCGCGCCACACGAACCCCGACCGCGAGGAGGACCCGCCCATGGAGCTCGAGAACCGCGTGGCCATGATCTCCGGAGGCTCGAAGGGCCTCGGAGCCGCGCTGGCCCGGCGCTTCGCGGAGGAGGGAGCGTCGGTGTCGATCTGCGCCCGGGGCGAGGAGGAGCTCGAGGAGGTGGCCTCCGAGGTCCGCGGAACGGGGGCGGAGTGCGTGGCCGTGGCGGCCGACGTCACGGACTCCGATGCGGTCGAGACCTGGGTCTCGGCCACCCTGGACGCCTTCGGGGAGGTGCACGCGTTCGTCAACAACGCTTCGATCCTGGGGCCGCGCGTCACCATCGAGGCGTTCACCGAGGATGCCTGGCGCAAGGTCCTGGAGGTGAACCTCACCGGCTCCTTCCTCTGCGCCCGGGCCGTGCTGCCCGCGCTCCGGGACACCCGCGGCTCGCTCATCAACGTCTCCTCGGGCGTCGGGGACCACGGCCGGCCGCGGTGGGGCGCCTACTCGGTCTCCAAGAACGGGCTCGAGGCGCTGGGCGGGATCCTGGCGGGCGAGCTCGAGAGCGCCGGCGTGCGGGTCAACACGGTCGACCCCGGAGGCATGCGCACCGAGATGCGCGCGGCCGCCTACCCGGAGGAGGACCCGCAGACGCTGCCCACCCCCTACGAGGTCACCGACGTGTTCGTGTATCTGGCCTCGGACCGCTCCCGCGGCGTGAGCGGCGAGCGGTTCCGCGCCCAGGAGTTCGAGATCGCCCGTCGCTGACGCGGGGCTTCCGGCCACGGCGCGCGTCGGGGACCCGGCGCGGACCGCGGCCCCGGCCCGGATCGCGGACCCGGCTGGCCGGCGGCGCGCCGGACCGCTCACCAGTCGTACACGGTCCACCGCCGGCAGTCCGTGTTCGAGCACACGAGCCGCACGCGGAACGGCGACGCGCCCTCCCGCGGCGCGGGGTGGCGCTCCACGCGGCGGACCATGGTCTCGCCGCAGACCGGGCAATCGGGCTCGCCGCCCGGGATCGGCCTGGCGCGGTCCCGCTCCTCGAGCTCCGCGGCTTGCAGCACGTCCAGGAGCGGACCGAGATTGTCTTCGGACATCATGAGATCGAACGATAAGGCGGCTCCGGAGGCTTCCGCCACCCGCGCGGACCTGGCCACGCGCTACCGGGAGGAGTTCCCGATCTTCCGGGACGCCGTCTACCTCAACTCCAACTCCCTGGGCGCCCTGGGCCGGCGCTCCCTCGAGGCCCGCCGGCGCTTCGAGCGGGAGTGGATCGAGCGGGGCGCCTCGGCGTGGTACGACACGTGGCTGGAGCGCCTGGACGGGGTCCGGGCCGCGTTCGGACGGACGATCGGGGCCGGGCCGGGGGAGATCGCGCTCATCCCCAGCATCTCCGCCGGGCTCACGGCCGTGGCCGACGCGCTCGGCTTCGGGGAGCGGCCCCGCGTCGTGACCAGCGAGCTCGACTTCCCGACCCTGGTCTACCAGTTCCTGGGCCGCAGGGACCGCGGCGTCGAGGTCGAGGTCGTGGAGAGCCCCGACGGGATCGAGGTCCCGCTCGAGTCGTGGGAGGAGGCCATCGACGACCGGACGGCCCTGGTGGCGACCTCGCACGTCTTCTTCTCGACGGGCGCCATCCAGGACGCCGCCGCCCTGGCGCGGATGGCGCACCGGGCGGGGGCCCGCTTCCTCCTGGACGCCTACCAGTCGAACGGCCAGCTCCCGATCGACGTCTCGGAGATCCAGCCGGACTTCCTCCTGTCGGGCGGCCTCAAGTGGCTCCTGGGAGGACCCGGGATAGCCTACCTGTACGCGCACCCCGGCCGGACCGACGGGCTGCGGCCGGGCGCACTGAGCTGGTTCGGCGTGGAGGACCCCTTCGCCTTCGACCCGCGCGGCGCGGAGCCGCGGGACGACGCCCGCCGGTTCGAGCTGGGGACGCCGGCCGCGGGAGCCGCGTTCACGGCGGCCGGAGGGCTCGAGGTCGTCGAGGAGATCGGGATCGGGGCGATCCGGGAGCGGAACGCCGCACTGGCCGAGGACCTCCTCGAGCGGCTCCGGGCGGAGGGCTTCGAGCCCCGGGTGGCCCCCGACCCCGAACGGCGCTCGGCCATCGTGCTCATCGACCACCCGAGCCCGGCGCGCGCCGTGGAGTGGCTGGCCGGGGCCGACATCATCGTGGACCACAGGCCGGGGCGCGTCCGCGTCTCGCCCCACTTCTACAACACCGTGGAGGACAACGTGCGCCTGGTCGAGCGGCTGCGGGCATTCCGGGAGGCGTCGTGAGGGTGCGGGTCCGGCGGATCCGGGCACGGTCGGTCTTCCTCGTGGCCCTGGTCCTCTACGCCCTGGTGGGCTTCCTCATCGGGGGTACGCTCTTCGTCCTGGACCTGGCGCACCTCGTGCCCGCCGTCGAGCGGACAGGGATCGACCGGCTCGGCCTCTGGGCCCTGGTCGTCTTCCCGGTCCTCTACGGCCTGATCGGCGGGTTCTTCGGGGGGGTGGCCGCCATCCTGTACAACGCGGTGGCGGCCGTCACCGGAGGGATCGAGACGGACCTGGACGTGCGCGAGAGGATGGGGGGACCGGGACCTCCGCCGCGGGAGGAGCCCACCGCCGGAGGCGACTGACCCCGCTCCGACGAGGGGGCGGAGACCGCCGCGCGCCGCCTCAGGCCACGGGCTCGGACGCCTCCGCGAGCACGGCCTCGGGGTCGTAGCCGGCCTGGCGGAGGATCCGCTCCACCGTCTCGCCGATCTTGCTGTTGGGCGTCGACGCCCCCGCCGTGAGCCCGATCTCCACCTCCCCGTCGGGGAGCCAGCCGCCGGTCTCGTAGCTCTCCTGGCCCATGATCTGCTTGTGGCTGATCGTGCCCGCCTCCGGATCGATGCACACCGCGTCCTCGATGTGGAACGTGCGGACGCTCTGCGAGCACAGGTGGGCCAGGTGGTTCGTGTTGCTGGAGTTGTAGCCTCCGATCACGACCATGAGGTCGGGGGGCTCGACCATCATCTTCTTCACGGCGTCCTGCCGGTCCTGCGTGGCCGAGCAGATCGTGTCGAAGCTCCGGAAGCGCTCGTCCGCCTCCTCCTCGCCCCAGCGCTCGATCATGGCCCCGTGCAGGCGGTCGGCGATGTCCAGCGACTCCGAGGCGACCATGGTGGTCTGGTTGGCCACGCCCACGCGCTCCAGGTCACGGTCGGGGTCGAAGCCGGCCGAGTGCTTCCCGCGGAAGCGCTCCAGGAAGGCCTCCCGCTCGCCCTCCCCCCGGATGTAGTCGCACACGACCTCGGCCTCGTCCATGTCGCGCACGACCAGGTACTGTCCGCCCTCGTGCTTGCGGACCTGCGAGCTGGTGGCCCGCGTCTCCTCGTGGTAGTGCTTCCCGTGGATGATCGCCGTGAAGCCTTCCCGGGCGTAGCTCTCGACCCGCTTCCACACCAGGAGGACCGAGCCGCAGGTCGTGTCCACGACCACGCACTCCATCTCCCGCAGCCGCTCGAAGTCCTCGATACCCACCCCGAACGCCGGCAGGATGACCACCTCCTCGGGACCCACGGAGCCGAAGTCGAAGCGGCCGGTCTCGTCCGGGTAGAGGAACTCGATGCCCATCTCCCGGAGCTGCCGGTTCACGTGCGGGTTGTGGATGATCTCGCCGACCAGGTAGATGCGCCGGTCGGGGAACTTGCGGCGGGTCTCGTACGCGTACTCGACCGCGCGGTCGACCCCGTAGCAGAAGCCGAAGCTCTCGGCCAGGCGGAAGCGCAGCCGTCCGACGTCGAGCCGGTGATCGCGCGCCTGGATGAGGCTCACCAGGGCGCTGCCGTACTCGGACTTGAGGATCGGCTGGACCTCGTCCTTGAGGCCGAGTCCCCGACGAAAGTAGGTCTCCCGGGTGTCGCTCACGTCTGCTCCGGTCGGAGCCGCGGTGTCGGTTCGAGTCCCCGCGTACCGCCGCGGGGACCGCTCAAGCTAAGGATACCACGTCGCCCGGTCGAGGTTCGGCCGCTCCCGCATCGGGGTCCGCACCTTCCCGCGCCGCCCGGATCGGGTCCGGCCCGCCCCCCGTGCCGTGTTGGCGCGGGGGCGGGAGGCGGGAACCCCCGGCCGCTTCCCCGTCATGCCATATAGGCGGGTCGTGACGGCCGCGGCGCGGTCCGAGGCGGCGCGGAACCTGCACCCTCATCCGCTGCCGGACCCTCCCGAACCGCGGAGCGGCTCCGGCGCCCGACGCTGAGGGATTCCCGAACCAGGGCTTCGAAGGCCGAACCGACATGGACTCACCAGGCGACGAGAACAGCCAGATCGTCTTCATCCCCTCCGACGAGGGGGGCGCCCCGGACGAGGAGGGCCCCGGCGACGGGCTCCCGGCCCGTCGTGAGAGCGGGGACGAGCCCCTGCCCGAGGGACGCCTCCGGCTTCCCGTGCTCCCGCTGCGGGGCACGGTGGTCTTCCCCTCCGTGGCCGCGCCGATCGCGGCCGGACGCGACAAGACGCTGAGCGGCGTGGAGACCGCCCTCGAGACCGACAAGCTGCTGTTCGCGGTGGCGCAGAAGGACGCCGAGGTCGAGGAGCCGGTCCCGACGATCCTCCACCGGGTGGGCACGATCTGCCGGATCGCCCAGATGCAGCGGGTTCCGGGCGGCATCCAGATGGTCATCCAGGGCGAGGGCCGCGCCGCCGCGCTCCAGTACGAGGACCGCGACGGACGGATCGAGGTGGTGTGCCGCCGCCTGACCGACATGCCGCCCCTGGACCCGGAGGAGTCGGCGTTCACGGCCCTCTACCGGGAGGTGAGGGAGAGGGCCACGCAGCTGAGCCGGCTGCGCGGCGTGCCCTCCGAGATCGTGAACCACCTCCTGGGCGGGATCTCCTCGCCCAGCGAGCTGGCCGACCTCGTGGCCTTCTATTCCGAGCTCGACGTCGTCGAGAAGCAGGAGCTCCTCGAGACGCTCTCGGTCGAGGGCCGGCTGCGGAAGCTCCTCGTCCACCTCCAGCGGCAGATCGGCGTCATGGAGGCCCAGGAGCAGATCCGGAGCAAGGTCCAGGAGGAGCTGGGCGAGCGGCAGCGCGAGGTCTTCCTGCGCGAGCAGCTCAAGGCCATCCAGCAGGAGCTGGGCGAGGACACCGAGGCGCAGGAGATCGCCGAGCTGCGCGAGCGGCTCGAGGCCCTCGACCTGCCCCAGGAGGCCCGCAAGGAGGTGGACCGGGAGCTGCGGCGCCTGGAGCGCGTGAATCGCGAGTCCGCCGAGGCCCAGGTCATCCGGACCTACCTGGAGACCGTGGCGGACCTGCCGTGGAGCGACCGGACCCCGGACCGACTGGACCTCAAGCGGGCCCGGGAGATCCTGGACCGCGACCACTACGGCCTCGAGGACGTCAAGGAGCGGGTCCTCGACTTCCTGGCCGTCCGCAAGCTGCAGCAGCAGCGGCAGGAGGAGGCCGCCGCGGCGGATGAGGAGGACGTAGCCTCCGGGGCCGCCGGAGCCGAAGAAGCGCCCGCCGCGGAATCCGACGGAGAGCCCGCGGGCGGCGCCGAGGGGGCGTCCGCCCCCGGTGCATTCGACGGGAAGGGCGCGCCCTCCCCGGCCGAGGGCCAGGACGACGACCGGACCGGCTCCATCCTCCTGTTCGTCGGTCCGCCGGGCGTCGGAAAGACCTCGATCGCCAAGTCCATCGCGGAGGCGATGGGCCGGGAGTACGTGCGCGTCTCGCTGGGCGGCGCCCGCGACGAGGCCGACATTCGCGGCCACCGACGCACCTACGTGGGCGCCATGCCGGGCCGCATCATCGAGGGCATGAAGCGCGCGGGCACCAAGAACCCGGTCTTCCTCCTCGACGAGGTCGACAAGCTGGGGGTCTCCTTCCAGGGCGACCCGTCCGCCGCGCTCATGGAGGTCCTGGACCCGGCGCAGAACGACGCCTTCGTCGATCACTACCTGGGGGTCCCGTTCGACCTCTCCGAGGTCCTGTTCATCGCCACGGCCAACGTCCTGGGACAGATCCCCGGGCCGCTCCAGGACCGCATGGAGGCCATCGAGTTCAGGGGCTACACGGAGGCCGAGAAGCTCCAGATCGCCCGGCGGTACCTGCTCCCGCGGCAGATCGCCCAGTCGGGCCTCTCCGACCAGCAGCTCTCGGTCGACGACGACGCCGTCCGCGAGACGATCGCCAGCTACACGCGGGAGGCGGGCGTGCGGAACCTCGAGCGGGAGCTCGGGACGCTGGCCCGCAAGGCGGCCCGCAGGATCGCGAGCGAGGAGGCCGAGCGGGTGGAGGTCGGCCGGGACGACCTCCGGGAGCTCCTGGGCCAGCCCAAGGTCCACCCGGAGGAGAAGCTCGACGAGGACACCGTGGGCGTGGCGGCCGGCATGTACTACACGCCCGCCGGCGGCGACATCATGCTCGTCGAGACCAGCGTCACGCGCGGCAAGGAGGACCTCGTCCTCACCGGGCAGCTGGGCGACATCATGAAGGAGAGCGCCCGCGCGGCGCTCACCTGGGCGAGGAGCCACGCCGACGAGATCGACATCCCCGAGGAGCGGCTGCGCGACCACGAGATCCACGTCCACGTGCCGGCGGGCGCCGTCCAGAAGGAGGGCCCCTCGGCCGGGATCGCGATGGCCGTCTCCCTGATCAGCGCCCTGGGCGACCACCCGGTGCGCTGCGACGTGGCCATGACCGGCGAGATCACGCTCACGGGCCGTGTGCTGCCGATCGGGGGGCTGAAGGAGAAGGTCCTGGGCGCCTATCGGGCCGGGATCCGGCACATCATCCTGCCGAAGGCCAACGAGGGCGATGTCGAGGAGCTGCCCGAGCAGGTGAGGGAGCAGGTCGAGTTCCACCTGGTCGGCTCGCTGGGCGAGGTGATCCCGCTGGCCTTCCGCGACCTCGGGGAGCCCGTGGCGGAGCCCGTGCGGGCCGAGGCCGCCGAGGACCGCGAGGTGGCGGCCACGACCTGATCGTGGCGTGGCGTAAGCGCTTTACGCGTCCGCTTTACTCGCCGGCGCCGGCGCCCCTCGCGGGATCGCGGCCCGGCTCCCCACCCTCCGTTCCCGCCAGCACCCGGTCCAGCTCGAAGATCGCCTCGAGCCACAGGTCCGGCTCGCCCGGAGCGAGGGTGGGGCGGTCGTAGGGCCCCCACAGGGCCGCGCCCGTCCGGGTCCCGGCCGCGCGCCCGGCGCGCAGGTCGTGCACGCTGTCCCCCACGAACAGGGCCCGGCCCGGCTCCCCCTCCCCCGCCTCGTCCAGGGCCCGCACGACCGGCTCGGGATCGGGCTTGTGCCTCTCCACGTCCGTGGCGGTGACGACCGCGGCGAACCAGGTCAGCTCGAAGCCGCACACCTCGAGCCCCCGCAGGGCGTTCCGGCGCCGCTTGCTCGTCACGATCCCCAACCGCACGCCCCGGCCGGCCAGGCCGGCCACGTAGTCGCGCACCCCGGGAAAGGGCCTCAGCAGCTCGTCGTGGATCGCCTCGTTGTGCTCCAGGTAGGTGGCGAGCATGGCCTCCGCCTCCCCGGCGTCCCGCGCGAAGTCCAGGAGCTGCGCCTCCAGCGGCTGGCCCATGGTCTCCAGCCAGCGCGCGTCCGGGAGCTCCCGGCCCAGGTGCTCGCGCATGGTGTGGCGGTAGGAGTGGAGGATGAGGCTCTCGGAGTCGATCAGGGTGCCGTCCAGGTCGAAGAGGACGGTGCGCGGCGGAGCGGTCACTCCAGGCCCTCGGACGTCCCGGCGGCGCCGGCCCGCCGCAGCACGGCCTCGATCTGCTCCTCGACCTCGCCGGGCGTGGAGTCCCCCGTCTCGACGCCGAGTCCGACCAGGAGGAAGTGGAGGCGCTGGAGGGAATCCAGGAGCGAGCCATCGGCCCCGCCCTCCTCGTCCCCGGCCAGGGCCGCCACGGCGGCCTCGGCGGCCGCGAGAGCGCGCGATCCGAGCTCCGCGTGCTCGTCCGGGAGGGCGGCCGCGGCGGACTCGGTCCCCCGCCGCAGCTGCTCGGCCCGCTCGTCGGGCGCCTGGCCGTCCCCGCCGCCGTTCGAGCCGGGGTCTCCAGAGAACAGATCGCTGAGCCCGCTCATGGGTCGCTCGCCTCCCGTGATCGTATGTCGCCGCGCTCCCGCCGGCCGGAGCGAATCGTGCAAGAAAGCTACCACGCGACAGGCGAGCAGGCTGGCTGCGAGAGCTGATGGGGAGCGACTCCATGGCTGGTACATCCGGGTCGGTACGGCGGATCGCGGTGAACACCGGGGGCGGTGACGCCCCGGGGCTGAACGCGGTGATCCGAGCGGTGGTCCTGGCCTCGCTGCGGCAGGGCTGGGAAGTCTACGGGATCGAGAACGGCTACGCTGGGCTCCTCGCCGGCGAGGAGGGGGGGCTCGTCCACCTCACGCGGAGGAAGGTGCGCGGGATCACCCACCTGGGCGGGACGATCCTCGGCACGTCCAACCGGGGCAATCCCTTCGCCTGGCCCGGGGAGGGGCCGGACGACGAGGCGCATTCCCGCGACCGCTCGCACGAGGTCCTGAGGGCCTTCGAGGAGCACGAGCTGGACGCCCTCATCGCGATCGGTGGGGACGGGAGCCTGGGGATCGCCCGCGATCTGTCCGCCGCCGGCCTCCCGGTGATCGGCGTGCCCAAGACGATCGACAACGACCTGGCGTTCACCGACCTCAGCTTCGGCTTCCTGACCGCGGTGGACACGGCCACCGACGCGATCGACAAGCTCCACTCGACGGCCGAGAGCCACCAGCGCGTCATGGTCGTGGAGGTCATGGGCCGGCACGCGGGCTGGATCGCCCTCTACAGCGGGCTGGCGGGGACGGCCGACGCGATCCTCATCCCCGAGATCCCGTACCGCATCGAGCACGTGTGCGAAAAGATCCGGGCGCGGGAGGCCCGCGGCCGCCACTTCAGCATCGTGTGCGTGGCCGAGGGGGCCCACCCGGTCGGCGGCGAGATCGTCACCAAGACGGTCCGGGCCGGCCACGAGAAGCAGGTTCGGCTGGGCGGGATCGGAGAGCGGGTGGCGATCCAGCTGGCCGACTGCACCGAGAAGGAGACCCGGTCGCTGGCCCTGGGCCACCTGCAGCGGGGCGGCCCGCCCAACGCCTACGACCGGCTCCTGGCGCTCCGCTTCGGGTCGGCGGCGGTGGCCTGCGCCGAGGAGGGACGCTTCGGGTGCGCCGTGGGCCTGGTCGGGGACCACGTGGAGGCGCCGACGCTGGAGGAGGCCCTCGAGGAGCGGAAGTTCGTCGACCCCTCGGGCGACCTCGTGCGGACGGCCCGCGACCTCGGGATCAGCTTCGGCGACTGACCGGGGAGGACGAAAGAAAAGGGCCGGGGGCGGCCTCGTCGGCCCCCGCCCGGCCCGCGCTCTTTCCGGACCGGCGCGCCGGCGGAACGGACCGCCGGCGACGCCCGACCCGTCGGGCCCGTCCTAGCGGGCCTCGCTCAGGTTCCTGGCGACCCGGTCCCAGTCGACCACGTTCCACCAGTTGTCGACGTAGTCCCCGCGCCGGTTCTGGTAGTGCAGGTAGTAGGCGTGCTCCCACACGTCCAGCCCCAGGATCGGTGTGTGGCCCTGCATGAACGGGCTGTCCTGGTTGGCCGTGGAGTAGACGGCCAGGTCGCCGCCGCCGTCCACGACGAGCCACGCCCAGCCGCTCCCGAAGCGGCCCGAGGCCGCGTCCGAGAACTCTCCACGGAAGCCCTGGAACGAGCCGAAGGCGCCGTCGATCGCCGAGGCCAGGTCGCCCGAGGGCTCTCCGCCGCCATCCGGCGACATGATGGTCCAGAACAGGGCGTGGTTCACGTACCCGCCGCCGTTGTTGCGGACCGCGGTGCGGATGCTCTCCGGCACCGAATCGATGCTCCTCAGGATCTCCTCGGCGGACATGCCCTGCTGGTCGGCGTGACCCTCCAGCGCCGCGTTCAGCTTGCGCGTGTAGCCCGCGTGGTGCTTGTCGTGGTGGATCTCCATCGTGCGTGCGTCGATGTACGGCTCCAGCGCGTCGAAGTCGTACGGGAGATCCGGAAGTTCGAATCCGGCCATCGTCTCCTCCTGCTTTGCCGTCGTCGCGTGGGCCATCGCGTCCCTCCTTCGTCGTCGAGTAGACAGCTCATCGACGGCGCGCGAGGCGCCTCGCTCGGTGCATGGCTCTCTCTGTAGGGGATTCCCTTTGTCATGCAGCATTCGGGCCAGCCCCGGGGTCGACGCGGGCCCGCAAAGGGCCCTCCCATCGCCCCGTCACGCCGCCGGGCGAGCTCGGCCGCATCGACCTCGACCGCCACCGGGGCGGTCCGCTACCAGCTCTCCTCGGGCGGCGTCGACCTCGGGCTTCGCCCGGACGATCCTGGGCGTGTTCGGCGGGGGGGCGCAGGAGAGAGTGCCCGGCGACGGCCCGAAACGGGGCGGCCGCGCGGCCCGGCCTCAGGGCAGGGGGATGTCCAGCGATGCCCCCGCGCCCCCCGGGACCGGGAGCAGCACGAGGGAGGGCGCACGGCGCGCGGGGTGGCCGGCGTCCGTCTCTCCGGGGGCGGCACGGCCGCCGCCCCGCGCGGCCCTCCGCCTCCCGGCGTTGAAGCGGAGGACGACCCGGGCGCTCAGGATCCCGAGCGCCGCCCCCGCCGCCACGTCCGTGACCCAGTGCTTCCGCCCCACCACGCGGCTGGCGGCGACGGCGCCCGCCGCCGGCCACGCCACCCACGGCAGCCAGCGCTGCCCGGGAAACTCGCCCACCGCGACCGCCGCGAGGGCGAAGGCGCCGGTGGCGTGGCCGGACGGGTAGGACTGGCTCGACTCGTGGAAGGAGATCGGCCGGAACTGGTCGGGATCGTCGGTGACCTCCGGCCGACGGCGCCCCAGGAGGACCTTCCCGCCGACGAGGACGGCGTCGGCGGCCACCAGCGTCTCGACCGCGTCCAGGCCGGCCCGCTCCAACCGGGTGCTCCCGGCCAGCTTCCCCGCGCCCCACGCCGCCAGCGCCACGCCGGCGTCGACCAGAGGGTGGCCCGCCACCTCTCCGGCGTCCACGAACGCCCGGTCGAACCCGGTGGGCTCGGAGGGGGTGTGCGCGCGGACCGTGCGCTCGAAGCCCTCGAGCGGCTCGATGAGGAGGACGCCCCCGAACACGACGCCGGCCCACGGGAGGTCGGACCGGGTGAACAGGGGGGGAGCGCCCGAGGCGGTGTCGGCGCGGGGAAGCGGAGTCCCGTCGGGGAGAGCGAGCCGAGGGCGGCCGGGCAGGACGAGCCGAGTCCGGCCGGGCAGGGCGAGCGCCGTCCGACTCCGGAACGCGGTCGCCGCCGAAGCCGCCACCGCCGCCGGAGCCGCCGCCGGGGGAACCGCCGCCCGGACCGTGCCGGCGCCGATCCCCAGCGCCACGACCGCCGCTCCCGTCCACGCCAGGGCCGTCCGGGCCGTGGCGGCCGCGGGCGCCCTCCCGGGGACGGCGGCCGCGCTCATCGAGTCAGTCCGCGATCTCCCGCAGGGCCCTGCGGACCAGGACGGGCACCATGGCGCGCCGCCACTCCGTGTCGACCACGATGTTCTCGAGCGGGTGGCACTGCCGGTAGGCCTGCGTGGCCACGGCCTCGATGACCGAGTCCGTGAGCCGGTTCCCGATCGCGGCCTCCTCCAGCCGCCCCACGACGCGCGGATAGGCGTTCATGGCCGAGGCCACGATCCGGAGGTCCCGGATCACCCCCTCCTCGTCCAGGCGGGCGGCCACCGCCAGGTTCAGGATCGGGAAGTCGATGCTCTTTCGCTGCCGGAGCTTCTGGAAGGAGGTGCGGGTCCCGGGCTCGGGCGCCGGCAGCCGGATCGACGTCACCAGCTCTCCCGCCTCCATCTTCCGGTTCCACACCCCGTCCGACGTGAAGAACTCCGAGACCTCGATCGTCCGCCGGCCCTCCGGTCCGGCGATCTCGGCCGAGGCGCCCAGGGTCATGAGGACGGGCGGCGTGTCGGCCGAGTGGGCCGCCACGCACCGGGTCCCGCCGGGCACCACGTGGCACGTGTCCCCGTCCTTCTTGAGGCAGAAGCCGAGCGCCTTCCTCCAGAAGAAGGTCTGGTTGTAGTAGGTGCAGCGGGTGTCCAGGCACAGGTTCCCGCCGATCGTCCCCATTCGCCGGAGCTGCGGCCCCGAGATCTCCGAGCAGGCCCTGGCCAGGGAGGGGTAGCGCTCCGCGACGAGCGGATCGGAGGCCACCGAGTCCAGCGTCTCGCACGCCCCGATCGTGAGGCCGCCCTCCCCGTCCTCCTCGATCCCGTGCATGGCCTCGATGTCCTTGAGCGCCACCAGGTGGGAGGGCGTGAACAGCTTGTGCTTCATGTTGGGGACGAGGTCCGTGCCGCCCGCGATGGGCATCACGTCACCCACGTGCTCGGCGAGGAGCGAGAGCGCCTCGTCGACCGTGCTCGGCCGGTGGTAGGTGAACGGGTGGAGTCGCAGCATATGCGGGGCGAATCTAAGGAGTCCGCCCCGGGCGCACCAAGCGTCGGGTCGCGCCCGCGGCCGGGCCGCCGACCCCCGGCCCCGGGCCGGCGCCGCCCGGGCCGGGGCGCGAACGCCCCGGCGGCCCTCAGGCGGGCGCCGCCGCGCGAATCCGGTCCAGGACCCGGCCGAGCGCCTCCTCCAGCGGTTCCCGCTCGATCCCGAATCCGATCCGAAGGTAGCCGTCGAGCCCGAACTGGCCGCCCGGCACGACGAGCACGCCGTCCTCGATCCGCAGCCGCTCGGCCAGCTCCGAGGAGCCGACGTCGGCCTCGTAGCGGACGAAGCCGATGGCTCCGGCGTCGGGCGGCCGCCACGCCAGGGCCCCGTCGGCCGAGGCCACCCACGCCTCCATGACCGACCGGTTCTCGCGCACGATCCGCCGGGTGCGGGCGAGGATGCTCTCGAGCGCGTCGGGCTCGAGCGCGGCGGCGGCCAGGCGGTCCGACAGGGCGGGCGGGGCGATGGTCGTGTAGTCCTTGTAGCCCCACAGCCGCTCGATCTCGTCGGCCGGACCCACGAGCCACCCGATCCTGAGGCCCGGCAGGCCGTAGGCCTTGGAGAGCGAACCCGTGACGAGGACCCTCTCGTAGCGGCCCCACAGGCTGGGCGTCCTCTCCCCCTCGACCTCCGCGCCCGCGTACACCTCGTCCGAGAGGATCCAGGCGCCCGCGTCCGCCGCGGCCCCGACGACCTCTCCGATCGCCTCCTCGCCCAGGACCGCGCCGGTCGGGTTGTTCGGGTTCGTGACCACCACCAGGCTCGCGTCCCGCGCGAGCGCCCGCCCGGCCGCGCCCGGCTCGGGCTGCCAGCCCAGCCTCTCCAGCAGCGGGATCGGGTGGACGTCGGCTCCGAAGGCGGGCCCGAGGCCGGTCGTCTGGCCGTAGGTCGGCACGACGATCGCGGCCCGGTCCCCCGGCTCCACGTGCGCCCAGGTGGCCAGGAGGTTGGCCTCGGCGCCCCCCACGGTGACGAGCACGTTCTCCGGGCCGGCGCCCGGGTAGAGGGCGGCGATCCGCTCCCTGAGGAGGGCGGTCCCGTTCGTCTGCGTGTACCCGAGCCGGACGGGCCCGGGCTCGACGCCGGTGAGCTCGACCAGCTCGTCCAGCGTGAACGGATGGACCCCGCTCTCCGACAGGTTGAGCTCCACCTCGTGCTCGTGGAGCGACTGCCAGCGCTCCATCTCGAACGGCCTCAATTGCATGCGTCCCTCCTCGTCCGGAATCCGCTCGCCGCGCGCGGCCGCGGCCCTCCTCAAGGCCATGTGACGCGTCCCGGGCTCTCTCGTCAAGCACACGTGAGCAGGACGGAGACTCTCCCGAACGGAGGACGACCCATGGACGTCCGGCGTGGTGCGACGACGCTCTTCCTCGTGGCGGCCTGCGGGGCGCTGGCCGCCTGCGGCGACTCGACGGGTCCCGGGGGCACGCGGCTCGACGTGCAGATGCACGATGCCTCGGGGCGGGTGAAGTCGGCGTGGGTGTCGGTCACGAAGGTGTACGCGGACGGGCCGAACGGCCGGGTGGACCTGACCGGGTCCTCGTCCGGGATGATCGAACTGACCTCTCTCCAGAACGGGGCCACGGCCACGATCGCCTCGGGCGCGAACCTCGACGCGGGCACCTACAGCAACGTCCACGTGGTGTTCGGGGACGCCGCCGTCGAGACCGAGGACGGGACCGTGTACGGCACGAGCGCGGACCTCAGCCTCCCCGGCGCCTCCGCCTCGGTGAGCGCGTCTCTCTCGTGCTCGGCCTGCGGCGATGCGGGCGTCGAGGTCGCGCTCCCCGGCGGCACGTTCGACGCCCGGGCGGACGCGCAGAACACGCTGCTGGTCGACTTCGACCTTCGGCAGAGCGTCCAGGCCGACCTGACCGGCGGCCTCGTCCTCCAGCCCGTGCTCACCGGGAGCGACGCGGAGGAGGACACGGGCGCGATCGCCGGGAACATCCTCGTCTCGGCCGGCTCGGACACCTTCCCGATCCAGTGCGGCGGCCGCTCCATCGCCGAGGGCGACTTCTACGGCGAGTTCTTCATCCCGCAGGCCACCGCGCAGAACGAGACTGACGGGAACGGGAACGCCTACGTGAAGTCCGGCGCGGGCCACTCGGGCGGCACGTACGTGATCCCGGAGCTGCCCGCCGACACGTACTCGCTCGACGCGGTCTCCAGCTTCAGCTTCGACAACGGGGACCGGCTCAGCGTGGGCTCGGCGCCCGATTCGTCACGGGTCGACGTGACCTCCGCCGACACCGCGAACGTGGACTTCCACGAGAGCGTGAGCTGCGTCTCGGCAGGCTGAGCCTCGGCCGTTCCCGCGTCCGGCGCGTGGTGGTCCCCACGGACCGCCGCGCGCCGGTCCCGCGGGCTCAGCTCCCCCCGGAGGCCTCCTTCTCCCATCCCGCCGCCTGGACCCGGCCCAGCCGGCGCTCGACCCGGGCGGGACGGTACGGCGTCCGCGTCGTGAGGTCGAAGACGTCGCCGGCCCGAAGGAAGTAGAAGCGCCCACCCGAGTCCAGCGTGTGGGTCGGGTCGTAGATGGCCACGTAGCTCCGTCCGATGACCCGGAAGCGCGGCCCGTGCACCACGATGGCCGTGTTCTCGTCCAGGCCGATCCCCAGGAGGTCGGGGTGCGTCTCGATCACGGGGATGAGGTCGAACTCCCGGTTCCGGACGAGGACGTGCTGGTCGATGGCGGAGCGGGGCAGGAGCCCGAAGCCCTCCTGGTGATCCCCCATCATGATCGTGTTCGTCTTCGTGTCGCCTCGGACGAGGAAGGAGCCCTGGATCGTGGCGCCGGCCGAGGACCCCCCCACCACGCCGCCCCGCGCGAGCACGCCCTCGATCGCCTCCTGGGTCCTGGTCCCCAGGTACGCGTCGGCCAGCCGCCACTGGCGACCGCCGAAGAACCACACCCCGCGCGCGCGCCGGAGCGGAGCCACGAAGCTGTCCGAGCTCGCCACCGCCCGGTCCCGGGTGTGGAGGAGGACCATGTTCGTGGCCCCGGCGTCCCGGAACTTCCGGAGGCCGGGATAGGAGCGGTCGAAGTGGTCGCCCGCCGAGGCGGTGGGGATCATGACGATCGGGGCGTCCGGGCCCCCGGCCAGCTCCAGGAAGCGCCCGATGATGGCCGGGTCGTGGAGGTTCCCGCCGACGATGACGAGCGTGCCGCGCTCGGGTCCGCCCGGGTACAGGGAATCCTGCTGCGCTGTCGCGGGGCGGGGGCCGGCTCCGATGCCGGCTCCGATCCCGAGCAGGAGGAGCAGGGTGCCTAGGATCGTCGCGGGTGGCCGTCGCATGGCTGCCTCCGGTC
>Ga0209918_1000281_pt1 | contig 37556 bp, 32 predicted proteins | sample SalPonD_shore_MG_FD_185712 | JGI IMG/M metagenome (GOLD analysis project Ga0209918, IMG submission 185712) | Salt pond soil microbial communities from South San Francisco under conditions of wetland restoration - Salt Pond MetaG... | ecosystem: Environmental > Aquatic > Marine > Intertidal zone... | reverse complement strand
CTCGGCCTCGACCTCCTGGCCGGTGGCGCCCTTCACCAGGTTGGGGCCGCCGAGCCCCATGAAGCTGGAGCCCTCGACCATGATGATGACGTCCGAGAGGGCGGGCAGGTAGGCGCCGCCCGCGATGCAGGGGCCCATGACCGCCGAGAGCTGCGGCACGTCCAGGTAGTGCCGCATGATCGAGTTGTAGTAGAAGATGCGGCTGGCGCCGTACTGGCCGGGGAAGACGCCGCCCTGGTAGGGGAGGTTCACCCCGGCCGAGTCCACCAGGTAGACGATGGGGACGCGGCAGCGCATGGCGATCTCCTGGGCCCGGAGGATCTTGGTGATCGTCTCCGGCCACCACGAGCCCGCCTTCACGGTGGCGTCGTTGGCCACGACGACCACCTCGCGGCCCTCGACCTCCGCGATCCCCGTCACCACGCCGGCGCCGGGCGCTTCCCCGTCGTAGCGGTCGTGGGCCACGAGGAGGCCGATCTCCAGGAAGCCCCCGCCCGGGTCGATGAGGAGCTCGACGCGCTCGCGGGCGGTGAGCTTCCCCTTCGAGTGCTGGCGCTCGATCCGCTCCTCGCCGCCCCCCATGTGGAGGCGCTCCTCCAGGGAGCGGACCTCCCGGGCCATGGAGCGGAGGCGGCCGTCCGCCGTGGTGCTCACGCGGACCTCGCGCACGCGGAGCGCCGGGTCCGGCGCCTCACGCTTCCCCGTCGGCGCGACGCTCCTCGTACCACGAGCGGATGTACGCGACCGCCTCGTCGGTGCGGCTCCCGGGGCCGAACAGCTTCCCGATGCCCCGCTCGCCGAGCGCCTCGATGTCCTCGGCCGGGATGATGCCGCCCCCGGTGATGAGGACGTCGTCGAGGCCCCGCTCCTCGAGCTCCTCCTGGACGCGCGGGAAGAGCGTCATGTGGGCGCCCGAGAGGATCGAGAGCGCCACCACGTCCACGTCCTCCTGGAGGGCCGTGGAGGCGATCTGCTCGGGCGTCTGGTGGAGGCCCGTGTAGATGACCTCCATGCCCGCGTCCTGGAGGGCCGAGGCGATCACCTTGGCCCCGCGGTCGTGTCCGTCCAGTCCCGGCTTGGCCACCAGAACCCGGATCTTGCCTTCCGTCATCGACGCTCCTCTATCGGCCACGGAGCGTCCGGATACGGACGCCCCTGTCGCTTCGTGTGTGTTCTCGAGCTCACGCCCGTCCGGAGATCGGCCCCTACCCGGAGGCCGACCCCTCCCGGAGGTCGGCCGCCCCCCTCCCCTAGAAACTCACCGGCTCCTGGAACCTGCCGTACACTTCCTCCAGCGTCGCGCGGATCTCCCCGAGGGTGGCGTAGGCGCGGACCGCATCCAGCATGGGCGGCATGAGGTTCTCGTCGGCGCGGGCGGCCTCGCCCAGCCGGTGGAGCGTGCGCTCGACCTCGTCCGCGTCGCGGCGCTCGCGGAGCGCGGCCAGCCGCTCCTCCTGCTTGTGGGCCGCCTCCTCGCCGATCTTGAGGATCTCGAGCGGCTCGTCCTCCTCCTGCTCGACGAAGTCGTTCACGCCCACGATGGTGCGCTCGCCCGACTCGAGCTCGCGCTGGAAGCGGCGTGCGGAGGCCGCGATCTGGGACTGGAAGTAGCCGTTCTCGATCCCCGAGACCACGCCGCCCAGCGAGTCGATCTCGCGGAAGATCTCCTCGGCCTCCTCCTCCAGCTCGTCGGTGAGGCGCTCCACGAAGTAGGAGCCGGCCAGGGGATCGATCGTGTTGGGGACGCCGGTCTCGTAGGCCAGGATCTGCTGGGTGCGGAGCGCCGTCCGGGCCGCCGTCTCGGTGGGGAGCGCCAGGGTCTCGTCCAGGGCGTTGGTGTGGAGGGACTGCGTCCCGCCCAGGACCGCGGCCAGCGCCTGGTAGGCCACGCGCGCCACGTTGTTGAGGGGCTGCTGCGCGGTGAGCGTCACGCCCGCCGTCTGGGCGTGGGTGCGGAGCCGCCAGCTCTCGGGCTCCTCGGCACCGTAGACCTCGCGCATGTGCCGCGCCCAGATCCTCCGGGCCGCCCGGAACTTGGCGACTTCCTCGAAGAAGTCGTTGTGGACGTCCCAGAAGAAGGAGAGCCGGGGCGCGAACTCGTCCACGTCCAGGCCGCGCTCGATCCCCCGCTCCACGTAGGTGAAGCCGTTCTTGAGCGTGTAGGCCAGCTCCTGGGCGGCCGTGGCGCCGGCCTCCCGGATGTGGTAGCCGGAGATCGAGATCGTGTTGAACTTCGGCGCGTGCTCGGCCGACCACTCGAACGTGTCCACGATGAGCTTGAGGGCCGGCTCGGGCGGGTAGATCCAGGCGTGCTGCGCCATGTACTCCTTGAGGATGTCGTTCTGGATCGTGCCCTGGACCTCCTCGAACGGCACCCCCTGCTTCTCGGCCGCCACCAGCAGGAAGCAGTACAGCATGATGGCCGGCCCGTTGATGGTCATCGACACCGACACGTCGCACAGCGGAATGCCGTCGAACAGCGTCTCCATGTCGGCCAGGCTGGCGATCGCCACGCCGCACTTCCCCACCTCGCCCTCGGAGAGCGCGTCGTCCGAGTCGTAGCCCATGAGGGTCGGGAAGTCGAAGGCGACGGAGAGCCCCGTCTGCCCGCGCTCGAGCAGGTACTTGTAGCGCTGGTTGGTCTCCTCGGCGGTGGCGAAGCCCGAGAACTGGCGCATGGTCCACAGCTTGGTGCGGTACATGCTGTGGTACGGTCCGCGGGTGAAGGGATACTCGCCCGGGAAGCCCAGGTCCTCCAGGTAGTCGAACCCGTCCCGGTCCAGGGGGGTGTAGAGCGGATCGACCTCGCGGCCCGAGACCGAGGTGAACCCCGCGGCGTCGTCCCGCTTGGGGACATCGTCGAACGTCTCGCGCCAGCGGCCGAGCTCCTCGCGTAGCGCCTCCACCTGGCGCTCGCGCTCCTCGAGCTCCCTGGCCAGCTCCTCGCGGGACCGCGTCTCGTCCAGCACACCGCTCATCTTCGCGCTCCCTCTCGTGGTTCGGCTCGCCGTCGGCTCCCGCTCGGTATACGGCACGCCGGGCCGGGCGTTCCCCGCCTCCCGCGCCGGTCGCGGGCCGCGTGCGCCGTCACGTCCCCTGTCGGCCTCACATCCCGTGCCGCCCTCACGAGCCGTCCCGCTCCCCGCCCGCCTCCCGCTCCAGGCGGTCGGCGCCCGCGTAGGGGCTCAGGCGCCCCTCCGCCACGGCGTCCCCGATGTCGTCCTCCATCGCCTCCCAGATCGCGTCCGCCCGGCTCTCGAAGCGGCGCCGGAGGACCGCCCGGGCGTGCTCGAGCAGGTGCTCGGCGCGCCGCGTCTCCAGCCGCCCGCCCTCCTTCATCGAGGCGAAGTGCTCCTCGAGCGCATCGGCGAGCTCCTCGATCCCCTCCCCCTTCGAGGCGACGGTCTGGAGCACGGGGGCCTCCGGACGGCCGGGGCGCGAGCCGGCGTCGCGGCCGGGGCCGGACCGGGCGGGCGCGTCCTCCGCGGAGACCCCGCGTTCGGATCCGGCGGCCGCACCGTGGTGCCCCATCGGCGCGCCAGGGGCCCGGCCCGCCCGGATCCTCTGCATGATCGCGATCTCGGCCGAGAGGCGGTCGGCGCCCGGCCGGTCCGCCTTGTTCACCACGAAGAGGTCGGCCACCTCCATGAGGCCCGCCTTCATCGCCTGGATCCCGTCGCCCGACTCGGGGACGAGGACCACCACGGTGGAGTCGCAGGCCTGGGCGATCTCGAGCTCGGACTGGCCCACGCCCACCGTCTCGAGGAGGATGCGGTCGAAGCCGAAGGCGTCCATGAGGTCGGCCGCCTCGCGGCTGGCGGTGGCCATGCCGCCCAGGGAGCCGCGGCTGGCCATGGAGCGAATGAAGATTCCGGATTCCGTGGCCAGCTCCGTCATGCGCACCCGGTCCCCGAGGAGCGCCCCGCCCGTGAACGGGCTCGTCGGGTCGACGGCCAGGATGCCCACGGTGAGACCGTCCTCGCGGAAGCGGCGGGCGAGGCCCGCGGTGAGCGTGGACTTCCCGGCACCCGGCGGGCCGGTGATCCCGATCCGCCGCGCCCGGCCCACGCCCTCGTGCAGGGCGTCGAGGAGCGCCTCGTAGCCGGGGGCGGCGTTCTCGACCAGGCTGATGGCGCGGGCGAGGCCGCGCTCCTCCCCGTCGCGGAACCGCTCGACCACCCGGGCCATCCTCTCGGACAGCTCCCGGCTCCCGGAGGCCCCCCGGCCCGGATCCGCGCCCTTCTCGGTCGTGGTCGTCATCGCGCGGTCAAAGTGTCAGAGGAGCACCACGGTGGCCAGCCCCAGGAGGAGGAAGAAGCCGCACAGGTCGGTGAAGGTCGTGACGAAGATCGAGGAGGCGACGGCGGGGTCGACCCCCAGGCTCTCGAGGAAGATCGGGATGAAGGCGCCCGCGAAGCCGGCCACGACCAGGTTGGCCCACATGGCCAGGAGGACGACCAGCCCGAACACCGGCTCGTGGGCCACGACGAGCCCCGCGACGGCGCCGATCGCGCCCAGGACGAGGCCGTTCACCAGCCCCACGAGGACCTCCTTCCCGACCACCGGCCACAGCTCGCGCGTGGTCTCGTCGGTGAGCGCGATGCGCCGGACGGTCACGGCCAGGGCCTGGGTGCCCGCGTTCCCGCCCATGCCCGCGATGATCGGCATGACGACGGCCAGGAGGACGATCTGCTGGACCGTCCCCTGGAAGAGGTAGACGACCCCGGCGGCGAGCACGGCCGTGAGCAGGTTCACGAGGAGCCACGGGAGTCGGCTCCTCACCGCATCGCGCGTCGAGCCCCGGAGCTCCTCCTCCTCGGAGACCGAGGCGAAGCGGAGGATGTCCTCGGTGGTCTCGGCCTCCATGACGTCGATGACGTCGTCGAAGGTGATGCGGCCCACGAGCCGGCCCAGCGGGTCCACCACGCCGATCGAGACCATGTTGTAGCGGGAGAGGATGCGGCCGACCTCCTCCTGGTCCATGTGGACCGGGACCACGGCCGGGGGCTCCTCGATGAGCTCGGAGATCGGACGGCCCGGGGAGCTCAGGACGAGCCGCTGCAGGCTGGCCACGCCCCTGAGGCTCCGGTCGGGATCGACGACGAAGATCGTGAAGAACTCGTCGACCTCCGACGCCTGGCTCCGAATGTCGTCCAGCGCCTCTCCCGCGGTGAGGTCGGAGGTGACCGCCACCAGCCCACGGGTCATGATCCCGCCGGCCGTGTCCGGCGGGTAGTGGAGAAGCTCCTCGATCTCGACGGCGTCGTCCACGGAGGCCAGGACCCGCGCCTGCTCCTCGGGGGAGAGCTCGCCGATCAGGTCCGCCGCGTCGTCGTCGGCCAGCTCCGAGACCAGCTCGGCGATCCGGTCGGGCTCGAGCCGGGCCAGGAGCGCGCCGGGCTGCTCGACCTCCTCCATCTCGGCCAGCGCGTCCGAGGCCGCCTCGGCCGGGAGGAGGGAGAGGAGGTGGACGCGGTCGGGCCCCTCCAGGTGCTCCAGGAGGTCGGCCAGGTCGCTCGGATGGAGCTCGCGAGCGTAGGCGCGGAGCGACTCGTCGTCCCCCTGCTCGAGGAGGTCGAGCGTCACCTTCCAGCGGTCCTCGGCCGTCCCCGGCTCGGTCACGGCTCCCTCCGGCGCGCGTCGCGGATGAGCCGCTCGACGTTCAGCCCGCCGAGCGCGGGGCGGTCGACCTCGGGGGTCACGACGCCCGCCGAGATGATGTACTTCATGGCGTCCTCGACCGTCATGTCCAGGATCCTGAGGCGGCTCGCGGGGACGACCAGCAGGTAGCCGGTGGTCGGGTTGGGCGTGGTCGGGAGGAAGACGCTCACCAGCTCCTCCCCCGGGTGGTGCGACGAGATCGTCTCGGGCGCCGTGGCCGTGACCAGCACGATGGCGTAGGAGCCGGGCGAGGGGTACTCGACGAGCGCCACGCTTCGGAAGATGCGGTCGTCCCGGTCCAGGACCGTCTGCACGATCTGGGAGGAGGCGTTGTAGATCCGGCGCGTGAGCGGGAGGCGTAGGAGGACGCGGTTCCACCACGCCAGCGCCCGGCGGCCCACCGCCCAGCGCAGCATCCACCCGGTGAACAGGAGGATGATCACCAGGGCGAGGAGACCCACACCGGGGAACCGGACCTCGGGCGGGAGCCACTGGCCCAGGATCGCGTCCAGGTGCTCGAACAGCCACACGAGCACGAAGACCGTCATCCCGACGGGAGCCACGACGATGAGGCCCGTGACCAGGTAGCGCCGCAGGCGGCTCAGCACGAGAGCGGCTCCTCCATGGCTCGCTCCACGATCGTCTCCTGGAGCCGGTACATGGGGGACGTCCAGCGGTCCTCGCCCTCGGGGTGGTCGTGGCCCAGCACGTGGAGGGTCCCGTGCACCACCAGCCGGACCAGCTCCTCGTCCATGTCCGGCCCCTCCGGCTCGGCGGCCGCCCGGCGGGCCGCCTCGGGGCAGACGTAGACGTCGCCGACCAGACGCCGGGCCGGCGGCCGGTCCCCTCCCGAGACCCTCTTCAACTCCAGTTGAAGAGGGCCGCGCTCGGAGGGGGCGGCTTCGTCGGAGGGGGCGGCTTCGTCGGAGGGGGCGGCCCCGTCGGGCGGGGCGGCCCGGTCGGGCGGGGCGGCCCGGTCGGGACCGCCGCCCAGGTCGAACGCGATGACGTCGGTGATCCCGTCGCGGCCGAGCCAGCGGCGGTTCAGGGCCTCCATGTCGGACGCCTCCAGGAAGGTCAGGGACAGCTCGCCCTCGAGCGGTCCCTCGGACGTCTCCAGGGCCAGGCGCGCGGCGCGCCGCAGGCGGGGGACGAGGCCCGACCGCTCCCCAAGACCCTCGAGACCGCCCAGCTGGAGCTGGACGCCCCCCGTCACGTCTCCACGCGGGGCGGCCGCCCCTCGGGCCGGTCGGTCCGCTCGGTCCGCGACAGGGAGGCGACGACCGCGGGGCTCCGGTCCTCCTCCGCCGCCGCCTCGTCGCGGCCCTCGCCCTCGCCGCGCGCCTCGCCTTCGTCCGACGCCTTCGTCCCCGGATAATCGATCCGGCGGTGGTACATGCCGATCAGGACCCGGGCGAACTCCTCCTTGATGCGGTCGAGCTCGGCCAGCGTGATCGGGCTCCGGTCGAACTGCCCCTGGTCGAGGCGGGTGCGCGTCAGTCGCTCGATCAGCTCGCGGATGCCCTCGGGCGTGGGGTCGTGCAGGGTGCGCGTGGCCGACTCGACGGCGTCGGCCAGCATGACCACCGTGGTCTCCTTGCTGCCCGGGCGGGGTCCGGGATACGAGAACGTCTCGGGGTCGGGCTCCTCGCCCGCGGAGCGCGCCTTCTCCAGGAAGTAGCTCATCGGCTGCGTGCCGTGGTGCTCGGAGATGAACTCGCGGATGGCGCGGGGGAGCCGCGCCTCCCCCGCCAGGCGGAGCCCCTCTCTCACGTGCTCGCGCAACACCTCCGCGCTCCGGGCCGGCGGTATGCGGTCGTGGGGATTGCGGCCGGGCGGCTGGTTCTCGATGAAGAACTGCGGCCGCTGCATCTTCCCGATGTCGTGGTAGTAGACGCCCACCCGGGCCAGGAGGGCGTTGGCGTCGATGGCCGAGCACGCCGCCTCGGCCAGGTTGGCCGCGCTGATCGAGTGCGCGTACGTGCCCGGCGCCTCCCGCGACAGGCGGCGCAGGAGCGGCCGGTCCAGGTCCGAGAGCTCGAGGAGCGTCTGGTCGGTCACGATCCCGGTGAAGCTCTCCAGGACCGGAAGCGCGAGCCCCATGGCCACGACGGCCGAGAGCGCCGCGTTGATCCCGCCCCACCCCACCGTCCCCAGCAGCGACCCGAAGGAGAGGGAGCGCGTGAGGGCCAGGCTCGCGGCGCCCACCAGGTACGCCCCTCCGACCACGGCCAGGAGGATCCAGCTGTCCGAGCGCCGGCGCACGCGCCCCACGCCGAGGGCGGCGGCCGAGCCGGCCAGGAAGGTGAGGAAGGCCGAGGTGGTCCCGGCCAGCGGCGGCTGGCCCGCCGCCAGGGCCGCGACCACGGCCGCCACCGTGACGCCCAGGAGGCCGTCGTACAGCGCTCCGACCAGGAGCGTGGCGAAGGCCACCGGCACCGCCACGCCCGCCGGCGCCACGCCGGCCGAGTAGCCCCCGGCCACCACGACCGCGAAGGCGAGGCCGACCACCAGCACGAAGCCCCGGGGATCCCGGTACACCTCCGGCCGGAACGCGAGCAGGACCCCCGCCAGCAGGCCCAGGAAGAGGAGGCCGTACAGGACCGAGCCCGCCGTGCGGACCACGCCCTGCCCTCCGGCCACCTCTCCCTCGCTCCTGAGCGCGGCCTCGTACGCCCGGAGCTTCCGCACCTGGTCCCGGCTCACCCGCTCGTGGGCGCCCACGATGCGCTCGCCCTGGAGGACGGAGCCCGCCACGGCGCGGACGGCGTCCCGGGCCTGCTGGCGCGCCTCGCTCGTGGCCTGGGCGTCCAGGCGTAGCGTGGGCTGGACGTAGCGGACCAGGAGCGTCTGGAAGAGCTGGAGGCCGGTCGCGCCCAGGCCGCCGGAGGCCCGGCGGGCGGCCCGCTCGTAGAAGCCGCCCACCGTGAGGAGCGAGTCGCGGGGGATCAGGCGGTCCCCCGGGGCGGTCCGCAGCACCACCTGCCCGGCGGTGACCTCGTCCAGCGCGGAGCGGCTGATCACGCCGCTCGGGAGGATCGAGCGGAAGGCGGACTCGACGGCCGAGCGGAGCGCGCCGCGCCGGCCCGGCGCGTCCAGCCACGCGAGCTGGGCCGGCGTGGGCTGGATCCCGGCCGCCCCGAGCACCGCCCTGGCCGCGGCCGTGTCCGATCCGGGGGCGCGCTCGGCGCTGTCGAGCGCCGCGAAGAGGGCGTCCGCGTCGGCCACCGCCGAGTCGACGGCCGCCCGGTGGAGGCGGAAGATGGGCGCGACGCCGCTGGCCGCCTCGTCCCGCTCGCGCGAGAGCTCCGAGGGATCCTTCATCACCTGGAACGGCACCCGGGCGATCACGTCCTCCGAGGCGACCTGCCCCTCCTCCAGGTGCGCGAAGCTCGGGAGCGAGGTGCGGGGGAAGAGGAAGGGAAGCAGCGCCGCCGCCCCGAGCACCAGGAGGAAGCGGGCGGCGTGGTGGGCCACCCGCGCCCCCCAGTCCGGGCCGGGGCGGCCGCCCACGGCCCGGAGCCACCGGCGCCAGCTCGCGCCCGTCATCGGCTCGCCCGGCCCGTCATCGGCTCAGCTCTCCCCGCCCTGGCCGCCGCGATCGGCGTAGGCCCGGATGATCTCCTTGACGAGCCGGTGGCGCACGACGTCCCGGTCGTTCAGGTAGACGAACGCGATGCCCTCGATCCCCTTCAGGATCTCCTCGATCTCCAGGAGCCCCGAGTCCGCGGCGCGCGCCAGGTCGATCTGCGTCTTGTCGCCCGTGATCACGGTGCGCGAGTTCAGCCCCAGGCGGGTGAGGAACATCTTCATCTGCGACGTGGTCGCGTTCTGCGCCTCGTCCAGGATGATGAAGGCGTCCGAGAGCGTGCGCCCGCGCATATAGGCGAGGGGGGCGATCTCGATCGTGTGCTCCTCGGTGGCCCGCCGCAGCCGGTCGGCCGGCATCATGTCCTCCAGCGCGTCGTACAGGGGGCGGAGGTAGGGGTCCACCTTCTCCCGGATGTCGCCGGGCAGGAAGCCCAGCGCCTCGCCCGCTTCCACCGCCGGTCGCGTGAGGATGATCCTCCGCACCCGCTTCCGGTACAGGGCCTCCACCGCCATGGCCACGGCCAGGTAGGTCTTTCCGGTCCCGGCCGGCCCGATCCCGACCGCGATGTCGTTCTCGCGGATGGCCTTCAGGTAGGTGCGCTGGCCCTCGGACTTGGGGCGGATGACCTTCTGCACGCCCGGCAGGACGAGCGACTCCTCGTCCGAGGCGGCGGAGCGCTCCTCCATCTCCCCCTCGGCCGCCGCGTCCGCCATGCGGCGGATCTCCTCGGTCCCGAAGCTCCGGCGCATCCGCGCCATCTCGAGCATGCGCTCGGCCACCGGGCGGCAGGCCTCGACCTGCCCGGGCGGGCCGGAGAGGATGAGCTCGTCGCTCCTCAGCACCACGCTGCAGTCGAACAGGTCGGAGAGCGTGGAGAGGTGGATGTCGTTGATGCCGGCCAGGAGGAGCTGGTCGGCTCCCTCGGCCGAGAGCCGCTCGCGCGTCACCGCGCCGTTGGGCGACGAGCTGCTCACGAGGCCTCCTCCGCGCCGGACGCGGCCGCGCCGGAGGCGGCGGGCTCGCGCGCCGCCGCCCCGCCCCGCGCCGCGAGCCGAAGCCCCAGCTCCTCGACCTCCGAGGGGTCGATGGGCGAGGGGGCGCCCTCCATGAGCCCGCGCGCGGCGGTGGTCTTGGGGAAGGCGATGACGTCCCGGATGGAGTCCGAGCCCACCATCAGGGCCACGGTGCGGTCCACCCCCAGGGCGAAGCCGCCGTGGGGCGGCACCCCGTAGCGGAAGGCCTCGAGCAGGAAGCCGAAGCGGCGCTCGGCCTCCTCCCGGTCCATCCCGAGCGCGGCCAGGATGGCGCGCTGGAGCGAGGGCACGTGGCAGCGGAGGCTGCCGCTGGCCAGCTCGGTGCCGTTGTAGACCACGTCGTAGGCGTGGGCCCGGACCGAGAACGGCTCTTCCCGGATCCGCGCCTCGTCGTCCGTGACCGGGAGCGTGAACGGGTGGTGCGCGGCCACCGGGCGCCCGGTCTCCGGGTCGGGCTCGAACAGCGGGAAGTCGGTGACCCACAGCCACCGGTGCGCGTCCCGGTCCACCGCGTCCAGCTCGGCGGCCGCGGCGCGCCGCACCGCGTCCAGGGGCCGGGAGGTCTCCGAGTCCGGGCCGGCCACCAGGAGGAGGAGGTCGCCGGGCTCGACCCCGTGCGCCTCGCGGAGCCGCCCGCGCCGCTCCTCGTCCACCCAGCGGGCCAGCGGCCCCGACCAGTCGTCCCCGCCGGCCTTCACCCACAGGAGGCCCCTGGCGCCGGCCTCGCGGGCGGTCCCCTCCAGCGCGTCGATCCCCGAGCGCGAGAGCTCCGCCCCGCCGCGGGCCACGATCCCCCGCACCCGGCCGCCGGCCTCGATCGTCCCGTCCACGATCCGGAAGCCGGTCCCCTCCAGCGTCGCCGAGAAGTCCTCGATCTCCCACGGGATCCGGAGGTCCGGCTTGTCGGTCCCGTAGCGCTCGATCGCCTCGGCGTGGGCGAGGCGCGGGAAGGGCGTCTCGAGCTCGATCCCGGCCCCCTCGCTCCACATGCGGGCCAGCATGCGCTCGCCCACCCCGAGGACGTCGTCCACGGACACGAAGGCCATCTCCACGTCGACCTGCGTGAACTCGGGCTGGCGGTCGGCCCGCAGGTCCTCGTCCCGCAGGCAGCGCGCGATCTGATAGTAGCGGTCGAAGCCCGAGACCATGAGGATCTGCTTGTAGAGCTGGGGCGACTGCGGGAGCGCGTAGAACTCGCCCGGGTGGACCCGGCTCGGGACCAGGTAGTCGCGCGCCCCCTCGGGCGTGCGCCGGGTGAGGAGCGGGGTCTCGACCTCCAGGAAGCCCTCCTCGTCCAGCGCCGCGCGCGCCGCGGCCACCGCGCGGTGGCGCACCGCGAAGTTCCGGAGCATCTCGGGCCGCCGCAGGTCCAGGGAGCGGTGCCGCAGCCGGAGCTCCTCGGAGGGGAGGCTCTCCTCGGGGGGCACGGCCACCAGGATCGGGAGGTCGTCGGACGAGGAGAGGCGCTCGAGGCTCCGGACGTGGACCTCGACCTCGCCGGTGGCCAGGTCGGGGTTCACCGCGTCGTCCGGGCGCGGCTCGACCACGCCCTCCACGCTCACCACGTCCTCGGGACCGAGCCCGTGGGCCACCTCCAGGCTCTCCTCCTCCGTCCACTCCGGCCCGAAGGCCAGCTGCACGATCCCGCCCCGGTCCCTGAGGTCCACGAACAGGAGGCCGCCCAGGTCGCGCCGGCGGTGCACCCAGCCGGCCAGCCGCACCTCGCGTCCCTCCCAGCTCGCGTCGGGCGTCCCGCACCGGGACGTCCGGTAGGCCGTCTCTTCAGGCATCTCGCTCGGGTCCTCCACGTCCGGATCTTCCTCCACGATCGCGTGTCTCCGCCGGCTCCTCCGGGGCGCTCGGGCCCGCGGTCTCCGCCCCGTCCCGGCCGCCCCCTTCCCGGCCCGACCGCCCACGGGCCCGCACGGACGAGGCCAGCATGGCCGCCGTGAAGCCCACGGCGTCCGCCGCCCAGTCGCCCAGCGCCGGGTCGCGTCCCGGGATGAAGTGCTGGTGGAGCTCGTCCCCGGCGGCGAAGGCCACGCCCAGGATCCACGCGGCCAGCACCACGATCCTCCGGCCGCGGCCGACGCCCACCGCCCCGGCCACCGTCCACCCCAACCCCGCGTACATCCCGAAGTGGACGAGCTTGTCGATCGGGAACGTGCCCGTCTCGATGAGGCCCGCCGGGAAGGGGACGGTCGTGGCGAGGAGGATGAAGACCACCCATGCGAGGACGAGCCGCCAGGGCCGGTCGCTGTGTCTCAAGACGTCACGCGGGATGGCCTCCCGGGAGAGCCGGAAGCGGGGTCGGAGCACCGGCGAGGAACGGACGCGGCCGGTGCCGCGTACAACGGCTCCGGAGTATAGGTCCGCCCAACGGCCGTAGCAACCGTGTCCTCGCGCCTCACGACGCCCGGAAGGATGAGCACGCAGACGAGCGAAGAGGCCCCCTCGACCACCGCCCTCCTCGGGCTCGCCCCCGCCGACCTGCGGCGCGCGCTGGGCGGCTGGATGGAGGCGCGCGCCGAGCCCTCGTACCGGGTCGAGCAGGTCGAGAACTGGGCGTACGAGCACGCCGCCCGCGACTTCGCGGAGCTGACCACCCTGCCCCGCGACCTCCGGGACGAGATGGCCGCCGCCTTCGACCTCACGCCCCTCGACGCCGCGTGGACCGCGCGCTCGGAGGACGGGACCGTCAAGCACCTCTGGGAGCTGGCGGACGGGGAGCGCGTCGAGTCGGTGCTCATCCCGGCCGGAGACCGGCTCACCCTGTGCCTCTCCTCCCAGGCCGGGTGCGCCCTCGGCTGCCGCTTCTGCGCCACCGGCTCGTTCGGGTACCGACGCCAGCTGTCGCCCGCGGAGATCGTGGCCCAGTACCGGGACTCCCTCCTGTTCGCGCGCGGGGAGCTGGACCGCGAGATCTCGAACATCGTGTTCATGGGGATGGGCGAGCCGCTGGCGAACGCGGAGGCCGTGTTCACGGCGCTCGAGGTCCTGCACGAGGGCTTCGGCGTGGGGGCGCGCCGGATCACGGTCTCGACGGTGGGCCTCGTGCCGGGGATCCTCGAGCTGGCGCGCCGGCCCGAGCCGTTCGGGCTGGCCGTCTCCCTGCACGCCCCCACCACGGAGCTCCGGGCCGAGCTCATGCCCATCGAGAAGCGCTACCCGATCCCCGAGCTCCTGCGCGCCGTGCGCGAGTACCTGGCGCGGAAGGGCCGCCGGGTGACCTTCGAGTACACCCTCATCGAGGGCGTGAACGACAGCACGGAAGTCGCTGAAGCGCTTGCCGATATCATAAGTGACCTCACTTGTTTTGTAAATCTGATTCCGTGGAACCCGATCCCGGACCGCGACTGGCGTCCGAGCCCGCCGGACCGGATCGCGGCCTTCGCCCGGGCCCTGCACCGGCGCGGCGTGAGCGCGGCCGTCCGCGAGCCCCGCGGCCGGGACATCGCCGCCGCCTGCGGACAGCTCCGCCTGGCGCGGGAGGGCGCGGAGGGCTGAGGCTCGAACCGGCCGGGGGTCGCGGGCCGCTGGCCGCTGGCCGCTGGCCGCCGACCGGGACCGTGCCGGCCGGGCGCCGGGGCGGCCACGGCGCGGACCGCCTCACCCCCGGATCCGGTCCAGGATCCGGTGGAGGAGGTCCCCGCCCGGCGAGCCCGCGTCCCGGGCCCCTCCCTCCCCCGCCGCGCGGGAGAGCAGCCGCTCCCAGTCCTTCCCGAGGACGACCGTCGCGTCCAGGTAGAGGGTCGTGTCGGGGCGCACGATCAGCGAGTCCACCCCGAGCGAGTCCGCCACCCTTCGGGCGGGGCGCGTCTTCCGGGTCCGGGCCAGGACCTCGGTGCGCTCGTGGTCGAAGCTCGAGGCGTTCCCGAAGTAGACCACGTCGAAGCCCATGTCCCGCAGCCGGGACGCGGCCGCCTCCGCCGCCCCGCGCTCTCCCATCCCGTTCAGGACCTCGACCCGCGCCCGGGAGGAGAAGCCCTCCGGCAGGGTGACGGGCGTCCCGCGCACGCTGGCGGGCGAGCCCCCGTCCGCGAGGCTCGCGTGGCGCCACTGGAGCCAGAAGGAGCCGAGCAGGAACCCGACGCCCACGAGGGCGAGCGCCGTGACGACGGTGAGGATGCGACCCTTCACGACGCGTCCCCGTCGCCGTCGGCCGGCCGGCCGCGGCCCCCGCGCCGGTCCCGCCCCCCGTTCCCGTCCGGTCCGCCGGCGCGCGCCACGAGCGCGTTCCAGAAGCCGAGGGTCTCGGGTCGGAGGCTCCCGCGGATCTCGAGCCGGTGCGCCACCCGGAGCGCGACCACCGAGAGGAGGGCCTCGTCGGGCTCCGCGGGGAGGATGGCGCGGAGCCGCTCCCGCACGCGGGGGAGGATCGAGCGTCCCGGCTCCAGGAAGTCGGCCAGGTAGAGGAAGTCCCCCAGGCGGCCCAGGCCGGGACGGCCGACCGTGTGGTAGGTCACCGCCTCGAGCAGCTCCTGGTCGTCCACGCCCTCCGCCCGGAGCCGGCCGGCGCACACGGGGCCGTGGAGGAGCGAGCCGGGCCAGTCCAGGTCCGTCTCCTCCCGGAGCTCGGCGGGGTCGGCGTCCCGGAGGGCGTCGTGCAGGTAGGCCGCCGCCCTCCACCGCGTCCGGTCCCGGTCGGAGAGTCCCAGCTCCCCGGCCCACCCATCCATGAGCTCGGCGACCCGCTCCAGGTGCTCGCGGCGGCCCTCGCCGCAGCGGGCCCACTCCGGCAGCCGGCCTTCGCGGCCGGCCGCCTCGACGAGGGGGTGGAGGGCGGCGGCGGAGGGAGCGTCGCTCACGGCGCGGGCGCCGGCATCACGGAGCGGACTCCGGCCGGCTCAGCCCGAGGACTCGGAGCGCAGCGGCATGCCGACCGGGCGGTTGTCCGCGTCCACCCGCACGACTCTGGGGCGGTGCTGGCGCGCCTCCTCCACGTCGTACTCGGCGTAGCTCACGACGATGACGCGGTCCCCGGGCAGCGCCGTGCGCGCCGCGGGCCCGTTCAGCCTCACCTCGCCCGACCCCGGCGGCGCCTCGATCACGTAGGTCTCCAGGCGGTCGCCGGTGGAGAGGTTCAGCACCTGCACCTTCTCGGACGGCAGGAGGTCGGCCGCCTCGATGAGGTCCCGGTCCAGGCTGATCGAGCCCTCGTAGTCGAGGTCGGTCCCCGTCACGGTCGCGCGGTGGATCTTCGACTTGAACAGCGTCCTTCTCATGGTCCTCGGGTGTCCCCTGTGTCGTCCAGGCTGCTCGGGCCGCCCAGCGTCGTGTTGTCGATGAGCCGCGTCGAGCCCACCCGGGCCGCCACCGCGCACACCGTCTCCGGCGCGGCGCGGTCGACGCGCTCGAGCTCCTCCGGCTCGACGATCTCCACGTACGCGGGCTCGACGCCCGCTTCGCGCATGGCCTGGCGGGCCAGGTCGGCCAGCGTCCCCGCCTCCCGCTCGCCCTCCGCGAAGCGCTCGCGCACCCGCCGGAGCGCCCGCGACAGGGAGAGCGCCCGCTCGCGCTCCTCCTCCGAGAGGTAGGTGTTGCGCGAGCTGAGCGCGAGGCCGTCGGGGGCGCGCACGATCGGCGCCGCCACCACCTCGATGGGCAAGTTCAGTTCCTCGGCCATGCGCCGGACGAGGACGGACTGCTGGAAGTCCTTCCGCCCGAACACGGCCACGTCGGGCTCGAGGATGTGGAAGAGCTTGAGGACCACCGTGAGGACGCCCGAGAAGTGGCCGGGCCGCTCGAGGCCGCACAGGCGGTTCCCCGGGGGGCCCGGCTCGACCCGGATCGAGGGCTCGCGCGGATACATGTCCTCCGGCCCCGGCGCGAACACCAGGTCCACGCCGCGCCCGCCGGCCAGCTCCAGGTCCCGGTCCAGGTCCCGAGGGTAGGCCTCGTAGTCCTCGCCCGGCCCGAACTGCGTGGGGTTCACGAAGATCGAGATCGCGACCGCGTCGGCCTCGGCGCGGGCGCGGTCGATCAGGCCGAGGTGCCCCTCGTGCAGGAAGCCCATGGTGGGGACGATGGCCAGGCGCCCGCGCTCCCGGCGGAGCGCGCGGGCGGCCTCCCGGGCCGCCCGCGGCCGCCGCTCCAGGCGTGGGGCCGCCCGACGGGAGGAGCGGGAGGACCCGCCCTCATCCCTCATAGCTCTCCCGCTCGGAGGGATAGGTGCCCTCGCGAACGGCGCTCACGTAGGCGTCGACGGCCTCCCGGGTCGCTTCGCCGAGCTCGGCGAAGCGGCGGAGGAAGCGTGGCTCGAAGCCCTCGTTCAGCCCGAGCATGTCCGGGAGCACGAGGACCTGCCCGTCGCAGGCCGGCCCGGCCCCGATCCCGATGGTCGGGATCGAGATCGCCTCCGTCACCTTCCGGGCCAGCGGGGTCGGCATGAGCTCGAGCACGACGGAGAAGCAGCCGGCCTCCTCGAGCGCCCGGGCCTCGCGGAGGAGACGCTCGGCCTCGGCGGCCTCCCGTCCCCGCACCCCGTAGCCGCCGAAGCGGTGGACGGACTGCGGCGTGAGCCCCAGGTGGCCCATGACCGGGATGCCGGCGCGCGTCAGCGCCCGGACCCGGTCGCACGCAGCCTCGTCGCCTCCCTCGAGCTTCACCGCGCCCGCGCCCGCCTCCTTCATGATGCGGCCGGCGTTCCGGAGGGCCTCCTCGTCGCTCACCTGGAAGGAGAGGAAGGGCATGTCCACGACGAGGAGGGCGCGCGTGATGGCGCGGCCGACCGCAGAGGCGTGGTGGATCATCTCGTCCACCGTGACGGGGAGCGTGGTCTCGTAGCCCAGGATGACCTGGCCCAGGGAGTCCCCGACCAGGACCACGTCCACCTCCGAGCCATCCAGCAGCCGGGCAAAGAGGTGGTCGTAGCAGGTGAGGACCGCGATCCGCTCGCCGCGCTCCTTCATGGCGACGAGCTCGCGAGTGGTGACCCGCCGCCTACGGTCCTGGCTGTGGCCGCTCGACATGCTCCTCCTGACGCTCCGAGAGCTCGGCGTCCCGCCCTCGCGGCCCGCCCGGGAGCCCGCCGGCGTGCGCGGCCGGACGGACGGGCTGAATATATTCGTGCCGTGCCGAGGCACCAACCGGAGAGGAGAGCAGCCGCATGTCCATCCAGCACGACCCCGTCCTCGTCCGCCGCCTGGCCGCCGAGCTGTCGGCCCGGGCGGCGGGGCGGAGAGCCGCCTCGCTGGACCGGCACCGGGAGCTGCGGGCCGCCGAGCTGTCGTTCCGCGAGGGGCCCTCGCTCCTCTTCCTCCTCCACCCCGGGGCCGGGCACGTGCTCGAGGCGCCCCCCGGGAGCCTCCGGGCCCTGGCCGCGAGGGAGGAGGGCGCGGGAGAGACCTCGGGGAGCTCCGCGGGAGGGACCGGTGGAGGCTCGAGGGCACCCCGGGGTGACTTCGGGGTGGCCTCGAGGTCACTCGATGGTGCCCGCGTCCTGGCCGCGTGGGCACCCCCGGACGAGCGCATCCTGGTCCTCGAGCTGGCGGGCCGGGGCGGTCCGCTGCGCCTCGTGGCCGAGCTCCACACCAACCAGTGGAACCTCCTGCTCCTGGAGGGGGGCGCCGGGGGCGAGGCGCTGGCGGCCGCCGCGTGGGGGCGGGGGGAGGGGACCGGGCCGGGCCCGACGGGCGGCGGGCCGGGAGACGGAGGGGCGGCGGCCGCGCCCGGCGGGTGGGGCCGGATCGCCGCGGCGCTGTGGCCGCGCGAGCCCGGGGACCGCGTGCTCCGGACCGGCCGGCCCTACGAGCCGCCCGCCTTCCCCGGAGGCCCCCGCCGCTGGCGCTTCGCGCCCCCCTCCCGCTCGGAGTGGCGCGACCTCCTGGGCGGCGCGCCGCCCGACCGGAATCGCGGCGCGCTCCTGCGCGAGGCGGCGTGGACGAGCTCGCTCAGCGCGGACTGGGTGCTGGAAGGGGACGCCGGGGAGCCCGGCGGGCCGGCCCAGGAGGCCGACCCGATGCCGGGGGAAGAGCCGTCCCCCGGGGACCCAACCTCCCCGGACGCGGCGCTGCAGCGCTACCTGGAGCTCCGGCGGGCGGCGGGGTCGACGGGAGGCGACGGGGCCGACGGCGGGGCGGCCGCCGGGTCCGGCGACTCCGCGGCCACCGGGTCCGGCGACTCCGCGGCCGCCCCCGTGCCGCCCCCCGCCGGAGAGGCCTGGCTCCTGGAGGGGCCCGGCGGCCTCCAGCCCTACCCCCTCGCGCTGGGACGCGACGACGCGCGCCGGTGCGGCTCGCTCCTCGAGGCGTTCCGGGCCTCGGCGGAGGCGTCCGGCCGCTGGGCCCCTCCGGCCCCGGGCGCCGGCGCGGAGGGCGGCGCCGGCGAGGGGGCCGGGACGGATGCGGCCGGCGCCGGGGGCGGCGAGGGAGCCGGCGCGGCCGTGCCCGATGCGGAGACCCTGCGGCTCGAGGCGGCCCTCCGCGAGCGGCTGGACCGGCTCGAGCGCCGAGCGTCCGCCCTGGAGCGGGAGCTGGACTCGGGCCCCGACCCGGAGCGGCTCCGCGAGGATGCGAACCTCCTCCTGGCCCGGATCGCCCGGGTGCCGCGCGGGGAGCGCGAGGTCGTGCTGGAGGGCTTCGGCGGGGAGGAGCGCACGCTGGAGCTCGATCCCTCCCTGTCGCCTTCCGACAACGCGGAGCGCCTGTACGACGAGGCCGCGCGCCGGGAGCGGGCCGCCGAGCGCCTCCCGGCCGAGATCGAGCGCGTCCGGGAGCGTGCGGCGGCGGTGGAGCAGGCGCTCGAGCGGTTGCCGGAGACGGGACCGGGCGAGGAGGCTTGGGAGCTGGCCGGCGGGCGGCCCGCCCCACAGGAGGCCCGGGGCGGCGGAGGGGGGGCGCAGCGCCTCCCCTACCACGTCTACCGCTCCTCGGGCGGCCTCGAGATCCGGGTGGGTCGCGGGGCGCGGCAGAACGACGAGCTCACCTTCCACCACTCGCACACCGAGGACATCTGGCTCCACGCCCGGCAGGTGCCGGGCGCGCACGTCATCCTCCGCTGGGGACGGAAGGACGAGAACCCGCCCCGCCGGGACCTCCTCGAGGCGGCCGTGGCGGCCGCGGTCCACAGCGAGGCGCGCCACAGCGGCACGGTCGGCGTGGACTGGACGAGGAGGAAGTACGTCCGGAGCCCGCGGAAGGCCCCGCCCGGCGTCGTGCTCCCCGAGCGGGTGCAGACCGTGTTCGTCGAGCCGAGCGAGGCGGTGCTGGCGAAGCTCAGGCCGGAGGGGTGAGGGGAGCGGCGGAGGGGTCCCTCAGTCCGCCGCGCGACAGGCTCCGCGCACCCCCCGCTCAGCCTCCGCCGCGCTCCGCCAGCGCCCGCTCCAGCCGCCTGCCCGAGGCCCCCTCCGGACTACTGCGGTCCCCACGCCTGGGGCGACTCCACCCCGTCCACCGCGCCCGGATCGTTGGAGAGGTTCACCGCATTCGAGCCATCGGCGTCCATCACCCACACCTCGTCCGCCCCCGATCGCCGGGACATGAACGCGATCCGCACGCCGTCCCGGGACCAGGAGGGATGGTTGTCGATGACGGAGTTGGCGGTCAGCTGCACGGGATCGCTCCCGTCGGCGTTCATCACCCAGATCTCGGCGTCGCCGTCCCGGTCGGATACGAACGCGATCTTCGACCCGTCGGGCGACCAGGCCGGGCTCGTGTCCAACCCGGGATCCTGGGTGAGGTTCACGAGATTCGAGCCATCGGCGTCCGCGACGAAGATCTCGTAGTCGGTCATCGTATAGCGGGCGTAAGCGACCCGGCTGCCGTCGGGAGACCATGTGCTGCCCGCCTCGTCCAGCGCACCGGGGTGGTTCGAGAGGTTGGTGGGATTCGAGCCGTCCGCATCCATCACGTACAGCTCGCCATCCCCGTCCCGGCGCGTGTTGAACAGGATCTTCGTTCCATCGGGCGACCACACAGGCCTGATGTCCAGGGCGGCGTTCTGCGTGAGGTTCACCGGATCCGAGCCATCGGCGTTCATCACGTAGATCTCGGCGTTGCCGTCACGGTTCGTCGTGAACGCCACCCTCGTCCCGTCGGACGAGACCGCCGCGTAGTCGTCGCTGTAGGAATGGTTGGTCAGATTCACGGGGCTCGATCCATCCACGTCCATGGCGTAGACCTCCGTCGCCCCGTCCCGCCCCGACACGAAGGCGATGCGGCCAATGAGGGCCGCCCGGCAGCCGACGCCGAAGGCGGCCGTGGCGATCGCGCCGTCCGCCACGGAGACGCTCAGCGGGTTGTCGGCCGTCACCGCGCAGTTCACCTGCACGCCTCCGAGACGAACCCGGTGCGTGCCGGCGACCACGTCGGAGAGCGTGACGGAGCCGCTGGCATCGATGCTCCCCGCCGCCGAGTCGTCCAGGAACACGTCGTAGCCGTCGGCGTCGACGTCGTCCCCGGTCGTGGCGGTCGTGACCTCCACCGAGCCCATGGCGGGTCCGGCCGGCGTGTCGCTGCCTCCGCACGCGGGAAGGAGCAGGCCGGCGGCCACGAGGGTCGCGAGCCCGAATCGCCGCTGGAGCGCGGCGGCAGGTTCGGGTGGTCGGCAGGCGGAGACGAGGCCGGAGCGCGGCCGTCCGGCGGTGGGGCGCTGCGGGCCACGCAGGAGCACGCTCGGGTCGTGCGGGGAGCGGTTCATGGTCGGAGGAGTCCTCCGGAGACGGGTGGGGGAGGCCCGGCCGGCGGCCGGAAGATCGCCGGAAAGGATGCGCCGGTGCACCGGGCCGACGCAACGGGACCCCCCGCTCAGCCCCCGTCGCGCTCCGCCAGCGCCCGCTCCGCTTCCTCCAGCCGTCCGCGGAGCTCCTCCCTCGCCTCGCGGTCCGTCCCGGTCGGGAGGAGGAGCGACGGCTGGGTGACGCCGCTCCGGTCGTAGTGGCCGGCGATGCGGTAGAGCCCACGGCGGATGCTCCGGAGGCGGCCTGCCAGCGCCCGCGCCGAGTCCTCCCGGGCGCCGCCGCTCCCGGCCAGGGAGTCGGCGATGGCCTCCGCCCGCCGCTCCGCCTCCACGGCCCGCCGCTGCAGCCCCAGCAGGGCGACCAGCCACGCCTCGCGGCGCTGCCACCCTTCGGCCGTGAGGGGCACGTCCGGGTCGGCCGCGACCCTCACCGGCCGGCTGGAGTGGCTCCCGTTCGCCACGACCGCGGCCGTGTACGTCCCCGGCGCGACGAACGGCCCGCGGGCCCCGCTCGCGTGCGGCACGGCCGGGAGCACGGTGTCGGGCGGGACCACCTTCCCGGGCCCGCCCGACTCGCCGCCGCCGAAGCCGCCGCGGGGCGGCTCGGGGGGCGCGGGGTGGCGGAGGTCCCAGACCACGCGGTGGAGCACGCCCGCTTCGCCCGGAACCGGGAGCGTCCTCACGACCCGACCCGAGCCGTCGGAGATCTCGATGCGGGCGGCGGTGTCGGTCCGCGCCAGCCGGTAGGAGAGGACGGCGCCCCACGGCGGGTTCTCGCCGAACCAGGCGAACTGCCCCCGATAGGAGCTCTGCTTCCAGTACTCGTGGATCGTCCCGCCGCGGGTCGGGAGGAGGCCGGTGGCCGCGGAGGGCGAGGAGGCGGGCTCACGGCCCGCGCCGGAGCCGGCGGCGGCGCCCCCGCCGGAGCCCGCCAGCGCCTCGAGCGCCGAGAGGTCGTCCAGGATCCAGATGCCGCGGCCGTGGGTGGCCACGACCAGGTCCCCCTCCGGCTCCTTGACCAGGAGATCCTCGTAGATCGTCGTCGGGAGGCCGGGGACGGCCGCCCCACCCTTCCCCCCGGCCAGCCGCGTCCAGCTCCCGCCGCGGTCCACCGAGATGAACAGGCCGTGCTCGGTGCCGAGGAAGAGGAGGTCGGGGCTCTCCGGGTCCTCCACGACGTCGTTCACGGTCCCGGCGTCGGCGGGGAGCCCGCCCGAGAGGTCGGTCCAGCTCCGCCCGCCGTCGGTGGTCCGGAACAGGTGCGGCCCGAAGTCGCCGCGGCGGTGTCCGTCGAAGGCCACGTAGGCCGTCCCGGCGCCCGTGCGCGAGGCGGTCACGCGGCTCACGTACATCGTGGCCGGAATCCCCGGGACGTTCCGGCCCACCTCGGTCCAGGAGCGGCCGCCGTCCCGTGAGACCCGGACGCTTCCGTCGTCGGCCCCGACCCACAGGACGTCGGGCGTGAGCGGCGACTCGTCGATGGTCGTGATCTCCGAGTAGGAGCCGGTCCCGTCGTTCTTCGAGAGCATGTCGGCCGAGCCCTTCACGGCCATGAGCGTGAGCGTGTCCCGGTCGATGGCCTTGGTGAGGTCGGCGGTCGCGCTCCAGCTCTCGCCTCGGTCCCGGGAGACGAACAGCCGGTTCCCGCCCAGGTAGACCGTGTGCGGGTCGTGCGGGGAGACGAGGATCGGCGACACCCAGTCGAACCGGTAGGTCTCGCCCTCGGGGGCCCGCGGGTTCACGTCCAGCTCGTCGCCCGTCACGGGGTCGAAGCGCTGGATGTCCCCGTCGTTGGAGCCCACGAACACCGCCAGCGGCTCGCCCGCGGGGTGGGAGGCCTGCATGTAGGTCCCGTCGCCGAACCCGATCTCCTTCCACTGCCCGGCCCGGATCCCCATGAAGTTCCGGCTCGCGCTGGGCGCCATCCAGGAGTGGACGTCCTGCATGCCGCCGTAGATGCGGTAGGGCGTGCGGTCGTCGGCCCCGATCGCGTAGAACTGGCCGATCGGGATGTTGTCGATCCTCCGGTAGGTGGCGCCCCGGTCCCAGGTCCGGACCAGGCCGGCATCCCCGGCCAGGTAGAAGTGGCGCGGGTTCCCGGGGTCGATCCACAGGGCGTGGTAGTCGGAGTGCACCCCGACGTCGTAGGTGGGGCGCGTGGGCATCTGGACGAAGGTCTTCCCGCCGTCCGAGCTCCCGTAGAACTCCACCCCGAGCACGTAGACGCGGTCGGGGTCCTGCGGGTCGACGCGGATCTGGCTGTAGTAGGACGGGCGCGGGTCGAGCGAGTTCACCCGGGTCCAGGTGGCCCCGCCGTCGTCCGTGCGGTAGACGCCGCCGGAGTCGGCGTGCTGGACGGTGGCGTAGAGCACGTCCGGGCTCGAGGCCGAGATGTCGAGGGCGATCCGGCCCTTCGGACCCGACGGCAGCCCGCCGGAGAGCTCGGTCCAGTGGTCGCCGCCGTCGGTGGTCTTCCAGATCCCGCTCCCGGGCCCGCCGCCGTTGAACCCCCAGGTCCTGCGGAGCCTCTGATAGGTCGCCGCGTACAGGGTGCGCGGGTCCGAGGGATCCACGACCAGGTCCGTGGCGCCCGTCAGCGTGTCGACGTAGAGCACCTTCTTCCAGCTCTTTCCGCCGTCCCGCGTGCGGTACACGCCGCGCTCGGCGTTCGGCTTCCACAGGTTCCCCTGCGCCGCGACGTACGCCACGCCGGGGTCGTTCGGGTCGACCCGGACCCGTCCGATCTGGCGGGTCTCCTCGAGCCCGACGTGGGTCCACGTCGTCCCGCCGTCGGTCGAGCGATACACGCCATCGCCCCACGTGGTGGACTGGCGGTTGTTGGGCTCACCGGTCCCGACCCAGATCACGCTCGGGTCCGAGGGCGCGAAGGCCACGTCCCCGATCGTGCTCACGCTCTGGTGCTGGAACAGCGCCTTCCAGGTCGTCCCGCCGTTCACGCTCTTCCACAGCCCGCCGGTGGCGCTCGCCACCAGGATCGTCGAGGGGTCGTCCGGGAGCGCCTCGACGTCGTCCACCCGACCGCCGGTGACGGTGGGTCCGAGCTCCCGGAAGTGCAGGTCGGAGAAGAGACGGGGGGAGGGGGCGGCGCCGTCCGGGGCGCCCTGCGCGGCGGCGGGGGCGGGCCTCGTCCCGGCCAGCGCGACGAGCGCGGCGGCGGCCACCAGGATCGGCACCCGGCGGACACGGTAGGAGGCTGGGAGCGGCTCGTGGACGGCTGGCGGGAGATGCGGCGGGAGCGATGGACGCATGCTCGGTTCTCCGGTTCGGCCGCGGCTCGGAACGGACGCGACCCCGAACCTACCCGCCGTGCGCCGCCCCTGCCAGCGCGCCCGCGAGCTCGGCGAACGCCTCCTCGCCCTCCTCGACGAGCGCGTCGATGAGGGCGCTCCCGACCACGACGCCGTCGGCGAGCGCGGCCACCTCGGCCGCCTGCTCGGGACGGGAGATCCCGAAGCCGACGGCCACCGGGAGGTCCACCAGCCGGCGCAGGCGCGCCACCTCCTGGCCCAGGGTGGCGGCCAGCTCGGCGCGCGCCCCGGTGACGCCCGTGCGGGACACGTAGTAGAGGAAGCCCGATGCGGTGTCCGCGATGCCGCGGATGCGGGCCTCGTCGGTGGTCGGGGCGACCAGGCGGACGAGGTCCGGGCCGGCGCCCGAGAGCCGCCGCTCCAGCTCCGGGTCGACGCCCACCGGGAGGTCGGTGACCAGGACGCCCGCCGCGCCGGCCGATGCCGCCCGCTCGCAGAAGGCCCCGATCCCCATGTGGAGGATCGGGTTCAGGTAGCTGAACAGGACGATCGGCGGGAGGTCCGCCGCGCGCTCCGAGACGAGGTCCAGCGTCGAGGCCAGGGTCACGCCCTGCTCCAGCGCCCGCCAGCTGGCGCGCTGGATCGTGGGCCCGTCGGCCAGCGGATCGCTGAACGGCACGCCGAGCTCGATCACGTCGGCGCCGGCCCCGGCCAGGCGCTCGAGGAGGCGGGGGGTGTCGTCCGGCGAGGGGAAGCCGTGGGTGAGGTACGGGATGAAGGCCGCGCCCCCCGCCTCGCGGCGGGCGGAGAAGGCGGCGGCCAGGCGGCCGGCGCCGGGAGCCTGCCCGGCGGCCGGCGGGGCGTCGGCCGGCCGCGGCCTCACGCGCGCTCCTCCAGGAGCCGCGCGGCCTCGGTCACGTCCTTGTCCCCGCGGCCCGAGAGGCAGACCAGGACGTCCTGGCCCTCCCAGCGGTCGGCCTCGGCCCGGAGGCGGGCCAGCGCGTGGGCGCTCTCGAGGGCGGGGATGATGCCCTCTAGCCTCGAGAGGTCGCGAAACGCCGCCAGCGCCTCGGCGTCGGTGGCCGACTCGTAGCGCACGCGACCGGTGTCGCGGAGCCAGGCGTGCTCGGGCCCGACCCCGGGGTAGTCCAGGCCAGCCGAGACGGAATGGGCCGGGAGGACCTGCCCGCCCTCGTCCTGGAGGAGGTAGCTCAGCGAGCCGTGCAGGACGCCGGGCGAGCCGGCGGCCAGCGACGCCGCGTGGCGCCCCGTCGAGAGTCCCTCGCCCGCGGCCTCGACGCCCACCAGCTCCACGTCCTCGTCCGCGAGGAAGGCCGTGAAGATCCCGATGGCGTTCGAGCCGCCTCCCACGCACGCGAACACGCCGGCAGGCCGGACATCGAGGTCGGCCAGCTGCTCCCGGGCCTCGTCCCCGATCACCCGCTGGAAGTCACGCACCATCCGCGGATAGGGGTCGGGGCCCACCACCGAGCCGATGATGTAATGGGTATCGCGCACGTTCTCGACCCAGTCGCGGATGGCCTCGTTGGTGGCGTCCTTCAGGGTGCCGCGCCCCGAGTCCACCGGCCGGATCTCGGCGCCCAGGAGCCGCATGCGCTCCACGTTGAGCGCCTGCCGGCGCATGTCCTCCCGGCCCATGTAGACGACGCACTCCAGGCCGAAGAGCGCGCAGACCGTGGCCGTGGCCACACCGTGCTGGCCGGCCCCCGTCTCGGCGATGATCCGGCGCTTGCCCATGCGGCGGGCCACCAGCGCCTGGCCGAGCGTGTTGTTGATCTTGTGAGCGCCGGTGTGGTTCAGGTCCTCGCGCTTGAGCCACAGGCGGACGCCGCCCAGCGCCTGGCCGAGGCGGTCGGCGCGCCAGATGGGGCTCGGCCGGCCGACGTAGTCCCGGAGGAGCTCGTCCAGCTCCTCGCGGAAGGCCGGGTCCGAGGCGGCCTCATCGAAGGCCGCCTCGAGCTCCTCGAGGGCCGGGATGAGCGTCTCGGGCACGTACCGGCCGCCGAAGCTCCCGAAGCGTCCGGCGGCTGCGTCGGCGGCCGCGTCGGCCGCGGATCCTGTGTCGCTCACCCTGCTCTGCCTTCGTCCTGTTCGATTCGGCTCCGGGCGCCGCCCCGTCGGCGGCTCCCCGGGCGGGAGCGGCCCGACGGGCGGGCTTCCTTCCCGGACCCGGCAACATAGAGGGGTCGAGAGGCGGGGCCAACCGGCCGCCGGCCGCTCGCGGCCCTGCCGGGGCGGAAATCCACAACGTCGTGCGAGATCCCGCATTCGATGAACTCGCGGCGCACGCTGGCGTGGCGGGGTTGCTGCCGACGAACATCGCGCAACACGCTGCACTGTCATTGTTTACGTCGTTGTCGACATCGACGTCACGGGAACGGAACGTCCTTTGCCGCAGAGCGGCTCCGATCCCGGCCGAGCGGCGAGCCGGTGCCCCGCCGCTTCGGCGCGGAGCCCGGGCCGTCTTCAGCCCGAGCCGACGAACCCCGACGCGGAGTCGACCATGCCATCCCGAACCGCCCCCACGCCCGTCCGCCGCGCCGTATGCCTGCTGCTCGCGACGACCTTCCTCTCGGCCTGCTACTCCTGGAGCGTCCCCGACCGCCCCGCCGGCGACTACCTCCAGCGCGAGGGTCCGGCCGAGGTTCGGGTGGACCGCGGAGGCTCCTCGGACGAGCTGCGGCTGCACCACGCCACCGTGCAGGGGGACAGCGTCGTGGGGATCGACGGGGACGGGAGCCGCGTCGCGGTTCCGCTCTCGGAGGTCGAGGGACTGCAGGCCCGCCGGACCGACGGAGGCAAGACCGCGCTCCTCGTGGGCGGAATCGCGGCCGGGACCGCGGCGCTCATCTACGTCATCGCGGCCAGCGTGGCGGTGAGCAAGGTCTACACCCTCGGCCAGTAGCCGGCCGTCAGGCGCGGGGTCGCGACGCCTCCCGCGCCCGTTCCACGAACGCCCGGACCCGCTCCGGGTCCTTGACGCCCGGCCGGAGCTCGACCCCGCTCGAGACGTCCACGGCGAAGGGACGCACGCGGCGCACCGCCTCGGAGACGTTCTCGGGCGTGAGGCCGCCGGCCAGGATGAGCGCGGGGCCGGGCGTCAGATCGTCCCGGAGCGCCTCGGCCCAGATCCACGGAAAGCCCGTCCCCGTGCCGCCCGCGGCGCGTGCGGACCAGCCCTCGACGTGGATCCCGTCGACGACCTCGCGGTAGCGGCCGACGAGGGTCCGTAGCTCCTCCTCCGAGCGCGGCCGCAGCGCCTTCCACACCTCGAGGCCGGCCTCGCGCAGCGCGCGGCAGGTCTCGGGGGTCTCGGCGCCGTGGAGCTGGACGATGCCGGCGCCGGCGGCCGAGGCGGACGCCAGGGCGTCCTCCGCGGAGGCGTCCACGAGGACGGCCACCGGACGGGGACGCTCGGGGGAGGAGTGGGCGTCCCCCACGCTTCGCGGCACCGCGGGCGAGCCGACGGCCTCGTGGAGGTCGCGCGCCGTCTCCGGCTCGACGTGACGCGGACCGCCGGCGAGGACGAAGCCCAGGTAGTCGGCGCCCGCCGAGGCGGCGGCGCGGACGTCCTCCGCCCGGCGGAGCCCGCAGATCTTGACGCGGGAGGTGCCGTTCACCGCGCCGCGCCGCGCCGTGGGCTCAGCCGAGGCCGGGGCCGGCCGTCGCGCCGCTCGCGGCGCCGCGAGCCGAGCGGGCCTGTCCGGTGAGGTCGGCGATCCGGGACGCGCCCTCGCGCATGAGCCAGGTGCCCACGAGGACGGCGTCGGCGCCCGCCTCGCCCAGCTCCGCCACGTCCTCCGGCCCCGACACGCCGCTCTCCGCGACCGCGATCCGGTCGGGCGGAACCTGGCCCAGCAGCTCGCGCGCAGCCTCCAGATCGATCTCCAGGCTGGCCAGGTCCCGGGCGTTCACCCCGATCACCCGCGCATCGGCCTCCACCGCCCGGTCCAGCTCCTCGCGGTCGTGGACCTCGACCAGGGGCGTCATGCCGTGCGCCTGCACGGCCGCCAGGAGGTCCCGGAGGCGGGAGTCGTCCAGGATGCGGCTGATGAGGAGCACCGCGTCGGCTCCGGCCGCCCGGGCCTCGAGCACCTGGATCGGGTCCAGCAGGAAGTCCTTCCTCAGGACCGGGATCGACACCGCCCCGCTCACCTTCTCCAGGTCCGAGAGGGATCCTCCGAAGTGGGGGCCGTCGGTGAGGACCGAGATCGCCGCGGCGCCGCCCTCCTCGTAGGCCGTGGTGACCGCGACCGGGTCGGCCTCCGGAGCCAGCTCCTCGGCGGAGGGGGAGCGCCGCTTGAACTCCCCGATCACCGCCACGGTCTCCGAGGCTCCGGCGGTGCGCAGCGCGGCCTCCAGGTCGCGGGGCGCCTGCGCCTCCTCGGCCCTGTTCTCGAGATGTCCCTTCCAGCGCCGCAGGGCCGACGCCTCCTCCGCCTTCGTGGCTACGATCTCGTCCAGAAGCAACTCGCTACCCTCCCGTGTCGTCGCGTTCGAGCTGGCTGCGGCGCGGGTCCGGCCGCGAGTCCGCGGCCGGCCGGCCGCCTCCCGCCGGTTTCCGTATTTCATCTCCAGGACAGCGCAAAGCCCGCGCCGTCGATACGGGCGGTTGCGTTTCGGTCCCTGTTCGGGTAGCTTGTCTTCGGTTTCCCTTCGGGAACGGCCCTCGGGGCCGCCTCGAGGGGGCGATCGGGAGCGCGGGAACGGACGGCTGCACGCGGGCACGCGGGAAGAAGGAGACCATGGCCCTCACGAAGCGTCAGAAGGAGATCCTCGACTTCATCGAGAGCTTCCTCGAAGCCCGTGGCTACTCGCCCAGCTTCGAGGAGATCGCCGAGCACTTCGGGTACCGGTCCCTGGCCACGGTGCACGAGCACCTGTGCAACCTCGAGGAGAAGGGCTACATCCGGAAGAACTACAACGAAAGCCGCTCCATCGAGGTCGCCCGCTCGACGCGGAGCGGGGGCACGACCACCCTCCCGTTGCTGGGGCTGGTGGCGGCCGGCGAGCCGATCGAGGCCATCGAGGACACGGAGACGCTGGGCGTCCCGGAGGACATGGTGACCGGGAGCCGGAACGAGCACTACGTGCTCCGCGTCCGGGGCGACTCCATGATCGACGAGCAGATCCGGAGCGGCGACTACGTGATCGTCCAGTCGCGGGACACGGCGCACGAGGGCGAGATGGTCATCGCGCTCATCGACGGCGAGAGCGCCACGATGAAGAAGCTCTACCACGAGGAGGACGGCCGGGTGCGGCTGCAGCCGGCCAACCCCTCGCTCTCGCCCCTGGTGGTCGACGCCGAGCGGGTAAGGGTCCGCGGCGTGGTGGTGGGCGTCATCCGGAAGTACTGAGAAGTACCGAGTCGCGGGCCGCCGAGCCGGCGCCGACGCAGCGGCCCGCGGCCCGCCCCCGGTTCAGCCGTCCGCGCGCCCGGAGAGCGTCCGCAGGCGCTCCAGGGTCTCCAGCGCGCGGCCCTCGTCCAGGGACGCGCGGGCCGCCTCGACCCCCTCCTCCAGCGTCTCGGCCCGGCCGGCCGCCCAGAACGCGGCGCCGGCGTTCAGCTCGACCGCCGCGCGCGCCGCCCCTCGCTCCTCGCCCGACAGGATGCGCTCGGCCAGCCGGGCGTTCTCGGCCGGCTCCCCGCCCCGGAGCCCTTCAGGGTCCAGGCCGTTCCACCCGAACCGCTCCGGCCGGACCTCGAACGGCTCGAGGCGGCCCTCCTCGAGGCGCATCCCGCGCGTCGTCCCGAGGGGGCTCAGCTCGTCCAGGCCCGGCTCGCCGTGCACGACCAGGGCGCGCTCGTGGCCCAGCTCGAGGAGCGCCCCCGCGATGAGCTCCAGGAGCTCCGGGTCGGGGACCCCCACCACCTGCCGGCGGACGCGCGCCGGGCTCGTGAGCGGGCCCAGGAGGTTCATGATCGTCGTGACGCCCAGCCGCCGCCGGACCGGCGCCACGTGGCGCATGGCCGGGTGGAAGCGGGGCGCGTACATGAAGCAGAACCCGGTGGCCTCGAACACCGCGGCCACCCGGTCCGGGCCCAGATCGACCGCCACCCCCAGCGCCTCGAGGACGTCGGCGCTCCCGCACTTCGACGTGAAGGAGCGGTTCCCGTGCTTGGCCACCGGGACGCCCCCGCCCGCGGCCGCGAGCGCGGCCACGGTCGAGATGTTGAACGTCGTCATCTTCCCGCCCCCGGTCCCGCACGTGTCGACGAGGCCATCGGCCTCGAGCCGGACCTCGACCATGGCGCTCCGCAGTGCCCGCACCCCGGCGGCCACCTCGGACGGCGTCTCGCCGCGCTCGCGCAGCGCCAGGAGGAGGGCCGCCGTGTGCTCGTCGGCCGCCTCGCCCCGCATGATGCGGCCGAAGGCGGCCTCCGCCTCCTCCGCGGTCAGCGGCCGCTCGGACGCCCGCTCGTGGATCGGATCCACCACCCTCTCGCTCCTTCCGTCGGTCGAGGTTCGTGTCATGGCCATCCCTGTCGCGACGGCGCGCGCGGGCGTGCTTGACACCCCACGACGGCGCCCGGTAGCTTGCCGCCGTGCAGGAACGGACCTCCGTGCGCTTCCGCGCCACCGTGCACTACGACGGCTCCGCCTTCCACGGCTGGCAGAGCCAGCCCGACCAGCGGACCGTCCAGGACGCGCTCGAAGAGGCCCTGTCCGGGCTGCTCTCGCGACGGGTGACCGTGGCGGCCTCCGGCCGAACCGACCGCGGGGTCCACGCCACCGGGCAGGAGGTCGCGTTCCCCGCCCCGGACCGCTGGTCCGCGGCCGAGCTGCACCGCGCGATGAACGCCGTGCTGCCGGCGGACATCTGGATCGAGCAACTTAGAGAGACGTCGCGAGAGTTTCATCCCCGCTTCGATGCCCGCGCCCGGCGCTACGAGTACTTCCTGGCCTCCGGCCCGGACGCCGCCTCCCCCCTGCGAGCCGGCCGCGTGTGGCGGCTGGACGCCGTGCCCGACCCGGAGCTCCTCCTGAGCGCCGCCGCCCGTCTTTCCGGCGAGCACTCGTTCCGGGCCTTCGCCAAGTCGGGACAGGAAGAGCTCGGCGACGTGTGTACCATCCGGGCCTCGCGGTGGTCCGCCACGGCCCTCGGAGACCTCCGGTACACGATCGTGGCGAACCGCTTCCTCCACCACATGGTACGATACCTCGTGCGAACGCAGGTGGAGATCGCGACGGGCCGGAGGGAGCGGGAGGAGTTGGCGCTCCTCCTGCAGCACGATCCGCGCGTCCGGCCGCCCTCTCCCGCCCCGGCCGAGGGCCTCTACCTGACGGGGGTGCGCTACGAGGACGGCTGGAACCGGGGCCCGGGCGTGCCGGGCCTGACCGCGCCCGGCGCGGCGGACGGGGCGGCCGGACCCGAGGACGGCGCGGACGGACTCCGCGCGGAGGCGAGACCGTGACGAGGACGACATGAGGATGCCGCGCGGACGGAAGCTCCGGCTCCTGCTGGCGGCGGCGGTGCTGTTCGTGGGCGGCCTGGCCGTGGGGACGCTCCTGCGCGGCGGCTCCCGGCCGGCGGAGGACGCCGCGGCGGCGACGGTCTCCGATTCGGGGCCGGGGACGGAGTTCGCCGACGCCTCCTCGCCGGCGGGGGACGTCCCGCTCGGGGCGCCGGAGGCGGGCGGGCGGCGGACCGCGGGCGACCCCGCGAGCGGGAGCCCCGGCCTCTCCCGGGACGCCGCGACGTCCGACACCCTCCCCGCCAGCGACCGCCGCGTGACGCCCACCGTGACCGCGGCGCGCGCCGTCCGGGCCTCGGTGGTCTCCATCAACGTGGTCGCCAACGAGTCGGCCCGGCCGCAGGGTCCGTTCGGGATGTTCTTCGGGGGCCAGCGGCGGGTGCGCGGCCTCGGCTCGGGGTTCGCGGTGGACGACCGGGGGTACATCCTCACCAACGCCCACGTGGTCGAGAACGCCAGCCAGATCGTCGTGGTCGACGCCTCCGGCCACCGGTACACCGGCCAGCTGGTCGGGTCCGACGCCCTCACCGACGTGGCCGTGATCAAGATCCCGGCGAGGAAGGTGCCTCCCGCGCCGCTCGGCACGTCGGCGGACCTCCTGGTCGGAGAGCCCGCCGTGGCGATCGGGAACCCTTTCGGCTTCTACCTCTCGAACCCCGAGGCCACGGTCACCTCGGGCGTCATCTCGGGGGTGAACCGGGACTATCGCGGAAACGGCCAGCGCGAGGTGCTCTACGCCGACATGATCCAGACCGACGCGGCCATCAACCCGGGGAACAGCGGGGGCCCGCTCGTCAACGCCGACGGCCGGGTGGTGGGGGTCAACTCCTTCATCCTCTCCAAGTCGGGGGGCTCGGAGGGGCTGGGCTTCGCCATCCCGATCGACCGGGCGCTCAAGATCGCCGACGAGCTTCGGAAGTTCGGCCGCATCCGGCGGCCGTACGTGGGTCTGGACGTGGCCAGCGTCGCCTCGGACAGCCTGGTCTCGCGCACGGTGGTGCGCCGCGTGGCGCCGGGCTCGCCCGCCGCCGAGGCCGATCTCCGGAAGGGGGACGTCCTCCTCACGCTGAACGGCCGGCACGTGCGGGGGCCGCTCGACTGGGAGGTGGGCCTCCTGGACATCGGCGTGGGATCGACGGCCAGGCTCCGCTTCGAGCGGAACGGGCGGACGCGGACCGCGGGCCTCACGGTGCGCGAGCTCCCCTCGGAGCAGGCCCACCGGGTCGAGGTCCTCCGCGGCCTCCAGCTGGTGAGCGTGACGCCGCAGATCGCCGTGGAGCGCCACCTGCAGGTCGACCAGGGCGCGCTCATCGTGGACGTGAGCCAGGACGTGGCCAGCTCCACCGGCATGCAGGAGGGAGACGTGATCGTGGCCATCGACCGGCGCGAGGTGCAGACCGCCGACGACGCCGCCCGCCTGTTCAAGGCGGCCACGCAGCGGGGGTTCGTGCGCGTATGGATCTACCGGGACGGGGAGTCGCTCGTCACCTCCTTCGGGCTCCGATGAGCGCGGGCGGGAGGCGGACGGTCATGGACCGGGGGCCGGCCCCGCGGGGCGTGGCGTCCGGCGGCATCCGATGAGCCGGGCCCCGGGCGCCCCGGAGGCGTACCCGCACCCTCTCCTGGACCGGTACGCCTCCCCGGAGATGGCGGCGATCTTCTCGCCCCGGCGCCAGGCGCTCCTGTGGCGTGACCTGTGGATCGCGCTCGCCGAGGCCGAGCGCGACCTGGGAGTGGAGATCCCGGACGGCGCGCTCGAGGCCATGCGGGAGACCCGCGAGGAGATCGACCTGGGGCGGGTGGCGGAGCTCGAGGCCGAGCTCCGCCACGACGTGATGGCGCACGTCCACCACTTCGGCGAGGTCGCGCCGGAGGCGCGGGGCCACATCCACCTGGGCGCCACGAGCTGCTTCGTCACCGACAACGCCGGCCTCCTCCAGCACCGCGAGGCGCTGCGGCTCGTGCGCCGCCGGCTGGTCGGAGCGGTGGCCGCGCTCGGACGCTTCGCCCGCGAGCACGCCGGCCTGGCCGCGCTCGGCTACACGCACCTCCAGCCCGCCCAGCCGACCACGATGGGCAAGCGCGCCTGCCTGTGGATCCAGGACCTCCTCCTCGACCTGGCGGAGGTCGACCGCGCCCTCGAGGACTTGCGCCTCCGCGGCGCGCGCGGGACCACGGGGACCGAGGCCAGCTTCCTCCGCCTCCTGGGGAGCGGGAAGGCCGTGGATCGGCTCAACGCCGACCTGGCCGAGCGCTTCGGCTTCCCCGGGACCTACGACGTCGTGGGGCAGACCTACCCGCGCAAGGTGGACCACCGCTGCCTGGCCGCGCTGGCCGGGATCGGGGCGAGCACGGCCCGCTTCGGGCACGACATCCGGCTCCTCCAGTCGTTCGGGGAGGCGGAGGAGCCCTTCGGCAGCCGTCAGATCGGCTCCTCGGCCATGCCCTACAAGAGGAACCCGATGCGCTCGGAGCGGATCTGCGCCCTGGCCCGGCACCTGTGCGTCCTCGAGCTGGACGCTAGCTGGACGGCCTCGGTGCAGTGGATGGAGCGCACGCTGGACGACTCGGCCAACCGCCGGATCTCCCTGCCGGAGGCGTACCTGTCGGCGGACGCCGTCCTCCGGCTCCAGACGAACGTGGCCGCGGGGCTCGTGGTCCACCCGGCGGTGGTCGAGCGGCGCCTCCGGCGGCAGCTCCCCTTCCTGGTCGTCGAGGAGGTGCTCGTGGCCGGGGTCGAGGCCGGCGGGGACCGCCAGGAGCTCCACGAGCGCGTCCGAGGGCACGCCATGGAGGCGCGGCGGCGGCTGGATGAGGGCGCCGGGGACAACGACTTCCTGGACCGGGTGGCCGGGGACCCGGCGTTCGGGCTCGACCGATCGCGGCTGGAGGCGCTGGCGCGCCCGGCCGACCTGGTGGGCCGCGCGCCCGAGCAGGTGGAGCGCTTCCTGCGGGAGCGCGTGGACCCGATCGTGGAGCGAGCCGGAGCGGCGGCCGACCCGGACGTGACGCTCCGCGTGTGACGAAGCCGGCCGGCGGGTCCCGGGCGAGGCGCGGAGAGGACGGACGCCGGTTGACCGCGGACGAGAGGCGCACATGGCGGTGATCGACAGGACGGATCTTCCCCTTTCCCTCCTCCACCGGGGCAAGGTGCGGGACGTGTACGAGGTCGACCCGAGCACCCTGCTGCTGGTGGCCAGCGACCGGATCAGCGCCTACGACTGCGTCCTTCCGCAGCCGATCCCCCGGAAGGGCGCGGTCCTCACCCAGATCTCGGCCTTCTGGTTCGCGCGCACGAGCGACATCGTCCGCAACCACTGCCTGAGCGCGGACCCGGACGAGATCGTGCGGCTCCGTCCCGGGCTGGCCGAGTGCCGCGACGGCTGGGCCGGACGGGGCATGCTGGTCGAGCGAGCCGAGCCCTTCCCCGTCGAGTGCGTGGTGCGCGGCTACCTGGCCGGCTCGGGATGGCGGGAGTACCGCGACCACGGCACCCTGATCGGCGAGCGGCTCCCCGACGGGCTGCTCGAGGGGGGCGAGCTCGACGAGCCCAGGTTCACCCCGGCCACCAAGGCCGAGGAGGGACACGACGAGAACATCACCTTCGAGGACATGCGGGAGATCCTCGGCCTCAACACGGCCACGATCCTGAAGGAGTTCAGCCTCTCGGTCTACCGCCGCGGTCGGGACGAGGCCCGGGAGCGGGGCATCATCCTGGCCGACACCAAGTTCGAGTTCGGGACGAGCCTCGGCAGCGGCGAGATCCTGCTCATCGACGAGGCGCTCACGCCCGACTCCTCCCGCTTCTGGCCCGCGGACACGTGGGAGCCCGGCCGCACCCAGCCCTCCCTCGACAAGCAGCCGGTCCGGGACTTCCTGGACGGGCTGGTGGAGGCCGGCGAGTGGGACCGGCAGCCGCCCGCCCCCGACCTCACCGGGGAGGTGGTGCGGGCCACGACCGACCGCTATCTGCAGGCGTACCGAAGGCTCACCGGGGAGGAGCTTCCCGACCGGGACACGAACCCGTAGAGCGGCGCAGGGGGAGGAAGCCATAGCCAGCTACGCGATGGAGATCCGGGTGATGCCCCGCGAGGGCATCCTGGATCCCGAGGGACAGACGATCGGCCGTGCCCTGGGAGAGCTGGGCTACGAGGAGGTGGGCAGCGTCCGCGCGGGCCGCGTGATCCGCCTCACGCTCGAGGCCGACGACGAGCGGGAGGCGCTCGAGCGGACGGCGGGCATGTGCGAGGAGCTCCTGGCCAACCCCGTCATCGAGGACTACGAGATCGACGTGCGGGAGGTGGGCGGGTGAGGTTCGGGATCGTCCGCTTCCCCGGCTCCAACTGCGACCAGGACTGCTTCAAGAGCGTGACCGAGGGCCTCGGCGAGGAGGCCTTCTACCTGTGGCACCGCCAGACGGGGCTCGAGGGAGCGGACGTCGTCCTTCTCCCCGGCGGCTTCGCCTACGGCGACTACCTCAGGGCCGGCGCGATCGCGCGCTTCAGCCCGATCATGAAGGCGGTCGAGGCCTTCGCCCGGCGCGGAGGGCCGGTGCTCGGGATCTGCAACGGCTTCCAGATCCTGTGCGAGGCCGGGCTCCTTCCCGGGGCGCTCGCCCGAAACGCGGGCCTCCGATTCCTCTCGCACGACGTCCACCTCCGGGTGGAGTGCACCGACACCCCCTTCACGAATGCCTACCGGGAAGGGCAGGTCCTGCGCATGCCGCTCTCCCACGGCGAGGGCCGCTACGTGGCGGACGAGGCGACGCTCGACCGCCTGGAGGAGGAAGGTCGGGTGGTCTTCCGCTACGTGGACGAGGAGGGGCGCGCCACCGACCGGGCGAACCCCAACGGCTCCCTCCGCTCCATCGCCGGCGTCACGAACGGGGGGCGGAACGTGGTCGGCCTCATGCCCCACCCCGACCGGGCCTACCACGAGATCCTCGGCTCGGCGGACGGGCTCGGCGTGTTCCGCTCGGCTCTCGAGGCGGCCGCGGGGGCCGCATCGTGACGGCCGGGACGGCGCGCGCGGCGATGGGCCCGGAGCTGGCCGCCGAGCACGGGCTCACCCGCGAGGAGTGGGAGCGCGTCCTGGGGATCCTGGGGCGCGAGCCCACGATGGCCGAGCTCGGCGTGTTCTCGGCCATGTGGTCGGAGCACTGCAGCTACAAGAGCTCCCGTCCCCTCCTCCGCACCCTCCCCACGGAGGGGCCCGCCGTGGTCCAGGGCCCCGGCGAGAACGCCGGCGTCGTGGACGTGGGCGAGGGCTGGGGGCTGGCCTTCAAGATCGAGTCGCACAACCACCCCTCGGCTGTCGAGCCCTACCAGGGCGCGGCCACCGGCTCGGGCGGCATCCTCCGGGACGTGTTCACCATGGGCGCGCGCCCGATCGCGCTCTTCGACAGCCTGCGCTTCGGCTCCCTGGACTCGCCGCGCTCGCGCTACCTCCTGGACGGCGTGGTCCGCGGCGTCGGCGACTACGGGAACTGCGTGGGGATCCCGACCGTCGGGGGCGAGACGGTCTTCGACCCCGTGTACGAGCGGAACCCGCTCGTGAACGTCATGTGCCTGGGCCTGGTGCGGCTCGACCGCCTGACGCGGGCCGGGACCGGCGGTCCGGGGAACGTGGTCATGGCCGTCGGCTCGCGGACGGGCCGGGACGGGATCCACGGGGCGTCCTTCGCCTCCGAGGAGCTGAGCGAGGAGACCTCCGAGAGCCGGCCTCAGGTCCAGGTGGGCGATCCGTTCACCGAGAAGCTCCTCCTCGAGGCCACCCTCGAGCTCATCGAGCGCGAGCTCGTGGTGGGGATCCAGGACATGGGCGCC
>Ga0209918_1000279_pt1 | contig 37756 bp, 37 predicted proteins | sample SalPonD_shore_MG_FD_185712 | JGI IMG/M metagenome (GOLD analysis project Ga0209918, IMG submission 185712) | Salt pond soil microbial communities from South San Francisco under conditions of wetland restoration - Salt Pond MetaG... | ecosystem: Environmental > Aquatic > Marine > Intertidal zone... | reverse complement strand
GGGCCAGGAGGACCATCCCCAGGTCGAAGGCGAGCTCGGTCGGCCAGGCGACCCCGAAGAACATCTCCGGGACCATCCACGCCATGATCGGGACCGTGAGGCCCCAGGCGATCCACATGCGGCGCCGGGCGGTGACGAGCTTCTCGCGGTCCTCCTCCAGCCTGCGGCGCTCGCGCTCGGCCCGGTCCTCGCCCGTCTCGGGAGGCGCCTCGAGCTCGTAGCCGGCGTCCTCGACGGCCGCGCGCAGCTCCTCGAACGTGATCCCCTCGCGGAAGGTGACGGTGGCCGATTCGGACGGCAGGCTGACGGCCGCCTCGACGCCCTCGAGCGAGTTCAGCTTCCTCTCGACCGCCGAGCTGCAGCCCGCGCAGTGCATGCCGCCCACCCGGAACGTCTGGCGGCGGCGACCGTCGGCTCCGCTCGCGTCCTTCGTCATCGTATCCATGGTCCGTCTCCTCGTCCTCAGCGGGCGTGGCGGTACATGAGGCTCACCAGCTCGTCGTACATGTCCTCGGCCTCCTCGCCGCCGGCCTGGATGGCGCGCGTGGCGCAGTAGGCCAGGTGGTTCCGCATGAGCTCGCGGCCCACCGAGCGCAGCGCCTCGTGGACCGACGAGACCTGCGTGAGGATGTCGGCGCAGTAGCGCTCCTCCTCGACCATGCGCTGGAGCCCGCGCACCTGGCCCTCGATCCTGCGCAGGCGCCGGAGCGCCCCCGCCTTGAGCTCGGGGTCGACGCCGACGGCCTTCCGCGGGCCGTCGCCGTTCTCGTCGCGGGCCTGGCACCCGCAGGCGCAGGCCTCCGCGTGCGTGTTCGTCCCGGTCGTCATCGCGCCCTCTCCCACGTGCTCGCTCATACCCCCTCCCCCTATCTAAGACGTCCAGTCTAGCATACCCCCACCCCCTATGTCAAGCCCGCCCGGCCACGGCTCCCGCGGCCACGGCGCGGGGCGGGGCCCGCCGCCCCGGTGGACGCCCGCGCGGCCGCCGGGTTACACTGGAGGCGTCATGTTCGAGGGACTGAAGAAGCGGCTGGAGCGCGCGCTGGACGCGCTGGAGAGGAAGGGCCCGGGCCCCTCCGAGGACGAGATCGACCGCCTCCTGTCCGGGATGCGGGAGGAGCTGATCGACGTGCGGGCCCGGGTGAAGGCGCTCGAGGACGAGGAGGCGTCCGTGACGCGCCGCCTGGAGCGGGCTTCGTCCGGCTCCGAGGTGGAGGCCCGCCTGCGCCGGAAGCTCGAGGACGTCCGGAAGGTGCTCGCCGAGATGCGCGCCGAGGCCTCCGAGCTCACCGCGCGCTTCAAGGAGGCCATGGGTAGCCGCGACGCCCTCGCGGCCCGCGGCCGCCGCACCCGGGCTTCCGAGCATCTCCGCGAGGAGGCGGGGGGCGCCGTGCGCGAGTTCGACCGCGCCGCCGAGCACATCGAGGACGAGGAGCGCCTCTCCCGCGCCGAGCGCGACCTGGACGAGGAGCTGGATCCCGGCGGCACCGCGGACGTCTCGGGCGAGGCGTGGGACCGGGGTGCCCGCGAGCGCCACGCCGAGCGCCTGCTCGACGAGCTGAAGCGGCGGATGGGAGTGGACGAGGAGGAGGGCGGCGGCGAGGGCTCCGGGAGGGAGGACGCCGCGGACTAGCCCGGGCGCCGACCTCGCGAGGCGGTGGCCGCCGGTGCCGTATCGGCCGGTGCCGTGTCTGCCGGAACCGTGTCGATCGCACCGGTGTCGGGCTTCGGGAGCGCGCCGGGTGCCGCGCCCGTGGTGTCCGGCGCCGTCGTCGTGTCCGCCGGCCCCACCGTGTCCGGTGACGGCAGGCCCGTTCCGGGCGCCGCCGGCGTCCCGAGCCCCGCCGACTCGGCCGCCGCCGCCAGCGAGTCCGCCCGGGCCGTGTCCGGCCGGAAGGCCCGTCCCCCGATCAGCCCCACCCTCCAGCGGAACTCCCGCGTCCCGGTGTCTGGGTTGTCGTGCAGGGGGGAGGGGATCGATGCGGCCAGCCGCACCGCCTGGTCGGGTCCGACCAGGCCGACGGGCAGGCCGAAGTAGCGCTCGCTGGCGGCCTCGACTCCGAAGATGCCCGGCCCGAGCTCGATCACGTTGAGGTAGAGCTCGAAGATCCTCCGCTTGGAGAGCGCGTGCTCCATGCGGACCGCGATCATGGCCTCCCGCAGCTTCCGCCACAGGTTCCTCTTCGGAGAGAGGTACAGGTTCCGCGCGAGCTGCTGGGTGATCGTGCTCGCGCCCCGGGGCGCCTCCTCCTCCCTCCACGCCTGCTGGAGGGCCGCCCGCAGCTCGGTCCAGTCGAAGGCGCCGTGCTGGTAGAACCCCGCGTCCTCGGCCACCCGGACCGCGCGGCGCACGGTCTCCGGGATGCGGCGCATCGGCACCGGGTCGTAGCGGATCCGGAGCTTCCGGCCCTCCTCGCGCGCCTGCCGGACCCTGAGCTCCATGTAGGCCGTTCGCTTCGGCCAGGCGTCCCGGTACTCGGAGCCGTCGGGGAGCGTGGCGTACACGACCGCGAGGACGACGAGGAGGAGCGCGGCCCCCGCGAGGAGGACGAGGAGGACCCGCTTCCAGCGCGAGGAGGGCCAGCGGAAGGTCGCCGCCAGCCGGGCGGAGAGCCCGTGTCTTCGTCGCCAGCGGGGCCGCCCCTCGCGGGATTCCTCCGGGCCCGGATGGCCTCCTTCCGCGGCGCGGTCGTCCCGCAGCGCCCCGCCGTCCTCGGCGGCCGGCTCGCGCGGCTCGCCGCTCACGCCGCCACGATCCCCCGCAGCCGGTCGATGCGGTCGGGCTCGCCGAGCGCGATCAGCGTGTCGCCCTCGCGGATGCGCTCCTCCGAGCCGGGGTTGTAGACGAGATGCCGCTCGCCGGTCTCCGTGCGGTGGTAGAGCGCGATGACGATGAGGCCGGTCTTCTGGGGGATCCGCGCCTCCGCCAGCGACTGGCCGGACAGTGGAGAGCCTTTCGGCACGGCGACCTCCTCCAGGCGCAGCGTCAGCCCCTCCTCGCCCATGACGACGTCCAGGAAGCTCACGACCTGCGGCCGCAGGAGCATCGACGCCATCCGCACCCCGCCGGTGATGTTGGGGCTCACGCAGTGGTCGGCGCCGGCCCGGTAGAGCTTCCCCATCGCCTCCTCGTCGAGCGCGCGGGCTACGATCGTGAGGGAGGGCGAGAGCGCGCGGGCGGAGAGGCAGACGAAGAGGTTGTCGGTATCGGCGCTCAGGGCGGTCACCAGGCCGCGGGCCCGCCGGACGCCGGCCTGCACGAGGGTCTCGTCGCGCGTGGCGTCGGCCTGGAGCGCGAGCGCGTCCGGGTCGATCTCGCGGATCATCTCCGTCCGCTCCGGATCGCGGTCCAGCGCCACGTAGGGCACGCGCGCCGCGGCCAGCTCGCGGACGACCTGGCGGCCCGAGCGGCCGGCTCCGCAGACGATGACGTGGTCCGAGATGTCTTCGAGCTTCTTCATGGTCCTCCGCGTGCGAAACGCGTGTGCCAGGTCCATCTCCACGATGGCCGAGGTGAGGAGGGCGAACCAGAGCCCCATGGACGTGATGCCTCCCGCCAGGAGGAAGGCGGCCAGGGTGCGCCCGGCGTCCGTGAGGGGGTGGACCTCCTGGTAGCCCACGGACGTGAGGGTGATCACGGTCATGTACAGGGCGTCCGAGAAGCTCCAGCCGGGGAACTGGAGGAACCCGGCCGTGCCCGCGATCAGCAGGATCGCGAGGAGGGCCAGGAGGAGACGGACGCGCCGGAGGAAGAGGGCGCGGCTCACGAGAGCGCCCCGCGGAGCTCCCCGGCGGGCGCTCCCGGGAGCGCCCGGGGGGGTCCCCGGCGTCGCCCTCCGGGCGTCCCCGGCGGCCTCCGGGGAACGGATCGGCCCGGCACGCCTGAATTCTCGGCCACTCCGGTCCCTTGACGGCCCTCAATGCCGCTCATACACTTGGACGTGTTGACAGCCCGCGTCTCGTCTGCGCTTTCGTCACCACTCTCACCAAAAGGAGTCACCGTGAACAAGACCGAGCTCACCGAGGCCCTGGCCAAGGCCACCGACTTCACCAAGGCCGACGCGCAGCGTGCGATCGACGCGCTGTTCGACACCGACAGCGGCATCATCTGCAAGACGCTCAAGAGGACCAAGAAGGTCCAGATCACGGGCTTCGGCACTTTCGAGACCCGCCATCGCAAGGCTCGCATGGGCCGCAATCCGCAGACGGGCGAGAAGATTCGCATCGGTCCGAGCACGGCGGTGAGCTTCCGGGCGGGCAAGGGACTGAAGGACGCCGTCAACTGACCCGATGACAGCCGGGCGGGCCGACAGGTCGGCCCGCGACACGGGGGGCGGGACCGCGACGACGGTTCCGCCCCCCGCTCGATTTCGGAACCTTCCGCCCTCACCCGGCCTCAGGACTCCCTGTCCGGCCGCGCCACGACCTGCCGGCCCTTGATGCTCGCCCCCGACAGCCCGGCCATCACCTGGTCGGCGATCTGGGAGTCGACGTCCACCAGCGTGAAGCTGCTCCTCACGTCGATGCGGCCGATCTGGGCGCCCACGGCGCCCGTCTCCCCGGTGATCGCTCCCACGATGTCGTTCGGCCCCACTCCGTCGCGCGAGCCGGCGCTGATGTAGAGCCGGAACCAGGTGCCGCGGGTGCCGGGCTCCTCGGAGCGCTCCGCCGCACGCTTGCGCGCGGCCGCGCCCCGGGCCTCCCGCCCGCCGCCCGCCGGCGTTCCGCTTCCGGGGCCCGCGGACGCCGTGCGCTCGCCGGCTCCCTCGCGGCCCGCCGACGGCGCGGCGCCGGCCGCCGCTCCGGCCGCCGCTCCGGCCTCCGGCGCCGGACCCCGCTGCCGGAGGATCGCGCCCAGCGCTGCGGCGACGCGCGCCGCCCCGTGCTCCTCGAGGAGCGGCTCCAGGACCAGGAGCTCGGCGGCGTCGTCCCAGCCGTCGATCCGGCGCCGCACCGCGTCCCGGAAGCGCTCGACGGCGTCGCGGGCGTCGGCCGGGGGCGGCTCGGGGACGGCCTCCAGGCTCCAGCCGGCCCGCTCCGCCAGGATGCGGAGCTGCGGGAGCTCGGAGGGGCCGATCACGGCCAGCCGCACCCTCGCCGGCCCCAGCCGCGCCGTGAGCTCGGCAAGCCCCGACGGGAGCCCGACCAGGGCCGCCGCGCCGCCGGCGGTCTCCTCCTCGCCCCACGCCACCAGCACCCCGGGCTCGCCCGGCTCGTCGGTCAGGGCGAATCCGCGCGCCGCCAGGCCCGCCGCCACCCGATGGGCGGTGGCGGCGTCGGGGCAGTGGACGAAGGCGGACTCGGCCCCGCCGCCCTCGGCGGCGTCCCGGAGGCCCTCGGCCAGGAGGTCGATCCGCCGCTCGCCCGTCTCCGCGGCCGCCGCGAGGAGCCGGCCGCCCCCGTCGGCGCCGCCCCGTCCCTCCGCGGCGCTCCGCCCGGCCCCCGGCTGGAACAGCTCGGGGGGCCACTTCTTCCCGCGTCCGAGCTGATGGGTGACGAGCGCCTTCAGGCGGTCGGAGAGGCGAACGTCGACGGCGATCTTCTGGGCGTCCTCGGGCAGCGTGTCCAGGATGGCCTCCACCGATTCCCACTGGCCGGTGTCCTCCAGGGCGCTCACGCCGTCCAGGACGAGGAGCCTCAGCTCCCCCAGCTTGAGCCGGCCGGAGCGGACCTCCGGGAGGAGCTCGATCGGGCGTCCGGCCACGAGCTGGGCGAAGGGGCGCTCCTCGGACCCATCCGCCGCCTCGCTCCACGGAAGCCAGGCCAGGGCGGCGAGCCCGCCCTCGAGCCCCAGGGCGTGCAGGGCCTCGGCGGCCCGCAGGGCGGCCTCGCGAGTGGGGGAGAGGACCAGGGCCTGGAGCGCCGGCGACTCGGGGTCGCAGCGGTCGGCCGCGGCCAGGCCGTACAGGAGCTCCTTCCCCGACCCGTCCCCGGCGATCGCGGCGATCGGATTGCCGCGGCGGGCGACGGCCTCCAGTTCCTCGACCATCTCCGGCACCCGGGCGTACCCGAGCCTCTCGAACGCATCGCGCTCCACTTCGTCCAAGCTTCCTCCCCGATGTGACGTCCGGTCACGCGGCCCCACGTGTTGACGGCCACGGCGGACCGGCTCTACCCTGTTCCGCCGTCGCCGTGATTCGCGTCCGCGGTCCTCCGTTCCACCCAGACGAGCGCAACGACCATGCACGAGCTCGCGGTGCTCCCGCTCCGACTTCTCCCCCTCCTCCAGGCGTCGGAGGCCGGAGGGGTGATCCCGTTCCTGGATCGCGTGTCGGGCTGGGTGTGGGGGCTCCCCCTGATCATCCTCCTGGTCGGAACGGGCCTATATCAAACCCTGCTCCTCAGGGGTCTGCAATTTCGCCGCCTGTGGCACTCCCTGTGGCTGGCGCTGGTCAAGCGGAAGGAGGAGGGAGCCGAGGGCGACATCTCCCACTTCCAGGCCCTGATGACGGCCCTGGCCGCCACCGTGGGCACGGGGAACATCGTGGGCGTCGCCACGGCGATCACGGCCGGCGGGCCGGGGGCCCTGTTCTGGATGTGGATCACCGGCCTCGTGGGCATGGCGACCAAGTACTCCGAGGCCGTCCTGGGCGTCCACTTCCGGGAGACCGACGCCCGCGGCGAGAAGGCCGGCGGCCCGATGTACTACCTGGAGCACGGCATCCGCTGGGGCCCCCTCGGCAAGGTCCTCTCCCTGGCGTTCGCCCTGTTCGCCTCGATCGCGGCCTTCGGCATCGGGAACGGCGTCCAGTCGCAGGCGGTGGCCGACGCGGTGCACCAGTCCTTCCACGTGCCCCAGGTCGTGACCGGGATCGTGGTCGCGCTCCTGGCCGCCATGGTGATCCTGGGCGGGATCAAGTCGATCGGCCGCTTCACCGGCGTGTTCGTGCCGATCATGATCGTGGCCTACCTGGGGTGCGCGGGGCTCATCATCATCCTGAACCGGCACGGCGTGGGGCACGCCTTCGCCCTCGTGTTCGAGGGGGCGTTCAGGCCGATCTCGGCGGCGGGCGGCGTCCTGGGCTACGGCGTCCTCCAGGCCGTCCGGTTCGGCGTCGCGCGCGGGATCTTCTCGAACGAGTCGGGGCTCGGGACCGGTGGGATCGCGGCCGCGGCCGCCCAGACCGAGGAGCCCGTCCGCCAGGCGATGGTGTCGATGACGCAGACGTTCATCGACACCATCGTGGTGTGCACGTTCACCGGGATCGCGATCCTCTCCACCGGCGCGTGGCAGGAGCCCGGCCTCAACGGCGCCAACCTCACCCAGCACGCCTTCCGCACCGGACTGCCGGGGGAGTGGGGCGGCTACATCGTGGCCTTCAGCCTGGCCATCTTCGCGTTCAGCACGATGCTGGGCTGGTCCTACTACGGCGAGCGGAACCTCGAGTACCTGTTCGGCGAGAAGGTGATCATGCCCTACCGGCTGGTGTTCGTGGCCGTGATCGCGATCAGCGCGGCCCGCCCGATCCAGGTGGTGTGGCTCCTGTCGGACATCATGAACGGGCTGATGGCGTTCCCGAACCTGATCGGGCTCCTCCTCCTCTCGGGCGTCGTGTTCCGCGAGACGAGGAGCTACTTCCAGCGCCACCCGGACGGGGGGTGAGGCGCCGCGGGCCGGCGGCGGAGCGGCCGACCTAGCCCGCGAACCTCGGGTAGTGGCCCAGGTCGTAGGCGCGGATGGAGAGGATCTCTCCGTCCTCGACGCCGATCTCGCCCAGGGTGCGCGACTCGTCGGGGACCTGCTGCTCGGCGTACTCGACGTAGAAGTCGTCGGGGCGGTCGGTGTCGCGCTGCAGGAGCTCGCGGAGGCCCATCTCCTTGGCCTCCGCCAGCGTCGTGGAGAGCGGGAGGCGCGTCACGTGCTCCAGCCACCGGTCGGGCATGACCAGCCGGAGGACCACGCCGCCGTTCTCGCGGCCGCCGCCGTCCCGTCCGCCGCCGTCCGCCTCGCTCATACCTTCTGCCCCTCGGTGCGCAGCGTGTAGAGGAAGCGCCGCGTGACGTCGGTCACGTCGAGCCCGACCACGCGGTTGGTCGTCGCGTGGACGTTGGTGCGTCCGTGCTCGCGGTCGACCCGGAGGACCGATCGGCCGATCTCCCCCTCGAACGTGAGCGAGTCCCCGGTCTCCTCGACCAGCTCCATGCGAGTGTTCTCCTCGAAGAACCGCCTGGCCCGGGCGAGGACGTCCTCCGGGAGGAGCGCGGTCAGCGTCACGTAGCGCATGTGGTGCCCATCGGCTGTAGCGACCTGCTGGAGGCCGGATGCGGGCGAGCCGGGTCGCTCCCGGCTCGCGGGCGGTCAAACTCGCCGGCCCCGGGGGGCCCGTCAACCCGGCGCGACCCGTTTTCCGCGCCCCGGCCGGGCCCCAGTTTGTCGGCCGTACGGTGCCTGCACGAGGCAGGCCACCGGACGGGACCGGGTGTGCGGATACGGACGAGAGGAGGGAAGATCGCGGACCGAGCGGGCGGCCCGGAGGATGGCTTCCGCGACCCGGGGCACCGGGCGGACGGCACGGGTTCCGGGGGGCATCGGAGGGGGCAGGCGCCGCGCGCCGCGTCGGGGACCCCGACGGCGGCCATCGCCCTCAGCGCCGTGGGCGCGCTCGCCCTCGCGGCGTCCACCCTGCTGGCCGCGCGCGGGGTCGAGTCCCTGCGGACATGGTACTTCCAGGCCGCCTGGTACTCGACGATCGCGCTCCTGGACGGAGGCCTGGCCCTCCGGACCGGGCGCTCGCCCCTGCTCCGCCGCCCGCGATTCGCCCTCTCGCTCTTCTTCTGGTCGGCGCCGACCTGGTACGTGTTCGAGCTCCTCAACCTGCGGATGGCCGACTGGTACTACGTGTTCGTGCCGGCGTCCCTCCCGCTCCGCTGGGCCGGCGTGATCGCGGCCTTCGCGACGGTGCTTCCCGCCCTGTACCTGGCGCATCGCTGGATGGCGAGCCTGGGGCTGGCCCGCGGCTGGAGCCGCCCGAGGTTCACGGTCCGCCGCCGCCATTACGCAGCGTGCGTAATCCTCGGGGCCGTCTTCCTCGTCCTGTCGCTGTGGCGCCCGGACGCCTTCTTCCCGCTCATCTGGGGCGCGGCCACGCTCCTCCTCGAGCCGTTCAACCACGCCCGCGACCCCACGACCTCGCTCCTCGGCGACCTCTCGCGGGGAAGCTGGACGAGGATCGTGCGGCTCCTGGCCGGAGGTGCGGCGATCGGCCTCCTGTGGGAGGGCTTCAACGCGCTGGCCGGCGCCCGCTGGATCTACACGGTCCCCGGCCTCGAGCACCTGAAGCTGTTCGAGATGCCGCTCCCCGGCTTCCTGGGCTTCCCGGTGTTCGCGCTGGATGGATTCGTGATCTATCACGCCCTGGCGCACCTGGGCGCGGCCGTGCCGGGGTGGACCACGGCCGACGTGGCGGAAGGGCCGGCCGCCGGCGGGGAGCGGGCCGCCGTCCGGAGCCCGTCCCGCGGCCCCCGCCTCCGCCCGTCCCGCGCGGTCCCGGCCGTCCTCGTCGCGCTGGCCTTCTGCGCGGCGGTGCAGTCCGGCGTCGACCGCCTTACCATCGACTCCACGGCACCGCGCGTGTCCGACCTCCCGGGCCTTCCGCGGCCCGCGCTCGAGCGGCTCCGGGCCGCCGGTGGGGAGGATGCCCGCGATCTCGCGGAGGCCGACCCCGGGGAGCTGGCCCGCCGCGCCGGCCTCCCCGAAGCGGAAGCCCGCACCGCCGTCCGCGCCGCGCGACTCGCCTCGCTCCGCGGTCTCGGCACGGTCAACGCGGGGGCCCTGTGGAAGGGCGGCGTGCGGAGCGTCTGCGAGCTGGCCTCGTCGGCCTCCGCGCGGGTGCGCGCCCTCGTCCGCGCGGTGCGGGACGACCCGAGGGCCGGCCGTCCGGCCCGGGTGCGCGTGTGGCTCCGCGCCGCGCGCGAAGCCTGTCCCGGCGGAGGAGGCGGGCGGGCGGCGACCGGCGGCCGATCCGACGGCGCGGACCTCGACCGGGACTGACACGAAAGGAAGAGCCACATGGACGAAGCCACGCTGGAGCGCTGCGGCCAGTACATCGAGAGCCTGTACGCGCCCGAGACCGAAGCCATGCGCTGGATCCGGAAGGAGCTCGAGGTCAGGGACCTCCCCCTCATCCAGGTCTCGGCGCTGCAGGGCCGGCTGATGGCCGTCCTGGCGTCGATCGCCGGCGCGCGGAGGCTCCTCGAGATCGGGACGCTAGGGGGCTACTCGGGGCTGTGGCTCCTCTCCCTCCTCCCCGAGGACGCGCATCTGGTCACCCTCGAGGTCGAGGCCGTGCACGCCGACCTCGCCCGCGAGGCGTTCGCGCGGGCCGGGGAGGAGCGGCGGGCGGAGGTCCGCCTCGGCGACGCGCGCGAGACCCTGCGCGACCTCTCGGGCCGCGCGTCCTTCGACCTCGTGTTCATCGACGCGGACAAGGAGAGCTATCTCTTCTACCTGGAGCAGGCGTCGAGCCTCCTCGGCCCGGGCGGCCTCCTCCTGGCCGACAACACCCTGCGGCGGGGGAAGGTGGCGGAGGTCCCGGAGGACGGGGCCGCGTCGGTCTCGGACGAGGAGCCGGATGCCGAGACCCGTGCGCTCCGCCGCTTCAACCGCGAGCTGGCGGACGACCCCCGCTTCGAGACGATCCTCGTCCCCATCCGCGACGGCCTCACGGTCGCGCGCCGGAGCGGCTGAGGCCGGGGGCGGGCTGCGCGCCGCCGCGGGCGGCAGATCCGGCTCACGGATCGGCGCGACGCTTGCAGCCGTGGCGAGCCCGGCGGGGAGGCGCCGCGGCGCGCCGGACGGCCGCCGCCCGCACCGACGTCGACCACTCGCAGCAGGGGAGAGCACGAGGATGGCAGCCGAGGCCCGGAAGCTACCGTTCGGGAGGTTCTTCCTCCCGGGGCCGACCGAGGTCCACCCGGAGGTCCTGGAGGCGCAGGCCCGCCCCGTGGACGGCCACCGGAGCGCCGCCACGAAGGAGCTCCTGGCCCGCCTGCAGCCGGTCCTGGGCCGGCTGTTCGGGACCTCGCGGCCCGTGTACCTGTCGACCTCCTCGGCCACGGGCCTCATGGAGGCGGCGGTCACGAACCTGAGCCGCCGGCGCATCCTCTGCCTCGTGTGCGGAGCGTTCAGCGGACGCTTCCACGACATCGCGCGCCTCACCGGGCGGCCCGCCGACCGGCTGGAGGTCGAGTGGGGCTCGCCGAACCTCCCCGAGCGCCTGGCGGAGCGGCTGGCCGACGAGCCGGGCCGCTACGACCTGGTCACCGTCGTGCACTCGGAGACTTCGACCGGGGTCCTCAACCCCGTGCCCGGCCTGGCCGAGGTGGTCCGCGACTTCGACGACGTCCTCCTGGCCGTGGATGGCGTCTCCTCGGTGGCCGGGGCCCCGATCGCGTTCGACGAGTGGGGGGTCGACTTCCTCCTCACCGGCTCGCAGAAGGCGCTCGCCCTACCGCCGGGCCTCGCCCTGGGCGCGGCCTCGGGGCGGGCGCTGGAGCGCGCGGCGTCCGTCGAGGCCCGGAGCTGCTACTTCGACCTCGTGGACTTCGAGCGCAGGGCCGTGGAGCACCAGACGCCGAACACCCCGGCGCTCACGCTTCTCTACGCCCTCGAGCGACAGCTCGGGCGCATCGTGGCCGAGGGGATCGAGGCGCGCTTCGAGCGGCACGAGGCCATGGCCCGGAGGACCCACGCGTGGACCGAGTCCGCGGCGGGCCGGACCGGCGAGCCGCTCGAGGTCCTCGCGCCGCCGGGCTACCGCTCGCCCACCGTGACGGCCATCCGTCTCCCCGAGCGGCTGCGGGGTCCCGACGTCGTGGCGGGAATGCGGGAGCACGGGTGGGTGATCGGTGCGGGATACGGGAAGCTGAAGCGTTCCACGATCCGGATCGGGCACATGGGGGACCACACGCCCGGGCAGCTCGAGGAGCTCCTCCAGGTCCTCGACCGGGTCCTGCAGGAGACGCTGGCGGCGTGAGCGGGGAAGGGCGCGGGGCCCGGCATCCGGCGCCTGCGGGGGACGGGGCGCCGACGGAGGGCGGGGCGCCGGCGGGGACCGGGGCCGGCGCGCACCCCTCGCGCCTCCGGGTGGTCCTCTCCGACCCCCTCGAGCCCGAGGGGATGGCCGTCCTCGAGGGCGAGCCCCGGCTCGAGCTCGTGGACGTCTCCGCCGCCGGTCCCGACGCGCTGCGCCGGGCGCTCGGGGACGCCGCCGGGCTCGTCGTGCGCGGCGCCACCTCCGTGGACGAGGCCCTCCTCGGGCGCGCGCCGGAGCTCCGGGTCGTGGGCCGCGCCGGCGTCGGCGTCGACAACGTCGACCTCGAGGCCTGCGCCCGGCGCGGGATCGCCGTGTTCAACGCGCCCTCGGGGAACACGCGCTCGACCGCCGAGCTCACCTTCGGCCTCCTCCTGGCCGCCGCCCGCAGGATCCCCGAGGTGGACCGGAGCGTGCGCGAGGGCCGCTGGGAGCGGCGCTCGCTCCGGGGCGTGCAGCTGGCCGGCCGGAGGCTGGGCGTGGTCGGGGTGGGGCGGATCGGCTCGGCCGTGGCGGCGCTCGGGCGGGCGTTCGGGATGGACGTGCTGGGGGACGACCCGTACCTGGCCGACGAGCGGGTGGCGGAGCTCGAGCGGGACGTGGGCGTGGAGATGACCGACCTGGACGGGGTCCTCGGGCGGGCCGACTTCGTGACCCTCCACGTCCCCCTCACCGACGAGACGCGGGGGATGATCGGGGAGGCCGAGCTCGGCCGCATGAAGCCGGGGTCGTTCCTGGTGAACGCCTCGCGGGGCGGGGTGGTCGACGAGGCGGCGCTGGCGGAGGCCCTCCGGGACGGCCGCCTGGCCGGCGCGGCGCTGGACGTCTACGGGGAGGAGCCCCCGCCCTCCGGGAGTCCGCTCCGCGGGGCGCCGAACCTCGTCCTCTCGGCCCACCTGGGCGGCGCCACGCCGGAGGCCCGCCGTGCGGTGGCGGTGGAGGTGGCGACGGCGGTGCGGGACGCGCTCGTGGAGGGGGACCTCGAGGCCGCGGTGAACGCGGCGCTGCTGTAGGGACGGGCCGTCCTCCGGGACGGCCGCCCATCGGGACGCCGCCGGCCGCCGGCGCTCCCGCCGTCCTCAGTCCCTCGCGGCCGCCTGCGGCTCCCAGGCGGCGGCCGCGTCCTGCGGCGGCGCCCCGAAGCGGTCCGGGTGGAGGAGCCCGGCCAGGATCTCGACCCCGGTCACGGCCCGCGGTCCCGAGCGGTTGAAGTAGGAGGAGCCGTCCACCACGAAGGCCCGTCCCCCGGAGACCGCCCGCGGCGCCACGTCCAGGAGCCGGCCGGCGTGCCCTTCCGCCTCGCGGCGGGAGGCCTCGAGGCCGTAGCCGCACGGCATGACCACCAGGACGTCCGGGTCCAGGCCCGAGAGATCCTCCCACGCCACCTGCCGCGAGGGCGCGCCTTCCTGGCCGGCCAGGTTCCGGCCGCCGGCCATCCGGACCATCTCGGGCACCCAGTGGCCGGGGGCGAAGGGCGGGTCGAGCCACTCGATGGCCAGGACGCCGGGGCGGGCCGCGCCGCGCACGGCGGCCCCGACCGCGTCCAGCCGGCCGGCCAGGCGCTCCCGCACCTCCCCGGCCCGGTCGGGCACGCCGGCCGCCCGGCCCAACTCCTCGACCGAGTCCAGGATGTCCTCCATCGTGTGCGCGTCGAGCGAGAGGACCTCGGCCCCGAGCCCGCGCTCGCGCACCACCTCCCGCACGCCCGGCGTCGGCACCGCGCACACCTCGCACACCGCCTGGGTGAGGACGAGGTCGGGCTCGAGCTCGGCCAGCTTCTCCCCGTCCACCTCGTACACGCTCCCGTGCTCGGCCATGGCCCGACGGACGGCGCGGTCGATCTCGCCGCTCGACAGGCCCTCGGGGTCGAAGCGGGTGCGGCTCACGCGCGGCCGGTCCAGGACCCGCGGCGGGTGGTCGCATTCGTGCGAGATCCCGACCAGGGCGTCCTCGAGGCCCAGCTCGCACACGATCTCGGTGGCGCTGGCCAGCAGCGAGACGATCCTCATCGGCCGCGCCTCAGTACGTCGGCATGTCGGGGTCGATCTCCTCGGCCCACGCCGCGATCCCGCCCATGAGGTTCCGGGCGCGGACGAAGCCCTCCTGGCGGAGGTAGCGGACCGCGAGAGCGCTCCGGCTCCCCGTGTGGCAGTAGACCACGATCTCCCTGTCCTCGTCCAGCTCGTCCAGGCGGCCCGGGAGCTCGGAGAGGGGGACCAGGCGCGCGCCCTCCTCCTCCAGGTTGCAGATCCGCCACTCGAAGGGCTCGCGCACGTCCACGAGGACCGGCGCCTCCCCCTCGTCCAGCTTGTGGCGGAGCTGCCAGACCGTGATCCGGTCGGAGGTGTCGCCCGCGCCGTCGGCGGACGCGCCGTCGGACCCGCCCCCGTCCGCCCCGGCCGCCGCCTGTTCGCCCGGCATCCCGCAGAACGCCTCGTAGTCGATGAGCCCGGTCACGGTCGGCGCGTTCCCGCACACCGGACACTCCGGGTCCCGCGCGATCTCGACCTCCCGGAAGTCCATCCCCAGCGCGTCGACGAGGAGGAGGCGCCCGGCCAGCGTGCGTCCGAGGCCGAGGACGAGCTTCACCGCCTCGGCGGCCTGGATCGTCCCGACCAGCCCGGGGAGGATCCCGAGGACGCCGGCCTCGGCGCAGCTCGGGACCGCGCCCGGGGGCGGGGGCTCGCGGAAGATGCAGCGGTAGCACGGGCCGTCCGACACGCCGAACACGGACGCCTGTCCCTCGAACCGGAAGATCGCGCCCCACACGTTCGGGATCCCGAGGAGGACGCAGGCGTCGTTCACCAGGTAGCGGGTGGGGAAGTTGTCGCTCCCGTCCACGACCACGTCCCATCCCCCCAGGACGCCGAGCGCGTTCTGCGAGGTGAGCCGCGTCCCGAACGCCTCGATGGAGACCTCGGGATTGAGGTCGAGGAGCCGGTCGCGGGCGGAATCCAGCTTGGGGCGCCCCACGTCCGCGGTGCCGTGCAGGAGCTGGCGGTGGAGGTTGCTGAAGTCGACCTCGTCGAAGTCCACCAGGCCGAGCGTGCCGACGCCCGCCGCGGCCAGGTACATGGCCGCCGGCGAGCCGAGCCCCCCCGCGCCCACGAGGAGGACGCGCGCGGCCTTGAGCCGCTTCTGCCCCTCCTCGCCCACCTCGGGCATGGAGATGTGGCGGCCGTAGCGGCGGAGCTCGTCGGTGCCCAGCTCCAGCGCCTCGGCCCTCCGGAACAGGCCCGGGATCCGCTCCGCGGCGTCCGCCACCTCAGCCCCCCGCGATCGAGGGGACGAGGCGCACCTCGTCACCCTCGCCCAGGGCCTCCGACGCCGGGTCGTCCACCCGGCGCCCGCCCACGAACACGTTCACGTGGCCGCGCACCCGGCCGGCGTCGTCGAACAGGTGGGCCCCGAGCGCCGCGTGCCTCCCGGCCAGGCGGCGGAGCGCCTCCCCGACGGTCGACGCCTCGACGCGCGCCTCCTCGCGCCCCCCGGCGTGGGGACGCAAGGGGGCCGGGAGCTTCACGGTGACGTGGGGAGCGGCGGCGGTCTCTTCCATCGTCTGCGTCCTACCCCGCAGGGGGCCGTGTCGTTCGGCGGCCGGCGCGGCGCCGGAGCGCGTGCGGCCGCCCGCGGGTCGTCCGTCTCACACTTCGACCGCCACCGCCCGAAGCAGCGCGCGGTAGTTCTCGGCGATCGTCCCCGCCCCCCGGAAGACCGAGGAGCCCGCCACGAGGACGTCGGCCCCCGCGTCGACCGAGAGGGCGGCGGTGTCGGGATCGATCCCCCCGTCCACCTGGACCCGGAGGCCCTGCAGCCCGAGCTCCCCCGCCATGTGCCTCACCTGCCTCACCTTGCGGAGCGCGGCGTGGATGAAGGACTGTCCGCCGAAGCCGGGGTTCACGGTCATGACGAGGACGAGGTCCACGAAGGGGAGGATCTCCGAGAGCGTCCCGGCTGGCGTGGAGGGGTCGATCGCCACGCCCGCCTTGCAGCCCAGCCGCCGGATCTCGTGCACCTCGCGATGGAGGTGGGGGCACACCTCCTGGTGGACCGTGATGAGGTCGGCGCCCGCCTCCGCGAACGGCTCGAGGAAGCCCTCCGGGTTGTCGATCATGAGGTGGACGTCCAGGAAGGCGTCGGTGACCGGCCGCAGCGACGCGAGCACCGGGAGGCCGATGCTGAGGTTGGGGACGAAATGGCCGTCCATGACGTCCACCTGGAACCACGCGGCCCCCGCCTCCTCGGCCTCGGCCACCTGCTCGCCCAGGCGGGCGTAGTCGGCCGCGAGGATCGAGGGCGCGACGACCGTGCCGCGCGGCATGGGGCGGCGGGCGAGACGCGCGCCCCCCGACCGGCCGCCGGCCGCCGCGCCGCCCGTGCCTCCCTCAGGCACCGAAGTCCTCGAACATGGCCTTGACCTCGCGGGTGATCGCCAGGGCGTCGTCCATGGGCCGCTGCCACATGTTCCGGCCGAAGATGAGCCCGGTCGCGCCCGCCTCCATGACCGTGCGCGCCTTCTCGAGGAGGTCCTCGTCGCTCACCTTGCTCCCGCCCGAGAACAGGACCGGGGTGTGCTGCGCCGAGTGGATGACCCTGCGCGCGCCGTCGGCGTAGTCCCACTCGATCTCCCGGTACTTCTTCGGCATGAGCTCGTCCCTGTCGCTCTTCTGCGGCGCGTTGAGCTTCACGACGTCGGCGCCGAGCTCCATGGCCACACGCGCCGCGTAGTCCACCGCGTACAGCGAGTCCCGTCCACCCTTCGCCTCGACCGCCGAGCCGCGCGGGTAGGCCCACATCACGATCGGGAGCCCGTAGCGCTCCGCGTCCCGCCGGACCTTCCGGAAATCCTCCTGGTGGCGGGACTGCTGCGGGGAGCCCACGTACAGGGTGTAGCCCACGGCGTGTGCCCCGAGCCGGACGGCGTCCTCGACGGTGGCGTTCAGCGGCGAGTGCGCCTCGTCGTCGGAGGGGATGTTCGTCTTGCCGTTCAGCTTCAGGACGAGCGGCACCTTGCCCGCGAAGCGGCGGAAGTACTTCTCGGCGAAGCCGATCTGGCAGGCGATCCCGTTGAAGCCGCCCTGAACGGCCAGCTCGAACTGGTAGGTCGGGTCGGCCGCGTCGGGATTCCCGAGGAAGTCCACCGGCCCGTGCTCGAGCCCGTGGTCGATCGGGAGGATGAGGAGCGTCCCGTTGCCCACGCCGTGGCGGTAGGCCATGTCGTACAGCCGGGCCTTCTTGCCCGGCGCGAGGTCGAGGTCCTCCAGCGTCGGACGCCGGATCGTCGGGGGGGCCTGGCTCGCCATATCGGTCATCCTCTCCTGGACGTTTCGGGGATCGTGCTCGCGCCGGTCGCGCGGGCCGCGCCGCGGGTGCTCGCGCGGCGCTGCGTTCGGGCCACATCGCGACGCAAGGGCGGTGCGAGCCCGCCGGGATCCGTCAGCGCTTCCCGCCCTCCGCCGCCAGGGCCCGGATGTCCTCCAGCAGCCGCTCGTCCGGGATGCGGTCGGCCTCCGCGTAGTAGCGCCGGATCCGGCCGTCCCGGCCCACCAGCGCGAGCCGGTCGTTGTGCACCACGTCGTACGAAACGGACGCACTGTCGGCAAGCGCGTTCTCCACCTCGGGCTGTGGCGCGAGGTCCGCGCCCGTGGAGGTCGCGCCCCCGGGGCCGGCAGAGGTCGCGCCGACCGGTCCCGCGGTCCCGGAACCGGCGTCGGCCGCGCCCCGGTCCACCTCCTCGACCCTCCGGTAGTCCACGTGGAAGCCGTCGCGGACCGCGCGCCGCACGTCCTCCGGGCTCCCGGTCACGTACTCCATGCGGCCCGTGTCGGGATTCCAGCCGTACTGGCGCAGGAACGAGCGCATCTGGTCGGGGCCGGTGTGGTCCGGATCCACGTTGAACGCCACGAACTGCACGCGGTCGGCCAGCCCCGCCGCCCGCAGCGATCCCTCGAGGCCCCGCAGGTGCGCGGCGATGAGCGGGCAGTAGGTCCTGCAGTAGGGGAAGAGGAACGTGACGACCTGCACCTTTCCCTCGAAGTCCGAGGAGCGGACCGTGCGGCCGCGCTGGTCGGTGAGCTCCCAGCTCGGCGCCGGGCCCAGGTCCCGCGCGACCACCGGACCGCCGGGGCCGACGGCGGCCGACCCCGCCCGCGCGTCCGCCGCGCCGGGACCGCCGCCGGAGCCCCCGAGCGCGCCCGACCGCGTCAGGGCCACGCCGGCCACGAGCCCGGTCGCGACCGCCAGGGCGAGCCCGGCCCCGAGGGCGAGGCGCGCCGGCCATGGGGAGCGATCCCTCATCAGCGTCCTCCGCCGGAGGTCCCGGGCGCGTCCTTCCCCTCGCCCGCGTACAGGACGCGGTACAGCGTCAGGCCGTGCTCCACCGCCTTCGTCACCTGCTTCCCGGCGTAGGTCGGCATCTTCCCGACGTCGGCCGACCCGAGCCGCTCGAGCGCCTTCGTGGGCGCCTGGCCGGCGGTGAGGCCCCGGAAGTCCTCGAGGAAGCCGGTGCCGACCGCCTTCTCGACCCAGGGCCTGGTCTCCACGGTGGCTCTGGTGACGGTCACGTTCCGCACGGTCCCGTCCCGTCCCATCGTGAGCCCGACCTCGAACGGCCCGTGCTGCGTGTTCACCTGTGGGAAGAGCACGACCCCCACCGTGCTCCCCGAGCCGTCCTGTCCGTAGTAGAACTTCACGTCGGGGGACTCGGGCTCGAATCCCCCCCCGCGCTCGATTCGGGCGAGGTCGCGCTTCCCGATCGTGACCTTCTTCAGGAAGAAGCTCGACGCGCCGGGGAGCGTGGTCTTGATGACGTCGGCCTGCTTCTTCAGCACTACGGTGGGCGTGATGTGGTCGCCGGCGCCCGCCACAGCGGGCAGGGCCAGCGCCACGAGCGCGCCCGCGGCCAGCCTGCGTGGTGTGATCCTCATGGGTGTGCCTCCTCGGGTTGAGCCGCGCTCCGGGGTCGCGCCGTGTCCGGCGCGGCCGGGGTCGCTGCGGGAGGGTCTCGAGGCGTCCGCGGCGCGGACGCCCTCGGGATCGGATCAGGCCCGCGGAGGGGGGGAGGGCGGGGCGGAAAGGGTGAGGTCGCGGAGAGCGGGGAAGGCTGCGGGGTCCAGGGCGCGCAGGTCGGCCGCCGGGATCTCCGCCGGGATGGCCGCCGGCTCCTGGGGGGAGAGGGCGCGCTCGGCCGGCGCCTCCTGCGGCGTGACCTGCGGCCCGTGGTGGCACATGTCGCCGGTAAGGCGCGTGCCCCGATGCCGCTGGTGCTCGATCCGGTCGGCGTGGTGGTTCAGGAGGCAGTCGATCGGGCAGGCGTAGGCCGGATTCGCCACCAGGAAGAGGAGGAGCAGGAAGGCGCCGCCCGCCCGCCGCACCCGGCGGCGGATGGGCCCTCCGATCGTTCCCCCGCTCCCTGGATCGAGCTTCCGCACCGGCTCCTCCCTCGTCAGAGGATCCCGAGCTCGGTCCCGATCTCCTTCAGGGAGCGGAGCGCCGCGTCCAGGTGCCCGGTCTCGTGCGCCGCGGAGATCTGGCAGCGGATGCGGGCCTTCCCCTCGGGGACGACCGGGTAGCCGAACCCGATCACGAACGCCCCCCGCTCGAGGAGCCGCCGGCTGAGCGCGATCGCGTCGGCGGTGTCCCCGATGATGATCGGGACGATGGGGGTCTCGCCGGGGATGGGCCGGTAGCCCATCTCCTGCAGCCGCTCGCGGAAGTATTCCGTGTTGCGGCGGAGCTTCCCGATCAGCTCCGGGTGCTCCTCGAGGTGGTGGACCGCCGCCAGCGCCCCCTCGGCCGAGTGGGGCGGCACGGCGTTGGTGAAGAGCTGCGTGCGGGAGTTCTGCACCAGGTACTCGACCACGGCCTCGCTCGAGGCCGTGAACCCCCCGGCCATCCCGCCCAGCGCCTTCCCCAGGGTCGAGGTGACGATGTCCACCTCGCCGTGCATGCCGAAGTGCTCGGGCGTGCCGCGCCCGGTCTCGCCCAGCACGCCGGTGGCGTGCGAGTCGTCGATGACCATGATCGCGTCGTACTCGTCGCACAGCTCGCGGATCTCGGGCAGCGGCGCGATCTCGCCCTCCATGCTGAACACGCCGTCCGTCACGACCAGCCGGTGGCGGGCGTCACCCGAGGCCGCCAGGACCTCACGCAGCGAGTCCATGTCCATGTGGTCGTAGATCCGGCGCTCCGCCTTGCACAGGCGGATCCCGTCGATGATCGAGGCGTGGTTCAGCGCGTCCGAGATGAGGACGTCCTCCTCGGAGAGGAGCGGGGCGAACAGGCCCTCGTTCGCGTTCCAGCACGACGTGTAGGTGACCGAGGCCTCCGTGTCCATGAAGTCGGCCAGGGCCTCCTCCAGCTCCCGGTGGACCGTGAACGTGCCGCAGATGAAGCGGACCGAGGAGGTGCCGGCCCCGTAGCGGTCCACGCCCGCCTTCACGGCGTTCATGACCGCGGGCTCGTCGCACAGGCCCAGGTAGTTGTTGGAGCACAGGTTCACGACCTCGCCGTAGCCCTCGAGGTCCACGACCGGGGCCTGGGGCCCCCGGATCTCCTGCAGCTCCTTGATGGTCCCCTTCTCGCGCATGTCCTCGAGCTCCGAGGACAGCCGGCTCTCCAGTCCCTCGTTCACGCTGCCTCCTCCGCGTCTCGTTCGGGTGCCGTCGGGACTCCGGTCGACATTAAGGGTGGGAGGAAGGCCCGTGCCACGGGCCGCCCCGCCGGCGACGGGACGCCCGCCGCGTCCGGGCCCCCCGCCGTTCCGCAGCGCGTGGCCCCCGCGAGAGCGGCTCCCTCACGCGCTCTCTCCCCGCCGGAAGAGCGGGAGCCACCCCGGCTCGCGCACGCGCTCCTCCTGCATCCGGCGGAGCCGCGCCTCCAGGGTGGCCGAGCGGCCCAGGTAGCCCACCAGCCGGCCCGGGTCGTCGCGGTCCACGACCGGGAGCCGGCCCACCCCGTGGTGCAGCATCTTGAGCACCGCGTCGTGCACCAGCTCGTCCGGGGTGGTCACGATGGGGCGGCTCGAGCCCCCCTCGAGCACGCTCCGCTCCGGGTCGCCCCCCTCCTCGAGCGTCCGCAGGACGTCGCCGTGGGTGATGATCCCGGCCAGCCTCCCGTCCTCGTCCAGGATCGGCAGCCCCTCGTGCCGCTCCACGTCGGGGTCCCGCTCGGCCAGCCGGTCGGCCAGCTCCGAGATCCGCATCGAGGCGGGCACGGTCGGCGGCTCCGGGTCCATCATCTCGCCCACCGTCACCTGCTGGAGGACGTCCACCTCGAACTCCTGCGGGACCGTGAGCCCGCGCCGCGCCAGCTTCCGGGTGAGGATCGTCTGCTTCATGAGGCGGAGCGCGACCGCGTCGGCCACGACGCACACGAGCATGAGCGGCAGGATCGAGTTGAAGTCCCGCGTGATCTCGAAGGCGAAGACGAAGAGGGTGAAGGTGGCCCGCGCCGCGGACGCGAACACGGCCGCCATCCCGACCAGCGCGTAGGCTCCGGGGTCCAGGTGGGCGGCCGGGAAGATCGCGTTCGCCGCCAGCGCGTACGCGCCCCCCAGCGAGGCGCCCACCATGAACATCGGCGCCAGGAGGCCGCCCGAGGTGCCCGAGCCCAGGGAGACCAGGAAGGCCACGCCCTTGAGGAGGAAGAGCGCCACCAGGAGCCCGAGGGCGAAGTGGCCGTTCAGGATGTCGGTGATCGTGTCGTAGCCGACGCCCAGGACGCGGGGCATGAGGTAGCCCGCCACGCCGAGCACGAGCCCCCCGATGGCCGGCCACCACATCTCGTCCAGGTCCAGGTTCTCGAAGAAGTCCTCGACCCGGTAGAGCCCCTCGGTGAGGCCCACCGCCACCAGGCCGCACAGGAGGCCGAGGCCCAGGTAGAAGGGGAGGCCGGTGATGACGTCGTAGTGGGCCGGGGCCATGTCGAAGATCGGGCCGCGGCCCAGGAGCCGGTAGCGGACCTCGGTGGCCAGCGTCGTGGCCACGACGAGCGGGATGAAGGAGCGCGAGCGGAACTCGAACAGGAGGAGCTCGATGGCCAGGATGATCCCGGCGATCGGGGTCCCGAATACGGCCGCCATGCCGGCGGCGGCGCCGCAGGCCAGGAGGACCTTGCGCTCGGTGGCGGTCGACTCGATGAGCTGCCCGATGACCGATCCCAACGCCCCGCCCGTCTGGATGATCGGGCCCTCGGCGCCGAACGGCCCGCCCGTCCCTATCGCGACGGCGGCCGACAGGGGCTTGAGGAAGGCGACGCGGGGGGCGATCCGGCTCCGGTTGGCCAGGACGGCCTCCATCGCCTCGGGGATGCCGTGCCCGCGGACGCGGCTCGTCCCGTACTTGATCATGAGCCCGACCACGAGCCCGCCCAGGGCCGGGACGATGAGGATCAGCCACCCCAGGTGGTTCTGCTCGAGGCTGGGGAGGTCGATCCCGACCCGCTGGTAGAACACGGCGTTGGTGACGAGGCCGATGAGGCTGTAGAGCACCCACGCGGCGCCTCCCGCCAGCAGGCCGACCAGGACCGCCAGGACCGAGACCCAGCCCGTCCTGTAGGCGCTCTCCGGCCCGGGCGTCCGCTCCTTCGGCGCCCCCGCCCCCGCTCCTTCCTTCGGCTCTTCCGCTCCTCCCGACTCGTCCATGTCCCGGTCCCCGGCTTTCGCCCGCTTCGATCTATGTCGTCCCGGCGCCTCCGCTCATCCGGCCGGCGGGCGCGTCGGGCCCGGGACCGGAGTTAGCCGGCGCCAGGCCGGCGGGCAAGCAGCCACCGCTCGGCGCGTGCCACGAGCGCGTGGGCCGCGTACAGGGCGACGACGCTGGCCAGGATGATCCCCGCGTCGGCCGGGGAGACGAGGATGCCCAGCGAGACGATGAGGGTCGTGGCGCAGGCCGGGGCGTGCCGCGCGCCCGTCACGAGCATGAGCGCGGAGGTGAGGGCCACCGACAGCGTGCCCGACAGCGCGAGCCGCAGACCGGCCGCCGAGACCGGGGCGACGCCGGAGAGGACCACGCCCTCCGCCAGGACGTGGTAGGCGGCCATGCCGGCCACGATCGCCACGAAGTGCCCGCCGATCACCCGGTAGGCGGTGTGCTCGTCGCTCCCGGGCCGGACGGCCAGGATGAAGGCGCTCGGGCCCAGGCTCGGGAAGATGAAGGGGAGGCCGGAGAGCCACGCGGCCGCGCCCGTGACCGCCACGAGGAGCCCGGCGTGCGCCGTGGCGAGGACCGCCGAGCGAACGGGGGCGGGCGGGCCCTGCGCGCCGGGCGGCTCGTCTCCCGAACTCTCCCGCCGGTCCGCCATCCGCCCGCTTCCGGCTCAGTCGCCGGACGCGTACCAGTCCGCCGCCAGCTTCCCGGTGACCGAGGCAGAGTCGACCCGGATCACGGGCCGGGAGCCGAGCCCGCCGCAGCGGTCGAAGCCCGCGAACGGCCCGACCACCCGGACCACGGAGTCGGTGCCCGCCAGCGCCTGGACCCGGGCGGGCGCGCCCCGCAGCACGAAGGGCCGCTGGTTGGAGGCCCACCCCGGGCCGAACAGGAGGCAGCCGCCGCCGCGGCGGACCGTGCCCTCCCCGATGGAGCGCTCGGGCGAGAACGCCCCCGAGTCGAGGGCCACGACCGCGCCGAGGCGGCGCCCGTCGCCCGCGACAACCGGGTAGCGTCCCGCCGTGTCCAGGGTGAGGCCCGGAGCCTCGTAGAAGCTCACGCGGCTCTCCGAGCAGAAGACCGACCGGTACACCGAGCGGCGGGCCGCGACGACGATGGCGCCGTCGGTGACGGTCACCAGGGTGGTGTCGAGGCGGGCGCAGGTGTTCGGGCCCACCGGCCCGGCGATCTCGAAGGGGAAGGTCTGCCCGACCAGCACCGTCTCCGGGTAGGCCGCCCACGTGATCCGGGCGGGACCGGGCGTGCCCTCGCCGGGACCGCAGCCGGTCGCCGCGGCCGGGAGGAGCGCCGCGGCCAGGAGGGAGGCCCCGGCGCGGAGCCTCACGTGATCTCCAGGACGACCTTGGCCGCCTCGCCGCTCTCCATGGCGCGGATCCCTTCCTCGAAGCGCTCCATCGGGAGGCGGTGGGTGAGGACCGGGTCGATGTCCAGGAGTCCGGCGGCCAGGAAGTTCCGCATCTGGATCCACGTCCGGTACATGCGGCGGCCCACCACGCCGTAGACGTCGAGGCCCTTGAAGATGACGTCGGAGGCCAGGTCGATGGCGACCTCGTCGCGCGGGAGGCCCAGGAGGCGGACGCTCCCGGCGTTCCGGCACATGCGGAAGGCCGAGCGGATGCCGTCCGGGTGGCCGCTCATCTCGCACACGACGTCCGCCCCGTAGCCGCGGGTCGCGTCGAGGACCGCCTCCACCGGATCCGTGGCCGTGGGGTCCACCAGGTCGTCGGCGCCCATGGCCTCGGCGATGTCCAGCCGATGCGCCGCGGGCTCGATGGCCACGACCCGCGCGGCTCCCGCCGCCCGCGCCACCCCGACCGCGAAGAGGCCGATCGGACCGCAGCCCACGATCGCCACCGTCTTCCCCGCCACGTCGTCGTGGAGGACCGTGTGGAAGGCGTTCCCCAGCGGATCGAACACGGCCGCGTGCTCGTCCGCGATGGAGTCGGGGATCGGGATGAGGTTCGTGGCCGGCATGACGATCTCCTCGGCGAACGCGCCGTCCCGGTCCACGCCGATGATGGAGGTGTCGCGGCACACGTGGCCGTTCCCCGTCCGGCAGTGCTCGCAGTGGCCGCACACGATGTGGCCTTCGGCCGAGACGCGGTCGCCGACCTCGACGTTGTCGACCAGCGATCCGCGCTCGACCACCTCGCCCATGAACTCGTGTCCGAGGACGAGGGGCGGACGGATCCGGTTCCGGGACCAGTGGTCCCAGCTGTAGATGTGCAGGTCCGTGCCGCAGATGCCCGCGCGGCGGACCCGGATCCGCACCGTGTCCTGGGCGAGCTCCGGGCGCTGGACGTCCTGTATCTCGAGTCCGGGCTCGGGGCCCGGCTTGACGATGGCCTTCATCTTCCCGGCAGGCTGGAGGGACGGGCCCGAGAGGCCCCGCGCCGGGGGCCGCCCCCGGCGCGGGGGAAATCTGCCGGACCCCGAGGGGGGCGGGCAACCCGGCCGGCGCGAGGAACTCCGCGGCCGGCGGACGCTACAAGGACGGAGGACGGCAGGTCGCCGCACCCGCGGCAGGCGGCGATCCGAAGCCGTCGGCCGCACGCTCGAGGAGGCCCCCGGAGCGGGGGAGACACGGTGCCACCCACCCACCAGCTGGCCACGGACAGGAACGGACGCCGGTTCCGGCGCGCGCTGGCGTGGGGGTTCGCCGTGTCGGCCGCCGCGCACGCCGCGCTCTTCCTGCTGTGGCGCGGCCCGGGAGGCCTCACCTCCGGGAGCGACGAGGGCCGGGTCGCGGCCGAGCGGCCGGTCCGACAGGACTACCTCCGGGTCGTGAGCCTCCCACCGGCTTCGCCCAGCGCCGCTCCGATCCCCCGCCCCCCGGCCCCCGTGAGCGTCCCGTCGGCCGAGCCGACGCCCGTCGCCGTCTCGGACGGCGACGTGAGGATCACCGTGAGCCTGCGGCGTCCGGCCCGGGGCGGGGCGGGCTCGGAGGAGGGATCGGGCGCCGGAGCGGGAGGGACGTCCCACCTCACCCCGCCCGTTCCCCGATCCGTGTACCCCGAGTGGGAGCCTCCGCCCTCGGTCCGCGGCACCACGGTCACCGTGCGCGTGCGGGTCGACTCCCTGGGCCATCCGGTCGGGCCGGTCCGGCTCGATTCCCCGACCGGGGATCCCGGCTTCGACCGGCGTCTCCGGCAGCAGGTCCTCCACATGCGCTTTCGGCCCGGGATGGTGGACGGGCGGCCCGTGGAGGCGTGGGCGGCGCTCACCTTCCGCTTCTGAGGGCCGCGGGGGGAGCCGCCCCGGCTCCCCTCGCCGAGCTCCCGTGCCCGCACCCGGCTCGCGTCCCGGTCGACCGTCGTCCCCGGAACGCCCCGGAACAGGGCGATCTCCCAATCCGTTCCCGGTTCGAGCGTCTGTTGATAGCTCGTTGACGCCGCTCCCCTACCGTTGTCGACCACGGAGCGGGAGGAGCGTCGTACATGCTGGACCTGAACCGGCCGGAGCGGCGGGCTCTCCTCCTCGCGACGACGCTGGTGCTCCTCGGCGGCGCGGTCCGGGTGGGTCTCGGACCGGGTCCCGCGACGTTCAGCTTTCAGGAGGTCGATGGTGGAGAGACGGGCAGGAGCGGGTCCGACGACGTGGAAGCGGGTGCCGGGGCCGAGCGGGCCGGGGCGCCCGGCCTGGCGGGCCTCCGGAGCGCCGTCGGCCGGAACCTGGACCGCTCCCGCCGCGCGGCCGAGCCCCTGGCCCCGGGGGAGCGGATCGACCTCGACAGCGCGCCCGCCTGGGAGCTCGAGCGCCTGCCGGGCGTCGGCCCGGCCACGGCGCGGAGGATCGTGATGGAGCGGCAGCGGAGCGGCGGCTTCTCGCGGGTCGAGGACCTGGAGCGCGTCAGGGGGATCGGCCCCGCGCGGCTCCAGCGGATCCTCCCGTACGTCATCACCCACTCCCGCCCCTATTACGAGCGGGACGGGGCCGGCCGCGCCGCGCGCCGCCGGCTGAGCCGGGTCTCGGACGGGCCGAGCCGGAACGGGCGCGAGGCCCCGGATGGCCCCCGGCTGGACGTGAACCGGGCCACGGCCCAGGAGCTCACTCGGCTCCCGGGCGTAGGGCCTTCCATCGCCCGGCGGATCGTGGAGATCCGCGAGCGCGAGGGGGGCTTCCGGAGCGTGGAGGATCTCCGTGCGGTCCCCGGAATCGGTCCCGCCCGCTTCGACCTCATTCGCGAGCGCGTGCGCGTGCGGTGAAGTCGGTGCCGGGAGGCGCCTCCCTCCGCTGCCCCTCTCGCTTGACGTTGCGGAACGCCCGGGGTAGGTTCATGAGCCGCTGAAGTGTCCTATGACCCCTTCCCCGAGGCATTCTCGCACTCCATGAGTACCCACGGCGTCCTCCAGAGGCCGGACATCTCGCCTAGTGAGAAGAGGATAGGCGAGCTTCTCCTCCAGGAGGACCTCATCACGACGGACCAGCTCCAGGAAGCGCTGGTCGAGCAGAGCCGCAACGGCACGCGGCTCGGCTACTGCGTCGTGGCCATGGGCTACGTGTCCGAGGCTCAGCTGACGGAAGTGCTGGCCCGGCAGTTCCAGGTCGAGGCCGTCGATCTCTCGGACGTCGAGGTCGATCCCAAGATCCTCCGCCTCGTGCCGCCGGAGTTCGCCAGCAAGCACCTCGTCTTCCCCCTCCGACGCGTCGGCCGCACCCTCACGGTGGCGATGGCCGACCCGACGGACCTCAACGTGGTGGACGACCTCAAGTTCATCACGCGCTTCGACATCGAGCCGGTCGTGGCGGGCGAGTACTCGCTGCGCCAGGCCATCGAGCGGCACTACGACATCACGACCGCTCGCCTGGGCAACCTGCTCGAGGAGCTCGAGGAGCAGGAGGTCGAGCTCGTCGAGGACGAGGAAGAGGAGGAGTTCAGCGCCAGCCAGCTCAGGGCGCAGGTCGAGGACGCTCCGGTCGTCCGCCTCATCAACGGCCTCCTCACGGACGCCGTGCGGCGGGGCGCCTCCGACATCCACATCGAGCCCTACGAGCGTGAGCTGCGGGTCCGCTACCGGATCGACGGGGCCCTGCACGAGATCATGAAGCCGCCCCGACGGATGAAGCCGGCGATCACCTCGCGCGTGAAGATCCTGGCCGACCTCAACATCGCCGAGCGGCGGGTGCCCCAGGACGGCCGGATCAAGATGAAGATCGGCAGCCGGGTCATCGACTTCCGCGTCTCGACCCTCCCGGTCATCCACGGGGAGAAGATCGTGCTCAGGATCCTCGACAAGGGGAACCTGACGCTCGACCTCGAGAAGTTCGGGATGGAGCCGCGGGCCGAGAAGGACTTCCTGTCGGCCATCATGAACCCGTACGGGATGGTCCTGGTCACGGGACCGACCGGCTCCGGTAAGACGACCACCCTGTACAGCGCCCTCCACAAGATCAACGACTCGGCCATCAACATCATGACGGCCGAGGACCCGGTGGAGTACAACCTCCACGGCATCAACCAGGTCCAGGTACGCTCGGAGATCGGCCTCACCTTCGCGGCCTCCCTGCGCGCCTTCCTCCGGCAGGATCCCAACGTGATCATGGTGGGGGAGGTCCGGGACCTCGAGACCGGCGGCATCGCCATCAAGGCGGCGCTCACGGGCCACCTCGTGCTCTCCACGCTGCACACGAACGACGCCGCCTCCACCATCACGCGACTGGTGGACATGGGGATCGAGCCCTTCAACGTGGCGTCGGCCGTGAACGTGATCACGGCTCAGCGGCTGGTCCGGAAGATCTGCAACAACTGCAAGGCCGAGGCGGAGTACCCACCCGAATACCTCGACGCCGCGGGCCTCACGCCGGACAAGCTGAACGGGATGACGTTCTACCGGGGCGAGGGCTGCGATGCGTGCGACGGGACAGGCTATTCGGGTCGGCAGGGCCTCTACGAGGTCATGCCCATGTCCCGGTCGTTGCGCCGCATGGTCCTCTCGGGCGCCTCCTCCGACGATCTCAAGTCGGAGGCCGTCTCGGCCGGGATGCTGACCCTGCGACAGGACGGGATGCTGAAGGTCGAGCGCGGGATCACCTCGCTCGAGGAAGTGATCAAGGAGACGGCGGCCTGAGGCCCGAACCCGGGTCGACCGCTCCACACCACTCCATCACGCCACGCGGATCCGGATAGACCATGGACGAGCCGCAGCCCATCAACCTGCGCGCCCTCCTCGAGGAGATGCTCGAGCGCGGCGCCTCCGACCTTCACATCACCGTCGGCGAGAAGCCCAAGTTCCGGGTCGACGGCAAGCTCATGGAGGGATCGGTCGACCACGTCCTCTCGCCGCGGGAGACGCAGACCGTGGCGTACTCGGTCCTCACCGATGAGCAGAAGAAGCGCTTCGAGCGCGAGGACGAGCTGGACTTCTCGTTCGCGGTCGAGAACCTCTCGCGCTTCCGGGGAAACGTCTTCCGACAGCGCGGGACCGTGGCGATGGCCCTGCGGACCATCCCCTTCAAGATCCTGGGCCTGGACGAGCTGGGCCTGCCGCACGTGGTCGGGCGCCTGGCGGAGAAGCCGCGCGGGCTGATCCTCGTGACGGGGCCGACCGGGTCGGGTAAGTCGACCACGCTCGCCTCGATGATCGACAAGGTGAACCGCGAGCGCCGCGGCCACATCATCACGATCGAGGACCCGATCGAGTTCGTCCACCGCCACAAGGGCTGCATCGTGAACCAGCGGGAGGTCGGGTCGGACACGCCCAGCTTCCCCTCGGCGCTCAAGTACGTGCTGCGGCAGGACCCCGACATCATCCTGATCGGCGAGATGCGGGACCTGGAGACGATCCAGGCGGCCCTCACGATCGCCGAGACCGGGCACCTGGCGTTCGCCACGCTGCACACGAACTCCTGCGCCGAGACCATCAACCGGATCATCGACGTCTTCCCGTCCCACCAGCAGTCCCAGGTGCGGGCGCAGCTGGCCTTCGTGCTCGAGGGCGTGGTCACCCAGACCCTGCTGCCGCGGGCCGGGAAGTCCGGGCGGGTGCTGGCCTGCGAGGTCATGGTGGCCACTCCGGCCGTGCGGGCGCTGATCCGGGAGGACAAGGTCCACCAGATCTACTCGGCCCTGCAGTCCGGGAAGAAGCACGGCATGCAGACCCTCAACGACAGCCTCTACCAGCTCTACGTGCAGCGGGAGATCGAGCTGGCGGAGGCCATCAGGGTGAGCTCGGATCCCGCCGAGCTGCAGCGCATGGTGGGCGGGCCGGCCACGTCCGGTGCGGGAGCCGCCGCCGGTCGTTAGTGTAGTCTTGAACCCGAGCCTGTCCGTGGAAGCGGCCCGGGGCTGCCGGGCGGCACGCGCGCGGGGGCGAAGATCCGGTTCCGCGCCGGCGCTCTCGAGGAGGTAATGAGCCATGCCGACATGGAATTACAGTGCCAGGACGGTCGAGGGCGAGATCCACCGCGACTCGGTGGAGCTTCCCAGCCGGGACGATGTCGTCGCGTATCTGCGCAAGCAGAAGCTCATCCCGATCGCGATCCGGGAGAAGCCGAAGGAGCTCTCCTTCACCTTCGGCTCGGGCGTCAAGACGCGGGACGTCGTCCTCTTCACCCGGCAGTTCGCCACCATGGTGAACGCGGGTCTGCCGCTCGTGCAGGCGCTCGACATCCTGCGCGAGCAGACCGACAACAAGGTCCTCCAGAAGGCCATCCAGGAGATCCTCTACGACGTGGAGTCGGGCCATACGCTGGCCGACGCGCTGCGCGAGCACGAGGCCATCTTCTCGGCCCTCTACGTGAACATGGTGGAGGCGGGAGAGGCGGGCGGGATCCTGGACACGATCCTCCTGCGGCTGGCCACGTTCCTGGAGAAGAGCGACGCGCTGGCCCGGAAGGTCAAGGGGGCTATGATCTATCCGGCGGTGGTGATGGTGGTGGCCATCGCAGCCATCGCGATCCTCCTCCTGTTCGTGATCCCGACCTTCCAGCAGATGTTCGCGAGCTTCAACGCCACGCTGCCGCTCCCGACCCGGATCGTCATCGCGATGTCCGGGGCGCTCCAGCACTACGGGCTGTTCATCCTGGGCGGCCTGGTCCTGGCGGGCTTCGCGTTCCAGCGCTGGGTCAAGACGCCGGGCGGGCGGCTGATCTTCGACCGCACGCTGCTGCAGATCCCCATCCTCGGGACCCTGGCCCGGAAGGCGGCCGTGGCCCGCTTCACGCGCACGCTCGGGACGCTCCTCTCCTCGGGCGTGGCCATCCTCGAGGGGCTGGAGATCACGGCCAAGACCTCCGGGAACCGCGTGATCCACGACGCGGTCATGACCAGCCGGCAGTCGATCGCCGGCGGCAAGTCCATCTCCGAGCCGCTGCGGGACACTGCGGTCTTCCCGCCCATGGTGACCCAGATGATCCACGTGGGCGAGGAGACGGGCGACCTGGACGGCATGCTCTCCAAGGTGGCCGACTTCTACGACGAGGAGGTCGACGTGGCGGTCGAGTCGCTCCTCAAGGCCCTTGAGCCGGCCATGATCGTGGTCCTCGGGACCATCGTGGGCGGCATGATCGTCGCCATGTACCTGCCGATCTTCAGCCTGGTGAACGCGATCCACTAGGAGGGCGGGCCCCTCGGGGCCCGAGGTAGATCGGACGCGGATACACGAAGGGCCCGCCGGAGCGGGCCCTTCGCGCGTTCAGGCCGTCGGTCGACCTGTCGGTCGGCTCGCGCCTACGGCAGGGTGAGCAGGAGGCCGCCGGAGATGACGAAGCTGCGGTTCTTGACCGACGTCGCGTTGGGATCCGTGGTGTCGTTGATGTCGGTGAGCCCCAGCTCGTAGCGGCCGTCGACCGTCAGGGCGAGAGGGCCGCCCACCGGGAAGTCCAGCCCGCCGCCGAACACCAGGCCCCAGGTCGTGCTCTTGGTCGCCAGGCCGTTCGAGTCGGTGCAGTCCGTGGACGCGGACGAGAAGGAGATGCTGCAGCTGCTCTGGAAGTTCGCCTGCGGGCCCGCGAACAGCCGCGGATGGATGGGGGCGGGGCCCGTCGGGATCGACAGGGTGAGGAGCAGCGGGATGTCGATGTAGTCCACGTTGTAGTTCAGGTCGGACGTGAGCCCCGACGACGAGGCGGGCTCGACCGACCCCTTCTGGACGAGACCGACGCCGGACTCGAGGCCGAGGACGCCGCCCAGCCCGATGCGGACGACACCGGCGATGCGGTAGCCGGTCCGGCTGCTGAGGTCGACGCTCGGATCGCTGACGTTGAAGTCGGAGAACGAGGCTCCGCCCTGCACGCCGATCCCGATGCTCTGGGCCTGGGCGGGCCGGGCCGTGAACGCCAGCCCGAGGGCCAGCACGACGGCGCAGATGACCGTAGCGAAACGCTTCATGGGTTCCTCCTTACGGGTGAACAGAGAAGATCGGAGATACGAAACGGTGTCGGCGGCCGTCGATGCCGCCGTGCACCGCCGATGTTCGGCCGGGATGGGTGCGGCCGTGGCGGTCGGAACGGGGCAACGGCCGTACCAGTGGTTGAACGGCACCATATCTCGTTACCGTATAGGAGCTTAGTCTCGTGCGAACGCCGGGACTCGGCCGCCGACGTCCGGAAAAGTCTGCAGAGTCCTGTGAATCCTTGTCATGCACGCAAGACACGGCACGGCAACGCTTTCTGCGAGCCGCGCCCCGTCCGGCCGCCGACGCTCCCGGCCACGGTGGAGGAACAAGCCCGGCGTCGGGCCGTACACGGGAGCGTCCCTGTGCGCCGCGGGCACCCGGCCCCGGCGGAGATCGCATGGAAATCCAGCGTGAAGGTGGAGCGGGAGTGCCTGTGGTCGTCCATTCGGAGTCGGCGAGATGAGCGACGGTAGCGGACTGGCCAGCTCCGCCCCGGGGCGTCCCCCCGCGCCTTCCGCGCTGCCCGACGAGGTCGCGCGCCGCCGGACCTTCGCGATCATCAGCCACCCGGACGCCGGGAAGACGACGCTCACCGAGAAGCTCCTCCTCTACGGAGGGGCCATCCACCTGGCCGGGTCGGTCAAGGCACGGCGGGCCCGGCGCCACGCCACCTCGGACTGGATGGCGGTGGAGCAGGAGCGCGGCATCTCGGTGACCTCGAGCATCCTGCAGTTCGAGTACGAGGGGCGCCACATCAACCTGCTCGACACCCCGGGGCACCAGGACTTCTCGGAGGACACCTACCGGACGCTGCTGGCGGCCGACAGCGCCGTCATGCTCCTCGACAACCGGAAGGGCGTCGAGGAGCGCACGCGCCAGCTCTTCGACGTGTGCCGCATGCGGCGCCTCCCGATCTTCACGTTCGTGAACAAGTGCGACCGGGTGGGCGTCGATCCCCTGCAGCTCCTGGACGACGTGGAGGCGGACCTGGGGATCCGCTGCGCGCCCGTCACGTGGCCCGTCCTGGACGGGATGGAGTGCGTGGGCGTCTACGACCGGCGGAGCGGGCTCCTCCACCGCTTCCGGCGCTCGGGCGACCACGGGGCCAGGAAGGCGTCGGACGAGACCGCGGAGCTGGGCTCCGAGGAGGCGTGCCGGCTGTTCCCGGAGGCGGCCCTCGATCGCGTGGCCGAGGAGACCGAGCTGCTGGACGCCGCGGGGGCCGACCTGGACGAGGAGGCGATCCTCTCGGGCGAGGTCTCTCCGACCTTCTTCGGGAGCGCGCTCCTCAACTTCGGCGTCGAGCCCTTCCTCCGGTACTTCCTCGACCACGCCCCGCCGCCGGTGCCCCGGGAGGCCGGAGACGAGACCGTGAGCCCCGGCGCTCCCGAGTTTCGCGGCTTCGTCTTCAAGATCCAGGCGAACATGGACCCCAACCACCGGGACCGGATCGCCTTCGTCCGGGTGGTGTCGGGGCGGTACGAGGCCGGCATGACGGTGAACAACCTGCGGAGCGGGAGCCCCGTGCGGCTGGCGTCCGCCCGCCGCTTCCTGGCCCGGGACCGCTCCATGGTCGAGGAGGCGGTGGCCGGGGACGTGGTCGGGATCCACGACCGCGGAAACCTCCGGATCGGGGACACGCTCGCCGAGGACGGGGGGGCCGCCTTCGGCGATATCCCGCGCTTCTCTCCCGAGCACTTCGCTCGCATCCACACCGCGGATCCCCTTCGCAGGAAGCACCTGGACGAGGGTCTGCGGCAGCTCTCCGAGGAGGGGGCGGTGCAGGTGTTCTACTCCGAGTCCGGGCCGAGCCCACGGCCCATGGTGGGCGCCGTGGGAGCCCTGCAGTTCGAGGTCCTCCTCCACCGGCTGGAGCACGAGTACGGGGTCGAGGCCCGGCTCGAGTCGCTCCCCTACCGGCACGCGCGCTGGGCCGTGGGCGACATGGACGAGATTCGCCACCTGGCGGCCACCTACGGCCGCACCCTGGCGTTCGACCACCGCGACCAGCCGCTCGTGCTGTTCGAGACCGAGTACTCGCTGCGGACGGCGGCCGAGGACGCGCCCGGCGTGACGCTGCACGCGGTCTCGCCCTAGGCCGTGCCGGCGGGCCGGCGAGCCGGCGTCACGACGGGCGGCCTCCCCGCCATCGTGTGGGGAGATCACCTACATCGGCTCGCCATGGTCTCCCTACAGACCCGAGGGACCCGGGAGTCCATATTGTCGGCGTCGCAGAGGTCCCGGCGCGGGACCGCCAGGTACCATCCAGAGCAGACGAGGAGTCGAGCATGCGTGTCCCGAAGTCGGTATGGATCGCCGCGGCCGTCCTGGTCGCGGGCGGCGCGGCCCTGTTCGCCCTGCGGAGTCCCGCCGAGGCGACCGGGCCCGTCGTGGAGGTCGTGAAGAGCCCCACCTGTGGCTGCTGCGAGATGTGGGTCGATCACATGAGGGACGCCGGCTTCCGCGTGAAGGTCCGGGACGTGGACTACGCCACGCTCACGGCTTCCCGTGCGGGCGCCGGAGTGCCGGGGGACCTCTCCTCGTGCCACACGGCCACGGTGGACGGCTACACGATCGAGGGTCACGTCCCCGCCGCCGACGTCCGCCGCCTCCTGGCCGAGCGCCCGCACATTCGCGGTCTGTCCGCGCCGGGGATGCCCGGCGGCTCGCCCGGCATGGAGAGCGCCCCGGCCGAGCGCTACGACGTGGTGGCGTTCGACGCGTCCGGCCGCCGGAGCGTCTGGGCCAGGCACTAGCCCCGGCCCGGCGGCGCCCGACCCGCGGACGCCGCACAGGTACCTGCCCAGAGACCCTCTTGAACTCCAGTTCAAGAGGGTCTCTCTGACGGCGTCACCCCGCCTCCGCCGGAGCCGCCCCTGAGCCCCGCGCGGCACGGGCGATGCACGTCCTCTCCCCCGCACGGTGTGATGCCCTTCCACAGCACGCGGGGGAAGCGAAATGTCAGACGATAGAGATCCGAGCGCGGCCGAGGCCGGCACCCTGACCCTGGGCGGGGACCTCGAGGTGCGGCGCATGGGCTTCGGCGCCATGCGTGTGACCGGCGAGGGGATCTGGGGACCTCCGGAGGACGAAGCGGAGGCGAAGCGCGTCCTCCGCCGGGCCGTCGAGCTCGGCGTCGACTTCATCGACACGGCCGACGCCTACGGTCCCGACGTCTCCGAGCGGCTCATCGCCGAGGCGCTCCATCCCTATCCCGAGGGGCTGGTCATCGCCACCAAGGGGGGACTCACCCGCAGCGGGCCCGACGAGTGGCATCCCGACGGGCGGCCCGAGCACCTGCGCGAGGCCCTGGAGGGGAGCCTCCGGCGGCTGAAGCTGGAGCGGATCGACCTCTACCAGTTCCACCGGCCGGACCCCGACGTCCCGCTCGAGGAGTCGCTCGGCTGCCTGGTCGAGCTCCGCGAGCAGGGGAAGATCCGCCACATCGGCGTCTCCAACGTGGATGTCGGACAGCTCGAGACGGCCGTGCGCGTGGCCGATGTCGTCTCGGTCCAGAACCGCTACAACCTCCGGGACCGGGACGCCGGGGACGTGCTCGAGGCGTGCGAGGACCGCGGCCTGGCGTTCCTGCCCTGGTTCCCGCTCGCGGCCGGCCCGCTCGCCGAGGGGGAGGGCCCCGTGGCGGAGGTGGCCCGGGAGCTGGACGCCACGCCGGCCCAGGTGGCTCTGGCCTGGCTGCTGGAGCGCTCGCCCGTCACTCTCCCCATCCCCGGCACCTCCAGCGTCGAGCACCTGGAGGAGAACGTCGCCGCCGGCGGGCTCGAGCTCTCACGGGAGCAGCTCGAGGCCCTGGAGGGCGCGCCGGTCTAGGAGCCTCCGCCCACCCGGATCCGGCGGGCGGCCCGACCGAAGTTGGCGCGTGACGGCTCGGACGCGAGCACGACGAGCCGGTACTCGCCCGGCCCCGGCGGCGTGATCCGTCCCTGGAACGTGCTGGCGCGGCCCGCGTAGGCGAGCGGGGCCTCGGCCACGACCTTCCCGTCGCGGACGAGCCGGGCCCTCACGTCGACGCTGTCGGCGTCCCACAGCCCTCCCGGGGTGATCGGGCAGCCGCACAGCATCGTGACCGTGGCCCGCACGGCCAGGGGCCCGGACCCTGCGCTCGCGGGCGCCTGCGGCGACACGGCCAGGCCGTGCAGGTCGAGGACGATCCCGTCGCCGCCCACGTCCCGGCCCGGGACGAGGAGCGTGGTGACCGACGCCCGCACGGTCGCGTCCGGGTTCCCGAGCGGACCCTCGGCGACGATCCGGACCCGAGTCGGGGCCGAGAGCGACAGGGTGGCCGTGAAGCCGGCCGCGCCCTTCGTGTCGTAGATGACGCGCCCCCGCTCGTGCGGGCTGCGCATGATGAGGTCGGTGTCCCCCGTGCCGCCCCGCTGGAGACCCGCCGCCAGCGTGTCGCCGCTCCCGGCGTCGAGGATCGCGATCCGGGCGCCGCCCACGCCGCTCCCGATGAGCTTGGCGTCGTGCGCCAGGGCCCGCACCGTGACGTGGGTCTCGGTCCCCCGGGCCATCGCCGGGGGGGCGCCCTCCGCCAGGCCGGCCCCCGCCGCCAGGCCGGCCCCCGCCGCCAGGCCGGCGGCCACCACGAGGGTCAGCCAGGAGCTCGAGCGCGGAGTCGTCGGGGCAGGGTCGGTGGGTCGCATGGGGTCCCTCCGGGTCGAAGGTGCGTTCCTCCGGGGTCGGTCCGACGGGGCTCGCCCGGAACGGACGGCCCCGCCCTTCGGTCCAGCAGGGGGTGTGCCGTTGCCGCGGCTCCGCGAGATCTCCAGCTTGAGGGGCGCGGCGGACCGGGAGGGTCCGTCCGGCACCGTGGCGAGGGGAGGCCTGGAGCGTGGCACGCCGAGCGGATGGACGGACGTTGCGCGGCGGGACCGGTCGGGCCACCGCCGTGGCGGCCGCGCTCGCCGGGCTCGTGGTCCTCTGGGGCGCGGGATGCCGGGGCGCTCCGGGCGGCACGTATCGCGCTCGCACCCGCCACCTGACCGTGACGGCGGTCCCGCTCCTCACCCGGGAGCAGACCGGCACCTACCCCTTCCTGACGGAGGACTTCGCCTCCGGAGGCATCCTGGAGGGGAAGGAGGTCTACGCCTTCGTGCCCTCGACCCTGACCGCCTACCGCGGCGACACGCTCGTCCTCGACCTGGTGAACCCGGAGGACGACCGGCACACCTTCGTCCTGGACGGCGACTCCACGGTCGAGATCCCCGGCGAGACCACGGTGACCGACACGCTCGTCCTCCGGGAGGCGGGCATCCGCAAGTTCGTGTGCGACATCCCGGCCCACTCGCCCTTCATGTACGGGCAGCTCGTGGTGCTGGACCCTCCCCGTGGGAGGGAGGTCGACGACCGTTCCGAGGCCGCCGGCTCCGGAGCCGGCGCGCGCTGAGACTGCAGAACCCGAAGGAGGCAGCAGGATGGTGGAGGCAGACCGAGCGGTGGGCGCGGAGCGGAAGCGGCGGCGGAGGACCCCGGCCGGGGCGAGGGGCGCGCTCCTCGCGGCGGCGGTGGCCACGGCCCTGGCGCTGGCGGCGGGCCTCGGCGCTCCGTCCCCAGCCGCGGCCCAGGTCACCAACAAGCCCGTCCTGCACGGGAAGCACTGGGTGGCGGTCACCGGCAAGCCCCTCTCGGCCGAGGCCGGGGCGAAGATCTTCCAGGAGGGCGGGAACGCCGTGGACGCCGCCTGCGCCATGCTCGCGGC
>Ga0209918_1000278_pt1 | contig 37759 bp, 26 predicted proteins | sample SalPonD_shore_MG_FD_185712 | JGI IMG/M metagenome (GOLD analysis project Ga0209918, IMG submission 185712) | Salt pond soil microbial communities from South San Francisco under conditions of wetland restoration - Salt Pond MetaG... | ecosystem: Environmental > Aquatic > Marine > Intertidal zone... | reverse complement strand
CGGCGATGCCCGGCTTTGGTCTTTTGCGGGATAATCAAGCCCTCCCGCTCATAAAGTCTGATCGTCTCCACACTGACATTCAGCCGTCCCGCAACCACTCCGATGGAGTACATTGTCCCGTTGGTCTGTTCCATAAATCTGTATCCGGTACTTTAGATTTTTCAATTCATCGCCTGAGGCATTACAACCTCTGTGCCAGGTTGTCACATTACTGTATTCACAGGTGTTTACGGCGGCAGGGGAGATTCGCAGGGAATCGGATTTTTCAAAAACCTGTATTATATGGTTGAGATTTTGCTAGAAATGAGAAATACGCCTGGGAGGGTAGTATTAAAAAAATGCAACCACTAATTACACAGCCTGCCCCGAGAAGTCGGGGAATTAGCACTAATTGAAAAAAATATAAGTAATAAAATAGAATAGAGGAGAATGTTAATGAAGTATTGGTAATCGGTTCCGCAAACTCTTAATCTCCACAATAATCTGTGATACTTATTGTTTGTTTATTGCAGTTTTTCTTTGTTTTAATTCGTGTTAATTAGTGTAATTCGTGGTTTCTTCAGTTTTTTTTAGTGTCTTTTCAGTGACTTCCGGTGCTGGCAGGACACGCACTGGCTCCCCCGGTTCCAGGATGCCGCCGCGGAGCACCCGGCAGAACACGCCCTCCCGGGGCATAATGCAGTCGCCGGTGAGGGACCGGATGGCGCAGGCGGTATGGCATTCCTTCCCGATCTGAGTGACTTCCAGCAGAATGTGCCCGCCTAGATGCAGGCGGGTGCCTATTGCAATCCGGGAATAATCCAGTCCCCGGGTGATAAGGTTTTCCGCGAAGGCGCCGTCCGCCAGGTTGGGGATTTTCTCCCGCATCAGGTTGATGCTTTCCAGGGGCAGCAAAGAAATCTGCCGGTGCCAGTCCCCGGCATGGGCATCGCCCACGATGCCATGGTTGGTGCGAAATTCGGCCCTCGGGACCGGCTTCTTCACCCGGCCCTTTTTTCGACTAATACAGATTGCTTCGATCGTTGCCATTAGTAACTGCTCCGTTCGGCCAAGAGGTGATGCACACTCCAGGGAAACAGCGAGACGGTAAATTCCTCGCCGGCGAGACGCTCCTCATCCAGGGGTGGCACTTCGATAAACCCGTCGCTGCGGGTCACCCCGGACAGCATATGAGATCGCTGTTTGGCGCCGGGCCGGATACGCCAGGTGCTGTTTTTTTTCCCGTCCGGTTCCAGCTGTACCAGCAGAAACCGGGTCCGGGAGGATGGTTTTTTCGGTAACGGTTCTGCCAGAGTAGCCCGGACTGCTGGCAATCTGACTTTCATTTTACCTCTGAGATAATTCAAGACCGGATAAACGTACACCAGGGAACTCATCACGGTGGAGACCGGATTCCCTGGCAGTCCGAACAACAGAGTAGCCTCTGCGGAGGCAAAATAGAGCGGCTTCCCCGGCTTCTGGGCCACCTTCCAGAACTGGCGGCGGAAGCCCAGCTGTTCCGCGGCTTCCTTCACATGGTCGTGGGGCCCCACCGAGACGCCCCCGCTGATGACGATAAGGTCAGCCAAACGCATGGCCTCCCGGATGGCGGACGCCGTGGCCTCCGGAGAGTCCGGCACTCGTTGTGACAGCACGGGCTCCAATCCCAGGTACTTCAGAAGCGACTCCAGGTAGAGCTGGTTGGAATTGCGGATCTGGCCCGGTCCGGGGGCTTCGGTGTACTCCACCAGCTCCTGGCCGGTGGTGAGCACTGCGACCCTTGGCGGCACGTAGACCTTCAGCCGGGCGATGCCGAAGGAAGCGCACCAAGCCAGTACCGGCGGAGTCACTTCGCTTCCCTTTTCCAGAATCCTGTCGCCCTCCCGGATTTCCTCGCCCCGTTTTCGGATATGAGCGCCCTGGTTCCCCAGGTGATGCAGGATCACCGTCTGGTCTTCCCGGTCCGTATCTTCTACCGGGACCACCAAATCCGTGCCCTCCGGCACCACCGCACCGGTGGAGATCTCAACGGCCGAACCTGTTTGCAGAGAGGTCCCCAACGGGATGCCCGCCCGGGATTCGCCCACGATGGGCAGTGTCAGGGGCGGAACGCCGTCGAATTCCGCCGGTAATGCCACGGCATAACCGTCCATGGCGCTGTTGTCGAACCGGGGCAGCGGCTCCGGCGCTTTTAAATCTTCGGCCAGGACCAACCCCAGAGAATCCTGCAGGGACCGCTCCTCAATCCGGGGCGCCAGCCGGTGTTGTTCCACGATGGTTCGGGCTTCTTCGATGGAAATCATATCACTACGATAGCTTCCCTGGTTACTTTCGAGTTCGGTTCACGATTATAATTTATCGATACGTGCTGGGTAGAAGGCAAAAGGCAGACGGCAGACGGCAGAAGCAAGTGTTTGGAATGTGTTGAGCAGAAATTAAGTTTTAACATATCAATACCTAATCAGAACTTGTCAATTGTTCGTAGTCAGTCGTTCAACGTGAAAAGTGAAACGTCAAACGTGAAAAAATCGGAGGACATTGGGCCATGCATATAGGTTTCCTTTTCTAAACTTTTTTTTCCGTGTTCCGTGTTCCGTTCTCCGTGTTCCGGTATTTTTAGCCCGAATGCCTTCAAATCTGACACCACCACTCCAGGTTGGTTCATTCATGGCCTACCCAACGCTTGCGTTTGCCGTCTGCCGTCTGCCCTGGGGAGATGGGCTGCCGGGGATTGCCGACTGCAAATTGCCAACTGCCAACTATTTTTTCCCTTTCCCGTGTCCTCCTCCCCACAACATGGGAAAGATATGCAGCACGCCCGGAAACAGCGCCTGCATACTCTCCCGGGCGCCATTAGAACTGCCGGGGAGATTGATGATGAGGGTAGTACCGAGAGTCCCCGCGATTTCCCGGGACAGCATGGCATAGGGGGTTCGCTGGCTTCCATAATCCCTCAGTTTTTCCATAATGCCAGGCGCTTGCTTCTCCAGTAGCGGCTCCGTGGCCTGGGGGGTGAGATCCCTGGGGCCGAAACCGGTCCCGCCGGTGGTGAGGATCAGGTCGTATTCTTCCTCTTTCGCCAGCGTCGTCAGACGTTCCCGAATTTTCTCCTGGTCATCCGGGAGAATCTCATAGGTCTCCACGCTCACCGGCTGGTCCTCCAGGAACTCCTGGATCACCCGGCCGGATTTATCCTTCCGGGTACCTTTAAAGGTGGAATCGGAAATCACCAAGACTGCGGTTTTCAGTGGCTTGTCAAACATTTGTGTAAACTGACTCTTCCCACCGCGTTTCTCCACCACCTTGATGTCACCCATTACCATGCTTTGATCCAGCGGTTTGAGCATGTCGTAGGCGTTCAGCAGCGCGGCGGAAACGGCGGTGATGGCTTCGATTTCCACCCCGGTTTTCCAGACGGTTTCCACCTCGGCGGTTACCTGTAATTCTTTCTCGGTGACCGTGAATTCCAGGTCCACCCAATCCAGCGGAATGGGATGACTGAACACCACCCAATCGCTGCAGCGCTTGGCCGCGGCAATCCCGGCCGCCCGGGCGGTGGCCAGGACATCTCCCTTGGGGACGGTGCCTTGCTTTACCCGGGCCAGAGTCTCCGGGGCGGCATGCAAAGCCCCTTCCGCCCTGGCTCGCCGTAAAGTGTTGGATTTATGACTGACATTGATCATCTGATTCTCCCCGTTCCTCTTCCTGAGAGCATTTTACCGCTTCAGTTCCCTTAACCACCAATAGATCCCATGCTTTCGAACGCCTGCTGTTTCCGGTGTGCTTCCGCGTCAAAACCATCCTTGTGCCGCCGGGAGATCACTTGTCTCACCGCCTCCCGGATCTCTGCATCACCGACGCCTGTCCGCAGCAGTTCCCGCAAGTCCAGCACCTTCATACCGTACAGACACGTGCGCATCTGTCCCCGGGCCGAGATTCGGATCCGGGAACAGGTACTGCAGAAGGTCCGGCTGGCCCCGTGGATAATTCCCACCTTACCCCGGTGTCCGGGAATCTGAAATTCCGTGGCCACGGTGGAATCCGTATCGGTCACCGGCTCCAACGGATACTGCTCCTCCAGGATTCTCCGGATTTCCCCGCCGGTCATGGGCTCCGGCACTTCCCGGCCCTGGCCGTTGAAGGGCATGGGTTCGATGAACCGGACGGTGACGTTTTTCTGTTCGGTGAGGGCGGCGAAAGCCGGCAGTTCGTGGTCATTCCAACCCGGCATGACCACCGTGTTGATTTTCACGAGAAATCCCATGGCGATGGCGGCATCGATGGCCGCCCGGGTGGCGGCGTACCCTTCTCGCCTGGTTATCCGTTGAAATCCGTCCGGGGTCAAGCTGTCCAAGCTGATGTTCAGGCGCCGGATGCCCAGCTTCCGGAGGGCCGGCAGCCGGTCCCTCAACAGTCTCCCGTTGGTGGTAATGGCGAGTACCGGTTTCCGGGGCAACTGCCGCAGCCGGGCCAGGAACTCCATCACCCCTTTCCTCACCAGCGGTTCCCCGCCGGTAATCCGGATTTTCCGCACCCCCAATTCCACGAGCAGCCGACTGAGGCGCTCCAGTTCCTCCCAGGTCAGGATTTCTTCTCTGGGAACGAGCGGGATGCCCTGTTCCGGCATACAGTAACGGCACCGAAGATCGCAGCGCTCTGTCACCGCCAGGCGCAGGTAATCCATCCGCCGGCCATAATTGTCAATCAGCGGGGATGCCATCCAGGTCCTCTTTTCTGTTGATGTTCCGGAAGGGGGCCTCCTCCTGAAAAAATACGAACGCCGCGTCGAGCTTCCGAATCCAATCCTTCACGGAGTGGTTCTCCTGCCCTTCTGCAGCCAGAGAATCCGCCAGTTCCCGGTGATAGCAGGCGGTCAGCGGCTGCAGCCCGCCGGGGGTTTCGGCCACCACGGCCCGCACGCCCTGGGGGGCCCGGTGGTCTACGGCTTCCGACAAGCGGGTGATCACCTGATCGGTGAGAAAGGGAAGGTCACAGGCGATAAAGCAGTTCCAGTCGGCCGGAGAATGCTCCAGCCCGGTCCGGATGCCCACCAAGGGTGTTTGCGCCGGGCTGATATCCGGAATGACCGGATATCCCAGCGATGCGTATTTCGCCGGATCTTTGGCAATAATGTACACAGTGGAAAAATGCCGGGAGAGCAGCGCCAGCGGATAGCGGATCAACGGCTGGCCCTGAAAGTCGTACAGCGCCTTATCGGCCCCGAAACGCCGGCTCATCCCGCCGGCCAGTATGTAAGCAGAGGTGAGAATGATTGTTCCCCTTCCAATCACGGGAGCGCATCCGGCCGTTTCCAGCCGAACCGTACCGGCCCTGGACCCTGTCCCCCGGCTGCAGGGAGAGGTAGGTCTTCAGGCTTGGAGAAACTATGTAAGCGATCGGTGTTCCTCTAGAGGAATCCCCCTGTGTGTCTGTTTCACGTGTTCGGAATTCTTACTTTTAATAAGAGTCCCCTTGTCACTTTTCATTCCCCGGAATCCGGGCCTCCGGATTCGCACCGGGGCCACAGGGATCCAGGCCACCCGCTATGAGGGCACACACCCCGTTCTCCCCCGGTACACCGGCGGGTGCACCCGGGAGCGCCGGCAGACCGACGCCGATACAACCGGGCATCTTGGAATACATTGTACAGCTATCATGCCAACCGAATATGCTTTGTTTTTAAGTCCGGTGCGTTCCTTGCGATCGCCTGTAATATAAAAGGGGCTCTCCGGCGAATCGACCCCTTTTCACTGTGCCCGGCGCCGGGAGATAGGGGTATCCGTACGAACGACATTCCGGCACCTGATGCCGAATTGTCGTCACCGGGCTGTAAACAGCGCCATCAATGAATTGATGGGTTATTCTCTTGGCGTCCCTGCCGGGACGCGTTTGTCCTACCCACGAGAACCTATTTGGCCATGAGTCCTGTTCAACATCCCGTTGCCGTCCCAACCAGTCCCCCTTTTGAATGTTTCTAGAGGAGGGGACGTGCGACTCCGAACACCGGAGGCACCACCGAACGCCCTCGTCGTGCCATCCCTTTTCTGTAGTAAGTCGCAGATCCCGATTCTTTTTATCGGGGAGAAACGGAAGTCACAGGGAATAGAGGTGTTGATTTGGCGCTGACAGTCCGCACAGGGCTGTTCGTGCCGGGAGCCCCGGACCAACTGGTTCAGAGGAAATCACCGCTAACAGCGCGCCCCTCCCAACAACCCCACCAGCGCTGGCAGCGGGAGGTATCTTTTTATACCATCTCGCTCAACATCCGTCACTCCACACTTGACAGAATTGTCCGATAATCGTATGTTCGACTCATGAGTCGAAAGAAAACCAAAGAGTCGAAATCGCCACAGCAGCGCCGCCGGGAGGAGGAACGCGACCTCCGGCGGGAGGCGATTCTCCATGCCGCCCTCCATCTGTTCGCCCGGCAAGGCTATACCGAAACCACTCTCACCGGCATTGCCAACCAGGCCCGCCTGGGCAAAGCCACCCTCTACTATTACTTCCCCGACAAGGAAACCATCTTCTGGACCATATACACCGAAGAGACCACCGCCTACTACCGGCGGATCGCCGAACAGATCCTGGACATCCGGGATCCCGTGGAAATTGTCAGAAATTACGTGCTGGAATACATCGAGTACGGCTTCCGGAATCCGGATTTCCTCCGCCTGATCTTTCCGGTGGGTAAAAGCTCGCTGCTGGGCACCGAGGCCCACCGGCAATACCAGCAGCAGGTCGACCAGGTCCGGCAGCCGCTGGACATCCATCTGCACGAAGTGCTGGAACAGAACCGGAGTCCGCTTACCGGAGATGAACTGACCAGTCTCCTATGGACTATCATGTCCGGTCTGAGTCTGAAAATCGTGCAGGGCTCCTCGCAGGAGACGGTCCGGAACGAAGCGGAGAGGTTGCTTTCCCTCGTAACCTCTCAACTAGAAGGAGACGGTGCATGAAGCGTGCGACCAGGTGGATCACCCGCCATCCCTGGCTGGTAATCACAGGAGTGATTATCATGACGGTCTTCATGACCTACCAGTTGAAAAACATGCGCATGGATCCGGACGTGACCAACGCCCTGCCCCGGGAGATTCCGGCTAAACGGTTGTACGACAAGATGGGAGACATCTTTCCCTCCAAGGAATTCGTGTTCGTCGGCATCACCGGGGACGACCTGTTCACCCCGGACCACGTGGCCACCGTGGCGGCTCTCACCGATTCGCTGGAATCCTTCGCCGAAGTGTACAACGTCATTTCCCCGACCAACATCAGCCTTATCCAGGGGACGCCGGACGGGATGGAGGTCCGGGATATCCTGCAGCGATTACCGGAAACGCCCGCCGAGATGGCCGCCTACAAACAGGACCTGTTCGGCAGCGACCTGGCCCTGGGGAATCTGGTCTCCAAGGATCGACAGGCGTTCGGCATCATGATCTTCGTGAGAAACACTGCCGATCCCGAGGTATTCGTCTCCCAGCTCCTTCCGTTCATGGATACCTTTGAGCAGGCCACCGACCTGCAATTCCTGCTGGCCGGAAAACCGGTGGTGAATCACTATGTGAGCCTGGGAATGCAGCGGGATATGAGCGTGTTTTTCGGCGGCGGCCTGGCCGTGATCTTCCTGCTGCTGCTCGTCGTCTTCCGCAGTATCCGGGGCATCGTGCTGCCCTTGACCGTAGTGATCATGAGCGTGCTGTGGACCATGGGTCTGATGACGATATTCAAAATTCCCATGAGCCATTCCACGGAAATCCTGCCCATTCTCTTAATGGCCATCGCGGTGGCGGACAGCATCCACATTCTGTCCCATTACGCCATGAATGCCCAGACCATTACCGACAAAAAAGATCTGGTCATCGCCACCATGCAGGAGATGAATATCCCGATCATCATGACCTCGCTGACCACGGCGGCCGGCTTTCTGGCGCTGAATACTTCCGGTACGGAAAGTATCGGCATCCTGGGGATCTTCACCGCCATCGGGGTGCTGTTCGCCCTCCTGATCTCGCTGACCTGGCTGCCGGCCTGGCTCTCGGTGGCGCCGGTGCCCAAATGGATCGCCCGGCGGGACCGATCGTTCACCGCCCAGCGATTTGCGAACTGGTGGGGCCACCAGCTGCTGAATTTCGAAAAGGCGCTGGTCCCCTTTATCATCGTGGTGGTCCTGCTCTCGGCCTGGGGCATGACCCGGCTGCACCATGAATTTTCCTCTATCGAAAATTTTCCGGAAGATCACCCTCTCCGGCAGGCCAATGACTTCGTGAATCAACACTTCGCCGGGACCACTTCTTTCCAGGTCATGATCGAGGGGAACGAACCGGGCGCCATTAAGAGTCCCCTCATTCTCAAGGGGATGCGGGAACTGGAACAATACGCCGTTACCCTGGACCACGTGGGCGACGCCCAGTCCCTGGCGGATTTCATCGCCCGCATTAACAAGGTGCTGCACAACGATAACGAGGCCTACAACCGGATTCCGGACCAGCAGGAAGTGGTCACCGGTACGGACTGGGTGCAGCAAAACGGGCAGTGGACCCAGGTGGAAATCCGGGACACGGTCTCGGGGCGCGACCTGGTGGCCCAGTACCTCCAGCTGTACGAGATGTCCGGCAAACCGGACGACTTTGCCAACCTCACGGATTACGACTACCAGAACGCCAAGCTGTCCATCTTCATTAACACGGACAAGCAGTCCGTCCTCCGGCAGATCGACAACAAGCTGGAATCCCGGATGGGCGAACTCTTTCCCAATACCACTGCCGCCGTCACCGGGATGGCCAAGATTATCATCGTAGTGGATAATCTAATCGTGTCCGGCCAGATCTACAGCATCCTGGCTTCTCTGGGACTGGTGTGGCTGATTACCTCTCTCATGTTCCGATCCCCTATTCTGGGATTCTACAATACCATCCCGCTGTTCTTTGCGCTGCTCCTGAATTTCGCCATTATGGGGTGGTTTCACATCCCGCTGAACCTGGAGACCATGGTCACCTCCAGCATCGCCATCGGCATCGGGGTGGACTACGCCATCCATTTTGTCCACCGGTACCGGATGAAAATCCGGGCGGGGCTCACCTACGCCGAAGCAGTACCCGCCACCATGCGGGAAGCCGGAGTGGCCATCATCATCAATTCCATCACGGTGGCCCTGGGCTTTTCTATCATTGCCTTTTCCCAGTTCGTGGCCATCGCCCACATGGGCATCCTGATTACCCTGACCATGCTTACCAGCGCCTTCGGCGCCCTCACCATCCTCCCGGCGTTCTTCCTGCTGGTGAAACCCAAAGCCTTACTGGAGAAATCTGAAGAATGAAAAAGCCAAACATGATAGCCGATCAATATTTCTTTCTTTATGGCACTGCGGCGAGCCTAAGGGAGGGAAACACCTCTCCCATCAAGAATGTGATGGTACTTTTCCTGGGCTTCGCCATGATCCTGCTGATCTTGCCGGTGACGCCCCATCTTGCCGCCCAGGACCTCACCGGCTACCAGGTGATGGAGAAAGCGGTGAACAAATCCTCCTGGGACGACATGACGGCGGAACTCACCCTGACCCTGCAGAGCGCCCGGGGCGAAACCCGGGTCCGGAAAATCGATTTCTACGCCAAAGATGCCTCCGCCGACGAAACCCGGATGCTCATGCGGTTTACCGCCCCGGCGGACGTGGAAGGCACCGGCTTTCTCCTTCTGGAGCATGAGAACGCCGGGGATGAACGGTACTTGTATCTCCCGGCCTTGCGCCGGGTGAAACGTATTGCGGCCTCCGGCTCCGGTGGCAACTTCATGTCCTCCGATTTTACTTACTACGATATCGGTACTCCCAAGCTGGACGAGTGGAATTACCAACGGCTGGACAACGAAACCATCGACGGCCAGGCATGCTACGTGCTGGAGTGCACCCCTAAAACGGACCGGATCCGGGAGGACACCGGGTACGGGAAAATCATCCGGTGGATCACCACGGACAAATTTGATGGAATACAAGCGGTCTATTATGATCAATCCATGGAAAAGAAAAAAGAGCTCCAGGTTCCGGAATTCACCGAACTGAAAGGAGTCGACTTCGCCTCCCGGATGATCATGCACGACGTCCAGATCGATCACACCAGCATCATGGAATTCGCCAACATCCAGGTGGACACCGGCATCCCGGAGGATTTCTTTTCCCAGCGATACCTGCAGCGGCCGCGGTAAGGTACTTCCGAACAATCAAGCGCGAAGGATACGCAATGCAGCATCGACCATCTCTGACATTCCTCCTGTGCTTCGTTGTGCTTCTCCTGCTCACTCCGTTTCCGGTAGCGGCGGCAAATATCGGCGGGTACGTTAAAACCTTCGGGTACGTGAATCCCAATGACAGCCTCCGATTCGAACGGGCCGGATCCCGGCTGCAACTCCAGTTCGACGGCAACCTGGGGAGCAGCGCTGCCTACTTCGCGGCCCTGGATTTCAACTATGACGCCGCGCGAGCTTCCCATTCCCCCTTCGCCTCCCGCAGCAGCGGACTGACCGTTTACCCGGTGGAAGCGTACGTCGACCTCTATACTTCCCTGGCGGACTTCCGGCTGGGCCAGCAGTTCATCTTCTGGGGCCGGACCGACTGGGTTAACCCCACGGACAATATCAATCCCTGGGATTACCTGCACATTTCCTCGGAAATCGAGGACTACCGCATCCCGGTGCTGGCCGCCAGCGGGAAATTCTACCTGGATCCCTTCACGGTGCAGATAGCGGGCATTCCCTTTTTCGAGCCCGACAAACTCCCAGTGCCGGTGGATTCGCTGGTGACGCCTGCTAACCGGCTGCGGAATGCACAGTACGGGGTCCGTATCTCATCTTATCTGGGGAGCCTGGATTATTCCCTCAGCTATTATCACGGGTACCAGGGAACACCCGCTATCAAACACATATTCAACGGACCGATTCCCACCCTGTACGGAGAATACCTCCCGGTGGATGTGTGGGGCCTGGATTTCATCACCACCCGGGGGGCCTGGGCCTTCAAGGGGGAGTCGGGCTATTTCCGAACCCAAGACCAGAACGGCGCCGACCCGTTCGTGGAGAATCCGCACATCGAAACCGTGCTGGGGATGGATTATCTGCCCAGTACGGATCTCTCCCTCACCGCACAGGTGGTGCACGATTATAGTTTTGAGTATAATAAAGATATCGAGTCCCTGAATCCTATGGGCGCCCCGCCCCGGCAGACATTCTCCACGGCGGTCCGGGCCCAGTGGCAGGTCATGAATTACGTTTCCTATCAGCTCATCGGGGTCTATAATTTCCATGACGGCGATTACTTCGCCCTCACTTTTTTAAACTGGGATATGGCAGACGGAGTGGCGGCCACCTTGGGCGGGCTGCTGTTCGACGGTCCGGCCGGATCGCCCTTCGGCCAAAGCGCCAAGGCGGATCAGATATTTCTGGAACTGAAGGTGTCGTTTTAAATAAGCGCACCATATCACATCGCGGATCCGATGTAGAGCGACGTGGCACGTCACTGGGAGGGCGGGGTGGGCGTTGCTTTCAACTGGATTCTCCGCGCGTGAAGCCCCACCCCAGCGAGATAGCATCTCGCTCTACATCCCCCTCTTCCCGGTAAACCGGGATCTAACGACTTACGAGAGAGGAGGACTTGTGACTCCGAACGACCGGACCAATACCACCCGCTCCCATTCCGTTCTCCCCTTTCTCTCGTAAGTCGAAGATCCCGATTAATTCGGGGAGAAAGGGCCCAACGGGCGAACGGAGCCAGAGGGGATTGAGTTGTTGGAAGGCAGGTGCTCCTTCCTAGGAGATCCTTCACTGCGTCCGGCATAAAACGCCGGACTTCGTTCAGGATGACAGCTTCTATTTTATGTAAGTGAAATTCCAGATCCATGATCACGACGGATGTAGAGCGACGTGGCACGTCGCTGGTGAGCGGGGTGGGCGTTGCTTTCAACCGGATTCTCCGCGCGTGAAGCCCCCACCCCAGCGAGATAGCATCTCGCTCTACATCCCCCCTTCAATCAGAAATATTTTGCCCACTCAGGTTTGCAATATGAATATGGCCAATCTTGCCATCGAGATACCAAGTTCACATGGACCGGGTTATTCAATGTATACAGGATGATTCTTTCTAACTCCACCGCATTTCGGATCACGTGATCATAACTTTCATGTTGCCAGAAAGCGCCAGTTCGACCCAAAATTTTATTTGCCTGCCTGCTGGTGTAACGCTTAAAATTTCCCAATATCTCGGTGACAGGATAATCTTTCTCTGAACGATTAAAAGTTAATTTTTCCGATCGGTGTTGAAAAACCAAATGAAGATGGTTCGACATCACTGTATAGGCATAAAGTTCATATTCTTTCTCATCCCGGTAATGCAACGCCGCTATCACATTTTCTGCAATTTCTGGCCGTGTTAGCCATGTCGGACCATGATTCCCCTCATCTAATAAACGATGAATGTAGCGACGTTTTTTACGCTCATATGCTCTTTTCCCCGCCTTCGATTGTCTCTTGTTTCTTTCATATGCATATTGCTTATCAAACTGCTCCAGCAAATGCCGCGGCAATGATCCTTTCAGACGCATTGTAATCCAATATTCCGCACCAGCAGGCTGGTAATGCGGTAAATTCCGTTTATAATAAAACCCCATACTCCTTCCTTTATGAATATCTATTAAAACGTACCTGAAAGAAATAGAAGATTTCAATACTAAATGTATGATAATCTGGTCAGTATAAAGCAACCATATCACATCGCGGATCCGCTGTAGAGCGACGTGGCACGTCGCTGGGGAGCGGGGTGGGCGTTGCTTTCAACTGGATTCTCCGCGCGTGAAGCCCCACCCCAGCGTTGTCAGCGGGAAGTGCCTTTCGTGGGGGATGGAGTACGTAAATCGATAGCCGTTACAACAACTCACCCCCTAAATCCCCCACTCTGACGAGAGAGGGGGACTTATGACTCCGAACGACCGGACCAATACCACCCGCTCCCATTCCGTTCTCCCCTTTCTCTCGTAAGTCGAAGATCCCGATTAATTCGGGGAGAAAGGGCCCAACGGGCGAACGGAGCCAGAGGGGATTGAGTTGTTGGAAGGCCGGTGCTCCTTCCTAGGAGATCCTTCACTGCGTCCGGCATAAAACGCCGGACTTCGTTCAGGATGACAGCTTATATTTTATGTAAGTGAAATTCCAGATCCATGATCACGACGGAGGTAGAGCGACGTGGCACGTCGCTGGGGAGCGGGGTGGGCGTTGCTTTCAACCGGATTCTCCGCGCGTGAAGCCCCCACCCCAGCGAGATAGCATCTCGCTCTACATCCCCCTCTTCCCGGTAAACCGGGATCTAACGACTTACGAGAGAGGGGGACTTATGACTCCGAACGACCGGACCAATACCACACGCTCCCATTCCGTCCTCCCCTTTCTCTTGTAAGTCGAAGATCCCGATTATTTCGGGGAGAAAGGGCCCAACGGGCGAACGGAGCCAGAGGGGATTGAGTTGTTGCAAGGCAGGTGCTCCTTCCTAGGAGATCCTTCACTTCGTCCGGCATAAAACGCCGGACTTCGTTCAGGATGACAGTTTATATTTTATGTAAGTGAAATTCCAGATCCATGAGCACGACGGATGTAGAGCGACGTGCCACGTCGCTGGGAGAGCGGGGTGGGATACCGGAATACGACCCGACGCCGGGGGGCACCGGACCAACGGACAACAACTCACCCCTGAAATTCTACTGCTAAAACCGTAATTTTTGATTATGGCCGGGAATCATAAATTTATAGAAATCAAACGCACTTCAACATTTATAAAAAATTAAGAAGGATTGAACACACATGAAAAAACGCGGAGCAGGCATTTTATTACACATCACGTCGCTGCCGTCGAAGTACGGCATCGGGGACCTGGGACCCGCGGCCTACCGGTTCGCGGATTTCCTCCGGGACACCCGCCAGACCTATTGGCAGATCCTCCCGGTAAACCCCACCACCCGGATCAGCGGGGATTCTCCCTACGCCGGCACCTCCGCCTTTGCCGGGAATCCGCTCCTGATCAGCCCCGAACTCCTGGTCGAAGATGGCTGGCTGGAACCGTCCGATCTGCAGGATTATCCGGATTTGCCGGAGGACCGGGTTGATTTCCAGGCAGTCATCGACCAAAAAAACCGGCTGCTGTCTCAGGCCTACCGCCGGTTTAAGCCAAAGGAGGCCCCGCATGACTACGAACAATTCTGTGACCGGCATGCCGGCTGGCTCAACGATTACACGTTGTTCGTGACCTTCAAAGAACACTTTGACCAGAAAGCCTGGGCCGAATGGCCGGTCGAAATCCGGGACCGGCATTATGACGCCGTGCAATCCCTGCACTCGGAGCTGGACGATCGGGTCGGATATCACAAATTCGTACAGTATCTCTTCTTCACCCAGTGGGAACGGTTGAGAAACTACTGCCATGACAACGGTGTGCAAGTGGTGGGCGACATCCCCTATTACGTGCAGTACGACAGTGCCGACGTCTGGACCAACCCGGATCTGTTCAAACTGAATGACCAGAAGCGGCCGGAATTCGTAGCCGGCGTGCCGCCGGATTACTTCAGTGAAACCGGCCAGCTGTGGGGGAACCCGGTCTATCGCTGGGAAACGATGCAGTCCAACCGCTATCAATGGTGGATCCAGCGGATCCGGCAGAACTTCAGGCTCACCGATTTGGTGCGGGTTGACCATTTCCGGGGATTCCTGGCCTACTGGGAGGTTTCTGCGTCAGAGGAAACGGCCGAACATGGCCGGTGGGTAAAAACCCCGGCCCGGGATTTCTTTAACGTCATCTTGAAATACTATCCGAACCTGCCCATTATCGCCGAAGACCTGGGAGTGATCACTCCGGAGGTCCGGGAACTCATCGCGGACCTGGAACTCCCCGGCATGAAGATCCTGCAGTTTGCCTTCGACGACCACCTGCCGCAGAATCCCTACGCCCCGCACAATCACGTCCGCAACTGCGTGCTCTACACCGGCACCCACGACAACAACACCATGCGGGGCTGGTACGAACAGGAGGCGGATGACGCCACCCGGCAGCGAATTTCCGACTACCTGGGCAAGCAGATCCTGGCGGAGGACATCCACCGGGATTTCGTGAAGATGGCCATGCGATCCGTGGCCAGTACGGTGATCATTCCCATGCAGGACATCCTGGGACTGGGCGGGGACTGCCGGATGAACCGGCCTGCAACGGGCCAGGGAAACTGGGCCTGGCGCCTCCGCCCCGGGCAGATCAACGAGGGTGTTCGGGATGATCTGCAACACATGACGGGCCTTTACGGCCGGAACTAGAGCCGGAAAATGAAACACCGAAAGTAATCACTAATTACGCTAATTATCACGAATTAAGAGAAGGGTTAAGAGAAAAGGGGAAAGAGTATAAGAGGAGGTGAATCAGTTCCATACCTTGTGTCCCGTTTTCTGCCAAGCGTTTAGCGCTGTGCCCTTTAAACCTTGTTTCTGCCTTTTCACTTCTCACTGTTCACTTTTTTTACCATTCGTGTCAATTCGTGTAATTCGTGGTTTATCTTTTTTCGGTGTTTAATTATCGTTCATTCCGGTCACCACGAACCGGTACCGCCCGGAGCCGGTTTGGATGATTAACCTGCCGTCCTGAACGGCGACATACCGGATGCCCGGCACGGCAGCCTGCGTCACCCCGTTGTCCCAGAGGCTCTGCCCGCTTTCCCGCACTGCCAGATTAGTTGTCACCGTGAAAGGAATATGGATTTCGCCTGTGGTATTCACCGGGATGGCGCACTCCAGCACAAACTGTCGGTCGGTTTTTTCCCAACGGGAAACGACTTTCCCAGAGATGGTTTGGACCTCAGCTTCTGCGAAGGTCAAACCGTCCACCGGAACCGGCGCGATCATGACACGGCGATAGCCCACGGAGTCCGGGGCAATTCCGGCGATATTCCGGTAGAAGAACTCATCGATGCTGCCGAACATGACGTGGTTGAAGGAGTTCATTCCGGCGCCGAAGTTTTTATACCCGCCCCAGCGCTCCCAAAGGGTGGTGGCGCCCCGGGCAATCTGGTAGCCCCACCCCGGATAGGTGGGCGAAGTAGCGACGTTGTAGAGTACGTCGGCGAACCCATATTCCGGCAGCACCCGCACCAGCGCCTTGGTCCCCAGGATTCCGGTCCACAGATGACTATCGTGTTCCTCCCGGATATTCCGCACGATGTTGGCCGCCACCGCCGACTGACGCTCTTCGGGAACCAGACCGGCATACAAGGCGAACGCATTGCAGGTCTGGGAGCCGGAGCCGTAATTATTGGTTTTCGGGTTCAGGAACTCCCGGTTGAAGGCTGTTCTAATTTGGTCCGCAAGCGCATTATAATTTTCGGCATCCTGGTGTTTCCCCAGAATAGTCGCCGCCCGGGCGATAATCCGGGCGCCCAGGTAATAATACCCGGTGGAGGTAACGGGCACCGATCCGTCATCGGGTTGGGTGCGTCCCGGGGGCACCCAGTCGCCCCGGCCCCACTCCAGGACATCCCCGGTCGCCGTGGAACCCAGCCAGTCCACCAGCCGCTTCAGTCCGTCGTAATGCTCCTTCAAAATCCGGACATCTCCATAATATTGGTACATATACCAGGCGACGAGCGGGTAGGTGATCTGCCAGGCGGGCATATGAGATTTGAACTCCGGATGCAGCGGCGTGGGATCGTTCACCCAGCCCGGTTCACCCTGGCCGTCGGCGATATCCCGGAGCCACTTGGTGTAAAATGGCGCCATGTCAAAGTTGTAAATCGCCTCCTCTGCAATGACCTGGGCATCGGCCATGGCCCCGGTCCGCTCATCCCGGACCGGGCAGTCGGTGGGAATGCTGTACAGGTTGCTTCGCTGGGACCAGACGGTGTTCCGATGTATCCGGTTCAGCAGGGAATCGGAGCAGACGAACCGGCCGGCCGGTTCCACCGCCGAATGCACGACCCGGCCCTCAAGATTGTCCACAGTCAGATCGCCAGGCGCACCCTCCACCTGCACGTACCGGAATCCATGGTAAGTAAAGCGGGGTTCGTAAACTTCTTCCCCCTCCCCTTTTAAAATATAGGTATCGGCGGCCCGGGCATTTCTGGCCGATCGCTGATCCACCAATCCGCTTTTATAAATCCGCTCCCCGTACTTCAGGATGATTTTCGTACCGGCTGGCCCCCGGACCTTCAGACGTGCCCAGCCGGCGAAGTTCTGTCCGAAGTCGAAGACGGAAATTCCGTCCTGCGGATGGATTATCGTCACCGGTGCCAGGGTTCGGGTCACCCTGATAGGCGGCATCAGCTGGGAATCCAATACACCGGAGGGCGCCTCCAACACAGTTGCCGGTGCCCAGCCGGCGTCGTCGTAACCCGGTGCGGTCCAGCCGGCCCGATCCAGCCGGGCGTCGTACGCCTCGCCATTCCAAATGCTGTTGAACCGGATGGGCCCGGGAGACACTCTCCAGTTGTCATCCGACACAATACTGGTGTCCGATCCATCAGCAAAGGTGAGATCCAGCTGCAACAGCAACCGGGGACGGTCGCCGTACTTCCGCAGGATCCCGCCCCAGGCCATCCGCACGTCCTCGTCCGGCGGACTGTACCAGCCGTTCCCCAGCATCACGCCCAGGGCATTTTCACCCCGTTTCATCCGATCGGTTACATCGTACGTCGCATACAGTACCCGGTGATAATAATCGGTGGTCCCGGGATCCAGCACGTGGTCGCCGACTTTTTCTCCGTTGAGATGCATCTCGTAATATCCCAGGCCGCACACGAAAACCACGGCGCTTTTCACCGGCTTGTTGACCCGGAATTCCCTGCGCAGCAGGGGAGCAGAGATCCCGGGATCGTTCGCGCCGATCCACTGTCCCGTCCAGTCCGACGGCTGCAACAGCCCCACACGAAAAGATGCCGGTTCACTCCAGGCACTCCGGTTGCCGTTCCGATCCCACACCTGCACCTTCCAGAAATACTGCTTTCCGCTTTCCAGTAATGATCCGTCGAAGGAGACATTCGCCGATTGGCGGGAAATGACCTTGCCGCTGTCCCAGAAATAGCCCCGGTTTTGCCCCAGGGATTGCTCCGACCCGGCTACCAGGATACGGTACGCGGATTGCGAAACATCCCGGTCACTGCTGTGCAGCACCCAGGAAAACCGGGGATGCGCCATGTCAATCCCCTGGGGATTGTGTAAGTATTCAGTTCGTAATTCTGAAACCTGCAAGCTTCCCGAAACCTCCGGTGCACAAGAGGCCACAAGGACCAGCCAGAGGGCAATGATTACAGGCATTGCCAGTGAAAAGAAACGTATTCTCGGCATGATCTTGAGCTTCCGGTTTACTTCAGTTGCAGCGATTGGTTTTCCCACCTGACAAGTCTCAATGGATACGAAAGGCCCGCTACTGCCTATCTCTGGTAACCGAGTTGCTCTCCTCGGCAACTCCAGGTACACTCCTCTCACCGCACGAACTTCACCACAAACTTGAACCGCACCGGCACCCGTTGGATGGGCTTCTCTCCATTCCGCTGAAAGGTGGGCAGCCGGTCGGACCAGATGCCGTACCCGGTCTGCTCTGCGAGCGGGACCAGCACGGCCTCCTGTCGCCGGCCGTTCATCCGGGACGGGAACGTCACATGCGCTTCCGGGATGGAGAATAACTGCGAACCGGAGGGTTGCGCCGCCTTCATTGGCAGAGAGTTCTGCGAACTGACGAACAGGGTGTCCGGCAAGCCGGCATTCTGTCGAAGGTCGGCTGCCAGAATCAGCGGCCCGCGATACACCAGGGCGGAACGAAAGGTGTCGTACAGCCTGGAGTTGTCAGCAATTCGATTGCCCCGATCATCTTCGTACCGAATGTCCATGGGAAGATTTAGCGTCACCACGTCCCCCGGCTGCCAGGTGCGGTTCAGAGTAACATACCCCTGCGCCGGCTCTGATTCTACCTGGGAACCGTTCACCGCCGCCTGCCATCCGCCGGCCGCCCAGCCGGGAATCCGGATCCGGACACCGAATATTTCCGGTTGCTCCGGACTGATGTGAATAGTGATTTTCCCCTCCGCCGGATAGGCTGTCTCCACGCGTACTTCTACCGGCACCCCTGCCACGGACAGCTGCGTCTCCAGCGGCGCAAAAAGGTTAATCCACAACTCCCGATCCCGCATCACAGTACTGTATTTTGCAATGTCATCATAGGCGAACAATCCGTGCATGGTGCAGCACCACCAGGATTCGGAGTAGGGGCTGTCGTATCCCCGTGCATTTCTGGTGGCGTGCCCGAAAGCACCGTTCTGGGTTTGGTGGAAATTCAGCCCGTTCATCCAGATGTTCTCCGCCTCATCCATGTACACGCCCTCCCCGGACATCGCCCACATGTGCAGGTTCAGCCGCAGCCAGTCCACCACCGAGCAGCCCTCGGTCCGCCGGTTGTTGGGAAAATATTCGCTGGTCCCGCCGTCTGGCTGGTCCACCCGGGTCCGGATGTCCCGCCAGTAGATATCGGTGACCTTCTTCCGGTACTGTTCGTCGCCAGTCTGCAAATAGATTTTGGAGATGCCCACCATGGAGTTCATGTAGGAATGGGAATGATAGAACCCAAATGCCGGGAACAGGGGGACGATTTCCCTGGCTGCCTCCAGATATTTCCGCTGTCCGGAAACCTGGGAGAGTGTCACCAGTCCTTCCATTACGCTGGTCTGGTGGGTTTTGATGAACCGGTTCCGGAAATTAGAACGATCCCGGTTCGGATCCCATGGATTCCCCGGGATGGCCGTGGTCCACCCCGGAACGGTGCCGGCGATGTAGTCGCCCAGTTTCTCCGCGGCCTGCAGGTAGCGCTCGTCTCCGGTTAACTGATAATATTCCACCAGCCCCATGAGCAGGCGGCCGTGCCCGAACAGCTGGCGTCCCCACTCGTCCCACCCCTCGGATTGCTGGTGATGACCGAAGGAGCCGTCCGGGTTCTGGAAGGTGAGGATCTGTTCGGCGATAGTGTCCAGCTTTGCCGGGCGCTGTCCCAGCAGCCGGGCGGCGTAACTCCAAGAACCCAGCACCCGGCCGGATACGTCGCCTTCGTAATCTTCGAATCGTCGCTGATGACCTTCTTTCCTGGCGACATCCTCCACCACCAGCTCCGGACTGAAGGGATGCCCCGCCAGCCGCCGTTCCGTTAGCGCGACCCTGTCGGCCAGATCTCCGGAGATCTTGAGATGTTCCGGAAATTCCATTGCGATGGGTGTCGTTTGAGGCCCACTACCGCAGAATTGTAAAACCGACAGGATAAACAGGATTATTAATAATACTTCGAATTTAAAAACTCGCATACCAGATAACTCCTTCTGCATTGTCGTCGTTACGTACCACCGGAAATAACGACAGCCGGCAAACGATTTTAGAACTCAAAAAAAATAGCACGCGGATGCACACGGAAACAACGGATTCCATCAGATCTTCCCCCCTCACCAAAATAACTAAAGTATTCCCAGGGACGTTTAGTTTTCGAATCAAAAAAACAAAGTGCATTGTCGACCATCAGAAAGGAATGCATGATTGATCCGGAGAGTCCTAAGCCTCTTACACGCTTTGGCGACATTTCGAAATCATATTGCTCTCGATTTGTATCACCTTGACCCTTTTCAGATCTGCGTTCATCCGTGTGCTATTCTCTTTAAATCACTTAGTCTAATCCACTCTCCGATCCCACTGCCGGGCCAGGTCTTCCAGCCGGGCCACCACTCCGGCATATTTTGGATCGCCGAACAGGTTTTTGGTTTCGCCGGGATCCGTTTGTAGATGATACAGAGCGCCGTCTTTCTCTTCCACCCGGGCATCCATGAAAGCAATCAATTTCCATTCCCGGGTCCGGACCATCACCCGCCGGCCGGTCCCGTGCCGCAGTTCGTCGTACATGGACTGGCTGTGATCGATCTCGGAGAAACAGGCCGGACGCCAGACGCTTACCTCCCCGTTAATGAGCGGAAGCAGGGAGCGTCCCCGGACGTTCCCGGGCACTTCCAACCCACTCAAATCCAGGAGGGTGGGCATGAAATCCATCATCTCCACCGGCTCGGAAATTTCTTTCCCCTGCGGTAGCCCGGCTGGATAACTCAGGATAAACGGAATTTTTACATTCTGCTCGTAAAACACCCGCTTCTTCCACAGTCCGTGCTCCCCCAGCTGAAAGCCCTGGTCGGAATTAATAGCAATAATGGTATTGTCATACACCCCATGCTTCTTCAACACCTCCACCATCCGGCCCACCTGGGCGTCCACCAGGGAGACCATGCCGTAGTATGTTCCCCGGGCAATATCGATCTGCTCCCGGGAGAGGTCCAGCCCGCCGGCATATACCCGTAAGCCTTCTTTTTCAAACTGCGGTTTGCTGTCCAGCTCCTCCTGGGTGGGTAACGGCAACCGGATAGTGTCCGGATCGACGAAGTAGGATTCCGGGACCCGGCAGGGCACGTGGGGCGCATGAAACGAGACCCGGAGGAAGAACGGCCCGTCTTGCTGCCCCAGCCGGTCCAGGGTCTCCACCGCCCGGTCCCCCAGCTGCCAGGTGCTGGTCGCCTCCGGCTGCAGTGGGATTATCCCGCCAATGGCCCAGCGATGGGTTTTGGTGACCACCTCCGGGTAGGTGCTGTGTGCTATTTCAAGTTGCTTCCGGGTCGCGTCGTCCCGGGGTTTCCCGTACACATCAAAATGGGGCGGGACGTCCCCCAGGGATGTAAAATCCTTGTCAAACCCATGCTCTTTCCCGACGTTCTGTGGATCGACCCCGGCCGCTCGCCAGACCTCCAGCAAGTTGGTGACCTGCGGTTTGGGATGCTGGTAGTACTGCGGTTCCCGTTCCGGAGGCTTTCCCATGGCCATCATTTCCAGCTCGTACGGGTAGCGGGCGGACAGCATGGAGGATCGGGACGGCACGCAGACCGGGTTCTGGATAATGGCGGTTTGAAAGAGCACTCCATCCCCAGCGATGGCATCCATGGCCGGAGTCCTCACCCAGGGCTGGCCGTACGCGCCCACCGCATCGGCCCGGCCGTCGTCCATCATGATCCAGAGGATATTCGGCCGGAAAGCCGGTCGACCCGCCGCTGCAGCCATCGCTGGGAGAAGTGGTTGCAGGCCCATTCCGATCCCCAGCCCGAAGATAGTTTGGAGAAATTCTCTTCGTTTCATTGGAACTCCTCAGGTTTTGCAGTGGCGTCGGATTCCATGCCTGCCGGCCATCCTTGTCCGCCAAGGCATAGCAATACGGCGACAAATCGATTGGCAGAGACACTGCCGAGCTTACAGGTACTACCGGGAAAGCAAGACGTCCCGCTCGTACTGTTTGACTTCGTCCAGCCAGGCCTTCCCCACCGGAACCTCCTGCTGCAGGCAATAATAATCCCAGACCGCCCCGAACGGCAACGTCTTGAGTTCTTCCATCACCGCCAGCCGCGAGGTATAATCGCCCTCGGCTTCGAATTGCCGCAGCATGGCATGGGGCTCCAACAACGCACTGAGCAGCGCCTTCAGGACCGCCCGGGTGCCGATCACCCAGGCCGCGATCCGGTTAATGCTGGCATCGAAAAAATCCAGGCCGATATGCGCCCGGTCCAGGTAGTCCCCGCGGACCAGTTCGGCCGTCAGATCCCGCACGGAATCGGACAGGATAACCACGTGATCGCTATCCCATCGAACGCCCCGGCTGATATGAAACATGAGTTGATCCAAATACAAAAACAGGGAGGTGATTTTATCCGATACCACTTCGGTGGGATGAAAATGGCCGGTGTCCACGCAGTACAGTTTCCGGTTTTCCATGGCATAACCCACGTAGAAATCGTGGGACCCTACCACGTAACTCTCCGAACCGATCCCGAACAATTTACTCTCCACGGAATCCAGCAGATGGTCCGGGTCGAATTCGACGGCAAAGACCTCATCCAGAGATTTTGCAAGGATCTCCCTGGGCGTTTTGCGGTCGGCGGGCATGTCTTTGAGCCCGTCCGGAATCCAGATGTTGTTGACGCAGGGGCTGCCCAATTCCCGGCCGATATGTTCTCCGATCCGCCGGCAGGCGATCCCGTGATTGACCCAGTATTTGCGAATCTCCTCATATCGGCTGGCCAGGGTGAAGCCGTCCCTCGCCCGGGGATCCGCAAAAAAGGTGGGGTTGAAGTCCATCCCGATCCCCAGGTCTTTCGCCCAGTCAATCCAGTGGCGAAAATGGTCCGGGATCAGTTCGTCCCGATCCACTTTCTTTCCCCCGGTTTCCGCGTAAATCGCGTGCAGGTTGATCCGGTGGGTGCCCGGGGTCAGCCGGTGCGCCGTTTCGAAGTCGGCCCGCAGTTCCTCCGGAGTCCGGGCCCGCCCGGGGTAATTCCCTGTGGCCTGGATCCCGGCGCCCTCCAGGCTGGAATCCTCTTCGAATCCTACCACGTCATCCCCCTGCCAGCAGTGAATAGAAACGGGAATGGTTTGCAGCTTGTCGAGAACCTCCCCGGTGGAAATACCGTATTCGGCGTATCGCTCCTGTGCCAGTGCATACGCCTGCTCAATCTGTTTGCTCGATCCACTCATTCCAGGTACCTCATTTCGATTTAATCAAACATACTCTCAGGAAATTAATAGAATCTATGAAAACAGAGGGACGAAAGAAACTAAACTCTCCCCCATTCTAGTGCCTCAGTTTTTTCCGGAAACCACACGTCATTTTTTCAGGTATCTTTCGAGCAAGACCATCGGATGCACCGCTTCCCGGCCGGTCCCCTCCTGGATCTGACTGTGACAGGAAGTGCCCCCGGCCACCAGGATCCCGCCCGCGACTCCGGCTTCAACGTGCCGGATTTGCGCAAACAGATCCTCACCCACGGCCTTGCTCACCTCATAATACTCCTTTGTATAACCGAAGCTCCCGGCCATCCCGCAACACTCCACATCCGAGACAGACACTTGGAATCCGAGATGTTCCAGCACCCGGCGAACCGGCGCGTCCGTCCCGATGGTTCGCTGCTGGCAGTGGCGATGAAAGAACAGAGGCGGCACTTCCCGGCGAATCCGGTCACGGTCGAAATACTCGTCCCAGGCCAGCCCTTCCTGCGCCATGATCTTTTCCAGATATTCCACCGGATCGTAACTGTGGTTCGCCAGCCGCTCCGCGTCCCACGCCTCCAGGAACTGCTCATACCCGGTTCGGAACAGCGCCAGCACGCTGGGCTCCACCACGAGAATATCACGCCCCGCGGCAAGAAATCTTCCCAGAGATGCGGCCGTCTTCCGGGCCCGGCCCGCGGCCGTGGTGATCATCCCCTGGGAAAGGGCTGCCCGGCCGGCCGGCAGCGTTTCGCACACCCCGGCTTCGATTCCCAGCGATGTCAGGACGCGCAGAGCGGCCATACCCCAGGCGGGATGCAGGTAGTTAGTGTAGGTGTCCGCGAACAGCACGGCCTTCGGTCGATTCGGGGTGTATTTCCCCGGATTGCCGGAAGTTTTCCGAACGGTCTGCCAGCGGTGATATTGTTTCCGGAGCGTGCGGCGGGTAAAGGCAGGCAGCACCCGGCGCCGGTCCAGCCCCACCCATCGCTCCAGCAGCCATCTCGCCCCCGGCACCCGGCCGGCCCAATTCGACACCGGCGCGAATCCCGCGCCCCATTTCGCCAGGCGATGATAGTTCCCGAAAAAGCGTTTTTGGGCAGAGATGCTCTTATCCGGACCGTCTCCCGGAAACAATGTCCTGTCCGGAAAGGGAAAAACCAGTCCATCCTTGCGATGATTCAGCCGGTCCCGCAGTACCGTGTTCAACCAGGGGATGTTGATCCGCACCGGGCATTGGGGTACGCAGCGGGAACAACCGGTGCAGAGTTCGCTGAAGGCGGCTTTTTCCTCTCCCTTCGTGCCGGCCTCCCAGGCGCCCCCGATGCCGCCGGAATAGGTCTCACCGCCGAAGGCATGGCCTCCCAGCGTTTGAAAATTCGCGCAGGCGTTCAGACAAGCCCCGCACCGGATACAGTAGAGCGCCTGCCGCAGCTGGGGGTCGTTCCGCATCTCCAGACGCCCGTTGTCAATCAGCACCAGATGAAACTGCCGCTCTTTTTTTTCTTTGCCACGAAACGCAAACGGCGGGACTTCCAATGGAGGCGAGATCACGCTGGTGTAGGTGGTGAGCGGCTGCCCGGTGCCGCTGGCGGCCAGCAGCTCCATGAACCAGGGGAAATCCTGCCGGGAGGAGATCACTTTCTCCACGCCGGCCACCGCGATGTGCACCGGCGGCGCCTGCATCACGGCCCGGATGTTGCCTTCGCTTTCCACCAGCAGGAGCGACCCGGTATCCGCGGCAATCAGGTTCGCGCCCGTAATCCCCACGTCCGCCTGCAGAAATTTTTCCCTCAGTCGATCCCGGCCGAATTTGGTTAGCGCTTCTCCGCTGTCCAACGGTTCATCCGTATCGAATACTCGTTTGAAAAGCGCCGCAATGCTTTTCTGGGACCGATGAATGGCCGGCCCCACCAGATGGGCGGGATGTTCTCCGGCGAGCTGAATAATCATCTCCCCCAGGTCCGTTTCCACCACCTCCACGCCGTCTTCTTCCAGCGCCGGGTTCAGCCGGAGTTCTTCGGTAGTCATGGACTTGGATTTCACCACCAGCCGGGCCTGTTCCTCCCGGCAGACCCGGCTGATATATTCTCTGGCGTCTGCCGCCGTTTGCGCCAGGTAGAAATGTCCGCCCCGGCGTGTCACCACGTGCTTTAGTTGTTCCAGGAGACGGGGCAGGCTTTCGATGGCCTCCTCTTTGATGCGCCGCACCCGGTCTTTCAAGGACTCGTAGTCATCCATCTCCGCAGTCGCCAGATAGCGATTCCGGTTGAAGGTTTGGGTGTTCTGCCGTACCATCTCCCGCTCGTACTCCAGGGCAAACCGGATGGCATTCTGTAATGCCTCCGGCACGCTCTTATCGGCGAATTTCCGGGGATTCAAATCAGAAACCGGGATCTGGTTTTCTTCGCTGGGCATACGAGATTATTCCAGGATAATGATGTGGAGTTTGCCGGGACCATGCACGCCGTAGACCAATTCGCCCATATCGGCGGTAGCACTGGGGCCGGTGACGATCACAAAATCCCGAGTGAGTGCCTTGTCCCGCACCGCCGGGACGGTGAAGAGATCTCTGGGACGGGACACAATACTGGCGGCCTGTAGCACCGCAATGTGCTCCCGGGCGAACAGAGAGACAGCACCGGCCAGTTGCCGGTTGTTGGCCACGCAGACCGAGCCGGTCCGGGCCAGCCCGGCGAATCCTTCGGTAATGCCTACCTGCGCTGCATCCAATTCGTCTTCCGTAGGATCCGTAATAATCGACCCGGCAGCGAGGAGCGGCTCGAACAGGGTTCGGGATAGATCCACCGGCTCCGCCAGCACCACCGGACGGCGATCCTTGATCAGATCCGATATTGCTTCGAACAGGGGCTGCGGGGCGGCGGGGATCACCCGGGCCGCGGCGTGAAAGTGCCTGGCGGCAGCAATGAACTGTGACACCAGAGACTTGCTGTCTGCCGGTGCGCCTTCCGAATGCGGATGCGGTTCGGAAAAGGTCACGCGCGCGCTCTCGGGAATTTGCAGCAGCGCTGCAACCGCATCATCAAAGGATCATTCATCATCATTTAATCGGCAAGGATACTGCGGTAGCGTTCCTCGTTCTGTTCCCAGTAGTCCTGTTGCTCCGGCTGATAGGATACGAGTTCGAACGATTCGGCCACCAGGTTCCGGAACGCCTGCAGGTCCGGCAGGACTCCGCGGGCAATGGCCTGCACGCCGATATTTCCGGCGCCGGTCCCTTCCACGGGACCGGTGATCACCTCCCGCCCAATGGCGTCTGCGGTGAGCTGGTTCAGCAGGGTGTTTTGAATGCCGCCGCCCACTGCGTGCAGCCGGGACACCGGGTCACCGGTTAACTCTTCCAGCCCCTGGATGGTCTGTCGGTATTTAAACGCCAGGCTTTCCAGCACGCACCGGGCAATCCAGCCCACGTCTTCACGAAAGGGTTGATCGGTTTCTTGCAGGAAGGCGACAATTTTCTCCGGCATGTCCCCGGGTTTCAGGAACCGGGCGTCGTCCACATCCACCCAGGCTTCGGTGTATCCTGCGTCTTCCGCCAGCTGCTGCAGCCGGTCATAGGCATACTCGGTGCCCTCCTGTGCCCAGTAACGGCGGCACTCCTGCAGCGGCCACAACCCCATGATATTTTTCAGAAACCGGGTAGTGCCGGCCACGCCACCTTCATTGGTCACGTTAAATTGCAGCGCGTGCTCATTTATGAGCGGGTTCTCCAACTCCAATCCCATCAGAGACCAGGTGCCGGAACTGAGAAACGCCCAGCCGTCGGTCTGCGCGGGAATGGATGCGACAGCGGCAGCCGTGTCATGGCTTGCTCCGGCGATCACCGGCGTCTCCGGATCAACCCCGGTCTGCCGGGCGATTTCCGGTAGCAGCGGCCCCAACACCGTCCCGGGCTCCACGATCGGCGGAAAGATATGCTCCGGCAGATGGAATCCGTCCAGAATTTCCCGGGACCAGTCCCGATGCCGGGGATCGGTAAGTTGGGTAGTAGACGCAATGGTGTATTCCGCCTTTTGAACCCCGGACAACAAATAGAGCAGGAAGTTCGGGATGGGTAAAAACCGTTCCGCAATTTCCAAAAAATTCACCTGCTGTTCCCGCTCCGCGAGCAGCTGAAACAGCGTATTGAACTGGACGAACTGGATACCGGTGTGCTCATAGATCTGTTCCCGGGGGAACATTTCGAACGCCTTCTCCATCATGGTGTCCGTCCGGCTGTCCCGGTAGTGATAGGGATATCCCAACAACCGGTTATCATCGTCCAGCAGAACATAATCCACCCCCCAGGTATCCAGGCTGATGCCTTCGTACCCAGGGCCATATGCCTCCACGGCCCGGGTCAGCCCGGTGACCAGCTCCTGGAAAATGAGGAGTACATCCCACAGCAAATTATGCTGGTAACGGATCATCGGGGTATCGAACCGGTGCACCTCGTTCAGCTTTAGCAGGGAATCATGCATTTCTCCCACCACACACCGGCCGCTTTCCGCTCCCAGGTCAAATGCGATAAACCGTTTTACCTGCGCCATAACCTGCCTTTCCGTTCTGTCACCATGACGTTCACGTTCCGCACAATCCCCGGATGGACTCCGGTCATCCCGCCAAACGGCACCTACCGGAGGTACCGGATCCGGTGCACCCGCATCCGAACGTTCAGGACATATTCAGCTGTTTTTGCCGGTAGTGTTCATCCAGCCGGTTCTGGATCCGGAGGACTTCCTCCGGCGGCATGAAGACGATCTCCCCGGTGGCCCGGGCGCCGTTGAAAATTTCCGCGGCCTTGGCGGCCATGAACGTCGAGACCAGCACTGATTCCGGTGAGGGCCCCACCGCAATCATCCCGTGATTCCGGATTAAGATAATTTTAGGCGAAATTCCATACTCCCGGACAAATTCCTGCCAGCCGTCCCTGATGGCTGCCCCCAGTTGCGAGCCGGGATCCACGTAATCGATGAGCAGGGATTTCGGACCGCAGCAGACGATTTCGTCGGGGAACATCCGGTTTTCGGCAAACAGCGGCGCCGCATCCGAGCACAAAATTTTGTTCACTTCCGTGGCATGGGTGTGCCCCACAAAATTTACGCCTTCTTGTTGCAGCAACCAGCCATGAAAGGTCGTTTCCACGGACGGTTTCAATCCCTTCTCATCGACGCGAGCCGCCAGCAACCGTTCCTCGATTTCCTCGTCGGAAAGGGATGCGTCCAGCATCGGCAGGATCTTGTCAAACCGGACATGGGCGACCTGTTCCTCGTTGAGATGTTCCAGCCGGGTACCGCTGGCCTTCACCAGGAACGTCTCCTCATCCACGCGGGCGGAGGTGTTCCCCTCCCCCAGGATGACCAGCCGGTTTTCCGGCCGCCCTAATTCTTTGGACATGTTTAAAAATTTTCGGGTGGTTTTACTTAGCTGGTCGTCTGACACCTGCGTACCTCTCCTTTCCAACCTCGCTCGTTCCCTCTGATTCGTACAGATTTATCGTCCACAACACTTCTTGAATTTCTTCCCGCTGCCACAGGGACAAGGGTCATTCCGCCCCACCTTCCCGTTCTGCTCCTCGTACTCCCGGCGCTTCAGCCGATCCACCACCTTGTAATCGCTGGCTGGCCTGCCCATCCGAAGGCATTCCGCCATCTTTTGGAAGGTGGGGATGGTATGTTCATAGTACACCTTGTATCCCGCACAGAGATAATTCAATCCCGGTTCACCGTCCGGAGCATTCAGGATCCGGTCTTTCGGGCATCCGCCGTTACAATAATCCAGGAAGTCGCAGTCCAGGCAGAACCGGGGCAGGGCATCGTGCTTATCACGGCCGAACTTCGTTTGTTGGGCGCCGTCCAGCATGTCGGCCATGGCGTGGGACATCACGTTGCCTATCTGGTCCTCCCGGTTCACAAAGTGATCGCAGCTAAACAGGTCCCCGTTGTGTTCGATGGCAACGGATCGCCCGCATGTCTCTGCGTGTACGCACAAAGTGGAGGGCATGCCCATCACCTGGGCCAGCAGTAAATCAAAATCCTGCACGAAGATTTTCCCCACATCCTCCTGTGCCAGCCACCGGTCGAACACCCCGCTGAGGAACTGCCCGTACTGTGCCGACGGGACACTCCGGTAGCTGACCTCCTCGGCCGGCTCTTTCTCCACAATGGGAATGAACTGCAGGAAGGTGGAACCGATCCCTTTCAGGAAGTCGTAGACTTCCCCGGGATGCCGGCTGTTATCGCTCTGGACCACGGTCAGGGTGTTAAATTCCACCTGGTGTTTCTGCAGTACTTCCAGTCCCCGCATCACCCCGGTAAAGGATCCACCGCCTTTTTTATCCAGGCGGAATTTGTCGTGGATTTCTTCAGGGCCATCCACGCTCAGCCCGACCAAAAACTCATGGTCATGCAGGAATTCCCCCCACTCGTCATTCAGCAGAGTGCCGTTGGTTTGCAATGAGTTCGTGATCCGCATGCCCGGTCTGGCATACTTCTGCTGGTAGGTCAGCGCCTTTTGGAAAAAATCGATCCCCATCAGGGTGGGCTCGCCCCCCTGCCACGCAAAATCGACCTGGCGGGCTTCCGCCGGCTGGGATTCGATGTACTGCCGGGTGAACTTCTCCAGCACCTCATCGGTCATCCGGAAATTGCGGGTTTCCGGAAACAGATCTTTTTTGGTCAGATAGAAACAATACTCACAGTCCAGATTGCAGATGGGACCGATGGGCTTGGCCAGCACGTGAAATTCGCTGCGGGCCTTGGGTTGGTTGGTCAGCATAAGACGATGTAGGTTACATAGCTAGAATTATTCAGTTTATCAGGAGCCATGGCTCCGCGTTCCGCTCACAGCATACGGAAACCGGTCCAAAGAAGCAATGCCCGACCGGTGAATCTCACGGATCGCGGCCGGTATCGGGTCTCCGGTGGTCCGCAGGCCTGCATATCCGGGAGCCGGCGGTGCTCTCCGGCATTCCCGGTTAATTATCCTCGATGGACGCCTTCTCCTTCAGTTCGTCGATGAACTGTTCGACGACTTCCTTTTTGCGCTCCTCGTGCAGTTCTTTCTCGATCTGGCCGCGGATCTGTTCCAGCGGGTATTTCTGGGGAGGTTTGCGGTCGTACACCCGGGTGATATGATAGCCGAATTCCGTCCGGAACACCCCGCTGATCTCGCCCGGCTCCAGGTTGAACGCCACGTTCTCGAAGGGCTCCACCATGCGTCCTCTGGGGAAATATCCCAGGTCCACCTCATCCGGAGGACAGTCGGAATACTTCTTGGCCACCTCGATAAACTCGCCCCCGGCATCGATCTCCTCCCGGGCCTCGTGGAGCGCCTGTTCCGCCTTCTCTTTATCCCGGATATGCTTCACGATATGGGCCGCGCGGACCTGCTCCGGCCCCATGAAATCGTCCGGATGCGCTTTGTAATACTGTTCGATCTCCTCCGCGGTCGGCGCCGGCACCGCTTCGCGCACCCGTTCGATGATGCGTTCCACCTTCAACTGCAACTTGAGGTCTTCTTTTAATATCGGTTCATCATCCTTAGACAGGTCAAATTTTTCGAAAAATTTTTGTTCCCCGCCATGCTGCTGTTTCAAATCCTTGAGGGCCGCGTTCACCTTCTTCTCGGGGACATCCTCCGGATCATTCAGCGCTTCCTGTTGCATCAGCACCCGCTCGATTACGTTTTCCCGGGCCCACTCCAGCAACTGCGCTTCCCGGAGGAGGGAATCCATCTCCTGAAACACCCGCTCGTACTCCGGCCGCAGCCGTTCCATTTCCTCCCGGATATCCGATTCTTTAATCTCTTCACCATTGACTCGTAGCGACATTCTCTCCAGCTCCTATTTCGGCATTCGAAATCGTTTTATCGGTTGTCTGTTCGTATAAAATTCCGGTTCTTCTGTTGTCGTCCAACACTCTTCACCCGGTGCACGCTCCCGGGTGCTTCTTTGCTCTGTTGTACCCGGGAACCCGGCAAATGTTTTTCCCCAGGGAGAAAAAAAACGCGCGCGGCGAATGTTCTGGCTATTCTGCCCGGCAGCTATTTTAGGCCGCCTGGCGATGCCGGAGCCGGTCGACGGCCACCGCCACCACGATAATCGCCCCGGTAGCCACCTGGGTCACCCAGGTCGGCCAGCCGTTCAGCTGGCTCCCGGTCCGGATGACCGTCATGATGATGGCCCCTATCAAACTGCCCAGAATAGACCCGATTCCACCGGCCAGACTGCCCCCGCCGATGACCACCGCGGCGATAACGTCCAATTCCATGGCCTGGGCGCTGGTGGGATCCCCCTGCTCCTGGTAAGACATCATCATGAGGCCGGCGAACCCGGAGAAGGCCCCCGCCAGGGCGTACACGATCACCTTGACCCGCTCCACCGCCACCCCGCATAACCGGGCGGTTTGCTCGTTGGATCCGATGGCGTACACATGCCGGCCCAGTTTGGTATACCGCAACACCCCCGCCACAATGATGGCCAGCAAAATCATAATCCAGGCGCCCGGCGGAATGAGCTGCCATTTTCGATCCGGCGGCAGCGTGGCCAGCAGATTGTTCAGCCAGCTTTGGTGAACATTAATAGGAATATTATTGGCCAGCCCCTTGGCAAAACCGCGTACCACCAGGAGTGTACCCAGGGTAACGATAAACGGCACCACCTTGAACCGGGTGATAATGAGGCCGTTTATAACGCCCCATAACAACCCGGCCAGAATACCCCCCAGCGCCGCCGGTAACGGTCCCAACCCCAACCGCTCCATCAGCAACGCCACCACTACCGACCCGAACGCGATGATAGATCCCGCGGACAGATCGATGCCCGCCGAAATGATCACCAGGGTCATCCCGATGGCGGAAATGCCCACGATCACGGTCTGCTGGACAATAATTTCCATCGCCGTCAGGGTGAGCATCCGCGAATTGAGCACGGCAAAAAAGGCATACACTAATAGCAAGGCCAGAAAGGGCCCCAGCTTATCCGCCCAGCTTAACCAGGTTTTGGCAGATGAGAGCAGCTGGCCTCTCGCCTGCCCCTGGGTTTCAACCGTGGTTTCCGTTTGCTCTGTCGCCATTTATAACACTCCTTGTCCGGTCGCGGCCATCATAATCGCATGTTCATCCAGTTCGCTCACAGGTTTTGCCTCACTCAATTCCCCCCTGTGCATCACGGCGATCCGGTCGCAGACCCCCAACAACTCCGGGAGATAGCTGCTGATCATCAGGATCGCCTTGGGTTCTCCATTTTGGTTGCCCTTGCCCGTGGCCAGTTCATCAATCACCTGGTAGATCTTGGCCTTGGACGCCACATCGATTCCCTTGGTCGGTTCATCCAGCAGCAGGACCTCCACACCAGTATGCAGGAGCCGTGCCAGGGCGGCTTTCTGCTGGTTCCCTCCCGATAACTCCTGGATGGTCTGTCCCGGTTCCCGGCACCGGATGTCCAGGCGGTCGATCCAGCGGGCAACCACCTGCCGCTGCTTGTTCGGCATGACCAGTCCCATGGGGCCAAGGCCCTCTAATCCGGACAGCGTTACGTTGTCCATGACGCTCAAGCCCACCGCCAGCCCTTCCTCCTTGCGATTTTCGCTCAGCATCCCGACCCCCTGGTTCCAGCGCTGCCTCGGACTGGCCGGACCGCTGTACATGCCCACCTTCACCTCCCCGGATTGGACCGGATCCAGGCCGAAGATAGTCCGGATCAGTTCCGTCCTCCCCGCCCCGATCAACCCCGAAATACCCACCACTTCTCCCTTCCGGAGCACCAGGCTGGCGTCCCGGGGCCGGCGCTTTCCGGCCAGGTGCGTGATTTCCAGTACCGGATCCCCGGGTGTACGAACGGAGCGCGGGTACAGCTGATCCACCTCCCGACCGACCATCATTTCAATGATCTCATCCGGGGTGACCGCTTCCACTTCCCGGGTGCCCACCACCTCTCCGTCACGCAGCACTGTTAACCGGTCCGCCACTTCTTTGACCTCTTCCAGGAAATGAGAGATATAGATAATAGATAATCCCTGTTCTTTCAGATCCTGGATGATTTCAAACAGCTGTCGGATATCGGTCTGGGAAAGGCTGCTGGTCGGTTCATCCAGCACCAGCACCTGGCACCCCACGGCTAGCGACCGGGCGATTTCCACCAGCTGCCGGGCACTTACCGATAAGTCGGACACCGGCGTATCCGGCTGGATTTCCGAATGCTGAAACCGGTTGATGGCATTCACCGCCCGTTTTCTCACTTCCCCCCACTGCATCACGCCCAGGCGGGTCGGCTCCATGCCCAGTAAAATATTCTCTTCCACCGTGAGATGCGGGGCCAGCGACAGCTCCTGGTAGATCATCCCCACCCCTTTAAGCCGGGCATCCAGAGGATTGCGGGGTTCATACGTTTCCCGTTCCAGGAACATCACCCCGGTGTCCGATCGATAGGCCCCGGACAAGATTTTCATGAGAGTGCTCTTGCCTGCGCCGTTCTCCCCGACCAATGCATGGACCTCTCCCGGTAAAACTTCGAAGTTGACCCGGTCCAGCGCCACGGTGGCCCCGAACCGTTTGGAGATGTCCACCATCTGCAGCCGGGCTTCGGATTCCCGGTCCGCCGTCATTCCATGCTCAGCCATTTTTCGATGTCCGGATTAATCAGTTGTTGGATGTCGGGTTGATCGATATTTTGATTGGTAATATAAGTGACACCGGTGTCGATCCGTTTTTCTACCTCCTGGCCCTGCAGGTGTTGAACCAGAGTCTTCACGCCCAGGTAGCCCATTTTAAATGGATCCTGCACCACCAGGCCGTTGATCTCGCCCTGGCGTAATCCCTGGATGATGGCCTCTCCCGTATCGAATCCTACAAAGGAGACTTTTCCCGCAAACCGCTGGCGTCGCAGCGCCTGTAACATACCGTAGGTAGTCGATTCATTGGGACAAAAAATTCCGTCCAACGTCAGATTGCCGTTGCCATCCTGAAATCGGATCAACAGGTTTTCGCTGGCCTGCTGGGCCTGGGCTTTGGTGGCTCCCCCGTATTGCTCATCGCTGACCACCTGGATCCCGTCGAACTGCCGGATGGCGTCCAGGAAACCTTCCTCACGGTTAGTGGTACTGGCGGAGCCTTCATTGTAGCGGAGTATGGCCACCCGCCCCTTCCCGTTCATAATTTTCCCCAGCTGCTGCCCTGCTATCTGGCCGCCCTTGCGGTTATCCGTGGCCACAAAACTGGTATACACGTCTTCGGCATCCTCCAGCCTGGAATCGACAATCACTACCGGGATCCCATGATTCACGGCCGCCTCTACGGGCCGCCGTAAAGCCATCGCATCCAGGGGCGCCAGCACGATGCCGTCCACCTGATTGATCACCTGGTTATCTATGATACCGATTTGTTGCTGCCTGGCATCTTCCCGCTCCGGACCAATCCAGTTAATATTGACATTCATTTCTTTGGCAGCCTTGATGGCGCCTGCATGCACTGATTGCCAGTAAATATGCGTGGTCCCTTTTGGGATGACGGCGATGGTCTCCTGCTGTGTCCCGCCGCTTTTTGAGCCGCAAGCGACCAGTCCGAGGACAACGACGATAAATGATATGGTGAAATATAATCTCCGCATCTACAAGTCTCCTTCAAACACAGATCATTTTCTGCAATTAACATCCAGTTGATTAACGGCCTGTTTCGCGCCGGAATTCTGCCGACGGAAGCGGAGTTCGGTCGCTTCCGCCGTATCATCACTTCTGATCCTTCCCCAAGATCCGGAGATCGCGCCGGATGGGTTGCTTCACTCCCGTTGCCTGCGAAACGACCGGCTGCCACCTGTTACCGGTATCGATGGCACGCGGATCCATGAAGTGAATGATTCGTCTCTGACATAATAGCTCATTAAACTGTCTGTCCCGGGTATTCGGGACAGGACAGACTTTTGATGATAATATGTCTTGGAAAGATAATAAACGATTGGAACAGCCAAAAGTAAAATTGCCCGGAAGGCAGAAAAAATCCCCCTGTTTCAACCGGTTGCGAGAGCCTGACAGAATGAGGCAGGAGAGAATTCCGAATTCCGGACCGAATTGGGCGGCTTCATTGCAGCCGGAGGCGGGATGATTTTCCGGATCCGGAGTTTGCTCCGGGACACCACCCAAAGCCGGCGACCGTGACGCTCCGGCGACGCTCCCGTTCCCTCTCGTCCCTTGTTCCCCTGCAGAAATAGTAACGAATGAAGAAGAAGATTATCCAAGACATGAAGCAATAAAATATCCCGGACGATTAGACATAATGATCCGGAATTTTTACATTTATGGAAAAAGGAAAAGGATTCATGGCTGTTCGCAAGAAAGCGGCCAGGCGGCGCTCGAAGAGAGAACCACTCTCGGCGTCGGCCCGGCGAAAATTTATGGATTTAATTGAGAGCGGGGATCCCTCGAAATGCTGGGACTGGCAAGGCAGCGTTATGCGCGGGGATTATCCGGTATTTTATGGAGACGGCAAACAAATGCCGGCTGCACGGATTTTGTATCGACTCTACTACAAGAATTATCTGGGGAGCGATTGGGTGATCAGGCATTCCTGCAATTCGAACCTTTGCATGAATCCAAATCACATTTATGCCGATAAACGGTCGGATGCCTCCAAAGAAACCCAGATCGCCCGGCGGCAGGAAACTATCGGAGAAAACCATCCCCAGGCGCAGCTGAAAACAGAAGATGTCAAACGAATCCGCCGGCTGGTGAACGAAGGGGTGCCCCAAAAAACACTGGCGAAAGAATACGGTGTGAGTAAGGCGCACATCTCCAACATCGTTCACCGTAAAACCTGGACCCACATTTAACCGCCACCTGCAACGCTCCCCTCTCCGCCTGCTCCGCCCGAGAACCGCTCCTCCGTTGACTGCCCATTGCTTGCTCCTGCCCACCCTCCGAGCCGGGCCGGCGACATGCCCCGTATTTCAACCGGTTCCCTCACGAAGGGTTCTTATCGCGATAGGTGGTAGAACAGGATGCTGTACAGGCTATTCGTTCCCCCGGATTCTCTAAATCAAGATGTCGGCCTGCTGCCAGGGCCCGAAAAAGAGTACATTTTCGTCCTTTTGCAGTTGATCTCCCCGGTCTAAAACGAGCAGGGCCCTGGTTTCGGTGCGGCGCCGGCAATACGCCTCCACTTCCTCCGGTTGCATAATCATAAAGGCGGTTGACAAGGCATCGGTAGTCGCCGCGGAAGGGGCAATGGACCAGGCACCGGCCTTGCCCTGCACCGGCTCCCCCTTCCGGGGATCCAGTATATGCTGTCCCTTCTGCAGCCCGGATCCACTCAATGCCTGATTGCAGAGAGACACCTTTGCCAGGGTCCCCGTCCGCCGCCCCCCGGTACTCAGGGTAATCGGCCACCCAGCCACTCCCTCCGGAGCCTCCAGGGCCAGGACGGAGCTCCGGCCGCCGTGTATCAGCGCCGTGTCGATCTCCCACTCCTTCAACAATGTTGCGATCTGATCCACGGCATATCCCTTGCCCACTCCCCCCAGATCCAGATGCAGCCGGTCACGCAAAACCCGGACGGTATGCTCCTGTTCGTCCAATTTCACCAGCGTCATCCCGGTCCGGTAGCGCGCCTGATTCAGCTCCGTCCGGGAGGGGTTTTTCAGGTGTTTCTCCTTGTCCAGCCAGCACTGATACAAGGGGCCGATGGTGATATCGAAGGCCCCGTCGGTTTCCTGGTAGATCCGTTGCGATTCCTGAATACATTCGAACGCAGGCAGCCCGACCCGTACCGACTCCAAGGCTTTCAGATTATTGATTCTCGAGATGTCGCTGTTGGTAATGAACCGGCTCAGCTCTTCCTCCAGCCGATCCAGTTCCTTGAAGGCCTCATGCGCCGCTCCTTCGGCATAATCAGCCTTTTCATGCCGGATATAAATTTCGTACGTGGTCGCCATGGCGTGATGTGCGTACCGGTGCAGCAGGGGGTCCGACTGCCAGTCCCAGTGGATGCTGTCGATATCGGCCTGTTGCTTATCCATGGTTCTCCGGCGTGAGTTGTGCCGCCGGTGCGGGGCGCTCCTGATCCCGAAACTTTTCCCAGAGATCATTTTTCACATAGCCGCGGATTTCCACGCCCGGGCGGAGATCCATGGGATGGTCAAATAGTGGTACGTACAGATCCCGCTGACCGGGGGGCGGAACCGCATACATCT
>Ga0209918_1000277_pt1 | contig 37857 bp, 32 predicted proteins | sample SalPonD_shore_MG_FD_185712 | JGI IMG/M metagenome (GOLD analysis project Ga0209918, IMG submission 185712) | Salt pond soil microbial communities from South San Francisco under conditions of wetland restoration - Salt Pond MetaG... | ecosystem: Environmental > Aquatic > Marine > Intertidal zone... | reverse complement strand
CGCCCGAACTGCTGCAGCAGGTCACCACGACAATCATCGAACCGACCCTCGCCGGGATGAAAGCGGAGGGAAAACCGTACGTCGGCTTTTTGTACTGTGGGTTGATTATCACGGCGGATGGTCCCAGGGTATTGGAGTATAACTGCCGGTTGGGTGACCCGGAGGCCCAGGTGATTTTACCCTTGCTCAAGAGTGATCTTTTGGAGGTCATCCAGGCGGCGATGAACATGCGGCTGGACGCCACTCCGGTGGAATTAGCAGAAGGGTATGCCACCTGCGTGGTGGCCGCCTCAGGCGGGTATCCGGGGTCCTACCAGAAAGGAAAGCCCATCGCCGGTTTGGACACGGTGAATCCGGAGTTTTGCCAGGTATTTCATGCCGGGACCGAAGCGCTGGGAGGACAAATTCAAACCAGCGGGGGGCGGGTGCTCGGTGTGACCTGTAACGGGAGTACCTTGCAGGAATCCATCGAGCGTGCGTATGCGGAGCTCGGGAAGATCCAATTCGAGGAGATGCAATTCAGAACCGATATCGCCCGGAAGGGCTTGCGGCGGCTGGGACAAGAAAGGACGACAAACTGATGAAAATACTAGTCACCGGGGGGGCAGGATTTATCGGTTCCCATATCGTGGATGCTTATCTTGCGGACGGCCACGATGTGGTCGTATTGGACAGCCTGATCACCGGGCAGAAAGAGAATCTGAATCCGGCGGCAACCTTTCTCCAAATGGATATTCGGGATAAGGACGTGGCCAGGGTTTTTACGGAACAGCAATTCGACGTGGTGAATCACCATGCGGCGCAGATGGACGTGCGAAAATCCGTCCGGGATCCGCAATATGACGCCGAGGTGAACATCCTCGGGTCCTTGAATCTGCTGGAAAATGCTCTCCGCACGGATGTAAAACAATTTGTGTTTGCCTCGACCGGCGGCGCCATCTATGGAGAACAGGATTATGTCCCGGCTGATGAAGCGCATCCCCAACGGCCGCTTTCACCGTACGGGATCACCAAGCTCTCCATGGAAAAATATCTGTACTATTACCGGGAGGTACACGGGCTGCAGTATTTCATTCTGCGATACGCCAATGTGTATGGTCCCCGGCAAAATCCGCACGGAGAGGCGGGGGTGGTGGCGATTTTCACCCAGCGATTGCTGAACGGGGAGCAGCCGGTGATCAACGGGGACGGCACCCAAACCCGGGACTATGTGTACGTGAAAGATGTCGTCCGGGCGAATATGGCAGCGCTGGGACATCCCGGGAGCGACGTGGTAAATATCGGAACCGGCGTGGAGACTGATGTCAATACGCTGTTCCGGGAGCTGCGGACCTACACCGGCAAAGAAGAGGTGCCGGAGCAGCACGGGGAGGCCAAACCCGGAGAACAGCAGCGCAGTGTGATCCTGAACCGGAAAGCAGGAGAACTGCTGGATTGGCAGCCAAGGTATACGGTGTCCGAAGGGTTGCAGGAAACGGTGGAATTCTTTCGCCAGAAGATGTCTGCCGCCTAAGCCGTGGCAATGAAATAGGTTTGTCTGAGAGTATTTCAAATAATAGGCAATCACGACTCCTTGCCGGAGAAGGAAAGGAACAACGATGACTGACAGGGAACGGCTGCTAGCCCTCCAGGATGAATTCGGGATTATCGGGCGTTCGGAAGCGATCTACGAGATCATCGAGACGGTGGATCAGGTCGCGGATACCGACATTTCGGTGTTGATCCTGGGTGAGTCCGGCTCTGGGAAAGAGCTGATCGCCAAAGCCATTCACACCGCCAGCCGGCGCCGGCATTCGCCGCTGGTGACGGTGAATTGTGGCGCCATCCCGGCCGGAATCCTGGAAAGTGAATTGTTCGGGCATAAAAAAGGAGCGTTCACCGGAGCCGCCGAGGAACGGAAGGGTTACTTTGAAACTGCGGACAGCGGGACTATTTTTTTGGATGAAATCGGAGAAACCCCGTTGGAAACCCAGGTCCGCCTCCTCCGGGTGATCGAACAGGGCGAATTTATGAAGGTGGGTGGATCCGAGAATCTGTATGTGGATGTTCGGCTGCTGGCCGCGTCCAACCGGGATCTCAAGGAACTGGTGGATAAGGGTGAATTCCGCAAGGATTTGTATTACCGGCTCAAGGCGATCACTATCCGCGTTCCACCGCTTCGGGAACGGAAAGTGGATATCCCCCTGATGGCGGAGCATTTTGCGGAAGAATTCTGCAAGCGGAACAGCATTCCCAACAAAGGGTTTACCGAGGAGGCCTTTGCTGAGTTACGGCGGTACAACTGGCCGGGCAACGTGCGGGAACTCCGGAATTTTATCGAGAGCATTGTTTTATTGGAAAAAGGGAAGCGCATCGAAGGCAATCATATCCGGCGATACCTGCACGATGAAAAGGCCCGCCAGCCGGAAGAAGATACCGGGACGTTTGAGGCAACCAATTTGCCGGTGAAGGTTGACAAATCCGTGGAGGAAGCCGAACGGGAATTGATCCTGCAGCAACTGTTTTTACTTCGCCGGGATATGGCCGAACTGCGAACGCTTCTGCGGGGAGAGGGGGAAGACCTGCATCCGGCCCGGTATCATTTGCCTGATACCATCAGCCGGAACTTACCGGCCAGGGTGATCGATGAATACAATGACACGATCCAGGAATCGGATTTCGAACCGGCCGAAGAACTGGGAGAACATGCACCGGAAGAGCAGCCGATTTTTCTCAATGAGGCGGCCATCGGGAGTATCACGATCAAGGAAGCCGAAAAGGAGTTGATTAAAAGAACGCTGGAGAAAAACGATCATAACCGGCGAAAAACCGCCAAGGATCTGGATTTAAGCGAACGGACATTGTATAGAAAGATCAAGGAATATGACTTATAAAAAGGCGCTGGGAATCCTGCTCGTGCTCCCGATCTTTTTGTTGGGGAGCTGCATGTATTCCTTTAAAGGATCCCTCCCCCCGCATATCAAGAGTATTGCGATTCCGCTTTTTGAAAACCAAACCGCGGAATATCGGATCAATGAAACCATCACCGATTTGCTGACGCAAGAGTTTATGCGGGAAAATGTGTTGCGTCTGGATGATGAAAAATCTGCCGATTCGGTGCTGGAGGGCGCGGTGACCCGGATTACGGATTCGCCGTATACCTATACCGAAGCGGAACAGGTGAAGGATTACCGGGTTACCATCGGATTGAAAATCAGCTGGTACGACCAGGTGCAGGACAAAGTTTTGCTGGAAAAGAACGTCAGTGGCTGGGGCGTGTACGACGCCCAGCAGGCAACCTCCACCAGGCAGAACGGCATTGAGGAAGCCACGGCGAAGATTGCCCAGGATATTATGAATGCGATAACGGCTAACTGGTAAACGATGAGAAGAGGCGGATGTGGAGCACGTTTACATTGCGGATGTTCAGGATCATGTGGATGAAGAAGTGACGATCAAAGGCTGGGTTTATAATACGCGTTCCAGCGGAAAAATTTGGTTCCTGTTGACCCGGGACGGCACCGGCCTCATCCAGGGGGTGGCGGTGGCCGGTGAAGTTTCGGAAGACGTCTTTGAGATGTATGGTGATCTGACCCAGGAATCCTCGGTGATTGTCACGGGAGTAGTGCACCAGGATGATAGGGCTCCCGGGGGATACGAATTGCTGTTAAAAGATGTCCGGCTGGTTCAGCAAGCGGAGGACTATCCCGTCGCTCTCAAAGAGCATGGGGTGTCGTTTTTACAGGATCACCGGCATCTCTGGATCCGGTCGACTACCCAGCACGCCTTGCTGAGAATCCGGCACGAGGTGATTACCGCCTGCCGGGACTTTTTTAACGATCGGGGGTTTGTTTTATTCGACGCCCCCATTTTCACCCCCAATGCGGTGGAGGGTACCACCACACTCTTCGAGACCGAGTACTTCGGAGAGAAGGCCTACCTGACCCAGAGCGGCCAGTTATACGGAGAAGCCGGCGCCATGGCATTCGGTAAGGTGTACGTTTTCGGGCCCACCTTCCGGGCTGAGAAATCCAAAACCCGGCGGCATTTGACCGAATTTTGGATGGTGGAACCCGAAATGGCCTATTACGATCTGAATGATAACATGGATCTGGCGGAAGAGTTCGTGGAATATATTGTACAGCGGGTACTCGAAGAACGGCAGGAGGAACTCAAACAGCTGGAACGGGACACCAAACCGTTGGAACGGGTCCAGCGCCCGTTCCCGAGGATCACCTACACGGAGGCCGTGGACATCCTGCACCAGGAGGGAAGCGATTTCGCCTGGGGAGGGGATTTCGGTGCACCGGACGAGCAGATCATCGCAGATCACTTCGATCAGCCGGTGATGGTCCACCGGTATCCGTCCGAGGTAAAAGCGTTTTACATGAAGCGGGATCCGGAGAACGCCGATCTGGCGCTGGGCGTGGATATGCTGGCCTCCGAAGGGTACGGCGAAATTATCGGTGGAGGACAGCGGGAGGATGACTACGAGACCCTGGTGTCCCGGATTCAGGAGCACGGGCTCCCCAGGGAACCGTTCGAGTGGTATCTGGATCTCCGCAGATATGGTTCGGTACCCCATTCCGGTTTCGGGCTGGGGATCGAAAGAGCCGTTGCCTGGATCGCCGGCGTGTCCCATTTACGGGAAACTATTCCATTTCCCCGGACCATTTCCCGATTGGAGCCCTGACCGGACGTCGAACGCCAATTTCCAGGAGATGGGATGTGAGCGTTCCGGTGCGGAAGAAGCAGGGGGACCCCTTTTCTTCATCCGCCTGACGTCATCTTATGGCTCATTGGTGAATATCTTACTTTCTTCCGAAATCAGGATTTTCTACTTTAACACGATATAATGAAATGTCTGAGCATGGGGAATGTGGAATGAGTGCGGAGCCGGGAAAGCCACGAATCGCGGTTTTCGGTGGCCGGGTCGCTTCGGAGAGCTTGTTGGAGTCGGCGTACCAGGTGGGAAGCCAGATTGCGGCCAGGGAAGGCATTCTGTATTGCGGGGGAATGGGGGGCGTTATGGAGGCCGCCTCCCGCGGCGCGGCCGAGCACGGGGGCGTTGTGGTGGGGATTCTGCCGACGGCGGAGGCGGAGACGGCGAATCCTTATGTCACTATCCCCATCGTAACCGGGATTGGCACTGCGCGAAACAGCATCATTGCCCGATCCGTCCACGGCGCTATCGCGATCAACGGACAATACGGCACTCTTTCGGAGATCGCGTATAGCCTGGATTTACATATACCGGTAGTCGGGATTCACAGCTGGGAGGTCGAAGGCGTCATTCCTGCGACAGATGCACGGGATGCGATCGTAAAATTATGGGAGGTTTGTCAATGGGAATGAAGGTACATATCGTGGTTATCGGTTTGGTCCAGGGAGTTGGCTTTCGTTATTTCACCTTTAAGAAAGCCCGTGAATTGGGCGTCAAAGGCTTTGTGAAGAATTTACCGGACGGTTCGGTGGAAGTGGAAGGGGAAGCTGAGCGTGGACAGTTGGAATCACTGATCGAAGCGCTGAAGATGGGGCCACGATCGGCCGTTGTCAACGATTTGCACATCAGCTGGGATACGGACCGGGAGCAATATCAAGATTTCAGGATTGAGTATTGATGCGAACCGCTACCCGGATCCATCTGGCACAGATCAATCCCACCGTGGGAGCTATTTCATCGAATGTAAACAAGATTACGGACTGTTATACCCGGGCAGTGGCGGATGGCAGCCAATGTGTTATTTTTCCGGAACTGGCGGTGGTAGGGTATCCTCCGCAGGATCTGCTCTATGTACAGACATTTATTCAGGATAATTTAAAGGCACTCCGTCTGGTGGCGGATAAAACAGGTTCGGTTCCGGCGGTAGTTGGATTTGTTGATCAGCAAGAGGGAAATTTATACTCGGCGGCTGCCGTTCTGGCGGAGGGGGACGTCCTCAAAGTTGTGCATAAGCGGTTGCTCCCGACCTATGACGTGTTTGACGAAGATCGCTATTTTGAAGAAGGGGAGGCCACCCCGCCGGTGGGTGTGACCCTGGGACAGACCCCCCTGAAGCTGGGGATCCACATTTGCGAGGATCTCTGGGATACCCGATCCCGGGTGAAAGTGGTGGACGAGCTGGCCGGCGCGGGCGCCGATGTCTTCATCAATCTGTCGGCTTCTCCGTTTTACGTGAACAAGTTTCATGAACGGATGGATCTGGCCAGAAAAAAGGTGGAAAAGTTCCGGAAGCCCTTTGTCTATTGTAATCAAATCGGCGGACAGGATGAACTGATCTATGACGGCAACAGTTTTGTTTTGGATTCCGGGGGTCATTTAATCGCCCATGCGACTGCATTCGGGGAAGAGCTCCTGGCCGTGGATCTGGACCTGTCGGATGGGGCCGGCACTGCGATTCCTGTCCCGAACATGGATCCCCCGGAAGAGGTGTTTCAGGCCCTGGTCCTGGGCGTGAAAGATTATTGCCGGAAATCGGGCTTTCAGTCGGTTGTGGTGGGGTTGAGCGGGGGGATCGATTCGGCGACTGTTGCCTTGATCGCCGCGAATGCGCTGGGGGCGGAAAATGTCTATGGGATTAGCATGCCGTCGCACTTTTCGTCGGATCACTCAAAGAGCGACGCCCGCCAGCTGGCCGAGAATCTGGGCATCCATTACCATTCGATTCCGATTCACGGGACGTACCAGGCCTATCTCGACATGCTGGATGAACTGCTAACAGGGACCGAACCGGATACCACGGAAGAAAACCTTCAGGCGCGTATCCGCGGGAATATTCTCATGGCTTACTCCAATAAATTCAATCATCTGGTGCTCTCCACCGGCAACAAAACGGAATTGGCCCTGGGGTACTCCACCCTGTATGGAGATATGACCGGCGGACTTGCCGTGATCAGCGATGTGAGCAAGTCCGAGGTGTATGCCATCTGCCGGTGGTATAATGAATTAAAAGGCCAAGCGGTCATTCCGGAGAATATTTTAACCAAGGCGCCTTCGGCGGAATTGAAGGCCGACCAGGTGGATCCGTTCGACTACGATGTGGTGAGTCCGCTGGTGGATGAAATCATTGAGAAGGATCGGACCATCCGGGAGCTGGTGGACCGGGGATATGATCCCGATCTGGTCAGAGATATCAAACAGCGGATCCGCCGGGCGGAATATAAGCGCCGGCAGGCTCCCCCCGGGTTGAAGGTGACCCGCAAATCGTTCGGAAGCGGGCGCCGGATTCCCATTATCAATCATTATTTAGAAGACGAAATGTGAGCCGGAATACCTCAGGTTCCTGGGGAGACCCCGGGCCTATCAGCGGGGCAACAAGATCGATGAGCCGGCGTTGGGAAGGAAGGCGGGCTGCCGCAACGGTTTCCATGGAGTGAAGCGACTTTACCTCACTTGCGGCCTCTGTGCTTCCGCGTGCTGTACGCCTGAGAACCAATGATGAACCTTGTATAATAAATCGGAGCGAATATATGACGTCGTTTCTCAGATATATTGAGATGTATTTACAGTCCGTCGGCTTCCTGGCGGGCGCCATCATCATTGGCTTCCTTGTCCACCTCATCCTGTTTGCCGTCTTAAAACGGATCAGCGAGCAGACAGAATCCGTGGTGGACGATTCCCTCGTGCAGCATCTCCGCAGCCCGGTTCGGCTGTTGTTGCCGATACTGCTTATTTACATCTTCTTGCCGGTCATCGAAGCGAATGTCCCGGGCCTGGTACGAGTGTATCTGGATAGAATACTGTATATCCTGCTCGTTACCGCCGTCGCCTGGCTCCTGATACGGTTCATCGCCGTGCTGGAGGACTTTATCTTCACCCAGTATCAAATCGACGTGAAAGATAATCTCCGGGCCCGGAAAATCCATACCCAGATACAGATGCTCCGGAAGATTCTCACGGTGGCCATTTTTATTCTAGCGCTGTCGGTGATTCTGATGAGTTTCCAGAAGTTCCGGCAGCTGGGCACCGGATTGCTGGCATCGGCCGGGTTGGCAGGCATTATCATCGGCTTTGCGGCCCAGCGAACGCTGGGCAACCTGCTGGCGGGAATTCAGATGGCGATTACCCAGCCCATTCGGTTGGACGACGTCGTGATTGTCGAAGGGGAATGGGGCCGGATCGAAGAAATTACCCTGACGTACGTGGTGGTGCGCATCTGGGATCTCCGGCGGCTCATTTTGCCCATCAGCTATTTTATCGAAAAACCGTTCCAGAACTGGACCCGGGTGTCGGCGGATCTTCTGGGGACCGTCTATCTGTACGTTGATTACACGGTCCCGATTGGGGAAGTGCGGGACGCTTTGCACCGTATTTTGCAGGAATCGAAGTACTGGGACGGCCAGGTCTGGCGCCTCCATACCACGGACATCGATCGCCAGACCATCGAGTTGCGGGCGTTGATGAGTGCGGCGGATTCCTCTTCCGCCTGGGAGCTCCGGTGCGAGGTCCGGGAGAAACTCATCGAATTCGTCCGGGAAAATTATCCGGACAGCCTGCCGAAGTTCCGGGCGGACCTCAACAAACAGTAGGGGATTGCGCTTTTTTTCACAGGGAGGTCGTCTGTCATTTAAGCGAGATAACCCGTTTAATCCTATCCCAGAGAAAAGAGGACGCGGGGGTTTTGGTAACGTTGTTGCATCAAAAATTGGTGGCTTCGCCGGCAGGAGGGGATCAGGATGACTGAGCATTGGAAGACATTGAGTGCATCCGGTGAGCATCGGGTCGTGGTGACGAAATCGCTGCCGGGCCAACTCTGGCTCGAAGTGCTTCAGGACGCGGATTGCCGGGTGGAAGTGTGTCACTCCAGGACCGTTTTAACCGGAAAGGAAATCAGAGATGCTATCGGGGATCGGTGTGCCGGTGTGATCGGGCAGCTCACTGAACCATGGGATGCGGAACTGTTTTCCCGTTTGGCGGAAGCGGGAGGGAAGGTCTACAGTAACTACGCCGTTGGTTACGATAATGTGGATGTGGACGCCGCTACCAGGCAGGGCATCGCGGTCGGAAATACGCCGGGAGTACTGACCGAGACCACCGCCGAACTGGCGGTGGCCCTCACCTTTGCCGCTGCCCGGCGGGTGGTGGAAGCCGACCGTTTTATGCGGAAGGAGCAGTATCGGGGCTGGCTGCCCGACCTCTTTCTGGGAGAGTTGCTGTGGAACAAAACCGTCGGTGTGATCGGGACAGGACGCATCGGATCGGCGTATGCCCGGATGATGGTGGAGGGCCATCATATGAACCTGCTGTATTACGATCCCTCGCCGAACCCTTCTCTGGAAGCGGCTGTCAGGGAATTTGACCGGTATTTGCGATCCGGAGGAGAACAGGGGATTTTCTGTCGCCGGGTCGAAGCCCTGGAAGAGTTACTCCGGGAGGCGGATGTCATCAGCCTGCACCCGGCATTGAACGAGCAAACCCGGCATCTGATGGGTGCCCGCGAATTGACCATGATGAAAGAGAACGCGGTGTTGGTGAACGTCAGCCGGGGCCCGGTGATCGATGAGGCAGCCCTGGTACAGCATTGCGCCACCCATCCGGAGTTTCGGGTGGGACTGGATGTCTACGAGCAGGAGCCGGACATGGCTTCGGGTTTGAGCGAACTGGAGAACGTGGTGCTGGCGCCCCACATCGGATCGGCCACCCGGTGGACCCGGCAGGGGATGGCGGTACTGGCCGCCCGGAATATTGTAGGGGTGCTGCTAAAATATCCGGCCTGGGATGGGGACGACATGCGGCCGTTTCTCTCTCCGGAATCTCCTTCGGCTGCTCCCAGCCTGGTGAACCGTCGAACGCTGAATTGGCCGGTCACCGGCCAATAATCTTTCCCCGGAGAATAAAAAACTGCCGCCTTCCTGCAGGAAGGCGGCAGTAGGTGTTTCCCCGGCGCTCGCTGTCAGGCCTTCTGGGCTTTCTTGGCCTTCCACTTCAGCGAAATATGTTCGAAGATATAGTAAATTACCGGGATGAGGACCAACGTAAACAGCGTAGAAACCGTTAATCCTCCGATGACGGCACGGGCCATGGGGGCCCAGGTTTCCGCGCTGGCGCCCAGTCCGAACGAGAGCGGCAGCATCGCCAGAATGGTGGTGACCGCCGTCATCAGCACCGGGCGGAGCCGCCGCCGGCCGCCCTCGATAACGGCGTCCATCAGATCATAGCCGTGCTTTTCACGCAGCTGGTTGATATAGTCCACCATTACGATCCCGTTATTCACCACAATGCCGACCAGCAATATCCCGCCGATGAGTGCCGTGAGACTCATCGTGGTACCGGTGATGAACAGGGCCCACAGCACCCCGATGAAGGCCAGGGGAATGGTGAATAGGATGATGAACGGATCCAGCAGCGATTCGAACTGGCTGGCCATCACCATGTAGACGAGTAAAATCGCGGCCAGGATCGCGATACCCAGGGCCCGGAACGATTCCTGGAAGTCTTCGGCGGCGCCGCTGATCTCCCAGCGAAAATCCGCGGGGAAGCTCATATCGTTCAGTGCGCCACGCACCTGGGTGATGGCGCTGCGCAGATCGAGTTGCTGCCGGGAAACATCGCAGCTAACCGTCACCACCCGCTCCTGGTCCTGACGCTCGATGGTCACCGGACTGGCGTCCCGTTGAATCGTAGCTACCTGCTCCAGCGGGATGTGCACCCCGGCCGGAGAGGTGATAAAGAGATCAGAGAGATCCTGTTTACTGTCGCGAAACGGCTTCTGCAGCTGCACGAACACATCATATTCGTCCCCGCCTTCGCGATACCGTGTCGCCACCGTCCCGCCGATATAGCTGGAAACTGCCCGGGCGACCGAGGAGGTGGTTAAGCCGAAACTGCTGAGGCGGTCCCGGTCGAACCGAACCTGATATTCCGGTTTGCCGATGTCGAACGATTTCTCAACATTGACTAACCCATCAATTTTCTTCAGCCGTTCCTCCAACTGGTTGGCCAGCTGCCGGTCCACCAACAGATCGTGTCCCTTGATCAGCACCTGGATGTCCCGGCCGCCGAACATCTGTCCTCCTTCATTGAAAGTGACATCCACACCGGGGTAGTGCTGTTGAAACTGTTGCCGCAACGTATCCTCCAGCGCGAATTGGGACCGGTTGCGTTGATCCTGATCCACCAGCCGGATCATAACTTCACCTTCATTGGAGCCGGCCGTACCGAACAATGCCGAAAACCCCTCGCCGGTGCCGAAGTTGATATATACGTTTTCAGCCTCCGGCACTTTCTTCTCCACCATCTTTTCTATCCGGGAGAACGTCTGCCGGGTTTCTTCCAGGTTCGTTCCCGGCGCCCGTTCCACCGTCATCTGGATTCGGCTCTGGTCCGTATCAGGCATAAGATCGAATCCGATAAACTTGAACAACGCTATGGAGAGAATAAAAAGTCCGGTGATGGAGAGAATTACTGTCCGCCTATGATGTAACGCATATCGCAGCGTAGTATGGTAGCGGTCATCCATCCAGGCCAAAATGGCGGTAACCCAACCGGTGAGCTTCGTGAATATAGTCGATCGCCGGGCGATATCGTTCATCTTGAGCATGCGGGATGCCATCAACGGGATCAGTGTGAGCGCAACGAACAGACTTGCGGTCAGCGAAAAGACAATGGTAATGGCCATGTCGTTGAACAACACGCCCGCAATCCCCGGGACGAACAGGATAGGTAAGAACACGGCCAGGGTGGTGAGTGTGGAGGCGATGATCGCCATGCTCACCTCGCTGGTACCTACGTCCGCGGCCTCCCGGATGGGTTCCCCCTGCTCCCGATGGCGGAAAATATTCTCCAGCACCACGATGGAGTTATCCACCAGCATCCCGATGGCCAGCGCCAGCCCCGCCATGGAGATAATATTCAGCGTCACTCCGGCTTGATCCATTACGAAAAACGTGGCGATAACCGAAACCGGAATGGACACGGCCACGATGATGGCGCTTCGGATATTCCGGAGGAAAAAGAGCAATACCAGCCCCGCCAGCAGGAATGCCTGGAGTGCCGTACTGGTCAGGTTGGAGATGGATCTATTGATAAACGAAGCCAGATCGTAAATGACGTTAATTTTCACATCCGCACCGGCGGACTTTTCCAACTGGGGAATGGCGTTCAGCACGGCTTCGGTGGTGTTGACCGTGTTGGCGTCCGACTGCTTCATCACGGTGAGCACCACACTTTGTTTGCCGTTATTCTGAACGTAGCTCCTGGGTTCTTTATAGCCGTCGGTGACGCTGGCGACATCGTCCAGGCGGATCGCTGTTTGGCCGCTCCGGCCCACCACGACTTTTTTAATGGCGTCCACCGACTGAAATTCCCCGTAGGTGCGGACACTGAATTCGCTCATCCCTTCTTCGATCTGTCCGCCGGGGATTTGAAGGTTTTCCATCCGGATGGCGTTGACCAGCTGATTGATGTCCAGGCCTTTTGCCGCCAGTTCCCGGGGGTTGACCATCACGTTTACCTGTCGCACCAGACCCCCTTGGGTTTCCGCCGAAGCTACACCGGGGATCCGCTCGATCCGGGGCTCCAGTTTATCCTGCGAGACCTGCCGCAGCTCGGCCTGGCCCAGCTGATCGCTGGAAAGTGCGAGCATGGTAATGGGTTGCATCGAAGGATCGAACGCGAAGGTGATGGGATCCGACACGCCATCCGGGAGCTGATCCCGGATAATATCGATGTTTTTTCGGACATCGATTTCCGCCTGATCCATGTCCGTATCCCAGTCGAATTCGACGATCAGGATCGAGGTGCCGCTGGAGGACCGCGACGTGATTTGTTCCACGTTCTCTACGGAGACAACCGCTTCCTCCAGGGGCCGGGAAACCAGGTTTTCTATATCGTAGGGGCCCACTCCCTCATACTGAGTGATGACCCCGATGATCGGGAATGTCACGTTCGGAAAGAGGTCTACTTTGAGCCGGGAGAGTGCGAACAAACCAAATCCGATCACAATGAGATAGATCATGGTGAACGTAATGCCGCGCTTAATGGCTGTTTTTGACAGGATCATACTTCACCCTCCCTTTGCACAACGCGCACCTTTGTGGAGTCCTCCAGGCTCTGTTGACCGAGTAAGACCACCGGATCATTCAAGTGCAGTCCGGAACGGATTTCCACCAGTCCTTCATGCTCGATACCCGTTTCCACCGGCCGGTACCGGGCCTGATCATTTGCGACGGTGTAGACGTAATTCTGTCGTGTGACTTGCTGTTGTCCCAGTTGATCTCTGATCAACTCTGTTTTTTGCAAGATGGCATACTTGGGTACCACCAGCGCATTTTGCCGGGTGTTCAGTAACAGGCTGACTTCAGCGAACATCCCGGGCTTGAGCAGATTATTCGGGTTGGGGATCCGAATCTCCGTTTCGATCATCCGCGAGGCCGGATCGATGACAGGACTAACCCTGCTGATGACCCCGCGGAAAGCCGTATCCGGGAGAGAATTCACCGTAATGTCCGCCGGGATGCCGGACTGGATATGCGAGGCATAGCGCTCGACCACATTCACCAGCACCTTCACGGTGTCCATTTTCACCACGGTGACCACAGGGGACTGGGGGCTGGCCATGTCTCCTTGTTCCAGGAATTTCTGGCCAATGAATCCAGCCAAAGGAGACCGGATGTAGGAGTCCGCCAGCTGTGTTTTGGCCTGCTTGAGCGCTTCCCGTAAACCCCGTACCTGGGCCCGGGTGGCTTCCATCTGGGTTTTGGTCGCATCATACTGCTGCTGGCTCACCGCGTTCTCTTTCAGCAGCTGTTCCATGCGCTTGAACTCATTTTCCAGGTTCGACAGCTGGGACTGGGCCTGCTCCAGGTTCGCCTGTACTTGGTTCACCCGGGATTGAATGCTGCTGTTCTCGATCACGGCAATCAACGACCCTTCCTGAACCCGATCGCCCATCGCCACATTGAACCGGACGATCCGGTCGGCGACCTTCGAGAAGATCCGGATTTCCTGATCGCCCTTAATATCTCCCAGCAGATCCAAGGTCTGGTGCATGGTTTTTTCATGCACCCGGTAGATTTCAACCGGAATAATCTCCTCGGTGGCGGCCTCTTCTCCGGCGCTTTGTCCGGAGCACTGGATGAGGCCCACGAGTAATAATCCGGTTACCAAAGAAAACAGAAGCGTTTTTCGAAACATTATTTTTCCTCAATTCTGGTCTTCAAAAGTGAGTTGGTTCACTGCTTTCCTCAATTGATCACCTGCCACGTTATATTGCAGCAGGTACTGCGAGTAATTCGTTTGCGCCTGCTGTAAGGCCAGTTGGGCATTCAGAATATCCAACTGGGTCGCAGTGCCTTCCCGGTAATTCAGTTCTGCCAGCCGGAGACTTTCATGGGCTTGCTGAATCGTCTGACTTTGGGAATCAATTTTCTCTTTTGCATCCAGCAGGGAATAATACGCCGATTCCACTTCGGCAGCGATCCCGTTTTCCAGTTGTTGTTCCTGGTCATCCAATTTTCGGAGTTCGATCTTGGCTTGCTGAACCTGCCCGTAATTGGTGCCGCCGGTAAACAGGGGAATGGAGAGGGTGAGCCCGGCAGAGATACTGCGGATGAAATCCTGTCTGGTCAGATCCAGATTGTCCTGCTGGGCTTGAAATTGCAGGTTGGACGAAAGGCTGACTTTCGGCAGGTAACCGGCGACGGCGGTGTGGACGCTTATGTTTTGTATCTGCCGCTGGAGGTGCATATTTTGTATTTCCGGCCGTGCTTCCAGGGCCTCATTCTGGAGATCCTGCAACGATTGGTTTTCGAGGGGAGTCGGGGTATAGTCCAGTTCTCCCGCCACCTGGATGGGGATATCCTTTCCCAGGCCGATAGCGGTGCGGAGTTGCGTTAACGACTGCTCATGCCGGTGCTGTGCGGCGATGAGCTCCGGTTTGGTATTCGCGACCTGCACCTGGGCCCGCAGCAGATCGAATCCGCTGGCCGTGCCGGCATCATGCTGCTTTTGCACCTGGTCCAGGTTGCGTTGTACATTGTTCAATGCTTCCCGGGCGACCTGGATTAACTGTTTGGTGTACAGGGCATTGTAAAATGATTGTCGTACCTGTAACAAAACCTGTTGTTTGACCACTTTCGCCTGGTTAGCAGCGAGATCTTCGCCCCGGACCGCCATGCGCAAACCGGACCATATACTCCCCCCGGTATACAGTGGTTGTTGTAATTGGATACCACTGGTGATGTTTTCAAACCGTCCCGCCCGAAAGGACTGGGTCTGGCCTCCGAAGGAGATGCTGAAAATCGGCAGTTCGAAATTGTGGCTGTAATTGGTATACGCGCTGATATCCGGCAGCAGGTTACCCCGGCTTTTTACGATCTGAGCCCGGGCTTTCTGAATATCCTTCTCTGCGGAAAGTAATTGAGGGTTCCGCTCCAGGGCAATTTGCTGGGCCGTTTCAAACGTGACTTGCAGCGTATCCCGGGATGAACTCTGTGCGAACACGGAGTCCGGCACTACGAGATACCCGGTAAACGGAAACACGAGTATGTAGAAAAAACTCACTAACACCGTGGTTAACCTCATCGTTCGGATGCCTCCTCGGTTTGATTCGATGACTGATTCCTGGTTGCGTGGTTCATAATGCCATACAGAATGATATCCACCAGTTCGTTGGCCAATTCGTCCGAAAGCACCTGGTGCTCGGAATGTAATTGATACAGGATGAACATGTTCATGGCGCCTATGAACAACATGCCGACTTTCATGGGTTGCACATCTTCTCTGAAGATGTGTTGCTCCTGCCCCAGGTGGACGAATTCGGAAATCCCCCGGAAGTTGGCATGAGAAGGGCCCTGTTTGGAGGGCGGGGACATGAACAGGGTATCACTGATCCGCTGGTGGATGGCATCGTATAAAATTTGGATGATGTCCGGGTTTTCCATGCAGAAGGTAAAATGGGATTTCATCAACATGCGGAGTTTTTGTTCCACCGTGGCATCGGATTGGAAAATCGATTCATGGAGTTGTTTGGTGTGCAGGAATGCTTCCCGGATCAATGCCTCATGCAGGGCCTTCTTATTTTTAAAATAGTAGTAGATGACCGGCTTGGTGACCCCGGCGTTTTCGGCAATTTCCCGCACCGACACCCCGTCGAAACCTTTCTTGGCAAAGAGCTGGGCGGCCACCTCAAGAATCCGTTGTTTCTTGTCCTGTTGGTCTGTCGAATTGTCCGCCACTGTCGGGTCCTTCCCTTTCTTTACTTACCGGTCGGTAAGATATCGGTTGGGATTTTAAAATGCAATAGCAATGATGTAAAATTTTTGTAAAGGAGGATGCAGTATATTTCATCCGGAGTGTACCGCCAAAACCCACGGCCCACACTGAGGTGTACGGAGGTACAACGCATCTTGTGGTTGCCCCGCTCTGTCTCGAAAGTTCGGGAACGGGTGCGATGCCGCTCAGGCAAGTGAAGCATTTACCACGCTGACCTAATTTGGAATTAGTATTCTAAAACTTTAGTTTATATACCGTGAGAAATTCGCGTATAATTTTAAGAAACTTCTCAGGGTGCTAATCATTAAACCCATGATTTCTATTACACAGAAATTTTACTGTCGGGGCAACCATACAAGGAGGGTTTTCCATGAGTAAAACCGTTTCACGAATTTTTCTTGCCATCAGCTTATTCAGCTTCGGGTTCATCGCCGCATTAGTGATGTTGACCGATTTGAATTGGACCGAGAAAGGCGAAGCGGCCAAGCCGGCGGAGCCGATTGCCACCGTGTCCAAGACGGATGCCGCTCTGCAGCCGAATGCGCAGGGGACATTGGAGGGCTTCAATAACGCTTTTGTCCAGATCGCGAAAAAAGTGACCCCGTCGGTGGTCACCATTAAAACCAAGCAGGTGATTGAACACCCCGATTTACCGCCGGGATTCGATGACTTTTTTAACCGGTTCTTCCCCCGGCAGCAGCAGGATATGACTCAACAGGTCCTGGGATCCGGAGTGATTGTCCGGGACGATGGATATATTCTCACGAATAACCACGTAGTCGCCCGGGGGAAGGAGATTACGGTCACCCTGTACGACGGCCGTGAATTTAAAGCACAGAATGTGATGACCGATCCGCGCTCGGACTTAGCGGTGGTTCAGATCGACCAGTCGAATCTGCCAGCCATAGAAATCGGCGATTCCGATGAACTGCAGGTCGGCGAATGGGTGATTGCCATCGGCAGCCCCTTCGGCGAGCAGCTGCAGCATACGGTCACGGCTGGTATTGTTTCCGCGAAAGGTCGGACCGATATTAACCTGCGGCAACCCAGCATGATCCAGGATTTTATCCAGACGGATGCCGCCATTAATCCGGGGAATTCCGGCGGCGCCCTGGTGAATATCTACGGGCAGTTAGTCGGGATTAATTCGGCCATTGCCACCCAAAGCGGTGGATACCAAGGCATCGGCTTTTCCATTCCGGCCAACATGGCGGTCAAGGTGATGAATGATCTGATTAATAAAGGTGAGGTAACCCGGGCGTATATCGGCGTCACTATCCAGGAAGTGGATAACGATATTGCCAGAGCGATGAAGATGGACCGGCCGTACGGAGCCGCCGTGAACGGTATCCGCGACGGCAGTCCGGCGGCGAAATCGAACCTGAAGGTCGGTGATGTGATTACGGCCGTCGACGGTACTACCATCAAGGGGCCCGGCGATCTCCAGGCGAAAATTTCCGTCCTGGATCCAGGTACCAAGCATCAGCTGACCGTCATCCGGAACGGGAATCAGAGGCAACTATCGATTACGGTGGGAGAAATGCCCTCTCAATACGGCATGGCCTCGGAGGAAAGCCAGGGACCACAGGGGACCACCAGGGGATCCCTGGGAATGTCGCTGTCGAATATTACTCCACAGATGGCGCAACAGTACAATCTGCCTACGACGACCGGCGTGCTGGTCACCGCTGTACAGCCCGGATCGCCGGCCGCTGACAAAGGCATTCAACGTGGTGACGTGATTACTCACGTGGGGGTCGACAATCCGGTGGAGAATATGGAAGACTTCCAAAACGCCATTGAAACGTATAATCCGGGTGACTCGGTGCTGTTGCGAGTCCAGCGGGGCGATCGTTCGTTCTTCGTGGGTATCTCCATCCCGGAAGAATAATGCTGATTATCTGAGCAGGGAATCCTTCGGCTTCTTCCTGCCTGCATACCATACAAAGCCCCGGCTGATACGGCCGGGGCTTTTGTTTTTCGGCGTATTATCTACAAAATATCCGGGACATCCTCCGGGGGGAAACCGGAATTCACCGCCCCTCGATGTTCTATCAGGATCCAGTACATGATGGTGGGCAAGGTGGATTCCGATCCCTGGGGGTGCATTTTCTCTCATTACCGCAGGATCAATTTGAAATCGATGAGGCCCTCTAGTAAATTTCGTATCGTTTGAAACCAAGACAGCACCGGGAGAGTCTTATGGCCAAGCAGAACAAGATCGTCGGTATCATCGGTGGCACCGGATTTTATGACATCCCCGGGATCGAATGGGATACGGACAAAACTATTGAAACGCCCTACGGGGAACCCTCGGATTCGTACAGGATCGGATCGATTGGGAACCTGACCGTCGTGTTCCTGCCACGACACGGGCGGGAGCATTCCATCTTACCCTCCGAGATCAATCATCCGGCGAACATCTACGGGATGAAGAAGCTGGGCGCGGAGTGGCTCATCACCACCTCGGCGGTGGGGAGTTTTCGGGAGGAACTACCTCCGCAGGATATTGTCATCGTGGATCAGTTTGTGGATCGAACCAAGGGCGGCGCCCGGCAGACTTTTTTCGGGCATGGCGTGATCGCCCATATCAGTTTCGGGGATCCCGTCTGCCGGGAATTAAGCGGTTATTTGTACACCGTCGCTCAATCGATTACCAACCGGGTGCATCTCGGAGGGACCTATGTGAATATGCACGGGCCGGCGTTTTCCACCCGGGCGGAGTCCAAGCTCTACAAAAGCTGGGGGATGGATGTGATCGGGATGACCAGCCTGGCGGAGGCCAAGCTGGCCCGGGAAGCGGAAATGTGCTTTGCCAACCTGGCCATCGTGACGGATTATGACAGCTGGCACGATGAGCGGGAGGCCGTCTCCACTACGGCGATCCTCGAAAATTTTAACCAGGCGGTGGACACCACCCGGAATATCGTATCGAAATCTCTGGAAAGTTTTCAATTATCCCGAACTTGTGAATGCCGGCATGCGTTAAAAAATGCTTTATTTACGGACGTCAGGCAATTGGATGAGCCCACCCGTGATCGGTTCGGGGTCATCCTGGAAAAATACACAGGGTAATGAGACACCCGACGGATGAATAACTGGCTTGGGGAACTCGGCAAATGGTTCGTGATCGTGGGAGGCATTCTCGTGGCATTGGGGGTGATCCTCTGGCTGCTTCGGGACGTGCCTCTCCTGCACAAACTGGGGCGTTTACCCGGGGATATTCGCATACACAAAGACAATTTTACCTTTTATTTCCCATTGACGACTAGTATTTTAATCAGTCTAGTTTTGACATTAATTTTTTGGCTAATTAGAAGATAGGACATGGCAGAGGTCGAGCGAAAATTGGGCAGGTTTAAATCGGTAGACAGCCACGAAGATTTTATCGCACTCGAGCACCGGATGCTCCGGTTTTGGGAAGATAATAACATTTTTCAGAAGCTCGTGGAGCAGAACCGGGGCAACCCCAAATTTTCGTTCCTGGACGGGCCGATCACGGCCAATAATCCCATGGGAGTGCATCATGCCTGGGGCCGGTCCTATAAGGATTTGTACCAACGGTTTCAGGCGATGACCGGGCACGAGCTCCGGTATCAGAACGGATTCGATTGCCAGGGGTTGTGGGTGGAAGTGGAAGTGGAAAAAGAACTCGGTTTTGAGAATAAACGGGATATCGAAGAGTACGGCATCGACAAGTTCGTCCAGAAATGTAAAGAACGGGTGCTGAAATATTCCCAGGTTCAGACCGAGCAGTCTATCCGCCTGGGATACTGGATGGATTGGGATCATTCGTACTACACCATGTCCGAGGAAAATAACTACACCATCTGGCATTTCCTGAAGCAAATCCACGATCGCGGCTTGTTATACAAGGGAAAGGACGTGATGCCCTGGTGTCCGCGATGCGGCACGGCCCTTTCCGAGCATGAGATTGCCACCGAAGGCTACAAGGAGATCACTCACGCCAGTATATACGTGAAATTTCCACTAATCGACCGGGAAAATGAATCCTTACTGGTCTGGACCACGACTCCCTGGACCTTGTCCTCGAACATCGCCGCCGCCGTGAGAAAAGACCTCACCTATATTAAGGCCTCGAATGGCAAAGAGACCCTCTACCTGGCGAAAGCCCGGAAAGAGGTGTTGGGCGATGAGTACCAGGTGGTGGAAGAGTTCAAAGGCGAGGCATTGCTGGGTTGGACGTATCGGGGGCCCTACGATGAATTACCGGCGCAAGAGGGCATTACGCACCGGGTCATTCCCTGGGAAGAGGTCAGTGAAGGGGATGGCTCCGGGATCGTGCACATCGCCCCCGGTTGCGGCCGGGAGGATTTCGGGTTAAGTAAGGAGCATGCGCTGCCTGTCATCGCCCCCCTGGATGAATTTGGGGTCTATACCGATGGTTTCGACTGGCTCACGGGTCGTTCGGTTGCCAACGTAAATAAAGACATTTTTTCAGACCTCAAGAAGAAAAAACTCCTCTTCAAGCGCGAACAGATCACCCACCGGTATCCGGTCTGCTGGCGCTGTGGTACGGAGCTGGTGTTCCGGCTGGTGGACGAATGGTTCATCAGCATGGATGAATTGCGCTACGATATTATGGAGGTCACCAAACAAATCACCTGGATTCCGGAATACGGTCTGGACCACGAGATGGACTGGTTACGGAACATGCACGACTGGAATATCAGCAAGAAACGCTATTGGGGGTTGGCGCTGCCCATCTGGGAGTGTAAGGAATGCGGAACCTTTACCGTCATCGGCAGCAAGGAAGAACTGCAGGCAAAGGCGGTAGAAGGATGGGATGAATTCGAGGGCCGCACACCGCACCGGCCCAGCATCGACCAGGTGAAGATCGCCTGTGCCTCCTGCGGGAAGCCCATCAGCCGTATTCCGGACGTAGGGAACCCCTGGCTGGATGCTGGGATCGTGCCGTATTCCACCCTGCACTATTTGACCAACCGGGAATACTGGGAAAAGTGGTTCCCGGCGGATTTTGTGACGGAGAGCTTACCGGGGCAGTTTCGCAACTGGTTTTACTCCCTGCTGGCGATGAGCACCGTGCTGGAAAACGAACCGCCTTTTAAAACGTTGCTGGGGCATGCGCTGGTTCGGGATGAGCATGGCGAGGAAATGCATAAAAGCGCGGGCAATGCCATTCCTTTTGACGAAGCGGCGGATAACATGGGGGTTGACGTTATGCGCTGGATTTATGCGATCCAGAACCCGGTCCAGAATCTGAACTTCGGCTATGGGATCGCCGACGACATCCGGAAAAAGGTGTTAACGTTGTGGAATACCTATTCGTTCTTCGTGACCTACGCCAATATTGATGACTTTGATCCGACCGCGGCACCGGTACCGCTGGCACAACGCTCCGATCTGGACCGGTGGTTAATTGCGAAGTTACATCAGCTCATCCAAACGGCCCACAACGCGTATTCGGCCTACAACGTGGCGACCTTTATGCGGGCGGCGGATCGCTTTATCGATGACATGAGTAACTGGTACGTGCGCCGATCGCGCCGGCGATTCTGGAAGAGTGAAAACGACGAGGATAAATCAGGAGCTTATCAGACTTTATTGACGGCGCTGGTGACACTGGTGAAACTCTTGGCGCCGGTTCTTCCGTTTTTAACCGAGGAGATGTACCAGAATCTGGAGGCGTCCCAGGTGGAGGCGGCCACCGAGAGTGTTCATCTCAGCGCGTTCCCGGAGCCGGATGATTCGGTGATTGACGTCGATCTGATTCGGGAAGTCGATACGGTCATCAAAGTGGTGAGTCTGGGACGCGCCGCCCGGAACAAGGCGAATATCAAGGTACGGCAACCGCTCCGGAAGGTCCAAATCAAACCGCGACACGCCTACGAGCGGGAAGCCATCCGGAAGATGGAGAGACAAATCCTGCGGGAGTTAAACATCAAATCATTGGAACTGGTTGAAGAAACCCAGGAACTGGTCGATTATAGGGTATCGCCGAATTTTAGCATCGTCGGGAAAAAATACGGAAAATTGGTGCCCCAGGTGAAGCAGGCGTTGGAAGACGCCGATCAGAGAGGCGTGGCCCAAAAGATTCTGGCGGCCGAACCGGTGCAGATTGAGATCGATCAACAAGTGCTGGACCTGCTGCCGGAGGATGTTTCGGTGGAGACGGTGGAGCCCGATGATGTGGCGGTGGTGGAAGACGCCGGTTACGTTGTCGCCATCGATACGGTGCTGACAGAGGAATTGCGGAAAGAAGGCATGGTGCGGGATCTGGTCCGGTATATTCAGAATATGAGAAAGGAAGCCGGATACCAGGTAGAGGACCATATCCGGATGGGATATCAATCCCAGGGAGAACTGGCGGAAGCCATCGATCAACATTTAATGTATATTAAGAATGAAATATTGGCGGATGAAGTCTCATCTGACAACATAATTGGGAACTTCACGGGCAGTTTTGTGATAGACGGTGAAAAGGTACAGGTTACCATAGAACGGGTCGTAATCTGAACGAAAGGAGACGATGACCATGAAGGATAAAGATCTGGAATATTTCAAAGATATCATTCTGAAAAAACGGAAGAAGTTACTGGAAGAGCTGGAAGCGCTGAAAGAGAACGCGACCAGCGATCAGACGCAGGGGAGTTCGGATTCCACGTATGCCTATCACATGGCCGACGTCGGAACCGATGCGCAGGAGCGGGAAAAGGCGTTTCTCTGGCTGGCACGGGAAAACAAATACCTGGCGCATCTGAATGAAGCGTTGGAACGTATCGAAAGTGGCGAGTATGGTCAGTGCGCTACCTGTGGGAAAGAGATTGCCAAAGAGCGGTTGGAGGAAGTACCCCACACCACGCACTGCGTCTCCTGCAAAAATAAAGAACGCCGTTAATTGATACTGTTAGCTTATTTTCCGCGTCTCTTACACTACATATCGAAACCTTCCTCTTTGTTTGCTATAATGTTATTCAACATTATGGATTGTGATTACTTCGCCCTTCCTGGTCTGTTGCTTCCGCCGGTGCCCACGGATTAACACGAGATAACGGCGGCCTATAAAAGGACTGGTTCATCCGGAGACACTGCCGATAAGAATGAGTGGTACCGGTTTCGGGAGACCCGCCGACCGGGAAGGATTCGGCATGTGCAATATTTCACAATTATTTATATATTTACTATGAGAAACCCCCTGCGACTCCACAGGGTGATACTCCGGAATTGTGATGGAAGTGATTTCCGTCCATTGGGTGGTAAAAGAAATTGATGATTGAAGAACGCCACACGCAAAACACCACCGACCTTCAAATCGTAGTCCCCCCGAAGCGTGTTGACGGGGAACGTGTCGATAAATATTTGTCTACGGCGTTGCCGAAAATTTCGCGGTCCCGGTTACAGAAGTTAATCGACGAGACGCTGGTGCAGGTCAACGGGGAGCCGGTAAAATCCAGCTATCGGATTGCCCCGGGGGATGTGATCCAGGTGGTGATCCCTGCGCCCCCCAAATGGGAGGTAGAACCGGAACCCATTCCGCTGGATATTATTTACGAAGACGCCAAGCTAATCGCGATTAACAAGCCGGCGGGCCTGGTGGTGCACCCCGGGGTGGGCAACCGAACCGGGACGCTGGTGAACGCGCTGTTGTATCACACCGAACAACTGGCACCCACTGAGAATGATTTACGCCCCGGCCTGGTGCACCGGTTGGATAAGGATACCTCCGGCGTGGTGCTTGCGGCGAAGGACGAAGAGACCCATCGCCGCCTGTCCCGCCAGTTCGAGGACCGGGTGGTGGAGAAAGAGTACCGGGCCTGGATTTGGGGCGTGCCGGATCCGGCCACCGGGACCATCCGGCGGGCGATCGCCCGGCATCCCAGAGATCGAAAGACCTTCACAACCAGCCCTTCGGGGAAACGGGCGGTCACCCGGTACGAGGTGCTGGAAGATCACGAGATCATCGCACTGCTCCGGCTGCGTATTGAAACCGGCCGCACCCATCAAATCCGGGTGCACCTGAAAAGCCTGGGCTATCCGGTGGTGGGGGACCCCACCTACAACGGCCGTTCCAAGCGATTGAAAACATTATCGGTTCGTGATCGGATCTGGGGGGCGCGGATTCTGGAGACGATGAAACGACAGGCATTGCACGCCTATCGCATTGGATTCAATCATCCCTGGACGGGAAAGTGGATGCAGCTGGAAGCGCCTGTGCCGGACGATTTTGAGGCGTTAGAGCCCCTGGTGCAGGAACGGGAACAGGTATTGTATCATCCATGAGATACCTCGAGGACATCGTACCGCGGTTTCTGAGCGCGCTGGAACAACAGCATTACTCCGGCCATACCTTGCGAGCGTACGAACAGGATCTCACGAAATTCACCGCGTTTTGCCGGGCCTACGATGGCGTGGATCAGGTGCTGCTGGCGAACATCGACAAGGTGACTATCCGACATTTTCTGGGTAAGTGCCTGGAAGACGGAGAAAGCAGGAGTTCTATGGCCCGCCGGGTCTCTACAATAAAGACGCTGTACAAGTGGGCGTTTGAACGGGGCTATCTTACCAAGAACCCGGCCCTGAATATCCGGGCTCCCAAAATCCCGGATAAATTACCTTCCTATCTAAGCGAACAGGAGATTGCAGCGGTAATGGACTGCCCGGATCCCGAGACATTCGTCGGAGTCCGGGATCGGGCGATATTGGAGTTATTTTATAGTACCGGCCTGCGAATCCAGGAACTGGCTTCCCTGGATTTCGGCAACGCAGACCCGCAGCAGCTGACCATCCGGGTCACCGGGAAAGGAAGCAAGGATCGAGTCGTTCCGTATTCCGAGCTGGCACAAAAATACCTGGATCGGTACCTGGAATTCCGGCGCAAACAGTTCGAAATTGCCCGATATCATCCGGATACTCCGGTGTTCGTGAGTAATCGCAACCGGCGCATTTCGGTGCGGCAAATCCGGAATCGCGTGACCGGGTACTTGCGGCAGGTGAGTGAACAGGAACATCTGTCACCCCATCTCCTCCGGCACTCCTTTGCGACTCATCTGCTGAACCACGGAGCGGACTTGCGGGCCGTGAAAGATCTGCTGGGCCATGAGAATTTATCCACGACACAAATTTATACCCATGTGAACATGAATAAAATGAAGGAGGTCTATAAACAAGCACATCCAAGGGCGGAATCAGCAAGTCAATCTAAACGGAAGGGAACGAGGAGGCACTCATGAACCTTGAAGTATCTGTACGCCATCAAGAATTGACGGATAATATAAAAGAGTATGCCTTGGAACAGGTGCAGGGATTGTCACAATATTGGGATCGCATTGTTGACGGCCAGATCGTGTTTGACAAGGAAGGCGTGAGTTATATGGTGGAAATCATCTTGCGGGTGAGTGGAAAAACCCTCACGGCGACCGCCACTGAGGATGATATCATCAAGAGCGTGGATACCGCCGTGCAAAAAATGGAGCGCCGGCTGAAACGTTACAAGGGTAAAATGATTAACCGTTAAGGGATCGTCTTGGCCAAAAACCTCATCCTCGCAGAATTTCTTGAGCAGTACGGGGAAAAGCTGCAATTACGGCATCTGAATGAGCAGGTCAGTCTGCGCCGGGACCTGGTAACTGCCGAGATCAACCGGCCGGGCCTGGAACTGGTGGGATTCTGGGATTTTTTCGTGCCGAACCGGATCCAGATCTTTGGGAACAAAGAGAAGGCGTTTCTGACCACCCACTCGGATTCGGATATCCACTCCATTCTGTCACATTTTTTCCAGTTGAAAATCCCGTGTGTGATCTTTGCGAATAGTCTGGAGCCTTCGGACACCATGTACTCCCTGGCAGAAAAGTGTGAAATTCCGCTCCTCCAGTCGGCGGAAAGCGGTACGGATCTGGTGGTGAAAATCGGCGAGCTGCTGCGATACGAGTTATCGCCGGTGACCACCATGCACGGCTCCATGGTGGACGTGTACGGAATCGGACTCTTGTTGCTGGGCCGGAGTGGGATCGGAAAGAGCGAGGTTGCTCTGGATTTGATTGAGCGGGGACATCGGTTGGTCGCTGATGATGTCATCCGGATCCGGCAGGCGGCGGCAAACGTCCTGATTGGAAGCGGCCACGAATTGTTAGAACATCATTTGGAACTCCGGGGAGTCGGCATTGTGGATATCCGGCGGTTGTTCGGCGTTCGCAGCGTCCGGGCGCAGAAGCGGTTGGAAGTCGTGATCCAGCTGGAGGAATGGCAAAAGGACGAAAGTTACGAACGGGTGGGGGAAAGTGACGAGGTGATTGAAATTCTGGGAGTCGAGGTGCCTTCCGTGAAGTTACCGGTGTTTCCGGGCAAGAATATTTCGGTCATTGTGGAGGTGATCGCTTTGAACCAGCTCCTGAAGATCTACGGGGAATTTCCTGCACAGGAATTCGAGAAACACCTGATTGAGAAATTGCAGGAACAGGCCAACCTCCGTGAATATTTGAGCAGAGATTACGAATGACCCGCCAGCAGCACCGGATGGAAATTGTCGTCGGTGTGACCGTTGTCATCGCTATGTTCATCATTGTCGGGGTGATCTTGTGGGGCAAGGGATCGCTGCTCTCCAGCCAGCGCCAGGTGCTGACCTTCAAGTTCGATAACGTCAGCGGACTGTCGCGCAGTGACGAAGTGGTGATATCCGGCGTGGAAGTGGGCAAAGTGAGTTCCATCACCCTGGTGGGTGATTCGGTGATTGTGAAGGCCCGGATTCACCAGAGCGTCCAACTGTATCAGGATGCGCAAGCCACCATTGTCAGCCACCAGTTGATGGATGGCAAGTTAATTGATCTGTCGCCGGGGTCTTCCGGCACTCCCTTGCAGGAAGACCACATTATCCGGGGCACGTACGTCCCCGGCATCATGAATCTCACCCAGATCCTGTACGGGAGACGCGAGGAAATCGGCCGGATGATTACCGACCTGCAGCAGACCGCCAGCCAGATGCGGCAGCTGTTCAACCAGGTGCCGGCGGATTCCTTTGCGGTGGGGACGGCCATGCAAAACCTGGTGCACTTATCCACCCGCCTGGATACGTTCATCGAGGCGAATGCCGGGATGGTCCATTCGACGCTGAGCAATTTGGAGCAGAGTTCTGTGCTGGTGAATGACTTTCTTGCGTCACAGGACAGCGCGGCCCGGCATCTTTTGGTGGAAGGACAGGCATTAACCGCCAAGCTCCGGCGGTTGTCGGACTCAACCCAAACGTTTGTCGATAAAGTGAATTCACCGCATTCGTCACTGGGACGGCTGCTCCGGGATGATTCCCTCTATGCCCGGGTGAACCGGTCCCTCTCTAATTTTGATTCCCTCTTACTCGACTTTCAAAATAATCCCAAACGATATCTGGATGGAGTGCAATTCAAATTAAAACTGTTTTAATCTTCAAACTCAAGACAACTAAGGAGTAGTATCTATGCGAGCAATTATCCCTGCTGCGGGTGTCGGTACCCGGCTCAGGCCTCATACATATACCTTACCGAAAGTATTGTTAAATGTAGCCGGCAAACCGGTCCTGGGGCATATCCTGGACGGACTCATTGAGTACGGGATCGATGAATTAACGGTGATCATCGGCTACCAGGGCGATAAAGTATCACGATATATCAACGAACGGTATGACCTGCCGGCGAAATTCGTAGTGCAAGAGGAACGGAAAGGGTTGGGACATGCCATCGGCCTGGGCTTGGAAAAGAGCGATGATCCGGCGTTAATTATTCTGGGGGATACCATCTTCGATGTGGATTTCAACGGATTTCTGCAATCGTCCGAGACCACTCTCGGGGTAACGGAAGTGGAAGATCCCCGGCGATTCGGCGTGGTGGAGGTACAGGACGGACAGGTCATCCGGCTGTTGGAAAAACCCGATGATCCTCCCTCGAATCTGGCAGTGGTCGGATTGTACAAGATCCAGAACCAGGCCCGCCTGAAATCGGCGATTGAGGAGCTCATTGAGAAGGATATCACTACCAAGGGGGAATACCAGCTCACAGATGCGTTACAACTGATGATCGACCAGGGAGAGAAGATTCGCATCAGCATGGTAAACGGTTGGTATGACTGCGGGAAGAAAGAGACGCTGCTGGAAACCAACCGGTATCTGCTCCAGGCCATGGATAACCATTATCAGGTCGATGGAAGCATGATTATTCCGCCGGTCTATATCGGGGAAAATTGTGATATTAAAAATAGCATCATCGGGCCATATACTACCATTGATAACAGGGCATACGTCGAAAATTCCATTGTCACAAATTCTATTATCGGCCCGGGCGCCCGATTGGAGGGGTGCAATCTGGAAAATTCGCTGATCGGAGAAGAAGCCCATGTAGTCGGTCTGGCCCAGCATTTGAATGTCGGGGATCATTCGGAGGTGGATTTTGGTTGATTCCGGCCGTCGAATTGCATAGAATTGTTACCTTTTGAAAAAGACGAAAGAAGGAACCACCTGTTATGGGCACCTACCTCTTCACCTCTGAATCTGTAACCGAAGGTCATCCGGATAAGATAGCCGATCAAATTTCCGATACGGTTCTCGATGCTATTCTGGAAAATGATCCCCGCGGCCGCGTGGCGTGCGAGACCCTGGTCACGACCGGGCTGGTGTTCATCAGTGGCGAAATTACCACCAACACCTATGTGGATTTCACCGACCTGGTGCGTGGCACTATCAAGCGGATCGGGTATATCGATGCATCGATGGGATTCGATTATCAGACCTGTGCGGTACTCAGTTCCGTTGGGAAACAGTCTCCGGATATCGCCCAGGGAGTGGATGAGGATACCGGTTTGCATAAAGAACTGGGGGCCGGCGACCAAGGGATGATGTTTGGGTATGCCGTGAATGAAACCGAAGAGCTGATGCCTTTGCCCATTGAGATCGCTCACCGGCTCACCCGGCGCATGGCGGCAGTCCGCCATGAAGGGGACTTGCCTTTCCTGCGGCCGGACGGCAAATCCCAGGTGACTGTGGAATATGATGAGGCCACCGGAAAGCCGGTGGGGATTCAGACCGTGGTGCTCTCCACTCAGCATGACGAGGCGGTGTCACTCAAAGAAATCCGGGAGGCGCTGACCACACATGTGATTAAACCCGTATTACCGGAGGACCTGACCGATTACGGGAAGCTGGTCATTCATGTCAATCCCACCGGGCGCTTCGTCATCGGTGGACCGATGGGTGATGCCGGCTTAACCGGGCGAAAAATCATTGCGGATACCTACGGCGGGGCCGAATCGCATGGTGGGGGATGCTTCTCGGGCAAGGACCCCACCAAAGTGGACCGGTCGGCTGCGTACGTTGCACGCTATATTGCGAAGAATATCGTCAAGGCGGGACTGGCGCAGAAGTGTTCGGTCCAGCTGGCCTATGCTATCGGGGTCGCGGAACCGGTGTCGGTGTACGTGAACACACACGGTACCGGCACACTGGATAATGACCGCCTGACTAAAATTATCCGGGCGGAGTTCCCGCTCAAGCCGCGGGAGATCATCGAGCACTTTGACCTGATGCGCCCCATCTACCGGAACACGTCTGTGTACGGCCACTTTGGCCGGCCGGAGTTTCCCTGGGAACAAACCGATAAAGCGGACACACTCGCGAATTTACTGTAAAAAAGGAGAGCATTACGTGGAATTCGATATTAAAGATGCAGCCCTGGCAGGGGAAGGGAAACGACGGATAGAGTGGGCTTCCAAGCAGATGCCCGTGTTGGAATCCATCCGGGAGCGCTTCAAAAAGGAAAAGCCGCTGGCCGGCAAGCGGATGTCCGCGTGCCTCCATGTGACGGCTGAGACCGCCAATCTGATGCGGACGCTGAAAGCGGGCGGGGCCGATCTGGTGTTATGCGCCTCCAATCCGCTGTCCACCCAAGATGACGTGGCGGCCTCTCTGGTGGAAGATTATGGTATCAGGGTCTACGCCATTAAGGGGGAAGATAACGAGACCTATTACCAGCATATCCGGGCGGCCATCGATAACGATCCGGTCATCACCATGGATGACGGGGCGGATCTGGTGTCAACCATACATTCCGAGCATCCGCAGATGGCGGCGCAGATCATCTGCAGCATGGAAGAAACCACCACCGGCGTCATCCGGCTGCGGGCCATGGAAAAAGATCATGCGCTGAAGTTTCCCGTCATCGCCGTGAACGATGCCGACACCAAGCACTTCTTCGATAACCGGTACGGCACCGGGCAATCAACTATCGACGGCATTATCCGGGCGACGGACGTCTTGCTGGCGGGCAAGAATTTTGTGGTCGCCGGGTACGGCTGGTGCGGCCGGGGACTGGCCATGCGGGCCAAAGGCATGGGCGCCAACGTGGTGGTGACCGAAGTGGATCCCCTGCGGGCACTGGAAGCCGCCATGGACGGATATGCAGTGAAGCCGATGCACGAAGCGGCAACGTCCGGTGATATTTTCTGCACCGTCACCGGTGATATCAACGTCATCGACACCGAACATTTTCAGCTGATGAAGAGTGGCGCCATCATTGCGAATTCCGGACATTTCAACGTGGAGATTAATCTGGACGGTCTGCGGGAGATGGCCTCGTCCGTTCGTACCGGTGTGCGAAACTACGTGGATGAATACGTGATGAAAGACGGGCGGTCCCTGTACGTGTTGGGTGAAGGCCGATTAATTAACCTGGCCGCCGCCGAGGGCCATCCGGCCAGCGTGATGGATATGAGTTTCGCCGTTCAGGCGCTGACCAGTGAATATGCGGTTCAACAAAACGGACTGGAAGCCAGGGTGCACCCGGTCCCGGAGCGAATCGATAAAGACGTGGCCAAACTGAAACTGGCTGCCATGGACATCGCCATCGATACCCTGACCCCGGAACAAGAGAAATACTTACAGTCCTGGGATATGGGCACCTGATACTTTGCTCTCACCGACTTCCGGGACGCTCCGGAGCTCCCGGACACGAGCAACCACCTGAATTCAGTATCCGCCAGAGACTCTGTGCCGCATCTGTGCGCACCCAGGTATGGAGCGTTACCGGATTGTCAGATCCATGCCGGCAAGATTTTCGGCGGGGACGGAAGATGGTACGGGGGAGCCGGAAATTTACTTCGGGGTCCGGATCAGCAGAATGGTGCCGCTGGCAATGAATATGATATTTCCAAGCCAGACCGAGAGAAACGGCGGGAGCAATCCGTTGAAACCCATGACCTGCCCCACCTTGATGAAGGCATAATACGTAAAGATAATAAAGATGCTCATCCCGGCTCCGAAGGCGATTCCGCCCTGCGTCTGATTGGCCACCAGCGGCAGCCCGAAGAGTACGACCACGAAGTTGGTAAATGCAAAGGCGATTTTGAAATGCAGGTTCACCTGCCATTTGCGGGGTGAAATCCCCAGGCGATGCAGTTTATCGATAAATCCCGTGAGCTCGTGATAATTCATCTGGGCGGGATCGATGGCTTCCTTCAGGATGTCCTCCGGGGTGATATTTAAGTCCACCTGCATGCTTCCGGAGTCCTTTGCCACCACGATTTCCGACTGGGGTGAGGGGAAGCGCCGGATTACATAATTTTGAATAAACCAGGATTGCCGGGATTTATTCCAATAGATGTGATTGGCGTCGATCCGTCTGGTCAGCCGATCCGAATCCAGGTATTGAATGGACGCATACTGCCCTTCCATGGTCTCCCCGTTAAACTCTTCAATAATCAGATTGCGCTCCGGGCTATCCTGGATAAAAATATCTTTGCGGTGCAGTTTGCGCTTGGGTGGCCGCTTATTGATGAATTGTTCTTTGTAATTCTCCAGCTTCCGATCCGTTTGGATCTTGACCTGATCTTCAAAGAAAAAGGAGCCCACGCTGACCAGCAGTGCCAGCAGAAGGATCGGGGTGGCGATGCGATACAGACTCACCCCGGTAGACTTCAGCGCGGCCAGTTCGTTGTTTTTGGCCAGAGTACCGATGGAAAAAATCGTAGCGATCAGCATGGACATGGGAAGCGCAATACTGATGAAGAACGGCACGTTGAGGAGATAGTACAGCAGGACCTGGTGGCGGTTTAACCCGGCGTCGATGAATTTATCCATATTCTCCACCAAATCGATGATCACGAAAATCGCCAGAAAGGCGATCATGGAATAGAGGAAGAGCACCAGGTATTTTCGCAACAGGTATCTATCTAACAGTTTCATAACATTCTGGTAAAACTACGATTTCGAACTGCGGAAGACAATAAGTCTTTAGTCATCGGTTGACACCCCTGTAATGTACCATTCTCTCCAATCGATAATACGACCGGAAGTTTCCCTTTACTTTCATTCCGGTGTTACCTAAAATCTACCTTTTAAAATTACGGACAAATCAAACGGCAGAGCGGAGCACTCTTGAATAAATTACGGTTGTTCATTGTTTCGCTGGCCGCAGGTATGATACTCATACCGGGGTCGGGGTTCGGAGCCGACCAGCAACCGGTCCTGAACCCGCCTCCGGTGATCCTGCGCGGTATTCCCTTTAACGTCACACTTCAAAACATTCCTGATTCGGCAACGGTCACCCTGGCAGGTCCTGCCCTGCAGGTCGGCGGCCACGATTCGCTGGCGACGGTCGGATCCGGTTCGGTCGATTTGGAGAAACTGGAGCTGACCAAGACCGGACATCAGCGGCTGAACTGGACGGTGAACGGGACACAATATACCCGCACGGTTCGGGTCTTGCCTGGTTTCTATAGTCTCATCCCGCCGCTTCTGGCCATTCTCATGGCGCTGATGACCAGGCAAATCATTATTTCGTTGTTTGCCGGGGTCTGGATAGGGCTTATTTTTATCAAAGATTTTTCGGTGTTTCCGGCGTTGTTATCCTTCTTCGATACCTATCTGGTTCAGACACTCACCGATACCTCGCATGCGTCGATCATCTTGTTCACCCTTGCGTTTGGCGGGATGGTCGGGGTGCTGGCGAAAAACGGCGGGATGCAGGGGATCGTGGAAAAGATTTCGGAATACGCCTCCACCAACCGGAGCGGCCAGCTGGCGACGGCGTTTATGGGGGTGCTGATCTTTTTCGATGATTATGCCAATACGCTCCTGGTGGGAAATACCATGCGGGTGTTGACGGATAAATTGCGGATTTCCAGAGAAAAGCTCTCCTACATCGTTGATTCCACCGCTGCACCGGTCACCTCGATGGCGATTATCAGTACCTGGGTGGGGTTCGAAATGGGACTGATGCAGGAATCGCTCACGATGGTGGGCATCAAGGAGAATATTTATCTACTGTTTATCGAAACGATTCCCTACCGGTTTTACAGCCTGTTTGCCATTTTCTTTGTGTTTCTGGTGGCATGGACCCAGCGGGATTTCGGTCTGATGCTGCGGGCTGAGAAACGGAGCACCCATAAGGGGAAAGTCCTGCGGGATGGGGCCAGCCCGCTTGCCGATACCGAGGAATTGTCGGTCCCGGAGGGTATCCCCTACCGCTGGTATAACGCAGTGATCCCGATCGCCGTGGTGATTGCTGTGATGATGGTGGGCTTATATTACAGCGGACTCCAGGCACTCCCGGCCGGCGGTTCCCGGAAACTGTGGACAGTGATCGGTGAATCCAATTCCTTTCAGGTGTTGATCTGGGCCTCGTTTTCCGGATCCATTGCCGCAATCGTCCTTTCTCTGGTGCAACGAATCCATACCCTCCAGGAAGCTATTGACGCCTGGTTATCGGGAGTGAAATCCATGGTGCTGGCAGTCGTGGTGTTAATGCTGGCGTGGTCACTCAGCCGGGTCGCCTCCGAGGTCCAAACCGCCCAATATATCATCCAGGTCACCGAGGGGGTCTTACAACCCGCCGTGATGCCGGCGCTCACGTTTATTACTGCGGCTGTGGTCAGTTTTGCTACCGGTACATCCTGGGGAACCATGGCGATTCTTATCCCCATTGTCATACCGCTGACCGCCCAATTGTTGGCGAGCCACGGCTTTCATGCCACGACAGACGCCGCCAGTTTTCTGGCAACCTACGGGGCGGTCCTCTCGGGATCGGTGTTCGGAGATCACTGTTCTCCCATTTCGGACACCACCATTCTGTCCAGCATGGCTTCGGGATCGGATCATATCGACCACGTCCGTACACAAATCCCGTACGCCATCGTGGTGGGTGTGATCGCGATTATGACCGGCTATCTCCCTGCCGGCCTCCATTGGAACTGGCCGTTCTTTACGTCGATTGGGGTCGCCTTGATGATCGGGTGGATCTTCCTCATCGGGAAGCCGATTCAGGCCCGGGAAGACATCGATATCTCCTGACTCCGGTATGCCGGGAGGCGATTCCGGGAACGACTCGAAGCAGAGGGGGATCTCCGTGAACAGGGCCGGCCGGCTTACAGTTCGAACGAAGAAGAGGAGGGGGGTGTCAGGAATTCACTTTCGGCCAGGACCACTTTCACCTGTTCGATTTTCTTCTGGCTGGCTTTGGTAATAATATATTTCCGGTTCCCGATACTGATCTCTTCGCCGGTGGTGGGAATCCGCCCCAGCCGGTCTTCCAGGAAGCCTCCCAGCGTTTCATATTCACCGGTTGGCAACCGCATGTGAAGCGATTCGTTCAGGTAATCGATTTCCGCCCGGCCACTGACGATATATCCGTTATCCGTCTTTTTAACGGTCACTTCCTCGAAATCGAATTCGTCCTCGAACTCACCGAATAATTCCTCTACGATGTCTTCGATGGTGATGAGTCCGGCGGTGCCGCCATACTCATCGATGACAATCCCGATGCTGTTTTTATTTTCCTGGAATTCGCGCAGGAGCTCGGCAATATTTTTGGATTCCGGTACGAAAGTCGTTTCGCGGGCGATTTCCTGCAGGGTTTGGTGCGGATCGAACATATCATGAAGGAAGATGACGCCCACCACATGGTCGATGGTTTCATGGTAAACGGGGAGTTTGGAGTGCCCGCTCCTGGTAAAGACCTGCCGGGCTTCTTCCAGGGATTTCCCGGCTTCCACCGCGGCGATATCGGTGCGCGGCGTCATGACTTCCCGGGCAGTCTGCTGACCGAACGTAAACAGCCGGGCGATAAAACGTTTCTCGTGCGGCTCGATCACGCCGGCTGTCTCCGAATCGCCGAACAGCAGCCGCAGTTCATCCTTGGAGAAAGCCTGAGGCGGGGTTCGGTCGGAGACGGCCTGCTTGAAAAAAAGCAGATTGTATCCGCGGATAAGTAACAAAATGGGATAGAGCAACCCGGTGAAAAATTCTAACGCCGGGGTGATTTTCAGGGTCAGCCGGTTCGCTCGTTCCCGGAAAATGGTCTTCGGGAGGATATCGCCAAAGGTCAGTAACACCAGGGCGATGAAGCAGAATACGACAATGGCCGGATAATAGGGAACCAGGGCCATCGTGGCAAAAGCGGCGGCGATCATATTTGCCAGCACCGTACCCGTCAGGAGGATGGGCAGCACGGTCTCCGGCCGGGAATGCAGCTTGCTGCTGGCGTCCGCACCTTGCCGTCTCTGTCGCTTCCACACCTCTATTTGCATGGGGTTCGCGGTGATATAGGCCATTTCCGCCCCGGAAAAAAAGGCGCTGAACAACAAACCGGCGATGGCTAAGACAATTGTAAGGTTCATGGTGGTGAATTTATTTGTAGTAATGATATCACTGAATCGGACGAAAATCAACACGATCTGCTCTCCGACCGGTTAATGAAGAGTGAAATCGCGTGTTTTCCCTGGAGCACAGGCTGTGGCAGAAGGCTGCCCGGGATTCATCTTTCCTTTTCGGTTGTAATTTTTTCTCATCGGGTCTAATTTCACATGCATCGGCCAAACACAGCAACAAAAGGCAATAAACTAAAATGACATCCGAAAATCCGTTAATTACCGAACGGCAGAACGAACATACGCTGGATATTGATTCTCTTTCGACCACAGAGATATTGCACCGGATCAATGCGGAAGACCGGAAGGTGGCGCCGGCGGTCGGCGAGACCATCCCGGAAATAGCGCAGGCGGTGGAACTGGTCGTGACCGCATTGAAAGCGGGCGGGCGGCTCTTTTATGTAGGGGCCGGCACCAGCGGCCGGCTCGGAGTACTGGATGCCGCCGAATGTCCCCCGACTTTTCGATCGGATCCGGAGCAGGTGCAGGGAATTATTGCCGGCGGACGGGAAGCGTTGGTTCGGAGCATCGAAGGCGCGGAAGATTTCCCGGAGGATGGAGCGAAGGCGTTACAGGAATACCAGGTATCCCAGGGAGACGTGGTCTGCGGGATTGCGACCAGTGGAAAGACACCTTTTGTCCTGGGAGCGCTTCACGCCGCCCGGGAGGCGGGGATCCCGACCATCGCAATCATGTGTAATCCCGGCGATTCTCTGGAAGTAAGCGCCGAGGTGCTGATTAATCCGGTGGTCGGTCCCGAGGTGGTGACCGGCTCCACCCGGATGAAGGCGGGAACCGCCACCAAACTCGTCCTCAACATGATCACCACCACGGCCATGATTCGCCTGGGGAAGGTGTATGGAAATCTGATGGTCGATCTGACCGCCGTGAACCAGAAACTGGTGGACCGTGCCCAGCGCATTGTCATGCAGGTCACCGGAGTCGACCGGGAAACAGCGGAACAGATCCTGGTGAAAGCTAAGTACCGGGTGAAAAATGCCATTCTCATGAGTCTCCGGGATATCGGGTACGACGAATCGGACCGATTGCTCCGGAAGCATAAGGGGTATTTACGGGATGCCGTGGATGAATTGACAAGGTCATGAGCCGTCTCCTTTCAAGAATGACGGACGGCCCGGGCCTGATTCTGGGGCTCATGTCCGGGACCTCCCTGGATGGTTTGGACCTGGCCCTGGTGGAGTGGCCCGGTACCGAACTGGCTGAATTCAGGGTGCGGGAGACCGCAACCTACGATTACAGTCCAGCCCTGCGGAAGGACCTGTTCGAAAGTATGACCGGCGCCACTTCTGACGTGTGCCGGATCAATTTTCGGCTGGGCCATCACTGGGCCGGCTCCGTGAATGACTTTCTCGCTCACCACTCGCTCACCCCGGAGGATATCACCTGTATCGGCAGCCACGGGCAGACCTTGTGGCACGAATCCGGCACGGCAACCCTCCAGGTCGGCGAGCCGGCCGTGCTGGCGGGAGAAACCGGCATACCGGTTGTGAGTAACTTTCGGGAGAACGACATCGCTGCCGGCGGAACCGGCGCCCCGCTGATTCCGTATCTGGATTGGCTGTTGTACCGGCAGTTACCGGGAAATACCGTCGCCTTGAATATCGGGGGGATCGCGAACATCACGTGCGTTTCCCGGGACATGGGCGCCGAAGCGGTTCTGGGGTGGGACACGGGGCCCGGGAACATGGTGATGGATACACTGGTCCGGTATCTCTCCGGCGACCGGGAGCGATACGATCACAACGGGGACATGGCCAGACGGGGTACGGTGGATGAATCCTTGCTCGATGCGTTGATGAAAGATGCGTTCGTGCGCCAGGCTCCTCCCAAATCCACCGGCCGGGAATATTATTCCCGGGACTATGTTTCGGAGAGATTTGTACTTTCAGCGGAGGTTTCGCCGCAGCGGGGAGCGGATCTGCTGGCCACGGCCTGTGAATGGACGGCCGTTTCCATCGTGCAGAATGTGGAGCGGTTCTGGCAACCGGCCGAGCGGATTGACCGGG
>Ga0209918_1000276_pt1 | contig 37931 bp, 31 predicted proteins | sample SalPonD_shore_MG_FD_185712 | JGI IMG/M metagenome (GOLD analysis project Ga0209918, IMG submission 185712) | Salt pond soil microbial communities from South San Francisco under conditions of wetland restoration - Salt Pond MetaG... | ecosystem: Environmental > Aquatic > Marine > Intertidal zone... | reverse complement strand
ATAAAAAAGTTGTTATTGTAGAATTTGGTGAAAGATTACCATTCTTTTACTATGATTATCCATATAACACAGCTGATAAAAATTTTGAAGCTAAAGACATTCATTATTTTATATATATGGATGATCAATATTTGAAACCAGAATTACATATGTATGAAAATGGTACTAATAGATTAACGCAGATTAAAGAAGATTATGGGACAGATGTATATCTATTTTTAACGAGATATTATTTTAGATTCGAAACGTGGACATTTTATAGTGGATTATCTGATCAAGAAGTAGAACAATATTATAATCTATCTTATCTCAATAGAATTTATTCTTCCAAACCAACCGTTGGAAATGAGAAACCAATATACTGGATCATTTAAATATTTCAAAATCATTCATAAATAAATTTTCTGCTTTTTTATGAATAAGTTGATTTTTATTTCCTTCAACTTTAATCATTTTAGGTATTTTTCCTGTCCTTCCAATTTTATTTTCACGATTTATAAACACTCCTCTAATTTCTTGTAAATCATCAGCAGCATCTAAAGCTTTTTTAATAGATTTTTCTATATCATTCCCCTTAACTATATTTGCTATTCTGGTCGCACAGGCATCTGCAAGCGTTGCATTTTCAGCGAACACTGTAACAGCATCAGCTTCTCCTAAACTAATGGCATGGCCAATAGTAGCAGAACTAGTCCCGATACCAATTGGACAATCTGCTTCTTCAATAAGAAAGCCAATATTGAGATTTAATTCATTATCCCCTGCATATAAAGCAATTCGTAAAGATTTTTTTGAATCGATTATAATTTCTCCACCATTTTCCACTAAGGCTATTTTGGGAATTTTATGTTCTTCTTTTTCTTTTTTCATTGATTCACACATAAGATCAGCCAATGCTCCCGCCACTGCCGCCATTGGTCCTACATCACAAATATGAGCAGCATCTGCCATAAGATTTATTATTTTGAGAGAGGTATTAACAGATACAGGTGAAAAAGAAGTTAAAAAATCCTTATGGTTGGAAATATAGTTTTCTAAATCCATTCTATGGTGATAAAATGCCTTTTTCGCATCAGCTATGGCAGATTTCAAGTCAGATATTATTGTAATATCTGATTCTTTTTCAGTAAAATGAACTTTATATGGCTTCACAATTAGGGAAAAATTATCTATATAGGATTTTTTATTCGATAGAATATAGATAAAATATAAATAAATGATATTTTATTAAATTAATAAAACATTAATTCCTTAAATTTATGATCGATACAGATTACGATGAAATAATTACTCAATTAGAAAATGAACTGAACGCTGAGTGTGCAATAGCTAATAAATATGGAATTATTTTGGGTTCAGCAATCGAAGAATTTTCTAAAGGAAAAGTAATTCCTCAAAAAATCCTTGAACTGATTTTAAATCGACAAGATATCGCTAATGTTCTTTCTCTTGATATGATCACATCTTTCGCCTTAGAGGCAAAAGAATATAATTATTTATTTACATTTAGTGAAGATTTGATCTTGATTTCTAAACTAGGTCTTGATGTTAATTTGGCAAAATTTATGCCAAGTATCCGTATGTTTCTTAAAAATTTAAGCAACAAAATTATCAAACAAGATAGAATAGAATTTTCTAATTTTGATTTCGCAAAAGAGCTTTCTCAAATGGAAAAATCTATAAAAGAAGAGAAAAACAAAAAAGATAATTATTCAATAGTAAAGGATTTAATAAAATATATTTCAAGCTAATGGTGAATTTTTATTTTACGACAAGTATATATCTATAAAGCACATGAGTTATTATATCACAGGCAATTTGGTAAAGCTTTGAAGGATCAAGCACTAGCATCTGTGATAGATGAAATAGAAGAAGAAGCATTCAGCAAAACTGCTGATGAGGTTGATTATCATGATTTTTATAAATATAGGATCTCATATATAACGGATAAAGACCTTAAATTATTATTTTTATTTGTTACAGGTCTTACAGATAATTTCGAGGACATTCAAAAAGAATTGCGGAGGTGTAAAAAAGAGTTTTTAAATCTTTTCGATGATATTCTCCAACATAAGTTTGATAAAAAAACATTTGAAGTATTTGACCCAACAGTTGATGCAATTCATAGAAATCTTCGTCCTAAAATCTCTTTAATTGGTTTTTCTGGAGTGGGTAAAACTACGATAACAAGACTAATTAAAGCGGAAGAAATTCCAATGCAGCATATTCCTACGATAACCGGAGATATCGCGACTATTAGGATCGGAAAATTGCATTTTCACTTATGGGATTTTGCTGGACAAGAACAATTCAGTTATTTATGGTCCAATTTCATTAAAGGAAGTGATGCTGCATTATTAATTACAGATTCTACTTTAGAGAATGTTGAAAAAAGTAAATTCTTCTTAGAACTTATAAAAGAACAAGCACCTAACGCTCATTCAGCAGTGATAGCGAATAAACAGGATTTGGAAAAAGCATTAAAACCCAATAAAATCGAAGATATATTGGGATTAAAAGCATATTCAATGATTGCAATTGATCCTGACAACAGAGATAAGATGATAAAAATCATAGCAGATATTTTAGAAATGAATACTGAAATATCCCCTTTATTGAAGCCTTTATTAGAACGAGATGAAAAAATGAAGGAAGCACAAGAAGCTTTGGAAAATGCTGATTTTGCTAAAGCAGCAGATTTGTTTGAAGAAATAAGCGATTTATGTATTGATTTAGGCGACGATTCGCTAAGTCAGGAATTTTATAAAAAAGGAGAAAAAATAAAAGCACAACTTTCGGGATTGGCTGGGGAAGAGAAAAAGGTAATTGAGGAGGAATTACCAGTAGAAGAAGAGAAAATAGAAGAAGAAGTAATTGAAGAAGCAATTGAAGAAGAGATACTTGAAAAGGAGACGCTAGAGGAAGAAGAAAGAACTGAAGTACATTATGATGAGAAAACCATTAAGAAACCAGAAGAAATGGAGGTACCAATTGAACCCCAACAAAAAGATATAGAGGCTTCAGAGCCAGAAATTCTACAAGAGGAAGCAAATGTACAAGAGGCTCCAGCCGCACAACCTACTGTGGATGAGGGTGATTTGGGATTAGAATTAAATCCTGAAGATTTTATGATTAAACAAAGACCTAAGAAGATTGGAACAGTTCCAAAAGACGCAAAAAAGAAATTAAAGACCTCTGCATATGGACATGTTGCAAATCCTGAAAGCTCAAGTAGACAAATGCAACCTAATGAAAAATTGCAAAAATCACTTGATGTAGAAAAAGTTCCAAAAAAAGAAATTGAAAAAGAAGAGTTCGTTTCGGAACCCATTAAAAAAGAAATTACACCAGATAAAGCTAAGTATACTGAAGCACCTTCAGAAATTAAAAAACCACCAGAAGAAGAAATTAAACCAACAATAGCAAGTTCTTTATCTACAAAAGCCTCTGAAGAACAAAAGAAACAACTTAAAAAAGAGCTGATGGATTTAAAAATTAAAAAAGCAAGAGTTTCAAAAATGGGTTTAGATTTCGAAATGCAAGAACTTTCGGGAGAAATAACCGCTGAAGAATTACATGAGAAAAAGAGCAGATTAGATGCGTTGGAACAAAATATTAGTAGAGAAATTAAAGAATTAGAAGCGTTCCTTAAGGATTAAAATCCTAAATGTTCTTCAATTTTTTAATCAAAATTTTTCTAATATCTCATCTAGATAGCTATCGGGAACTTCCACTTCACCAATTTTTAAACCCTTTTTACCCCCATGATAATCAGAACCCCCAGATTTAATCAGATTAAACTGATTAACAAGATTATGGTAATATTTTGGTAAATACTGCTGTGCCCACTCTGCTTTCTCAGTTCCTACATAAGGTCTATTCTTATTATATGGATATTGGATCTCTATTCCTTCAATACCAGCATTTATACAAAGCTCTACGAAGCTTTTCCTGTCAGAGACCTCATATATACCGGGATGTGCTAAAATGGGTATACCTTGTGCTCTTTTTATAACTTCAATTGATTTTTCTAGAGAAACTTCGAATTCTCTATCTACATACGCCTCTCCTCCAAGACTGATTATTTTAAAAATTTGGTCTTTTGTAAATGCTTGAAGTCTTTCTGAATTATTGCGAATAAGCACCTCAACTATGTGGGGACGTCCAATCGTATCAGATTGGGCTATGTTCTTCACTTCTTCAAATGTGATATTATATCCTAATTCTTGAGCTAATCTTTTACAAATCTCTTTTTTTTGTTGAATCCTTCCCTTTCTTTGCTTTTTTAATATGTTTATTAAGTAAGATGAGGAGGGATCGATATTTAATCCCACAATATGTACGTCTCGTATTTCTCGTTCAGGCTCATGTTTTATTGAAAATTCTATTCCGGAAAGAGTGATTAATCTTTTTTCCTCTCCTGCCAAAAGAAATTCCTCTATTCCATCAATTGTATCATGATCTGTTAAAGCAATAGCTTTTAAATTTAAATTATTCGCTTTCTGAACTAATTGTTGAGGTGTATCCAATCCATCGGAAGCATTAGAATGTAAATGAAGATCAATCATAAGTTTTAAGGTATTATTTTTTTTTATTAATCGCCTAATTCTGGTTTTTTAGTAAAATCTGTCTCATTCTTTGTCTTTTTAGGAAGGGTAAATAAAAAACTGATTCCCTTCGTATAAGGCCGTTTTTCATTTCCTCCGAAAATCTTTCTTGAAAAATCTTTAAAAAACATAAACCATATAGGATAAGAAATGAATAATAATATTGCTATAGGGTTTAAAGTAGCACTATTATAAGAGATCGACCAGTTTATTCCAATCAATTGAAATGAATTCCACATAAAATCCCGTCCATTTTCAATAAAGACCCAAGGAAGATTATTAAATATCGGGAATAGAAAATTAAAAATCCCCATATAGATTAAAATGTCTAAGATTAAAAAGCCTAAATTTACAAATAGAGTAAAATAGAAAATCCATGCTAATTTTCCTTTTGCTATACCAAATCTTCGATAAAAATAATGTGAAAACAATCCTAATACGGAAAGAATTATGAGACTAGAAGCAAAACCCATTAAAAAATCTCACCTCCCTCCATCGGGGTCTTATATCTTATTTTTGGTGATTGAGGTGGTTTAGGTTCGGTATTAACATAATCTGGTAATTTTTCTCGTAAATACGGAATCCATCCATGCTTCTTATACCACATTATAGTCTCGAATATACCTTTTCTAAAATCATTATATTGAAAATTGAATCCTAAATCTTTTAATTTTTTATTAGAAAAATAAAATTGATGTGTTAAATATTCTACCATAGGAAGATCGAATTTTGGTCGGATTCCCAATTGATTTGCCTTCTTTTCTTTCCTCTTAGCCAAGAAATAGATAAATTTACTCAAGAGTTTAAATAAAAACCAGGGCATTGGAATTACTGAGAAAGTAGTGCCTAATTCATTATATAGAAATTCTAAAAAGTGTTCCTGGAGGGGAGAATCGTTAATAACATTAAATATTTCGCAAACAGCTTCTTCTTTTTGAGATAAAAATATTGCTGCTCTTACTAAGTCTTTTACATGGATCATAGGCATCATTAATTTCTTTCTTTTTGGATAAATTTTCGCTAATATGAAATATCCCATAATATATATTGTAAAAAATATATGGAACATACCATATGTTTGATAAGGACCATAAATTGGAGCGGATCTTAATATTATATATTCAAAATCTTTATAATTTTCAGCAATTTTAAATATTAATTTTTCTTGTTCCACCTTTGTTTGAGAATAATTATTAGGAGGATCATAAGGCGCAGTTTCATCAGCTGGGTAAATATAATTCTTTTTATCTTTTTGATAAGTTGGTTCTCCATATACTCCGCATGTGGACCAATGGATAAATTTGGGAGGATTGGAGTTTATTTTCCGACTATAATTAAGCATAACCTCTAATAAATTGTTAAGTCCGTTATAATTAACTTCATGCAGGAAGTCATATGGAGCTCCATAATCATATAAAGAGGCGGGATGAAAAATAACGTCATAATTCTTTTTACTCCCCTCAAATAAATCCTTTGAAAATAAATTTTTTAGAGTTTCCTTTTTAGTGAGATCAGAGGAAATATATGTTACATTTTCCCAATTTCTACAATCTAAGAATTCCTTATTTATATCAAATAAAGTTTCCTTTGTCATTACTCTATTTCGAGTCGTTTTTTGTAAATCAGTAGCAACAACTTTCCATCCTCTTCTTACTAATTCCCTCACTAAGAAAGAGCCTGTATGGCCAAGAGCACCATCTACTAAAGCAAATTTCATAAAAACCACTAAAATTTTGAGAATTAAATAAATAATAGGATTTAATTTGAGTTATAAAATCAGTAAACGAAATTAAATCTTTAGATCTGAGTTTTTTTTAAGAAAAAGAAAACTTTTTTCAAAAAAGAAATTTAGAATGGTAATTGAGTTTTAGGGTAAAGGCAGATTTAAGAGTTTTCTTACCCATTTGGGTAATAAGAACCCCATGTAAAAGAAAAGATTTGCTAAAATTAAGACTAATCTAATTATAATTATAAAGATCGGTCCTAAATCAATCATTGCATCAGATATTGCTGCAATACCAAAAAAGCAGAATGCCAAAAACAAGAATCTCCCCTTCCATTTCATTGCTTTTTCTTCAATTTTTAATGAAGTATAGGAGAAATGTATTCCAGTTGCACATGCAGAAAAAACCACTATAGCTAAATAAACCAATACAAAACCTTTATAATCAATGTCTAAAGGATTCACTCCCGCTGTAATAATTCCTAATATCTCGTAAAATGGCGCGTTTGGTGAAAAATAGAGAAAATAGAATAAATAAAATTCAAAAATAATTGATAGCCCGCTGAAAATTATGAGTACTAATTTTCTATTTTGCGGTCTTATAGTAGCCATATATACATCCAACCACGCAATTATCGCTACCGGAATTGCTATTGTGCCAATTAGAATATAAAAAGATTGATCTAAAAATCCACCTTGAGTAAATAACCAAATTAAATACCCAAACCCGCTAGGAAACCATGGAGACAAAGTGAATATCACTGCTAAAAAAAATGAAAAAACAATTCTTTCTTTTGTCTTAATAGCTCTATACAAAACTATAGATCCTGTTATAAATCCGATACATATCGCTATTAAGGCGCTAATGCCTGAAACTTGAAATATTAAATTGTTATAAAAAAGCATATTTTTAGTTTTTGAAAATATATTTATATCGATTAAATTAAAAATTAATTTTTATGGAATTATTTTTTTTATATTATTTAAAGATTCTTTTCTTAAATTATTAGAGTTACTGTTTCTGAAAGAAGAATTAAAATTTTAAGATATCGAATATTTTAAAGATCGGAAATATGCCCATAGTAGTAATGAAGTTCGGTGGAAGTTGTTTACAAAATGCTGAAGCGTTTGAAAAAATCGCGGAAATATCAAAAATATACCAGGATGAGAAAAAAATATATATAGCTTCTGCATTCAACGGAATTACAGATATGTTAATAAAAACTGCTGAAAATGTAAAAGATGACAAATATGTTGATCGGAATATAACACTCATTGAAAAAAAACATTTGGATGTTATTGAAGATATTTTTAAGCAAAATACAGACCATTATAATAATAGTAAAGAGTGGCTTGATGCAAGATTAAGTGAATTAGAAGATAGTTTATCAGATATCGAAGAATTCGGACTTGAACCTTACTACAGAGATTATGTTGCTAGTTTTGGGGAAAGAATCTCCACATATATTCTCACTCAATTTCTATTAAGTAAAGGGTTTGAATCTGTATTCATATCCGCCAAAGATATCATTATTACAGATGATAGATTTAATAACGCATATCCTCATTATGATTTAACAAATAATCGCGTAAAAAAACATATTATTCCCCTTTTAGAAAATCCCAAAAAAGACACAATCTTTTGTATCACTGGCTTCATTGGTAGAAATAAAATTGGATATATCACAACTTTAGGACGAGGAGGGTCAGACTATAGCGCAACGATTATTGCTAGATCAATTTACGACACGGGATCGGATAAAAATATAAGAGTGGTTTTATGGAAAGATGTTGATGGTCTTTTGGCTATTAATCCAAAATACATACCAGAGTCATTATTAATTAAACAAATTGATTATAAGGAAGCAAAACAAATAGCGAATTTTGGAGTTAAAGTTTTGCATCCTAAATGCTTAGAAGCGATAGAAAAACGTAATATCCCACTTGAGATACGCAATTTTGCCAATCCACTCGAGAAAGAGAATTTTACTACGATATCTGATATTACAAATAAACAACAGATAAAAGGAATCTCAACCTTAGAAGATGCTACAATAATAACTATCACGTCGGGAAGCATGGTCGACGTTCCCGGTATTTTAGCAAAGATTTTTGAAATAATGGGAAAAAATAAGATAAGTGTTTCTTTTGTAGCTCAGAGTTCATCAGAAATCAGTACTTCATTCGTGGTCACAGGAAAAGATGGAGAAAAAGCCATCAATGCCTTAAAGGAGGAAAACTTTTTTTCAGAATTTTATGACATTACTTGGGAAAAAGTATCAATTATTAATATCATTGGATTAAAGATTTTAGAGAATAAAACAAAAGCGGAAATTTTTAACGCTTTATGGAAAAAGGATGTAAATGTTAAAGCAATTTCTCAAAGTAAAGATGAATTAAATCTTTCTTTGGTTGTTGAAAGAGAAAAATTAATGGATGGAATAAAGATCATTCATGAAGATCTATGTGGTGATTTTGAACCCTTTAGACGGATTGATCAAAATTAATTTTTATAGAGGTTAGGGCATCATATTGGGGGGAGGAACTTTTAAACAAAAACCGCATTTGCCAAATGATTTTATAGTTTGATCCCAACAATGTTTATGGTAAACTCTATCGCAATATGGACAAGCAACATGACAAGTTTCCTCCTCGCCAGCAATCTTTAAAGAACAAGTTGGACATTCAATATCGTGACAAATTACACATGCAATAACAGAAACTTCGAATATTTTTTTCGAAATTAAGTTAAACAAATCAACAAGATAATTATAAGGAGTCCATTCATCAAAAAAGTCTTCAAATGAGTGATGTAAATCTTCTCTAATTTTTTCATGGGTTTCTAACTCAAATTCATTAATCACTGTGATTTTTGGTATACTCATGGGATAATCTCTTGGTAATTGAATTTTGAATTCAAATGTTATATCCTCTGTTTTCATTTTTCCTTTCATATCAAGCCTAAGAGTATCCGCTGTGGAATCATAGGAAATGTTTTGATAATTAATTTTCAGTAATTCTAATTCAAAATTGATTCTGGAATATTTGTCAACTAACCACGATAATTCTCTTATCACTTCGATAGGTTCTGATTGATTATTCATCCAGGTCTGTATACAATTAAATTCTTCAATAGTTATATCAATCATATCCTTCAATTCCGAAGAAATGTTAATCTTGGGGGGATTGGGATAAGGTTCTAAATCTACATCAATGACATATTCATCAAATCCATAGGTGAGAAGATGTACTTTTATCATGGTTAAGCTTCTCGAATCGGAGTCTATTTGAAATTCTTGTGAGATTTTACGTAATTGCGCTTCAATATCTTTAAGAGTAAATAATTTCTTCTCTAGTTCATGAAAAATATCAATTATGTGAGGAGGATTTTTACTATTCCAATTTCTTAAAGATTCCAACGATTCATAGGGATTTCCAATTAACCTGCTAACTTCATCTGGAAAAGAAATTGTTGGTTTCTCAGGATAGTTCGAAACATCAATATTAATCATAAAGGTCCTGGTTAAAGTAATTGTAAGATATACAACTAAATTAGCAGGGTTTCCCGCTTTTTGGTCATATGCATATTCTTGTTGGAGAAGGGCTAATTCTGTTTTATTTGCTACACTTGTAGAATCAGGAGAAATAAATAGCTCTTCAGGTGAAGTGACTGCATTTTCTGGAATGGTATATTCATCTTGATCTTGTGTTGGTTCGTGGGATGGTGAGGTTGAGATAGGTGACTTATCATAAAATAATTCATCTCCCGAAGGAGTAATGACTTCTGGTTCTAAAAAATCATCCGGAGGATATTGGTTTAAATCTGGTGTGATATATTCTTCGATTTCATCTTTACCAGGTTTGGTAGAAATATTGTTTTCTTCAGGTTTACTTGTTGAGAGATCCTTGGCTTCGGAAGGTTGTATCATATCTTTTTCTTGAGAATCTAAAGGTTCTAGTTCATTTTGAAGCATTTCATATAACTCATCAACAATATTCAAAACATTATTCTCAGGTCTCCATTGTAAAATTCCTTTAAGCTTAGGTTCTCCTAAATAATTTTTAATGTCATCATCAGGTATTATTTGGGGAGGTTTTTGAGGGAATTGTTCGGGAAACTTTATCTCTAATTCAAATTTTTTATTGGGGGTTTCATAAATATATCCATATAAATGTGAAATATCGCCAGAAACCATCCAAAAAGAATATTTTGATGCCAATTGTTGAGCTTCTTTTAGAATTCTTTGTTTATCCATTCGCTCAACCTTCTTAGAATTTATTTTCTTTCATTTTAATAATAGAATGAAAATCTGGGTTTAAAAATATTTATATAATATGGGTTATAGTCTGTTAAACATAATCACTTCTTTTTTAGATGGATTTTGGACTATAATAACTAGATAAAATTAAAAATAGATTTATTCAAATCTAATATATAACTAAGATTTTATAGGAAAGAAAGAGGTTTTATTGCCCTTGAGTTCTGGATTCAATTATACGGCGAGTTAATTCTGTAAATGCATCCTCAACATTGTCCCCTGTCTTTGCGGAGGTTTCAATATAAATACTTCCTTCATTTTCCGCAAAATTTCTCGCTTCATCTTGGTCAATTACTCTGCCGACGTCTTCTAACAAATCTGCTTTATTACCAATTAGTATAAATGGAATATTCTCTCCAGCAAATTGTCTGATTTCGGTTAACCATTTCCTTGTTTCTGTATACGTTTGTTCTCGGGTTAGGTCGAATACTAAGAGAGCTCCTGCCGCTCCTTTATAGAAGGTGCTCCGGATGAATTCGAAACGTTGTCTTGGGTCTTAGAATAAATTTTCTAAGATTGCCCGCCAATATCCCAAATGGATAATGTAGCGATTTCACCCGGCTTAAATTCTACATCCTTAGTTAAGATGTCAACACCAACTGTGAGTTTATAATTCTGCTGGAATCTGTTTTTGATAAATCTCTGGACTAGACTGGTTTTTCCAACCGCGGCAGCTCCAGTTAGTAGGACCTTTAATTTGAAACTTGACATATTATCACTTTTTCAATTTCGATTATTATAATTAATAGAATAATACGTATTTAATTATTTATTTAATATATGTAAGAATAAATTAAAGTTTTTTATATTTTTGCTAAAAACAAATTTAGTATATCTTAAGAATTCATACTTTTTATAATAATTTATTTTTCTTGCTTATGCCGAATCAATTATGTGTTGTTTTTCGGCGGAATAATTTTTAATATTAATCTTTTAATTTTTTAAACTTTATTTTGAAGATATTTTTATCTTGATCCTTACTTAAAATGTCAAAATTTACCGTCTTCCCTAAATCTATATAGGTTTTTATATTCCTTTCACTATTCCATTTAACCCCATAGCCAGTCTCTATTGTTTTCTCATTGAGTTTTATCTTTAATTTGATTCCATAAATCTTTTTATTTTTATCAACATTTTTAGGTATGGTTAAATCCCAAATATGGAATATTCCTCCCTTTTTTAAAACCCTATCAATCTCTTTGAAAACGGCGAGGAGATCTTCGAGAGGAATATATAATAGTGAGAAAAATGCGGTTACAAAATCAAAACTATTATCTAAAAACTTCATTTCACGCGCATCCATAATAATTTTAAGACTTTTATTATCACCACTCTCTATAGCTTCTTCAAATTCTTGTTTATGTATATCTATAGACACCACATTTCCTCCTAAAAGCTGCCCAATTACGCCTTCTCCTCCCCCTCCGACATCTAGAATTCTGCCTTGATAATTAAGATCTTGAGAAGATAAATCGATGAATTGTTCTTTTACAAAGTACACATTTTCTCTAATAATAAGATCTTGGAGTTTTTTTAACTCTGACTTTTTTATATACCAATTTCCTTTTGATTTTTTTCCAATTATTTTCTCTTGTTTAATATAATTCAATATATCTTCTTTTGAAACCTCTCCTTCAAACTTCTCTATAACTTGTTTTAGGTTAAAATAATTGTTTTCATTAAATTTTTTCATCTTCGAAAAATTCTACATCCTGTTATTATAATTAATTTAATTGTTATAAAACAAGGAAAACTAAAAATTTTTAGAAAGGATTTTATGAATTTGAGTTAAATGAGTAATATATGAAATATTTTAACTATTCCCAGAGTTTTGATATTTCTTAGAAAGAGATGATTTTATTATCGTTTTGGGATGTTCTTATATTGCTCCAAATGTGGAAATAAATCAAGATTCATATGAGGAAAATACATAGCTTCTGCATATTCTCTTTGGAATCTTTCTTTAACCGCAATTTCTACATACTCTATTTTTTTTAATAAATCCGTTGCTTTTTTGCGATAGTCCCTATTAATTAAACAATACTGAGCTCCCACCCCCGCTGCGTTTCCAATCTGAAAGATATTTTCGGATTCGATATCAGGAATCATACCAATAAAACGTGCATTTTCTTTATCAATATAATTACCAAAAGCTCCTGCTAAAAATATTTGTTCAATTTTAAATGTTTTTTTATGTTTTTTATTAAGATGATCCAACATTAAACGTGTCCCGGAATAAAACGCTGCTTTAGCCATCTGTAATTGACGTATATCTTGAAGAGACACCGAAATATGTGTATCTAAAGGAGTTTGATCGGCAAATGTAATTATAAATTCTTTTTTGTTATTATTATCAATAAATCGTTCCTTATCGTTGATTTCTTTATTAAAATTACCACTCCGAGTTAAAATCTTTGATTTCAACATTTCAGCAACAATATCAATTAAACCAGAACCACAAATTCCGATTGCTTTTTTATTTTTAATGGTTTTATATGATACTTCAAAAGTATCTGGATTGATACTAACTGATTCAATCGCTCCAGCTGCTGCTCTCATACCATGTGTGATATGAGCACCTTCTAAAGCAGATCCTGCTGCGCAACTTCCCGTGATCAGCATATCCTTGTTTCCTATAATAATCTCTCCATTAGTACCAATATCAATTGCCAAGGTTAATGCGTCTTCTTTATAAATTTCTGAAGAAAGAATCACTCCCATCGTATCAGCTCCAACAAACCCCGCAATTAAGGGTAAGGCATATATATTTCCATTTTTAGAAATATTCAAATCTATATTTTTCGCTTCAATATTTATACCTTGTTGAATAATTGGCACATAAGGGCTCAATCCAATATGAATAGGGTTCAACCCTAAAGCAATATGATGCATTACCGAATTTCCAACAATGGTTGCTTCATAAATCTGATTTGGTAATATATTAGCATCTTGACATGTTTCATCGATAATGGAATTTAATGCATCTAATACTGAGAGATGGAGTTTATCAAGCCCATTTTCGTTATCTTTTATATAAGTCATTCTTGTAACGACATCCTCTCCATACGCCGTCTGCGGATTCAATTTAGAATGCACTGCATAAATTTTTTGATTATGAAGATTTATTAAATATCCCACTATAGTAGTAGTTCCGATATCAAAGGCGATCCCAAATTTTTCACTAGCTTTATTTCCATATTCAAGATCTATGATATTTTTCCGGTTCCAAATCGTGGCTGTTATTTCATTTTTTTCATTTCTTAACAAGTTAGGTATTTTTTTAAGTAAGTTATATTCTATTTTTAGTGGTTCATTCAAATTTGAGTTTTTTTCAAAAATCGCCTTTAGTATTCTCTCGTAATCGGCTATAGGATGTTCTAGATTTGGTTTTTCAACATTTATTAAAATTTTTTCAATTGTAGGATTCAAGTCCACTCCTTTTCCTATTCCAGATGTCAAAATGGCAAAATCCTCGATTAGTAAATTTTCAGGCAGATATACCCTAATTTGAGGAGTAGGCTTATGAATCAATTCTGATACATATTTAGTGTCTATTTTTGTCTGACACGCTAAACGAGATCCATTTTCAATTTGGTTATTATTGAGAAATTTTTTCTCAGCTTCAGAAGGGGCATTTAAATATTCGTTTCCTTCTTGTATTCTTACTATACATTTTCCGCATGTCCCCACCCCTCCACATAACGATTTAATTTTAATATTAATTTCAGTTAATAGTTCAAATAATGTTTTTTCGTATGTTTTAAGATTCAATCTTCTTGAAATCGGTTCAAAATCTATAATTATATCCATATTTTCTCTCTTCATAATTAATTAATCTAAATTTTTTTGTAAATTAAGTTTTCTCAATCAATTAAGTGTAGATATTTTCATACTAACTGATTTAAAATCAGATTAAAGTAATATTAGATTTTCGCAAAATAAAATAAAAAATTTAATAGTCTGGTAAATTATATTTTAAAATATAAAACGTGATGATATCCAATAGATTCTATAATATAATCATCAGAAAATATGGAGTGAACAAAAAATGGAGGAAAAGCAGTCAACACCAGAGGATTTAGCTAATAAAGCAATTGAGTTTTTAGATTTAGCAGGCGATTATGAGGATAAGAACAATATTGTACAAGCACTGGAAAATTATCAAAAAGCATTAAATTATCTTATCGAAAGTGGATATTTGCCTCATAGAGAGGAAGATATTAGAAATCATATTATTGAACTTGAGAAACAAATTGAAAGTAAAGACAAATCAAAAGAGCTTGTTAGAAAAACTCAAAAAGAAAAACTCCAAGAGGAGGCTTTCTTACTCTTAGATCAAGGAAAATATTTTGAATTAGAAGCAGATTTTAAAAAGGCACTTAGTAAGTATGATTCAGCAATTTCTTTATTAACTGAAGCAGGATGGTCCGACTCACAGTTACAAAACCTCAAAAATAAAAGAAATACTCTGATGGAGGATTATGGTAAAAAAAAAGAGATTAAAAAACAAAAAATTGTTCGATATATGACACAAAAAGCGGATAGGTCAAATTTAAAAGTAGATCTTGAAAATTTACCCGAATTAAGCGAGGAATCATCCTCAAATATCGAATATCAGAAGCTTGAACAATATTTTGAAACACATAAAGAGGAGAATGAAATAAAAGAGAAAGCGTTCAAATTAATAGATGATGCAAGGGCATTAGAGCAACAAGAAAAATGGGATGAGTCAATTAATAGTCTCAGAGAGGCTATAGATCTCCTAAAAATCATTGATTGGTCAAGTTATATCGAACCACTTAAAAATCAAATTATTCAAATTGAACAAAAAAAAGAGAGCCAAAAACGAGAGAGAAAACAAAGAGAAAAAAGAGAGGAGGATTTGCTTGCTTTAAAGCAATCAATTAGAAAAAAACGTAAAGAGAAATTAGAGGAAATAAACCAATCAAAGATTGATAAAAAAAGAGAAATTGAAGAAAAAAAAGCATTAAAATCACAAAAAGAAGATAAATTATTTACTTTGTTAAATCGAGCAGACAAATTAATAAATAATGAGGATTATGATGCTGCAATTTCTCATTATGAAGAGGCTCTTCAATTAATTGAAGATGTGGGTTCGGGATGGGAAAGTTATGTTGATACTATTCAAGAAACCATTAAAAATATTAAAAACACAAAAGAAAATGTATATAACATTCAATATCAGCAACAAAAGAAGAAGGAACTTGAAATAAAACAAAAAGAGGAATTTCAAGAGTATATTTCAAAAGAATTAAAACGGGAACGTAAGAAATTAGAGGAGAAAGAAATTGAACTAAAAGACCGGGATGAAGAAATTCAATATAGGGAAAAATTAAAGGATAAAGCGTTTAAATTCATTGAAACTGCCCAAAATGATGTAATGGATTTGAAATTCGACAAGGCAATAGAATATTATCAAAAAGCCCGAAATATTTTCGCAGAAATCCAATGGACCGATGAAATACCATTATTAGATATTTCTATCAATGAACTTGTAAAAAGAAAGAAAGAATTAACTGAGCAAAAGAATAAAGAGATGGAAAAAAGAATTAAAAAATTAGAGGAGGATGAAGATTTTCAGAAAAGAATACGTCAACAACTTCAACTTGAAAGAAAAAAATTGAAGGAAAAAGAAATAAAATTAGAAGAAAAAGAAAATGAATTGCAATATCAAAGAGAGGAAAAAGAGAAAGCTCTGGAGTTATTGGAAAAAGCTCAAAATGCTATTGAAGAGAAAAACTATAAAGCTGCTATTGATTTATATCGAGAAGCCGCAAAAATATTCTCGCTTATACAGTGGAAAGACGAGGCTAAATTAATAAGGAATTCGATAATTGAATTAGAAAACAAACGAAAGGAAGAGATGATGCAAAAAGAAAAAGATTTACAAAAAGCATTGGCCCGCGAGAAGGAGAGGCATGAATTTCAAATGCAAATCACCAAACAAATAGAAGCGAAGCGTGAAGAATTAGAAGAAAAACAAATGAGATTAAGAGAGAGAGAAGAAGAATTAATATATCGGAAAGGTAAACGTGCGGAGGCATTTAAAAAATTAGATGAGGCAAACCAATTATTATCTCAAGGAAAATTTGAAGAATCCTTGGAAATTTATTATGAGGTGAAAAATATTTTTGCTCAAATTCAATGGATAGAAGAATTACCCTTGATAAATGAGACTATAGAACAAATAAAAGAGAAAAAGAAACAAAAGGAAGTATGGGAACAAGAGGCAGTTAATCAAGAAATAAAGAAGGAATTAGAACGTTCAGCTTTCATGGAAATGTTAGCAAGAGAGAGAGAGTTTGAGAGAAAAAAAGAGTTAGAAAGAAGAAGAGATATCGAAATCCAAAAACAAATAACAGAAGAAGCGAAGCAAAAACAAAAAGATGCTTTCAATATAATCGAAAAAGCAGATTCTTTACTACAACAGCAAGAATTTGATAAAGCCTTATCTAATTATAATAATGCGATGGAGATATTGAAATCTATTGGATGGAGTGAAGGATATTTAAGATTATTAAGAGATACTATAAGATCTATTAAAAAACAAAAAGAAGAGCAACTAATAAAACAAATACAAGAAGAAAAGCAGTTAAAACAATTAGAACAAGAAAATATGGAGTTTCAAGCTAAAATGTCAAAGATAATGGAATGGGAACAGATAAGATTGGAGGAAAAAGAACTAAGCATAGAGGAGCACAAGAAGTTCAAAGAGAAACAAAATGAAATGAAGCAAAAAGCTTTTAATATATTGGAAGAAGCAGAGCAATGCTTAAATGAAGGCGATTATGACGGATCAATTGAACATTATCGAGAAGCAGAATTAATCTTGAATCAGATCCAGTTTCCTACAGATTTAATTAAGGAAACCATAATGAAAATCAAATCTAAACAGAAAGAAGAAGAAATTGCCAAACAAAACGAACTAGAATTAAAATTGAAAAGAGAACAAGAAGAGAAGATATTAGAACAAAAAATCGCAGAAAGAATGAAATTAGAACAAGAAAGAATGAAAGAAAAGGAAATTGAATTAGCACGGCAGAAAGAAATCGAAAAACAAATCGAACTAAAAAGACAGCGGGCTTTTAAATTATTAGATGAAGCGCAAAAATTAATTGATGAAAATGATTTTGATTATGCAGTTGAATTATATCACATAGTATTGGAAATTTTCGAGGATATTAATTGGACTGAAGAGGGTGATTTAATAAGAAACTCTATTTTTGAAATTGAGCAACAAAAGAAAGAAATGGAAAAAAGAAAAATAAGGGAATTGAGGGAAGCAATTGAACAACAAGAAACAGAAAGATTATTCAGAGAACAGATTAAAAAGGAGGCTCAGTTAAAACAACAAAAGATTGAAGAACAAAAAATCAGGAGAGAAAAAGAAGAAACTTTGGAAAAACAAGTAGAAGTCAGAAAAAAGGGAGCTTTTATATTATTGGATTTAGCAGAACAATATCTCTCTAATGGAAATTATAATGAAGCTATTGATGTTTATTATGATGTTGCAAATGTTTTTGCTGAAATTCAATGGAATGAAGAGATCCCTAGAATACATGACGCAATAGAAGAGATAAAGCAAAAGAGAGAGGAAGAAAGAAAACTAAGAGAAGAACAATTAAAAAGAGAAATAAAAAAAGAAGAAGCAGATAAGCGATTCGTAGCTAAAATTCAAGAAAGTAGAAATAAACAGAAAATACAGGAATTAAAACAAAGGGAGTTAAACAAAATACAAAAGGAATTATCTACTCAGAAAGAAGAAAAACGAAAAAGAGCTTTTAAAATTATTGAAGATGCTGACACACTCTTAAAAGAAGAAAATTATAATGAGGCAATTCAAGTATATAGGGATGCAATAAAAATTCTCACAGAAATAGGGTGGGAAGGTCCCTATTTGAAAATCTTAAAGGAAACATTGGAAGAGATTAAGCAGCAAAAAGAAAAAAAAGAAGTCATACTTCAAAAGGAAAAAGAAAGAGAAGAACATGCAAAAATTGCAGATGAAGAATTTCAAAAGAAAATTACGGATTCACTTAAAAGAGAAGAAGAAAGATTAAGGAAGAAACAAGTAGAAATGATAAAGATAAAACAAATCCAGGAAAAAAAAAGTGAATTGAAGGAAAAGGCATTTGATATTATAGATGAAGCAGAGACTTTGGTAAAAGAGGCTCAATATGATTACGCAATTGATAAATATCGAGAAGCAGAATTAATACTCAATCAAATACAGTTTCCAACGACAGCAATCAAGGAAAAATTGCAGAAATTAGAAGAAGCGAAACGTGAGGAGGATTATAAAAAACAAAAAGATTTCATTTCACAACTTCAGGAAGAGAGAAGAGATGAAGTGCTCCAAAAACAAATATCCCAAAGAATGAAATTAGACAGAGAAAAATTAGAAGCGAAAAAAAAACGAATACAAAAACAAGAAGTGCTTCAAAACTATATTGAACGCAACAAAGAAAAAGCCTTTAATCTATTAGATAAAGCAGAAGATCTAACGAAGAAGGGGGATTATGAGGATGCACTTAATTTATATGAGGATGCTGAAATAATTTTGAGTGAATTAAATTTTCCAACAAAAGCAATTGATTCATTAATAATTCAAGTAAGAGAAAAAAGTAGAGAAGCACAATTGCGGAAGCAAAAACAACTAGAAGAACAAATCCAACGTGAACAAAAAGAAATCAAATTCCAACAAGAAATGTCTAGGAGAATGGAATCAGAAAAGCAAAAAGTATTACAGAAGAAAATTCGGGTTGAAAAATTTGAGGAACGCCGTAAATTAATAGAGCAGAAAAGAGCAGAAGCATTTGATCTATTAGATGAAGCAGATTCATTGATAGAAGAAGACCAATTTGAATCAGCGATCGAATATTATAAGAAAGCTCAATTGATGCTTAATCAAATAAATTATCCCCCCGATTCTATTGATGAAATGGTAAACAGAATTATGGAAATGCAAGAAAATAAAGAAAAGGAAAGATTAGAAAAATATCAACTCGAATTAAATCGAATGCAGAAAGAAAAAGATCTTGAAAATCTTGTAGAAACCAGAAAAAGGCAAGAGGAGGAGAAAAAACGAACAAAACAAATTGCTTTACAACAAAGGGAGAAATTTATAGAACAGCAAAAAAATTATAGAGAAGCAGCTTATGCTTTGTTAGATAAAGCTTCAGAACATTTAAAAAGATGGGAACCCGAATATAATGCAGCTATATCCCTATATATTGAAGCGAGAGATATTTTAGCTGAAAGAATTGGATGGGAACCTGAAATCAACAATTTAAATAAATTAATCACAGATCTTCAAAAAGAAAAGCAAGAATATTATGAGAAAATAGAGAGAAATAAACAAATTGAACAGCAAAGAGAAGAGGAGTATAAAGAATTTTTAGAGGATATTCAATTAAGACAGCGAGAGGATTTTAGAGAGCAAAAACAAAAGGAACTAGAAATACGGAAGTATAAAAAACATAAATTAAAACTTGAAGAAATGCGCAATGCTGGATTAGAATATATTGAACAAGGAAAGCGCTTAGCTTCCTATCAGAGATTTGAAGAGGCTTATAATATGCTCGAACAAGCCATTCAAACATTTAGGATGCTTGGATGGAAGGATCAAATAGGCTATATTCAAAAGGAAATCGAACATGTCAAGAAATTAGAAGAAAAAGCTGAAACAGAACAACTTGAAAGAAAAAGAATCCAACATCAAAAAGAGATTGAAAAGCGAGCAAAAGAATTAGAAAAAATTAAGGAAGAACGTGAGCTTAAAGAACAAGTTGGTCAGGTTGGGACCATAGCGAAAAGTGTTTCTGAAACTTTAGAAGAGGAGAGAATTGAAGAACAACTTAAAAAACAAAGGGAAAAAGAAGAAATACTTCGAGGGTCAAAGGAATTTGGAAAAAGTATGGGAGCAATTACAAAAAATGTTTCCGAAACTTTAGAAGAGGAGAGAATTGAAGAACAACTTAAAAAACAAAGGGAAAAAGAACAATTACTTCGAGGATCCAAAGAATTTGGGAAAAGTATGGGGAAAATGATAAAGTTAAGAGAGGAATTAATAAAGAAACTTGAGGAAGAGAGAAAAAAGAAAGAAGAAGAGAAGCAGAAGAAGCTCAGAAACAAAAAAAGAAAAGAAGTTGATGAAATAAAGAAAATGCTAAAAGAAACTAGTAAAAAAAATAAAAAGAATGAATAATAAATCTTTACCTAACTTCTATTTTAAGGAACTTTTTATATTGAAATCCTATAAAAACTAATCCTAGTAAATTAATTCCTACGATTATTAAAAATAAAGACAATCTATATTCCATTACCATAACTAAGGAAAAATCTCCGCTCCCTGTCCCATGTACTAATTTTATCATTAAATAATAATTATGAGAGTCAAAACTTGAAATTCCGATCCTATTTAGTGTATCATAAGGTTCAAATGTAGAAATAGAATGTGTGAGCAATTGGGGATTTCCCGCTTCATCGGGTTGAGTATCAAAAAGATACATCTCTGCTTCTGCGCTTTCTAATTGATTGAGTTGCATGAATAAATTATTTAGACCAGATGTTCTTATAGGCAGACATAATACAGGTTGACTTTCATTCAGAGTAAACGCAAAATTACTATTTGAATTTATCTCAATGGAAGAGTCTAGAGCATCAAGAGCAGCATAGCCTTGAATAATTCCCCATCCTTGAATATTATCCTTAATAGTTCTAGGATCTATGGTTCTATAGGAGGTGAAAGAAATAATACTTTTTAATTCAAGTGCTGTTAAATCATTATCCTTCTCCAGCATTAGTGCTGCCAAACCAGAAATAAAGGGGGTTGAGGCGGAGGTTCCAGATCCAGTTGTATATCTATTAGTAAAAAACGTACTCGCACTTGCACCCTCAATATTAACGGCTGGAGCACATACATCTGGTTTTATCTTATGATCATAAGAAGGCCCTTTTGAACTTAAGGGCCATGGCTCTCCATCATAATAAACACCTCCTACAGCTAAAACTTTTTCTGAAGATGCTGGGGGTTGAATAGTCCCTAAACCTCCATCTCCATCATTTCCTGCCGCTGCGATTGCTAATATGTTATTATCAACTAACTGTCCAACGATACTATTTAATATGTTGGATATTTGTCGAGATGCAGATTCAATCCCGAAGCTCATACTGGTGATTCTAATTGATAATTCTTCTTGTTTCTCGAGAATGATGTCCACTGCATCACTTATTAAGCCAATATTAGATACTTTTTCACCATCTTCTTCAAAAAAAGCTCTTATTATTGTAAAATTGATATCTGGAGCTACACCCTTATAAACAAGACTATTACCACCTAATATTGAAGCTACCCAAGTACCATGTCCATCATTATCTTCGGGGATTGTTTCATTTTCTACAACATCAAAATAAGTTATTCTTTCTCCTAAGCTTATAAACGCTTCGTGATCAGCATCAATTCCTGTATCTATCACCGCCACATTGACTCCATCTCCAGTTAATCCATCCCTTAATTCGGAACTTCCTAAACCAATATATTCTCGCGCATCATAGTCAGGTGCTGCTAACTTTATGTCTCTATTAAGGTTATTAAGGTTATTTTGGATTAAATATCCACATAAAGGAAATATTAAAGCCATTAAAAGAAAAATACAATATTTTGATTTTTTCATATTTAATACTAAAAGAGTTTAAATTAACAAATCTTTATTAATAAGTTAATTAAAAAGAAATGGCTTATAAAATGACCGAAAAGGACGAATTAAAAAAATCTCGGATGTATGCTCGACAGCAGTTAATTGAGGGATGGAATCAAGAAGTTTTAGAAAGCGGATGTATAATGATCATAGGAGTAGGCGCTCTGGGTTGTGAGATCGCGAAAGATTTTGCATTAATGGGGATTGGCAAATTAATTCTTGTTGATTTAGATCTAATAGAGACGTCTAATCTTTCTCGGCAAATGTTATTTAGACCGGGAGATGAGGGTAGGCCTAAAGCAGAAGTAGCAGCAGAACGCCTTAAAGAAATGAGCCCCTATGTGCAAATAGATTATTATTTTGAAAAATTGCAGAAATTACCAACCTCCGTTTATGAAGAGAGTGATATTATTATAGCTGCTTTAGACAATTTTAATGCCAGATTGGATTTAAATAAGATTTGTCTTCGCCTAAATAAACCGATGATAGATGGTGGTACAGTAGGATTTGAAGGACATGTCCAAATTATTATCCCAGAAGGTGCAGGAATTCAATATAAAGATAGAGAAAGAGAAATTGAAAAATTAGTTGATTCTAAATTATGGGAATTGAGTGAAGAGCGATATCCAGAATATTTTACAGCACAAGAAAAAATATTGGAATTAGAGGAGCAAATACAGGCCATAAAACGAAACAAGGTTAAACCTGTAAGAACGGAAATCAGAGAGAAGATCGAGAAAGAATTTGATGAAAAATATGCCCCCGATATTATGGATCAAACCGCTTGTTATAGATGTTTAGTACCCATTCCCCCACCAGATGATAAACTTGTGGCTGCATGTACTTTAAAAGGACTCCCCAGGAACAGAAACCAATGTGTGATTAAAGCAGAAGTAGATTTTGAAAAGACCTATGGTCATAAACCAGATCTCAATATAGATGAGGAAGTAATTAACTTAAAGGAATTAGCCCAAATTGAATTGAAAAACTTAAGAGAAAGAGTTTTTAATGAAAATGTTCCTCCAGAAAAACTTGAATCCTTAACTTCTGAAGAAATTCAAGAGTGGAAAACAAATATCACTAAAACCTTTGGTCCTGATTATCAATTTGAGGAAATGGAGAACATTTTAGGAAATAAAATCGCTGCAATTCAAACAGTAAGTTCTATAATTTCAAGTATTGAATCTCAAGAGGCTTTAAAACTTTTATTTCGCGTGAATGGACGTGATATTGGCCCACCTATGTATCCGCCCTATATAAATTATAATGGAGTATATGGACAATTTGATCCAATTGAACTTGACAAAAGAGAGGATTGTCTCGCATGTGGGAACATTGAGGGTGAAGAAAATTTTCAAATAGTAGTTCCTTTTGATGCTGATATTGCTTATATATTCAAAGCTATGGGAATCAGTGGATATGAATTAGAACCAAAGGAATGGTTAATAACAAATCCTCGAAGTAAAGAAATCTATTGGGATCCTAATGCAAATAATCCCATTTTCAAAGATCCCGATGTTAAACTAAGAAGTGAGTTAAAATTAGAAAGTAATGAAATTATTACTCTAACTCCACTTGGGAAAGCAAAAGAACAATCAAATATTAAAAAATATAATGTAATAGTGACTTATATGTGATTTTTTTGAGAATTTTTCTTTTTATTTACAAACTCAATTAAATCATCGATAAGATAAGCTTCAATTCCCGCATTTTTTCCTGTTATAAGATCTTTCTTCATATCTCCAATATAAAGCATCTCATCATTTTCCACCTTAAAATGATTTTTTATTATGATAAGCCCTTCAGGTTCAGGTTTCCATCTTCTCACATCTTCTCTGCCCACAATAAAGTCAAAATTTTTCAATATATCCTCTTGTTCAAGTGAATTTTTTATAGTATTTCGTGAATTTAGAGACAATATTGCCAGTTTTGCATCTTTATCAATTCCAAATTCTTCCTTATTTTTAATTAACTCAATAGTTTGATCTATAGGAATATTATTTTCAATTTTTTTTATCTCGAATTTTTTTATGATATCAAAAAAGTTGTGCAATTCTTCATTATCATCTTTTGCCACTATAAAACTAAGACATTCAGAAATACTTTGAAATTCACATGATTCGTTGTAGATTTTAGAGTATCGTCTATTAAGAATACTTTTTAATTCTTGCCAATTAACCTTTAATTTCACGATTGTGCCATCTAAATCAAAAACAAGTATTTTTTTACCTTGAAATGAAGATTCATATAAAATATATACCACCTTAACAAAAGAGATAATCTTAAAAAGGAAAATTAAAGCTCAAAAATAATTTTTTACATTTAGTTAAAATTAAACCACAAAGAGATAGAATCTGAATTTTTTCGTACATTTTTTTTCTCTAGACATATTTAGGTTCTTTTTTGTATGAGTGAGAGAAAATTTGATAAATTATATACTATGAAATCCATCATTAAAGAAAACTAAAAAAAGCAAGAAATGAGTAAAAAAATTCAAACATATAAGAGAACAAATGAATTCCTCTGCTGTTATTAAATACATAAAAAGAAAATTAAATACGGATCTCTCTTGGTTCTTGGTTAGAAATCGTGGATCATATGATTGAAAATTATACTAAATAATGAAATATTTAATATTAAGTAAAAAAATTTAGAAAAAAATGTGATTTTTAATCCATTGCATATTTCTCTGTCCATTTTGCTGCCTTTTTCTGAAAACTCTTATGTGAGCGAAAATATTGTTCACCTGCCTCGTGATTCAGCGGATCTCCAGGATTAAAAAAGGGCGGCTTTATGCTCTCAAGCAATAATTTTGCAGGAGATCTACATGCATCATGCCCTTTAAGGCTTCGATGATACTTATCAATGTTTTCGAAGGTGTCCAACCACTTGCTCCAGTTGCAGGATCCACTTTTCCAACTTTATCTGGATTAATTAAGTCCAAACAAATATTTAATTTTCCTGGGGGGATTGAGGAGTCAATATTTGGATGCCACATTAACGTTACAGCATATACATAGGGGGGAGCAAAAGGATAATTATCAGGAAATTTAATTTCAAACACGAATCTCCCATTCTCGTAAGGAGTGTCATCCTTTCCTATAATCGTTAATCTGAGATGATCAATACTCCTACCCCAAGGTTCTAATATGACATATTCATCATCTTTATATGCTTCTATTGCTTCCGCATAGTCAGTCTCTTCTCTAATCGTTTGTCACCATAGCTTTATGATTAAAAATATTGAATTATTTTTAAAACTTTAATCTTGTAAGTTTATAAAATTATATATTGAATAGTTAAAAAATTTTGTATAAACAAAACCTAATTTTTATTTTTTAGAGATATTCTTGTTAAAGTATAATATTTAATACATTAAAATTTCAATTATTTTTTATTATAAATTTGAAATTTGATATTTTGATTATGGGAATAAAAGCTCAGTTTGACTATAGAAACAAACTATTTTATAATAGCTTTAACAAGAAGTGAAGTATTAGACTAAATTCAATTGTCATATAATTTAATAGCTCAATTACTAACAATTATAAAATCGAAAAAATTATATTATTTCCATAATTATAATTTTTATCATAAACCCCTCTTAACTCAGTTGGTAGAAAATATTCTTTTTGGATATTTATCAAAAGTGCTCGGCTGTAGATATAATCGCGTATAAAGGCATTTGCCGATGAAAATACGTCAGCCGAAACCGAGATGTCGCCAGGTCGAGACTGGCAGAGGGGATCACCTTTTTTCTTTTTCATTCTCAACTTATTTTTATCTTAATTCCAATCTGAAAACAATTTATTAAAGTGGGCATAATTTGTTCAGAAAGAGAATAAGAATAGTTTTCCCAAAAAATTATTATGGGAACAAGAATTATTTTTAACTTGAATAAAATAAGAAATAAATCATATATTCTGAATCGGGAAGAGATTTAATATGAATGATACTCAAGAAAATGATGAGCACGAATTAGAAAAAATTCGAATGAAAAAGATGCGTTCCCTGATGGAACAAAAAAAACAACAGGAAAATTACGAAAAACAGACTGTTTCTGTTCAAGATAAGGTTGATTTTGTATTAAAAGTTGTTCTAGAACCACAGGCATATCAGCATTTAAAAAATTTAAAAGAAAATGAATCAAATGTATATCACTATATCTTTAATGAGCTTGTAGGACAAGAAGTTATTCAAAATATCGACTATTTAATTGCCATTATTCAAAGTAGGGGTGGAGTACCTCGAAAAATCCCATTGGATATTATTATTTATTTAGAAAGACAAGCAAAGGGAATCAAGAGCCAAATTAAAGTAAAACGTGGCGATGAAGTTATGGATTTAGGTTCTTATTTAAAGAAAGGCTAAGTAGAAATTTTGTGTGTCATAATAAAATTATTATATTAAGCATTCTAATTTTTATCTTTAATGATATTTCAAGAGAATAATTTTAAATATTTACATATTAAAACATGAAAGATTTTATTACCACTCAAGACTGGGAAAAATCGGAATTAGACAATTTATTGCGCAGAGCGGAGGATATGAAAAAGAATCCTAAAAAATACCAAAATCAATTAGATGGAAAATCAATATGTATGTTTTTCTATAATCCTTCCACTCGAACTCGTAATTCAACTCAAGTCGCCGCTTTTCAGCTTGGAATGCATCCGATTTTTAATAGTATCAAGGATGCGTGGATAGGATATAAATCAGAATCCATAAAAGACACCGCTGTAGTTCTCTCCCGTTATTATGACATTATAGGTATTAGGATTTTTCCAAATGCTGTGAATTATATATATAAAGAAGGGAATCGAATCCTACGAGAATTTGCCAATTGGTCTAAGGTTCCCATCATTAATTTTGAAGATGATATGTATCATCCTCTTCAAGCATTCACAGATATATTTACCATGCAAGAAAAAAAACAGAATCTTAACGGCAAGAAAATAACGATCAGTTGGGCATATCATCCAAAACCGTTACCATTTAGCGTACCCAATTCAATTCTTCTTAATAGCACACGATATGGAATGGATGTAACCTTAACACATCCTAAACATTATGATTTAGATGATGAAATTCTTCAAAAGGCAAAAAAAAATACAGAGGAATCGAATGGTTCCCTTTCACTCTCCAATAATATTGAAGAATCATATTCAGATGCGGATATTATTTATATTAAAAGTTGGGGTGCGAAAAAATTCTACGGAGACGCAAAAAAAGAGAAGGAATTGCGATTACCTTATAGAGAGAGCTGGCGAATAAAATCAGAATATTTAGAGTATACAAAAAAAGATTCGATATTTATGCATTGCTTACCTATTAGAAGAAATATTGTTGCTGACGATGATGCGATTGATGGTCCACATTCCGTGGTGTATGACCAAGCGGAAAATAGACTATATACTATAAAATCATTACTTTATGAATTGTTAAAAAATTAATTAGAAAAAGGAATTATCTATATCTTTTTTTACTGCTCCCTTCCAGAAATAACCGCTTCAACCTCATATTCTCCAGAGTCTAATTTTTGACCATTTATACTGGAGAATTGAAATGCAAAAGGTCTTCCAAATATCTCTTGAACCATTGGACCAAATGAACTTATAGTAAAAATAATAACTCGTTTCATCGTACTTTCGGCAAGTTCATCCACAGTTTTATTCTCTTCTCGATCTAAGTCTAAGTTGTTTATTATTCTCTTTATAGCGTCAATTTCCCTTGGTTTAAATACATAAGTAAAATTTAATTTAATATCCACAGGAGTAGGAGTCTCAATAGAATCAATATTCAATCCTCTCTTACGAAATGGAAACAAAGTATTGAAATAAAAATTGAAAAACTCTTCGTGATGATCCTTTAAAAAATGTGATATTTTTGATTGTTGCTGATAGTCAGGCCAATGCTCTTTCATTTTTTTAAGCAGACGCGGATAATTTTTGTATTTTCTTTCCGCCTCTTCAATAAGTGAATTTTGCAATTGACTTTTCATTGGCTTAAATTCGCTTTCTTTGCCTACGCGCTTAACAAAGTTTTGAAATCTGATTGACATGGTCCACGTAATATATATAGGTTATAAAATGACTTAATATTTTCTATATTTATTTTTTGTTATATTATTTCAATAATATAAATTCGATTATTTAATACTTTCAAGAACAGCAAATAAAAGACCTATCATGATTATAAATATTTAATAAATTCCTTATAATAGGATAAATTTGACCTCAGAGTATTTTATATATAGGCGGTTTAGAGAGTAATTTTTAAAGATTTTTGGAAAATTCAAAATTTTAAAAAATAATAATTTAGTTAAAATACGCTTCCAATTTATATTTATTATGAACCCTAAAAAAGTGGGATTAATCTATACAGACCAGTATTCAAAATACAATTTTGGTCCATCCCATCCATTAAGACCTTTAAGATTAGAGCTTACCTACAGTCTTATGGAAAAATTAGGGCTTCTTAATCATAAGAATTTAGAGATATTTCAACCAAGACTTGCGACTAAGCAAGAAATTGCGAGAGTTCATTCCTCTGATTATATTAATGTAATCGAAAGATTAAGTAAGAATCCTAAGGACAAAGAAATTAAGCCTTTTATATATGGGTTAGGACCGGGAGATAATCCAATATTCGAAGGGATGTATGAAGCTTCCTCGTTAGTGTGTGGAGCAAGTATAAAAGCAGCTGAAACCGTCTGGGATAATGATGAATTTCATATTGCATTTAACCCCGCTGGAGGACTTCATCATGCGCAAAAAGATAAAGCATCGGGTTTTTGTATCTTTAATGATATTGCAGTAGCTATAAAACATCTTAAATCTATAGATAAAGATATTCGAATTGCATATTTAGATATTGATTGTCATCATGGGGATGGAGTTCAATGGCTTTTTTATGATGATCCAAATGTATTAACTATTTCTCTTCATGAAAGTGGGAAATATTTATTTCCTGGCTCAGGAGATACGGAAGAGACTGGGACTGGTAAAGGAACAGGATATTCGATAAATTTTCCATTGATTCCTGGAACGAATAATAAAATGTATTTGAAGATCTTTACTGAATGCATTCCAAAGATTCTTGAAAAATATCAGCCAGATATCTTAGCGACCCAATTAGGAGTTGACACACATTTTAATGACCCTTTGACACAATTAGGAGTATCAATTAGATTACATAAAACATTGGCAAAAGAAATAAAAACTTATGCTGAAAACCATTGCAATAATAAATGGTTAGCATTTGGAGGTGGAGGCTATTTGATGACAGTGGTTCCACGAGCATGGTCATTATTTTTAGCTCGAATGCTTGATGTTGATCTCCCTAATCATTTGCCTGATGAATGGATTGAGGAGGTCAGAAAAAAAGTTACCTATGAAGAGACGCCTCATGAATTATGGGATCATGATGACAAAATAGAAGTACAACTGTTATCACATCCTGAATTAGCCGCAAAGATGAATGATTATGTGAATAAACTTATCGAAATATGTAATGAAAAGTATCTTCCTAATTTGAAGGGGCCTTAGAGAGGTTTAAACGGCAATACTATTTTTTGAAATAATCCATTCATCAACGAGAAATGTTTGGGAAATATCTTTTTTTTCAATAAAATTTGATTTAATGCTTGATTTTGGAATCCAGATTTCATTCCCTGATGTGAGTTTTAATAATAAAGCCTTTTCTGTTTCTTTTTTAATATTAGCGACAATTTTTGAAACTTTTTTATTATTTTTGTTTGTCTTATGTGTATTACTATTTAGCGGCTCGATTGATTCCTCTACACGCATTTGATCTGATAATTTTTGATTATAATTTGTGTCTTTCTTCTTCTTTTTATTGGCGATTTTTTCTGTAATCTTATTATTTGATTTGGATTGATTTGTTTGTTTGTTTGTTTGATTGTTTGATTCCGTTCCATTTGATGCGGTCGCAAATATTATTTTTTCTTCTAAAATATGAGTTAAAAGCAAACGCAATATCTCTATTTGCGCGAAATCCAACATCTTTGAATATTCTCCGATATGAATCCATAATTTTTTATTATCATTTGGATCCCAGGAAAATGAAATTTGAGTATTAATATCCTTAAATTTGTGATACGTAGACCAGGATTCTTCTTTCTTACTTAAGACTTGCAGAATCATCACAATTTCTTCCATAGAACATTTGATATTTTTTCCTTCTCCCTTAGAAGGTTTTTCCCACTTTCCATTTGACTTCTTCTTAATACATTGAAAGAATATTGACGGATCTGATTTTGAAGAACTCTGAAGAATTAAGCCGGTAGACTGACCAAAAAAACTTTGATTATGATTATCCATCTTTTCCTCATAACTAGTAGAACATGATAATTTTTAAAATAAGAGAGATGGCAGATTTATTGAATTATCATCATTAGTTAAAAAAGGCTCCACGTTCTTAATAAAATCTTAAAATTATTAGAAAGGTAAAGGAATCGAGAATACCGGAAAGAGACCAAATATTATTATTGATAATGCGATTAAAATAGGCAATAATCCTGCAAGGAGCCATATTCCGATTGCTTTTAAGAATCCCGTGTTATGACGACTTGAAATAAAAATCCATTGAAGAATGACTCCAAGTATAGGAATCCATCCTACAAGTGCCATCAAAAAGGCGGTTAAAAATATAGATCCGAAGTTATCATTTTCTGCTCCCACCATTTTTAAAGCGATATAGAGAAATAAAGTCTCAAGCAATAAAACGATAAATATTATTGCTAAAATGATCAAAATTATTGTAATCCATCCCAATCCGAAAAACAATCCCAAAAAACTCCAAACGCTTCCATGTATGTTCACTTAAACGCTAATATTTTTTGTTAATTTTTAACCTTTATTTAATCCATTGTTAATAAATTAAAAATTCTGCACGCTCAGAAGTATTTATATTATAATTAGGATCCAATAGTTTGGAATATGAGTTCCATGTCATTTAAAGGATCCCAAGCAGAATCTTTCTCTCATAAAGCGATCAAACGTCTCGTATTCAAATATATCACTTCCAATTGCCATGATATTAGAGAAAGTAGCCTGGAAAAGCATTTTGGAACGAGAAGAGCAGATGTCTATTTCAAGTTACTCTCTGGGCAAAAGGTAGCTGTTGAAATTCAAAATTCTTATATCACTGTAAAAGAGATAATTGATAGAAGTTCTGATTATACTAAAAAAGGAATCTTCGTACTTTGGATCTTAAATGGGAAGGGAAACGCAGTTGGAAGCCTTAAAGACCCTAGAGACGAGAAAAGCATAAAAATTAGTCCTGCTGAACAATTCTTACATACTTTTTATGGGGGAAGAGTATATTATGTGAATCTTAATCAATATTTTCATAAAAAAACTCTCACTCCTCCTTTTGCACTTCATTTTTCTCCCTCAAATAACATATCAGCAAATATATTCAAAGAAAAATTTGACTATTATTTCATTAGAAATGTCAATTACGTGCCTATTCCGAGTTGGGATATTGTTTGTGCAGAATATAAATTTAAGATCGCTCGATTTTATGATAAAAATGCTGTTAGTATTTTAAGTAATAAAATATTAAAATTCCTTCAGAAAAGTAGGAAAAGAAAATGCGAAAATTGCTCAAAAAAGTTTAAACTTTTAAGAAGGTGTTCTCTAACTTCTGACTGTGAATTTAAACCATATCGAGGGAAAAAACTTATAAAGATGATTTCATCCAAATTTGGAAACACCTATGGAAATTCAATCATATATGATTCTCTACATAAACTATCCATTAAAAAACCTATTGGAATATCTAAAAAATTGATTGAGGATCTTTATCAAAAGTTTTTTTAATGATCGTGATAGAAGCTTTCTCGTTAGATAGAAAAATCCGATATTGTAATTTAATTCATATTTTTGTTTTGATTAAATTTAATAATCGTGGATTTTCACAAGAAAGTCCTAACCAACCATAAATTCGATTTTCCTTTTAGTCCTATGAAAAGATAGGATTTAAATAGGAAAGTTTCTAATTAATAATATAAGGAAATCGGAAAACCATGATAAAAAAATATATTCTTATACCTAAAGTCGATAAAATTCGGCTTAATACCTCAACCCTTAAAAAACACGGTACATAACCATGATTGAGAACCCCTGTTATTAGATAAATACGTCTCCTCTTTCTATTACTTTTAAAGCGTCATGGGGTCCGATTTTCACTCCTTCTTTTTTCAAACTTTTTACGAATTAAATCTTCTTATTTTTAGTGATTAAATATTAAAGGTATTTTAGAAAAAGAGATTTATTTGTAATTTATAAGAAGAGAGACAAAATAGTTATAATAAGTATCAGGAGAAGAAGGCAGATTTGTATAAATGCACCAGTTACGATTGAATTATCTTCGTTATTAATACCATGAAGAATCAAAAAGCCAAACGCAATAATAAAAATAATTTCACTAATAACGGAATTGAATGTAAAGATTGTAGAGATCATCGGTACACTGAATCCTAAAATAGATAACAGAATATTGATGTATTGAGTTATTATGGCAAAAAGATGACTTATAAGAATTAATTTTGCTCCCATTAAAAGAGGAGTTTCAAAATATTTCTTATTAAGATATGCGTATAATAATAAAGAAATACTTCCTACGATCACGAGGATATTTATAATAATTTTCACAACCACAGAACCTACGAATGAGCCATAGACCGGAATAAAGCTTGATAAAATCCTATTGAGAGATAATGCGATACCTATTAAAGCGAAGATAATTAAAAATTCCGGGTTTTCTATGTGTTTTCCTTGTTTTTTCGCTGAATTTATGAGTAAAAAATAAAAAAAAATCGAAAAAAAAGATACTATTGCAGAAATGAATTGAATATTTATTAATTCACTAATCATAGAATTTTCGCCTTTTTGAATGCTTTTCTGAGTATGAATATTTTCTCAATTTTATTCTATTCCCTCTAATTTATAAAGAGAGACATCTTGACGGGATTTGAAAGTGGATAAGGAATATAATAATGCTTTTTTAAAAACCTACAATTCTTGGTGTAAGGATATTTTTGGAAATGATTTTCAGATTAAAAAAGAATTCATTAAGAAATAAATATTTTTATTATCCAAATACAAATTTAATGAAATTTACTAACTATGTAATATGAGTCTTGAAATATTAAATAAAGTTAAAAACCATAAGAAGTTTGATAAGCTTGATGCTCTTTTAGTGACAAAACCCGAAAACATTATATATCTTTTAGGATTTCGAATTGAAAGTGACACCACGATTTTAATGCCTAGTGCGGCTGCCAAAAATCTAGACCAAGAAATTAAAATCTTCTTAAATGTCTTAGAATTTGATCAAATAAAAAAGAATATTGATTCTCAACCTAAATTTGCTGAACAATTTGACTTGATTAGAATACCACAGGGAGAGGAAAACTATATTGAAAAACAAATAAAAAATATGAAAATGTCTCAATTAGGGTTTGAAGAAACATATGTCAATGTGAACAAATTTAATAAATGGAAAGAGAAATTCGATTCATTAGAGTTGATAGGTGCCTCTGAGATAATATCTGATGCAAGAATCCTCAAAACACAAAAAGAGGTTGAAACAATGAAGAAAGCTGCTCAATTAGGCATAACGGGGTTTAAGGCGATTTATGATAATGTCGAAGAAGGAAATACTGAGAAAGAGTTAGCGGCTCTTGCGGAATATGAAATGAGAAAAGCAGGTGCAGATGGTACCTCCTTCAATACAATAGTGGCTTCAGGGAGTCGTTCAGCATTCCCTCATGCTTTAACCTCAGATAAGAAAATAGAGAAAGGAGATCTCATAATTGTTGATATTGGGGCGAAGTTGAATGGCTATTGTTCTGATATGACACGAACTTTCATTTTTGAACCTGGCAAATCTAAAAATTGTGAAAAGAAAAAAGAATTAATTAATCTAGTCAACGATGGACAGAAGTTTGGTTTAGAAAATGTAAATATTGGAAAAAAAGGGTCAGAATTGGATAAAATGGTGAGAGACTATTTTAAAAATGAGAAAGAAGAATGGGGAGATCGCTTCATTCATAGTTTAGGACACGGTGTTGGCATAGATATTCACGAAGATCCATATCTCACTCCAATATCTGAAGATGTACTTAAAGAAGGAATGTGTGTAACCGTAGAGCCCGGTTTATATATTCCAGAGTTAGGAGGAGCAAGAACAGAAGATCTAATAGTGGTAAAAAAAGAAGGATTCGAAATACTGAGTGATATGGAGAAATTTTACTACTAATGATTTATTTTTAATGCAATATTTCTGATAGAAACATTTTTTATATCTTACTCGATTAATTAATAAGTGAAATTGAATTCGAATTTAAATCATAAATTAACGATTAAAAATGGTTAAAACATTAAAATTAAGTTTGGGTATTGAAGTAGAATTTGATGAAAAAGTTCCTAAAACCTTATTTGAAATAATAATAAGCGAGATATTAATCCCAAAATATAAAAAAACTGCAGACTGGAATTTATCATTAAATGTGGCAATGGAAGAAATGAATAGATTGATTAAAGAGTATGATTTAAAGCCAAAATTAAAATTAGATCTATTAAATCAAATAGAAGAACATTTAGATAAAGATATTGAAGAACTGACTGGTGTTGCAAAAATAGAAATTTTATTCTTAAATATGGAAGATTATATTCAAGATATTGAGAAAATAATTATTGCAGGACTGGATAAACAGGAAGTGAGAAACCGTATGGCAATGCTTATTCAGCCATTAACTCTATTTGAATTAGCGGAATTATTTATCTTTCTTGGAAAAAAAGCATTTTTAAAACCTTAAGAATAAAACCTAAGATATTCACAAATCTTTTTTCTTTTATTCATTAATTAAACCCTATTTTAGGGTGGTAATTGGCCTCGTCTGTAACACATATAACTCATCATTTTTTATTGCCCATTCAATATCTTGAGGACATTTATACTTCTTTTCAATATCTAATGCAATTTGATGGAGTTTTTTGATATGATTGTTTGATATACACAGTTGGTTAGTTGAAGTGATGTCTGTTGGCACTGCTTTGGTACACGCATTATCTAAATCTGGGATAACAGTTTTTTCTTTTTTTCCAATAATTTGTCTAATAATCTCACAAGATTCTTTATCTATTATGATCGTATCTGGTATAACTATATTATTTGCTAATCCTTCTCCCAAACCTAAAACGGAATTAATCAACATTTGATCATGATTATTATTTAGCACATTAGTTGTAAAAATAACTCCTGATATATCTGAATGAATCATTTTCTGAACAATAACTGCCATAAAAATCTGATCAAGAGAAATTTTTTTTCCCATTTTCTTAAGTTGCTCTAAATATAATAGAGCATGTGGAGAGTAAAGAGATGCCCAACATTTTTTTATTGATATAAGAATCTGCTGAAATGTTTTTCTTGATAAGAATGTGTCTGCTTGTCCTGCGAAAGATGCAATATCAGAATCTTCAATAGTTGCTGATGATCGGACAGCAAATCTAATAGAATTATGAGAGTTATTTTTTAATTTTGTATAGGTGTATTCAATTTCTCTTTCAATATCCGTTGGTATTTCAGAATCTAGTATCATTTTTTGAATATTTTTAGATATGGAAAGCACTTCTTTAGGTTGGATCTTTTTTGAAATATATTTTTCAAGCTCTTTTTGGTACGTAGATTTTTTCATAAAAGTTTTGAAGGCTTTGGTTGTTAAGATAAATCCAGGAGGAACATTAAATTTAGTCTTATATAATTTAACTAAATTAGATCCTTTCCCACCTAATAGATTTAAGTTCGAATCGCATTCAGAGAATGATTTTATATATTTCATAGAAGATTTTTAATTTACAATTTTACAATTTAAAAGTTAATTATTAGTCTACCAAATATAAGACTCCCCAATCTTGATCTTCCGTTCTTATTTTCACATTTTTGCCATGTAATTGTGGAAGTTTATCGGTTTTTATATCAATTGCCATAATACAAGGAATATCAAATTCTCTTGACACAATAGCAAGATGAGAGCCAGGCCCTCCTGTAGTACAGACAACTCCTTCGATATCGGATAAAATGGGGCCCAATGTTGTGGTACCAGCATCTTGAACAAAGCAAATTTTACCTTGAGCGTTATCGAATAATGCAATCACATCTTGAACAGTTTTGATATATATCAGTTCTCCAAGAGCATCTTCTTTGGAAGAACATGATAATCCTTTGCCTAGAAATTTCATAATATTTCCTAATTAACTAAGTAGTTGCCTACTCTTATTCCAAATAAATGAGACTAAATATTTACCTTTAATAATATTTTATTTGAATAAAAATTTATGTAATTTACTATTATGAATGTGAAAGAATCTAATGAATTAATTTCTCATGTTTCGGAGACTCTTGATGCTCAAATTAATAAAAGAGGATTATTAGAATCTCAACTTTTCCCTGTAACTGCTTATATTTGTGTCTCGTTTTATAATGCATATGATATTCTATATGATATTTTAAAACAAGTGGCAGAAAAAGCAACTCCCGAAAAAATGGGAGAGGAGAGCAGAAAAATACTTTCTGAATTAAATTGTTTAACCATAAACTATATACCACTATATTATATGGAAGGAAGAATGGGAGAGATTCATAGAATGGGAGGGGATCCGAGTAAAGTAAGCAAGAAGAAACGGGAAGAGACTTTGTTTATCTTGGATTTCTGGAAACGTCTGGCTTCGGCATATTATCCCGGAAATGAATTGTTTGTAAGTGATTTGGGAGGAAATTATCCCGCGATAGATACAGACGATATCAATTGGACTTTAAATCAAGTTCAAGAAATTAAACAAGATGAAGTAAAAAATATAAAAAGAGTAATGGCAAATTTAGAGGTTATTGCATTTTTAGATGAATGTGAAGCACGAGCTAAATTATGTGACCATGGTCCTTATAGAATTAATGATGAGGAAACTTTGGTATTCAGAGAGATCATGCATCTCTATGATGGAGGAAAACCTCATTTTCCTTGGTCAGAAACTAAAGCGAAAGCACCTCATTCAAATATTGCATTTGCCTTTCGATTAAAAAATGTAAAGGCTAAATTTGATGATTTTGCTTCAATGGATACAGAACCAAAAACATTTACAGATAGAATAACGGGAGTTGTTTTATTAAAACGAGAGGGAGATAAAATTATTCCTATGGATTTAGATATATTAGATGAGTATAATGAATATGCAAAAAATGCTCAAAAAGAATTATACATTAAATTTTCCCAATGGGATCGGAAACAAAAATTAATTGCAGGAGCATATGCGTATTCTTACGGTTATGCAAGATACACAAATTTCGTCGGGATTACAGATCAAATTGATTGGGATCTAAGTGAAAGAACAATGAATAAATACATACCAGAATTTATGGAGACTGATTTTGATCCTGGGATTACAAGACACTTTAGGACAGAAAGGAAAAAAAGAAAAGAAGGACCATCACTCTATTTGATGGCTGAGGATTAATAGAATGGAAGAAGATAACA
>Ga0209918_1000273_pt1 | contig 38217 bp, 35 predicted proteins | sample SalPonD_shore_MG_FD_185712 | JGI IMG/M metagenome (GOLD analysis project Ga0209918, IMG submission 185712) | Salt pond soil microbial communities from South San Francisco under conditions of wetland restoration - Salt Pond MetaG... | ecosystem: Environmental > Aquatic > Marine > Intertidal zone... | reverse complement strand
CCCGGTCTGGCCGCCAATAGCCCCGCCATTGATGGAGGACCTGCCGGGCTGGTGGGTGGCCAGCTGCCCTGTGGGACGGCGGACCTGCTGGGCACGGCGCGTCCCCAGGACGGGGACGGGGACGGGTCGGCGGAGTGCGACGTGGGGGCGCTGGAGGTGGCCAGCCACGGCAGCATTGACGCGCGCCAGAGCGGGGCCTTCTACGACGCCTCCCGGGCCGGGGAGGGGGTGTTCGTGGAGATGCTGAGCCCGGACGCGGCGCTGGTGTATTTGTTCTCCTACACCCCGGACGGGCAACGGCCGTTCTGGGCGCTGGGCGTGGGCCAGGTGGTGGGCAACGGCATCGTGATCCCGAAGGCGGACTTCCAGACCACCCGCGGGGGGATGTTCGGGCCGGATTTCGACCCGGCCCACGTGACGTTCACGCCGTTTGCCGACCTGTCGTTGAGCTTCCCGGACTGCCGCAACACGGCCAATACCGGCTCGTTGGTGGTGGCGCCCAACCAGCAGTTGGGTTTCGGGCCGCTGCTCAGCCACACGGGACGGCTGACCTTCATCCTGGACTGCGGCACGCGCATGCCGGAGGGCCCCGGTTACTCCGGCTCGTTTTACGATCCCGCGCACGCGGGAGAGGGCATCATCCTGGAGGTGGTGGGCCCGGACACGGTGGTGGTGCAGTGGTTCACCTACGACCCGATGGGGCGCCAGTACTGGATCCAGGGGGTGGGCACGCTTAACGGCACCGTGATCACGGTGGACGACGCGGTGAGCTTCAAGGGCCCGCACTACGGGCCCGGCTACCACGCCATGGATGAGCAGAAGATCCACTGGGGCACGGTCACCATTCGCTTCCACGGCTGCGACTCGGCCACCCTGCGCTACGACTCGATGATCCCGGGCTTCGGCAGCGGCCGGCAGGAGCTGACCCGCCTCACCACGCTGAACGGCGTGGACTGCGGCCAGTAGGGCGGGCTACCCGGGCGCGGGCCTGGGGCAGTGTGGGAGGTCCCGGCAGGGGCCCACCGGGAGTCGGGCCCATCCGGGCCCTCCCACAGTGGTTGGTGCCGACATACAAGGGTTTGGAGGGGAACGATGAACACGTTTTCCAAGTCGGCGGGGGGACTGCTGATCCTGTTTTCCTGCCACGCCAATGCAGACTTCCGGGAAGGGAGCACCGGGTGTAGGCTTGGAGCCCGCTCCAGATCATGATGGATTCATGTCGCTTTCAAGTCCCGCGTACCTGATGTGGACAGTACTGTTCAGCTCCATCGGGCTGGGCTTTTTCATCTACGGTCGCCGCCAGCGGCTCATCGTGCCCTTCGTGACCGGCCTGGCGCTGATGCTCTACCCGTACCTGGTGCCCAACTCCTGGGCCCTGGTCCTGGTCGGGGCGGCCCTCCTGGCGGTGCCCTACTTTGTCAGGATTTGAGCACCGGACCATTCCGGAGAAAAAAAGGACTTTTCCTCCCGGGGAGGTGTATAATCCCTTCGGGATCTGCCCGCGCACAGCGCATCCAACACATCCGCCTCCCTGATCGCCCCTCGGATCGGCCCACGTGCCCCCCGAAACGTTCTCGCTGAGCCGGTCGATGTCCTGGCCCCGAACCATAATCGGAACGGTCGGGCAGTCCCAAAACCGTTAATGTCATCTCGTATCGAGAGTACTGGAATCGTTATGTCACAGAATAAACTGTATGTCGGCAATTTCCCCTACAGCGTGGAAGAGTCGGAACTGCGCGGCCTTTTCGAGCCCTACGGGGACATCGAGGAGTTGGCCATGATCATGGACCGCGACACCGGCCGTCCGAAGGGGTTTGCTTTCATCACCTTCGCCAGCCAGCAGGCTGCCGAATCTGCCCTGGAGCAGAACGGCAAGGACTTGGGCGGACGTCCGCTCAAGGTCAACATGGCCATGGACAAGCCGCGCGGCGGCGGCGGTGGACGTCCCGGCGGACGTCCGCGCTGGTAGGAGGCCTGCGTTCACCCCGGCTGCCACGGTGGCCGGGGCGAGCCCTGGAAGGCCCGCTCACCGAGCGGGCCTTTTTCGTGTCTGGGTCCCGGTGACGTCTGGCGGATGGACAAGCGGAGTCATTCCGGTTATTCATTCGGTCGCCGCCTTGCGGATCAACGTTGATCGAGGGGAGTTGTCGTGGCCGCGCGGAAGCGATTCGCCCCGGTGGGGGCCTATCTGGTGATCTACCTGGGTTTCCTCTGGCTGCTCCACGCCAGGGAAGGCCTGTCCGTTGCCGAGCCGCTGATGATCCTGGCAATCATCGGGGGCGGTTTCACGCTCGCTGCTTGGCTGCTCTGCCTTCGGGTCCCGGCCCGCGACTGGCTGGTTCGGGAGCCGCGTACCGAATCCCTGGCCATGGTGGCGCTGTGGTTCGCCGTGACGATGTTCGTCACCTGGGGGTTGCCGTCGCTGCGTGCGGCCGGCGGTGTGGCCGGGGAGGCATCGGTGCTGGCCGGGAAACTGGCCGTATTCGTGTTCGTTCCCGTGGCGCTGTTCGGCTGGCTCTGGCGATACCGGCCAGGTGAGCTGCTTCAGTGGCCGCCCGACTACCGTGGCCAGTGGCTACCGCTTCTGGGCGTGTCAGTGCTGTTGGTGGCCTTTCAGTTGGTCGCCGGGCGCGCGCCACGGGATCTGGCGGCACTCGATCCGTCTCTGGCGCAGGTGGCCCTGGTGCTGCCGGTGGCGGCCCTCTGGCTGGTGCTGGAGGTGGGTCTGGTGGAGGAATTCTTCTTCCGGGCACTGCTCCAGTCTCGGCTCGCGGCGTGGACCCGGTCGCCGGCCACCGCCATTGTCATCACCGCACTGTTATTCGGGCTCATGCACTCGCCGGGGTTGTATCTGCGACCGGAGATCACCGGGGAAGCGGTGGGAGCGGCTCCTTCGTTGTTGCACGCCGTGGGTTATTCGGTCCTGATCACCTCGACGACGGGCTTCTTCCTCGGCGTGCTCTGGCACCGGACCCGGAACCTGTGGCTTTTGGCCATCGTTCACGCGGTGAACGACCTGGTGCCCGGGCTGGACGACTTCATCCGGTTGTTCACGGGCCAGTAATCCCGTGCCCTAGTTGGCGTCCGCCCCCAGGATGTCGTCGATGGACTGGCGGATCCGCGCCGCCCACCAGGGCGCCAGGCGCGCCGCGCGCTGTGCGTGGCCCAGGCCTTCAAGCCCCATGCTCGACGGTTTCTGCAGGTCGTAAAGGTTGAAACGAATGTTCCCGTTTCCGTCCACCAGCAAAAGCCCCGGCGTGCCGTGAATTCCGAGCCGCTTCGCCACGTCGTCGCCGTTCAGCAGGAGGGTGAAGCCGTAACCCCGCTCCGAGAGCACCTTCGCGGGATCGCCGTCGTCGCGAAAGTCGATGGCGAATACGTGCACCCGGTCGCCGTACTCGTCCTCGATGGATTGGAGATGCGGCATGAGCTTCTCGCAATACGGGCACCAGGTGGCCCAGAACAAGTATATATCCACGCCCTGCTGATCTCGCGGCAGCTGCACGGTGTCGCCGGCGGGCGTTTCCAGGCTGAAGGAAGGGATCTTGCCGGCCGTCGCGGCGGCGGGTGCCAGGAGCAGGGCAAGCACGAGTGATTTGATCATGACTTGAAACCTCGGCGGGGTATTCATCAGGACCCGAGCGCGGCGTTGGTGATTTCGGATCCACGTTTACCGTGAGCCCGAAATGCTATCGTTTCAAGACGCCCGGTGTTCCCCGGCGCCAAGCGAGCGTTCCGGTGCAGCGATTCGACGTGACTCGACGAGGTTTTCTGACCCTGGCCAGTGCCGCGGTCGCATTTCCATGGAATCTGCTGCGAGCGGCGGGGCAAGGCGGCGGACGCCCGTTCAGGATTCGTGCCATCACGGCGGGCGTGAGCCTGGGCAGTGGCAACGACATGAAGACCCTGGAGTCGGCCGCGGCGTTTCTCGGCAATGCGCGCAAGACGTTCACCGATGCCGGTTACCAGGTGCAGACCATTCGCATCGCCACCCAGCCGCACCGGGAATACCTGGGCGACTGGCGCTCGGAGAGCGCGCTCAAGAACCTGGAAGCGCTGGACCGTTTCGCGGCGGACAACGGCATCGCCCTCAGCATCGGCCCGGCGATCACCGGAGACGACTACGGGGAGGGCTTCGCCGAATGGGCGGGTGAACTGGCGCGCCGCGCGCCGCACCTGAGCTTCACGGTATTCGCCGGCTCGGCCGAACGGGGCGTCCACGTCAAGACAGTGAACGCCGCGGCCGCCGCAGTGCAGGCCATCGCTTCCGTCAGCCAGGGCGGGGAAGGCAACTTCAATTTCGCCGCGACGGCCTTCGCGCCGCCCGGCACGCCGTTCTTCCCCGCGGCGTGGCACCGGGGCGAGCCGGCATTCGCCATCGGCCTGGAGTCGCCGGGGCTGCTGGCCGGGGCTTTCGAGGATCTGCCGGGGATCGACGACGCCGCGGCCGCCGCGCGGGCCGATCTTGATCGGGCGATGACGCCCCTCCAGTCCCTGGCCATGGACCTGGAGAAGCGCCACGGCAGGCGCTACCTGGGCATCGACGCCTCACCGGCTCCCGGCCTGGATGCCAGCATCGGCGCCGCCATCGAAACTCTCTCGGGCGTGCCATTCGGCGACCCGCCCACGCTCTCGGCCTGCGCCGCGATTACCGGTGCGCTCAAGTCCCTTTCCGTGAAGACCTGCGGATACTCGGGGCTCATGTTGCCGGTACTGGAGGACCCGGTGCTGGCCCGGCGGGCCGTGGAAAAGCGCTACACGGTTTCCAAATTATTGCTGTATTCCAGTGTTTGCGGCACCGGCCTGGACGTGGTGCCGTTGCCGGGGGACGTGGACTACGACACCCTGGCGGCCCTGATCGGGGACATGGCCTCGCTGGCCGTGAAGTATCGCAAGCCCCTGTCGGCGCGACTCTTCCCGGTGCCCGGCAAGTCGGTGGGAGAGGCAGTCACGTTCGACAATCCATACCTCACCGATTGCGTGGTGATGGACCCGCGCGGTTGAAGAGGCGGGGCGGAATTTCCCCGGGCAACGTGCTAGTTTCACCGGCAATCAGTTCGCCATCGGGAGTCCCCATGAGACCGCGCAACATCCTGACAACCGCACTGGTGCTGCTCGCCGTGGGTGCCGCCCGGGCCCAGGCGCCCTCGGAGCAGCGACTCCAGGAGTTGAGCCGCGTCCACGCCCGGGCGTCCCTGGACGAATTCCGTCAGCTCCTCGGTCTGCCCAACGACGCGCATTTCCCCGAAAACGTGCGGCGCAACGTGGACTGGGCCACCAGGGCGTTCAGGGCACGTGGATTCTCCACAGAGACGCTGGAGACCGGCGGACCGCCGCTCCTGCTGGCTGAACGTCGGCGCGACGGCGCGGACCGCGCCGTGATGATCTATGCGCACATGGATGGCCAGCCGGTGCAGCCGGACAAGTGGGACCAGGACGATCCCTACGGCGCGGTGCTCAAGGAACACTCGGACGACGGGTGGCGGCCGATCTCCTGGGAAAGCCTGGACGGACAGGTTGACCCGGACTGGCGCATCTACGCGCGCTCGGTGGCGGATGACAAGGGACCGATCATGATGTTGCTGGCGGCGCTGGACGCCATGCACGAGGCTGGCCTGGAATCTCCCTTCAACCTCAAGGTGGTGCTGGATTTCGAGGAGGAGATGGGCTCGCCCCACCTCCCGGCGGCGGTCGGCAGGCACCGGGACCGGTTGTCCGCCGACTGGCTGTGGATCCTCGACGGCCCCAGGCACCCCTCCAACCGGCCAACGGTAGTATTCGGCGCCCGGGGCATCGCCACCATGACGCTGACCGTGTTCGGGCCGGCCAGGCCGCAGCACAGCGGACACTACGGCAACTGGGCGCCGAATCCGGCGGAGCGCCTGGCGCAGCTGCTGGGCTCCATGGAAGACCGCGACGGACGCGTCACCATTCCCGGGTTCTACGACGGCATCGAACTGGACAAGGCGACGCGGGACATGCTGGCGCAAACGCCCGAGGACGAGGCCGCCATCGAGCGCGAACTGGGCTTCGCCGAGCCCGAGCACGTGGCGGACACCTACCAGCAGGCCCTCCAGTACCCGTCGCTTAGCGTGCTGGGTCTTTCCTCCGGCTGGGTCGGCGAACAGACCCGGACCATCATTCCCGCCAGCGCCACGGCCGAGCTGGATCTGCGCCTGGTCAAGGAGAACGACCCGGAAAGGCTCATCGGGCTGATCCGCGATTACATCACGCAGCGCGGATGGCACCTGATAGACGGTCGCGAGCCCAGCACGGCCGAGCGCGCGAAGTACCCGCGCATTGCCTCGTTCTCCTCGCGGATCGCCTACGGCGCTTTCCGCACGCCCTACGACTCGCCGATCGGCAGCTACGCCACGGCGGCGATGACACGGGCGTTTGGAAAGGCGCCGGTGCGCGTTCGCACCACGGGCGGCTCGGTACCCATTTCGCCGTTCGTCAGGGAGCTGGGCGTACCGGCCATCATCATCCCCGCGGCCAACGCGGACGACGACCAGCACAGCCCGAACGAGAATCTGCGCCTGGGCAACTATTACGAGGGCGTGCTCCAGTACCTGTCCCTGCTCATGGACGGCGCGGACCTGCCGCAAGCGTCGCGCTGATCGAGCCTTCACCGTGGCGGCGTTGCTGCGGTGCAAGATTAACCACGACCATGACTTCTGGTACATGGGGAAGTCGCCGCGGCTGCTATAGTCGCTGACTGGATCGGTCCGCCCACAATCCGCGCATTGCCCGAATGCCGCTGGCTCCCACAAGGCCGGCACTGGCGGACACCGCTCAAAACCTGGGGAGATTCACTCATGAGATACCGCTGGATCGCATTCCTCGTCCTGGCCGCCGCTGCATGGGCCGGGGCCGTTTCCGCCGAAACCCGCATGCTGCGTTACCCGGATATCAAGGGGGACACGGTGGTGTTCACCTACGCGGGCAACCTGTGGTCGGTGCCGCTTTCCGGCGGCACGGCCACTCAGCTCACCAGCGACCCGGGGCTGGAACTGTTCGCCAGGTTCTCCCCGGACGGCAGGCGCATTGCCTTCACCGGCCAGTACAACGGCGACGAGCAGGTGTACGTGATGTCCGCGGAGGGCGGCGAGCCGACTCAGCTCACCTACTACCCGTCCACCGGTCCCCTGCCGGCGCGCTGGGGCTACGACCACCTGGTGTACGGCTGGACACCCGACGGCAAGCGCATCCTGTTCCGCTCCCTCCAGGATGCCTGGACCCTGGGCGAGGGACGCCTTTTCACCGTCAGCGCCGACGGCGGGCTGCCAGAGCCGTTGCCGCTACCCAACGCCGGCGCCGCCACCTACGCGGGCTCGGCCCATAAGCTGTTCTACTCCCCTCTGATGCGCGACTTCCGCACCTGGAAGCGATACCAGGGCGGCTGGGCCCAGGACCTGTGGCTGCTGGACCTGGACGCCATGAAGGCGCAGCAGATCACCGACAATCCGCGCACCGACCGTGACCCCATGTGGATCGGCGGCAAGGCGTATTTCGATTCCGACCGGGACGGGCGTCTCAACCTGTATCGCTATGACCCTGAGACCGGGCAGACCGAGCAACTCACCCATTACACCGACTGGGACGTGCGCTGGCCCGGCAGCGACGGCGAGCACCAGATCGTCTACGAGCTGGACGGCGAGCTCCACGTCTACGACACGGCCAGCGGCCAGGACCGCCAGCTCACCATCGACGTGCCCTCGGACGTGCTCGCCGCCCGGCCGAGACAGGTCAAGGTTGACGACCAGATCGAGGACTACGCCCTCAGCCCCCAGGGCAAGCGCGCCTTGTTCGTGGCGCGGGGCGACGTCTTCACGGCCCCGGTGGACAAGGGGTTGACCCGCAACCTCACCCATTCCTCCAACGCTCACGAGCGCGAGGTGGTCTGGTCATACGACGGCAGCAGGATCGCCTACGTGTCCGACGTCACCGGCGAGGAGCAGGTCTACGTGATGGATTCCGGCGGCGGGAAGCCCGTTAAGGTCTCCGGTGACGCAAAGACGCGTTACTACGGGCCGCGCTTTTCCCCGGACGGCAAGTACCTGGCGTGGCGCGACGCCGATGGCCGCGTGCTGGTTGCGTCCACGGACGGCAAGGGTCGGCCGAAGCTGGCGGGCAACGAGGTCCAGGGCGAGACCGGGGACTACGAGTGGTCGCCGGACAGCCGCTGGCTGGCCTTCAGTCTCAGCGAGCCCTCCGGGCTGAATTCGCTCTACATCTGGGACCGCGAGCACGACAAGCTGCACAAGGTCACGGACGAGTATTTCAACGACCGTTCGCCCGCCTGGTCACCGGACGGCAAGGTGCTCTATTTCCTGGGAGACAGGGAATTCCAGCCGCAGATCGGCAGCCGGGAGTTCAACTACCAGCTCGTGCGCCAGGTCGCCGTGCTGGGCATGACCCTGCCCAGCGACGCCAAGCCACCGTTCCCGCCGGAAAACCCGGACCCGGTGATCAAGGATGAGAAGAAGGACAAGGACAAGAAGAAGGACGACGGTAACGGCAAGCCACCGGACGTAAAGATCGACTTCGACGGCCTGCAGGACCGCGTGTTCGCGGTGCCCAACATCAGCCCCGACAACATCGCGGGCGTGGCGGTTACCGACAAGTACATCCTGTACGTGAAGACGGACCCGTTCTTCTACGGCCGCGAATCCGAGCACAAGCCGATGCTGATGCGCTACGACATGAAAGAGCGCAAGGCGGAAACGCTGGTGGATGAATTCGATGGCCTGGACCTGTCGCCGGACCTCACCTTCGCGTTGGTCCAAAACGGCAAGAAGTTCTCCGTGCGGGACATCGACAAGAAGGACAAGGACGCCAGGGACGTGCCGACGAGCGGCCTGGTAGCGGACATCGACCCGCGCCAGGAATGGCACGAGATCTTCGTGGAGGCCTGGCGGCGGTTCCGCGACTTCTTCTACGTGGACAACATGCACGGCGTGGACTGGGAAGCCGTGCGTGATCAGTACGAGCCGCTGGTCCAGTACGTGTCCCACCGCTCGGACCTGAACTACCTGATCGGCGAGATGATCGCCGAGCTCAGTTCCTCGCATTCCTACGTTGCAGGCGGCGACGAGGGCCTGCCGGACAGGCCCAACGTGGCGTTGCTTGGCACCCGGTTCGAGCTGGACGGCGACAGCAACCGCTATCGCTTCAAGCACATCTTTCCGGGCGAGAACGACAGCGACGTGTATCGTTCGCCGCTTACCGAGGACGGTGTCAACGTCAGGGAAGGCGACTACCTGCTTGCCGTCAACGGCAAGCCGCTGACCGGCGACGCGAATCCCTACCACCTTCTGCAGGTGGCACCGGGCCAGCCCGTTGAGCTTACGGTCAACGACGGGCCATCCATGGACGGTTCGCGCAAGGTCCTGGTGAATCCGCTGGGCACCGAGAACAACCTCATCTACAACGAGTGGGTGGCGAAGAACCGCCACGTGGTGGACGAGGCCACGGACGGCAAGGTGGGTTACATTCACATCCCGGACATGGGCGCCGACGGCATCCGCGAGTTCATCAAGTGGTATTACCCGCAGATCCGCAAGCAGGGCCTGGTGGTGGACGTGCGCTCAAACGGTGGCGGCAACGTGTCGCAGATGCTCATCGAGCGCCTGAGCCGCAGCCTCCTGGCGCTCACCTACGCCAGGCACTTCGACCGGCCGTTGACCTACCCGAACCAGGTCTTCCACGGCCACATGGTCTGCCTGATCAACCACACCTCTGCCTCCGACGGGGACATCTTCCCGTGGATGTTCAAGACCGTCGGGTTGGGCCCCGTGATCGGCGTGCGTTCCTGGGGCGGGGTGATCGGCATCACCAGTCACGGGCCGATGCTGGACGGTGGCCAGATCTTCGTGCCGCAGTTCGGCTACGCCAATGCCAAGGGCCAGTGGGACGTGGAAAACCACGGCGTGGATCCGGACATCGTGGTGGACAACGACCCCATCTCCATCATCGAGGGCAAGGATCCGCAGCTCCAGCGCGGCATCGAGGAAGTGATGAAGCGCATCCGCGAGAACCCGGAGACCCTGCCCGAGCGTCCGCCGGCGCCGGTGAAGGTGGACTGAGCAACGGCCCGCCCTGTCTCCGCGAAGGCCGGCCCACCCTGAAAACCGGGTGGGCCGGGCCTTGCGCGGCCAGGGGCCGGTCGGCTGCTCCCCGCTACGTCTTTTGTCGGTTATAAGTAACCCCTGAATCTGTTAGCCTGTATCTTCGGTCGCCGCGAGCGGCCGATTGCCTGGCAATGCAGGGGGAGGCAAATGAAGGTTCGCTACGTTCTGGGCCCGTGCGCGCTGCTCATGGCGAGCGCCGCTTTCGCGCAGGCCTACAAGTGGGTGGACGAAAATGGCGTAACGCATTTCAGCGACGCGAATCCCGGCACCGGCCACGTGGAAACGGTCCATCCAGGGCACATCAACAGCATCGACAGCGTCAGCTACGACTGGGTCAGGAAACCGGAAGTGGCCGCTGCCCGCGGCAAGGTGGTGATGTACGGGACGAGCTGGTGCAAGTACTGCGCCAAGGCGCGCAAGTATTTTCATGAGCAGGGCATCCGCTATACGGACTACGACATCGAGAAGAACCAGGCGGCGAAGAAGCGCTACGACGAGATCGGCGGCCGGGGCGTGCCGGTGATCCTGGTGGGCAAGCGGCGCATGAACGGCTTCAGCGAGAGCGGTTTCCAGCAAATCTATCGGCGGTAGGCACGCCGCCACGCACCAGTGTTCAGAAGTAGTTATCCAGCCTGATGAATGCCTGGGCCGGACGGCCCAGGTATTGGCTTGTCCCCGGCGCTAGTTCGAGTCCACCGAATTCCGTGCCCCGCCCGCCCAGCGGAAAGCGCAGACCGGTTTTCAGTTGCGTGTCATTCGAGAGGGACCAGGTAAGCTGGGCGTCGAGCAGGGCGCTGTCGCCTCTCAGGTTGGCGATCAGCGTGGGTTCCAGCTTGATGAGTGGCGTCCAGTCCCAGCTCGCCCCCAGCGCCAGGTAATCGCGCCCTGTGACGAAGGTGCGCCCGCGCGCCAGCCTGGCCCGCGAATCCGCCCCTATGTCGCTGGCCGTGTAGTTCCCGGATCCCTCCCCGAATCCGTTGCGGTAGTACTCGGCGAAAACCGTGGCGTAGCGGTCCTGGAACGTGGTGGCGTAGGTGAGATTGGCGATCGCTGATGTGCGCATGCCGCCGCCCTCCCGGCGGGTGGGCACCAGTTCCAGGTTCCACACCGACCCCCCCAGCGCGCCGCTGGCACCGACGCCCGCGGTGGTGTCGCCACGGTCGCGCGCCAGCAACAGGCTCCACTGCAGGCTTTCCCCGGCGATATTGGCCAGCACCGCGCCGGTGGAACGGCCGGCATCCGGCGACATGCCGGCACGGTCCCGGCGCGGCACGGCGACGAACTGGACGTCCGAGCCGTCCTCCAGCAGCACCTGGGCATAGGCCATGTCCGTGCCGCGCTTATAAACGGTGTCCGTTGCAACGGGCTGGAAGGGATTCACCAGGTCCATGGGATGGAAGACCAGCCCACTGCCCCAGGTCAGGGCCTGGCGCCCGAGCCGCATCACGAAGTCGCGCCGGGCGTAGCCCACGCTCAGCCGGTCGATGCGCTGCTCGACGCCGGTGGCCCCACCGTTCACCAGCACGTCGTCCAGGTCAAGAAGATCATCGCCGGGCGCCGGTGCCAGTTCCGGGTAGCGGGCATACAGCTCCCGGTCGCGGGTCACCGCGCTGCCGTGCCGTCCGTCGAGCTGCCAGGCCGCGTCCAGATTCCACTTGCCCCAGTCCTTTTGCAGGGTCAGGCGGAGCTGCCCGGCGAGCTGAGCGCTCGTTTCGTGGTCCTGCGCCGCCTCGAGCGTGTGCGAACCGGCGTCGAATGCGTCGGCTTCGAGCTTCAGGCGCCCGCCGAGATCGGCGGCGCCGGCGGCGACCGGCAGCATCAGCGTGGCCAGTATCAGCTCCCGTATCATGCCGCCACGGACTCGTCGCTCTCGATGCGCCCGTCGGTGAGCACCAGGTGCCGCCGGGTGTGGGCGATCACCCGCGGGTCGTGGGTGGCGACGATGAAAGTCACGCCGGACTCCCGGTTGAGTTCGGACATCATGGTCAGCAACTCGTCGGAATTTTCCGAGTCCAGGTTCGCGGTGGGCTCGTCGGCCAGCACGATCGCCGGCCGGCTGGCCAGGGCGCGGGCCACCGCGACCCTTTGTTGCTGCCCCCCGGACAGTTGTCCGGGACGCCTGTCCTCCATGCCGGCCAGGCCCACGCGCTCCAGCATTTCGAACGCCCGCCGCCGGCGCTCCCGGGCGTTCATACCCTGCAGTTGCAGGATGAAGGCGGTGTTTTCCGCGGCACTGAGCACCGGGATCAGGTTGTAGGCCTGGAACACGAAGCCAATGCGGTTGAGCCGAAGGTCCGCCTGCTCCGACTTCGCCAGCCCGGACAGGGCGACGCCGTCCAGCACCACGTCGCCCCCGGTGGGCCGCTCCAGGCTGCCCAGGATGTGCAGCAGCGTGCTCTTTCCCGAGCCAGAGGGCCCGGAAATGGACACGAACTCGCCGGCCTCCACGGCCAGGTCCACACCCTTAAGCGCATTCACCGTGGTTTCGCCCTGTTTGTAGCGTTTCACCAGGTCGTGGCATTGAACGGTCGCGGTCATCGTCGTCGCCTCAAGTTGAGCGCATGGCCTCGACGGCGTCGAAGCGCGCCGCCCGCCGGGCGGGCCAGAGCGCCGTCAGCACGCCGAGCGGCCAGATGAGAAGAATGGTGGTGATGAATTCGGACGGCGCCAGGCGCGGATAGAGCACGCGTTCCATGCCCAGGAAATCGGCGCCGCGGGCCAGCCCGGAGAGGGACAGTCCGTCGTGGAGCGCGAATATGGTCAGGGCGGCGGACAGGGCCCCAAGCGCCACGCCCAGCCCGACGATCTGCACGGCTTCCAGCAACACTTCCATCAGTACCCACCCGGGCCGGAAGCCGAGCGCCTGTAACAGGCCGAATTCCCGGATGCGCTCGAACACCGCCATGAGCTGGGTGTTCACCACGCCGATGGCGATCAGTACGAACATCACCCACAGCCAGATCACCACGAACCCGTGGGTGAGATCGTGAATGCCCTTGGTCATCGGCTCCAGATCGGGCCAGCCTTCGATGTCGAGTTTCGGGGCGACGGCCTTCAGATTCGCGAGGACCTCGTCCAGATTCGCGTCCCGCGCTGTCATCAATGAGATTTCCGACAACCGGTTCCCCGCGTTCAGGAAAGCCTGGGCGGCCTCAAGACCCGTGAACACGAACCCGTCTTCCATGGGCCGGGAGGCCGAGAAAATGCCCACGACCCGGGCGCCGCGCTCGGCCAGCTTGCCGTTCACGTCATTGGCCATGATTACCACGCGCTTGCCCAGCCCGGTCTTGAGCCGGTCCGCCAGGTGGCGGCCGAGCAGGACACCGTCGTCGCCGGGTCCCGCCAGCTGCCGGCCGGGGCCAACGGCATCGGCAATGAACGAAACGTCTTGCTCCCGGTCGGGCACCACGCCAGTCAGCGTCACTGGCAGCGTCTTGTATTCGCTGCGAACGATCGCCGGCGTGCGCACCCGCGGCGCCCAACGGGCGACCGAGTCGCCGTTCAGCACCGCGGCCAGATCAGCAGCGGGGGGAGCGAAGCTTTTCTGCATGTCCGGGTCGTCCAGGTAACCGGGGGCGTGGATCTGCGCCTCGCCGGTCATGTTCTTCAGGCTCCCCGTGAGCGTGCTGTCCGCCCAGGCGCGAAGCAGGGCGTTGAAGCAGAGGATGGACCATACGCCGACGCCCACCACCAGCAGGGTGATCAGCGTGCGTCGCCGGTTGCGCCACAGGTTGCGCCAGGCCAGTGGCAGGAGGATGCCGACGATGCGCATCAGGCCGCCCTCATTGCGCTGACCGGTTCGAGCTGGCGGATGCGCCGGTAGGGAATCACCCCAGCGGCGAGTATGCCCGCCAGCATGGCGAGCGGGCCGGCGAAGGCGCTGACCGCGTCGAGCCGCGGGAACAGCCGCCCCGGCACCCCCCATTGGGCGAACACCGCCTCCGCGCCAGGCAGGACCAACCCGTAGTGGCCGATCGCCAGGGCGAGGCCCGTCCCGGCCAGGACGCCGGCGGTCAAGCCCAAGAGGGCCAGCAACAGCAGTTCCATCCAGACCATTCGCCCGATGAGGGAGGCGCGCATGCCCACCGCCAGCAGCACACCGAATTCCCGGGTTCGCTCCAGTACCGACATCAGCAGGGTGTTGAGGACGATGAAGACGACCACCACCAGCAGGCTTGCGTACCAGAGCATCGAGACGCTCACGTCCAGGGTGATGGCCTGGCTGACGCCGGGGCGCAGCGTCTTCCAGTCCACCACGCGCAAGTCCGGATCCGGGAGCCGTTCACGGACCCGGGGCAGGGCATCAGTGAGCCGCGCCAGGCTCTTCCCGCCCAGGACCACCACGTTCACCGCTTTCCCCATGGCGAAGGTGTCCTGGAAGCGCGTCAGGGGCATCTCCACCACCTGGCGGTCCAGTTCCCGCGTGCCGGTGTCGAAGACCCCCACCACCGTGAGCACGTCCGCGGCGACGGTGCCGTCCCGCGCCTCGCCGAGCAGGGTCAGCCGGCCACCGAGGTCAACGCCCAGGTTGCGCGCCAGCGCGCTGCCGATGACCGCAGCCGCCCCGTCGCCGGGCTCCAGGTAGCGGCCCCGGGCAATGGTGTTGTGGAGCGCGGAAACGCGCTGTTCCAGCGCCGGATCCACGCCCGTCACCGCCGCGCCGAAGCTGGCGTCGCCCCGGGAGACGATCGCGAAACTGGAGGCGCGGGGCGCCGCGTCAGTCACGCCGGCGACCCGCTTGGCCGCGTCCATCACCATGCCGGGATCCTCGATGGTCCGGTGCAGGGCCGGGTCGTCCCGGTAGCCGGGCGGCTGGATCTGCGCGTAGCCGTCGAACGCCTTCAGCACGTTCTCCTTCACCGAGGCGTAGGTGCCGAGCTGCAGGGCCAGCAGGAACACCATCACCATGGCGGCGAAGCCGATGCTCAGGGTGTTGAGCAGGGTGCGGCGCGGCTGCCGCCACAGGTTGCGCCAGGCCAGGCCGGTCAACATCAGTGGCCGGCCCCCGTCCCGAAATCACGGGGATTGCGGAGGTTGGACCGGGTGAACAGGGCACCGGGCAGATCAATGTCGAAGCGCCCGGACTGGAACTCGATGCGCGTCCAGCGGTCGTCGTCTCCGGTCTTGCTCATGGTCATGACTACGGGGTAGGGCCGTCCGCCCAGATCGTCGACGCGTTCCGTGGTCATTTGCTTCAGCGGCTTCATGTCCTGGTCGAAGTAGGTCTCCGACAACAGCACGCCATCGTCGCGAACCGTCACCAGCTGCTTGCCCCAGACCGTGGCCGCGTCGGGTTTCGGCAGCGCCTCGATCTCGTAGGCCGCGTGCCCGTCGGCCTGGCTGGTGGACGTGATTCGGTGGGTGTACTCGGTGAGCACGTCATCGGCCTTGGCGAGATCGTTGTAGGAGAAGTCGGAACCCATCCACGACTGGGCCATCATGCTGGCGGGCAACTTGATGATCTGGTTGAGCCGTGGATTGAATATCCACATGTCGTCTCCCAGCTTGAGCGTGGCGTTGCCCGCGTCCTTCGCCGGCGCGGTGAAGCGCACCAGGGCGTCGTCCTCGCCGCGCGTCCAGGAATCCATGGACATCGTGCGTTCCCAGTCGGGCCGGTGGACGGTCATCTCGACCGTGGTGTGGGAGGTCTTGCCGCGCCAGTTGTCGAAGGCCTGCCGCAACAACTGGTCCGGGTCCGGATTGCCGGCCCGTGCGACCGAACCGCCCAGCAGGGCGACGATCAAAGCGAGTGCCCGAATCGCGTTCATGAATGTCTCCTCTTATCCCCTGCCTTTCCCGGACTCGATGCCGCGCATCACCGTGGCCAGGAAACTGTCCACCCAGCGCCCGAGCTCGATGTCGCGGTCGAACCAGTACTGGAGCATCAGGCCGTCCAGGCCTCCCACGAGCCAGGCGGCAACCGCCTCGCTGTCCACGTCCGCGGCGAATTCTCCACTTTCCTTGCCCGTCTCGATCAATTCCGCGGTCGTCGCGCGAAACCGGGCATAAAGGTCCTTCATCGCGGCGGCGAAGCGTTCCCGCGCCGGCCCGGAGCTGGCCGCCGCCCATACCTCCAGCGTGAGCGGGTAGAGTTCGATATTGTCGCAGAGGGTGTCCACGGAAACCGCCAGGCAGGCGCGCAACTTGTCGCCGGCCGAGTCTTCCCGCTCGATGCTGGACTCGCAGAGCCGCACCATGTCGAACTGGAACGACTGGAAGGTGGCGTAGAACAGCTCTTCCTTGTTCGAGAAATACAAGTAAAGCGTTCCCTTGGCCACGTCGGCGGCGCGGGCGATATCGTCCAGGGAGGCGCCCTGGAATCCCCGACCCGCGAACACCGACCTGGCGGCTTCGACGATGGCTGCGCGGCGGGCCTGCTTGTCGACGATCCTAGGTACCATGGGCCTTATGGGTAACTGACTGGTCAGTCATATTACGCGGAGCAGAGCGTTTCAGCAACGCCGGGCCCGCTTCTGGCAGATTGCCGGCGCTTGCCGTCCCGGGTGCCGGCCGCGGGCCGCGCCGGGCAAGTCAGGGCCCCGCGCCCGACGAATAGGGGTTTTCCCGGGGTGTGCGCGGGCACTGCGGCCATTACACTTGGTGTCGATTTCGGGGGATCGAAAGGCAGGTCACACGCCGCCGATGAAACTGCTTCCGGGCAATTCGCAGCAGGCACTGCGCTGTCGCCGTGTGCTCATGGCCAGCGTGGCGTACCTTCTATGGGTGGCCGTGACCGGTTACCTCTATTCGATGGGGCTGCTTACGATCGGGCCGTCGGCCCTGGCCGCTTACTACCTGGGTATCCTGGCCACCAACGTGGCGATATTCGGCGCCGTGTGGAGTGGTTTAAACCTTCGCATTGCCGATCCCAGCCTCACCGTTCCGCAAATGGTGGTGGCCATCATCTGGGCCATGGTATTGCTCACCGCCGCGGTACCCGGTGTCCGCGGCCTGATGCTGCTGCTTTTCACCAGCACGTTCTTCTTCGGCATTTTCCGCCTGCGCACACGGCAATTCATAGCTTTGGCCGTGTTCGCCATTGCGCTCTATGGCGGACTGGTCGTGCTCGAAGCCGACCACTTGTCGAGTCGGCAGCTCCAGGTCGAGATCACCCAGGTGCTGGTGCTGGGTGCCGTACTGATCTGGATGTCCTTCATGGGCGGTTACGTGGCGCGACTTCGCCGGGACCTGCGCAGGGCGCTGAGGCAAATCGAGGAACTGGCACGCACCGACGACCTGACCGGCACGGAAAACCGCCGTTCCATCTCCGCCGCGTTGCGGGATGCCATGGCGTCGGCGCGGAAGACCGGGCGGCGCCTGGCGATTTGTCTCCTGGACCTGGATCATTTCAAGCGGGTCAACGACACCCATGGGCACCTGGTCGGGGACGCCGTGCTCCGCGAGTTCGTGGTCCGCGTGCAACGGGAGCTCCGGGACAGGGACCTGCTCGGACGCGGCCCGTGGCCGGGGGCTCTGGGCCGGTTCGGCGGCGAGGAATTCCTGGTGGTGCTCCGGGACAGCGACGAGCCGGGCGCCCGGCTCGCCGCGGAGCGCATCCGGCAGGCCGTATGTGCCGCGCCCTTCCTGGTATCGACGGAAAGCGGGGCGGGCGCCCGCGTGGCCGTGACCGTTTCCGCGGGCGTGGCGGGATGGTATCCGGGCGAAAGCGAGGTGGACCTGTTGCGCCGCGCGGACCGGGCCCTTTACCAGGCCAAGGAGGCGGGCCGAAACAGGGTCTACCTGGCGCCGCCGGTTGATTGCCCGACGAACTAGAATGTCACAGGGGTCGCCGGGGCCCGCCAATTCCAAATGCCGATGAGCGGGGCGCGCTTTACCTTCAGGACGTTGTCCGAGTCCGACATCCCGATGCTCCATCGGTGGCTGCGGCGACCGCACCTGCTGGAGTGGTGGCGCGGCGAGCAAAGCCTCCAGGACGTTCGCGCCAAATACCTGCCCCGCATCCGGACCGAGGACGGCGCCCGTCCGTTCATCGCCCTGCTGGACGGCGAACCCGCCGGCTACATCCAGTACTACCTGGCCGACAAGGGTGACCCGGACTGGTGGCCCGACTGGTGGCCGGACGGGCCCGGGCCGGGCGTGCTGGGCATCGACCAGTTTCTCGCCGATCCCGAGCGCCTGGGCCGGGGGCTGGGGACGCTTATGGTATCGGCGTTCGTCGCGCGTCTGTTCGAGGATCCTTCAGTGACCGAGATTCGCGTCGATCCGCACCCCGACAACGAACGCGCGATTCGTTGCTACGAGAAGGTTGGCTTTCGCCGCGTCGGCCCCTTCACCAGTCCCGACGGGCCTGCAGTCCTGATGATCCTCGATCGAGGGGCCGAGCCCGGGACCTGACCGGACGAGCCGCGCCGTCCGCCTGATCATTTCCGGTTCCTCGACTACACTTGGAACGGGCCAGGGAGCGCGGGGACGCTTCCCGGTCCACAGACTTCCCACGAAAAACAAGACCCGCGCGAAACGGGGGAGGGACATTGATGAACATTGACTTGATCAGCCGCCGGTTGCCGGTGCTGTTGTGCTTGCTGGCCGCGGTCGTCCTGACCGGTGCATGTCAGCGCAACGGCGAATCACAGTCCACGGAGTCCGAAGCACAAGCGCCCTCGGAGCCGGTCGCACAGGAACAGGCAGCGTCGGCCACGCCCGGCAGCGAGTCCGGGGCACCCGATACCGGCGGCCGGGACATTGTCCAGGTGACCGCCAGGGATTTCGCCTTCGAGGCACCTGATGAGCTCCCTTCCGGCTGGACCACGTTCCGGTTTCACAACGAGGGCGCGCAGACCCATTTCATGGTCCTGTACCGGATTCCCGAGGGGAAGCACCTCGCCGACGTCCGGGAGGTCGCGCCGGTTTTCGACAACGTCATGGAAGCGCTTCGCAGCGGAGACGTGGACAAGGCGGGCGCGATGCAGATGCTGGGGGAACAGGCGCCTCCATGGTTCTTTCAGATGGTCTATTACGGTGGCGTTGGCCTGACCGCGCCGGGACACTCCGCGCAAGCAACGGTCAACCTGGACACCCCCGGCGTTTACATCGTGGAGTGCTACGTGAAGGCGCCGAATGGCATGTTTCACTCCTCCATGGGGATGCAGCATGAGCTGGTGATCACCGATGAAGCGAGCGGCGGCATGGAGCCGGACGCCGACGTGGACCTGAGCCTGTCCAACGATGGCATCGCCACCGAGGGTGCCTTGACGCCGGGCAGCCACACGATCCGGGTGCACTACACGGAGGATCCGCCGAGTGGATTCCCCAACGACGTGCATTTGGCCAGGCTGTCCGACGACACCGACGTGGAGGCGCTGAAGCACTGGATGGACTGGATGAACGTGGGTGGCCTGAGGGCCCCGGCGCCAGCCGAGTTCATCGGCGGGGCCGAAAACATGCCGGCGGGCAGCGTTGCCTACTTCACCGTGAGCCTGGAGCCCGGGCGCTACATGTGGCTCTCTGAAGTGGGTGCGGAATCCAACATGGCTTCCGAGTTCACGGTCGAGTGACCGGTCCCGTTTTGCCGACCGGGAACCGCCGATGCTGACGGCGTTGACGCGGCTCCCCGGGCCGGCGCTGGAGGATTGCGAACTCACGCACCTGGCACGCCAGCCCATCGACGTGGCCACCGCCGTGGCCCAGCACCACAGCTACGAGCAATGCCTGGAAGCCTTCGGTTGCCGGGTAGAGCGCTTGCCGGAGCTGCCCAGGCAGCCCGACGCCGTGTTCGTGGAGGACGCGGCGGTGGTGTTGCCGGAGCTGGCCGTGATCACGCGGCCCGGAGCCGCCTCGCGCAGGCCGGAGACCGACTCGGTGGCGAGCGCCTTGGCCCGGTATCGGTCCCTGGCCCGGATCAAGGTGCCGGGTACCCTGGACGGGGGGGACGTGCTGCGCCTGGGCAGGCGTATCTACGTGGGCCTGTCCGGGCGCAGCGACCCCGACGGCTTCCGCCAGCTCGAGGACCTGGTGGCCCCGCACGGCTACGAACTGGTTGCGGTCGAGGTGGTGCGCTGTCTGCACCTGAAAACCGCCGCTACCGAGGCCGCCCCCGGAACCGTGCTGATCAATCCGCGATGGGTGGACAGGGAGGTCTTTGCCGGGCTGCGCGTGCTGGAGGTGGACCCCTCGGAGCCCTTCGCCGCCAACGTGGTTTGCGTGGGCGGGCAGGTGATGGCCCCGGCCGGCGCGCCCCGCACCCGGGAGCGCCTGGAGGCGGCGGGCCTCGACGTATCGGTGGTGGACCAGTCGGAGCTGGCGAAGGCCGAGGGCGGGCTGACCTGTTGCAGCCTCCTGTTCGAGGCCTGATTGGGACGCTTCCTGCTGCACGTGGCGCATCCAAACCGCCACGGAGCCGCACCCATGAGAAGATTGCTGTTGAATCTGGCATTTGTTGCCGTCCCGCTGGACTCGCGGGGCGCGCAGCGGAGATACTCGACGCTGCGCCATTTCAGCGAAGTCCGGGACCGTCATTTGCTCACCGTCGAACTGAAATTGTTGGGCGCGTCCAGCCTGCTGGGCCTGGCGCAGATCATCGCCGCGTCCCACGCGGCCAGCCTGCAGCGGGGATACCGCTGGACGGGCAGTGCGCGGGACGAGCCGGTGCCGCCACTGACCGGGATCGCGGGACGTCTCCAGCGGTCGCAGGTCAACTTCCTGGAGAGTTTTCCCCTGTTTGCGGCCCTTCTGCTCGCGGATCACCTGGCCGGGCGCAATGGCGCATTGACACTCTGGGGTGCCCATCTCTATTTCTGGGGCCGGCTGGCCTACGTGCCGCTATACGTTTCCGGCATTCCCATAATCCGCTCGCTGGCCTGGAACGTGGCCGCCGTGGGCATCCTGCTCCTGGCCGTGGCGCTGTTCGCGGGGTAGCAACGGACGGCCGGCAATCGAGGGAGGAACCAATGACCCTGTCTGAAACCGGAGCAACGCGGTGGCCGAAAAGCGCCAGGAGCCGGTGGATTGGCGTCCTGCTGACTTTGGCTTGCGGGCTGCCTGCGACGGGGCTGGCCGGCACCGGAGCCATCGCTGAACGCAGTGTCGGTGAGCTTCGCTCGGCCCTGGCCGAGGGCCGGCTCAGCAGCGAGGCGCTGACGAGCTACTGCCTGGCGCGCATAGAGGCGCTGGACGACGACCTCGATGCCGTGATCGCCGTGGATCCCACGGCCATGGAGCAGGCCCGGCGCCTGGACGCCGAACACCGGGCCGGTCACCTGCGCGGCCCGTTGCACGGCCTGCCGGTCCTGATCAAGGACAATATCGAGACCCGCGACCAGCCCACCACCGCCGGCTCCCTGGCCCTTGCTCACAACGACACCCACCGTGACGCGCCCCTGGTGAAACGCCTGCGCGATGCCGGGTTGGTGATCCTGGGCAAGACCAACCTCAGCGAGTGGGCCAACTTTCGCTCCGAGCGGTCCTCCAGCGGCTGGAGCGGCGTGGGCGGACAGACACGCAACGCCTACGATGCGACTCGCAGCCCCTGCGGTTCCAGCTCCGGCTCGGCCGTGGCCGTGGCGGCCGGCCTGGCGCCGCTCGCCGTGGGCACCGAGACCGACGGCTCGGTGGTGTGCCCTGCCTCGGTGAACGGGGTGGTGGGCATCAAGCCCACGGTGGGACTGGTCAGCCGCACGGGCGTCGTGCCCATATCCCATAGCCAGGACACGCCGGGGCCATTCGCGCGCGACGTGGAGGGTGCCGCGCTGTTGTTGCAGGCCATGGCCGGCCCCGACCCGGACCATGCCGCCACCGGTGCAGCCAGGGGACACTTCGACCTGCGCCTGGACCGGACGCTCGATTCGGCGAGCCTGAAGGGAGTCCGCATCGGCGTGGTGCGTTCCGAGGCGGGCTTTCACAATGAGGTGGACCGGTTGCTTGAGAAGGCGATCTCCGACCTGCAGGACGCCGGCGCCGAAATCGTGGACGGACTCCAATTCGATCGGCCCGAGGGTTTTTCCGCGGCCTCCTACCGCGTGCTCCTGTACGAGTTCAAGCACGACCTGAACGCCTATCTCGCCGGGCTGCCGGACGATGCTCTTTCGAAACTGACCCTGGAGAAACTGATCGCGTTCAACTCCGAACATGCCCGGGACGAAATGCCGTGGTTCGGGCAGCGGATTTTCGAAAAGTCGCAGGAAGAGGGCGGACTGGACCAGGAGGAATACCGGGATGCCCTGTCGCTGGTTCGGCGAGCGACGCGGGCCGACGGGATAGACCGGCTGGTCCGGGACAATGACCTGGACGTGCTGATCGCGCCGACGGACGCGCCGGCATGGAAAATCGACCTGGTGGATGGCGACCATTCCCTGGGCGGCAGCTCCACGTTCCCGGCCGTGGCGGGCTACCCGGACATCACCGTGCCCATGGGCATGGTGCACGGTCTTCCGGTGGGGATTTCGTTCATGGGCGGCGCCTTTTCGGAGTCGCGGCTCATCGGCATCGCCGCGGCTTATGAAAAGGCCAGGACCACGCCGGTCCCCCCTCCGGGTATCGGGGGAGAAGCAAATCGTGAGCCGTAGGAACCCCGGAGCCCGCGCGCTGGCTGGAGGCATTCAATGCTGATGACGGTGCCGGTCAACGTCGTGCTCGTGACCGTGGCGGTGCTCATCCATTACGAGGCGCTCAATTTCCTGAGCCGCCTTTTCCACCAGATGTCGCTGCGCCACCGTTTCAGGCTGGTGCTCGGCGTGGGTGGAGCGCTCTGCGCCCACGCGCTCGAAATCTGGGTGTTCGCCCTGGCCTACTGGCTGTTGATCGACACGGGACTCTTCGGCAATCTGGAAGGCCATTTCGGGGGAACGCTGGTTGATTGCGCGTATTATTCGTTCACGACCTACACGTCTCTCGGCTTTGGAGACATTCATCCAGTCGGACTGATTCGGTTCTCCAGCGCGCTCGAAACCCTGACGGGGCTGGTTTTGATCGGCTGGACGGCCTCGTTCATCTACATGGAAATGCGACGGTTCTGGGAGTAGCAACCCCGGTGCGAGGCACAGCCGCGCCGGCTCGGACGGGAAGGGGAGAGCGTGGAGTACCTGATCGAAACCTACGGTTACGTCGCCGTGTTCCTGGGCACGGTGCTGGAAGGCGAGACCGTTCTTATCGTCGCCGGCTTCCTGGCGCACCGCGAGTACCTGGACTTGTTCTGGGTCATCCTGGTGGCCTTCGCCGGTTCCATGACGGGAGACCAGCTGTTCTTCTTCCTGGGCCGCCGTCACGGTAACGGCGTACTGGAGCGCCGGCCGGGGTGGCGGGACCGCACGGAGCGCGTGCTGCGGTTGATGGAGCGGCACCAGTGGCTGGTCGTGGTGGGCTTTCGATTTGTTTACGGCCTGCGCATGGTGACGCCATTGGCCATCGGCATGAGCCGCATCCCGACGGGCCGTTTTTTGGCGCTCAACGCCTTCGGCAGTCTGCTCTGGGCGGTGGTGGTGGCAGTGGCCGGATTCGTGGTGGGAGAGACGCTGACGTTGATGTTCGCCGGGATGCGCCATTACGAACTGCGTGCGGCGTTGGCGATTCTCGTGGCCGGCGGCGTGATCTGGGCCGTGCGAGCGCTGCTGCGGCGGCGCCGCGCCGCAGCAGTGCAATCAACCCCGGACCGCTAGGCCGTCCCGGGGATCATTCCGACATGGTCTCCCCGGAGCCGCCCATTTCCTTCGGGATGTCCTTGAACTTGGGCAGCCCGTCCTTCATGGGCATTACCGACTCCGCGTAGTTGACGTGCACCTTGGGCTCGAAGGGAAAGGCCGGGATGGTCGCCGCGTACACGTCGATAAGGCCCCACCCGGGATGATCCGTCATGACGTGACCGCCGCAGGTGGCGCAGTACTGGCGCAGGCTCCGGTCGGTCTTCTTGTAGGTTTTCAACTTTTCCGCGCCCTTGACCACCTCCACCTGGCCCGTCGGCCACAGGGAAAAGGCGTTCACCGGTGCCGCGGACCAGGAGCGGCAGGAGGAACAATGACAATACCCGGTGGCGGCGGGTTCACCCGTGACGCGGATTTCCACCGCGCCGCAGAAACAGCGCCCGGTATGGGTTTGCTCGGACATGGCAGCTTCCTCGCTCGTTTGGAGGGTGGGTTCCGGGAAGTCTAGACCGGAAATCCGGACGCTGCCTTCACCCGCGGCGCGGCTCGCTGTCATGTGCCGCCCGAACCGGCGACGTCGGCTCGGGAAGGGCGGAAGAGTCCTGTTGTAACCGCCACATGGCCGCGTAACGCTCTCCGGCCGCCAACAGCTCGGCGTGAGTGCCCCGCTCGACCACCCGGCCCTGGTCGAGTACCACGATCTGGTCGGCATCAACGACGGTGGATAGCCGGTGGGCGATGACCAGGGTCGTCCGGTCGGCGGCGATTTCCCGAAGGGTTTCCAGGATGCGCTGTTCGGCGTGGGAATCCAGCGAGGAAGTGGCCTCGTCGAAGACCAGGACGGGTGGGTTCTTGAGCATGGTGCGGGCGATCGCGACGCGCTGCTTCTCGCCTCCGGAGAGCTTCAGGCCCCGTTCGCCGACCCGCGTCTCGTAGCCTTCCGGCAACGACCCGATGAAGCCGTCCAGGTGGGCCAGCCGTGCGGCGTGCCGTACGTCCTCGTCGGATGCGCCGGGATGGCCGTAGGCGATGTTGTAGCCGATGGTGTCGTTGAACAGCACCGTGTCCTGGGGGACGATGCCGATCTGCCGGCGGAGGCTGTCCTGGGACACGTCCCGGATGTCCAAGCCGTCCACCAGGATGCGCCCGCCGGTGACGTCGTAAAAACGGAACAGCAAACGCGCCAGAGTGGACTTCCCGGCACCGCTTGGACCCACGACCGCCAGCTTCCTGCCGCCCAGGATGTCGAAGCTCACGTCCCGGATGATGGGCCGGTCCGGCCGGTACCCGAAGGCCACGTTCTCGAAGCGAACCTGCCCGCGGCGTACTACGAGCTCGCCGGCTCCCGGCCGGTCCGTTACGCCGGGAGACTGATCGAGCAGCGCGAACATGCGTTCCATATCGCCCAGCGAACGCTTGATCTCCCGGTACACGAACCCCAGGAAGTTGAGCGGCAGGAAGAGCTGCAGCATGTAGGCGTTGACCATGACCAGGTCACCGATGGTCATGTCGCCGTCCACCACGCCCCTGGCCGCCAGTATCATCATGGTCGTGACCGCGCCGGCGATAATCAGCGACTGGCCGGCGTTCAGCGACGCCAGGCTCATCTGGTTGCGTACTCGGGCATCCTCCCAGCGTTCCATTTCCGCATCGTAACGACTCGCCTCCCACTCCTCGTTGCCAAAGTACTTGACCGTCTCGTAGTTCAGCAGGCTGTCGATGGCCCGTGTGTTGGCGCTGGAGTCCAGTTCGTTGACCCTCCTCACGAACTGCATGCGCCATTCGGTAACGAGCAGCGAGAAAAGGATGTAGAGCGTCACGGCGGCCAGGATCACCAGCGCGAAGTTCACGTCGTAGAACCAGAGGAAGATGGCGGTGACGAGACCTATCTCCAGCAACGTCGGGATGACGTTGAACAGCATGAAGCTGAGCAGGAAGCTGATGCCGCTGGCGCCGCGCTCAATGTCCCTGGACAACCCGCCGGTCTGGCGCTCGAGATGAAAAGCCAGGTCCAGCTTGTGAAGGTGCCTGAATACCGACAGCGAGATGCGCCGGACCGCGCGCTGGTTGGCGCGCGCGAACACGATGTCCCGGAGTTCCCCGAACAGCGAGGTGGAAAGGCGCAGCGCGCCGTAGCCGAGCAGCAGCCCCAGAGGCAGTGCGAGAGCGGCGCCCTTCGACGCATTAAGGCCGTCCACGAGCTGCTTGAGCAGCCAGGGCAGGGCCACCGTGGCACCTTTGGCCAGACCCAGGAAACAAAGCGCGAGCGCCGCCCGCCCCCGGAATGCCCACAGCCACGGCAGCAGCGTTCTCAACACGCCCGCGTGTTCCCGCCGAAGGCTCGTCATGACCGAAATCCTGGAGAAGAAGTACCCGGATCGGGGAGAATACACGAAGGGCATGCATTCAACTGGTCACCGTGCCAACGGGTTGACCGCCGGTTAACGGTGGAACCGCGGTCCATCCGGGCGTTGAGAGTGGGTCCGGTGACTCCTGGCCCATGATGGACGCAGGAGATTTGGGTAAAGGTTACCCTCCAAGAATCCTGGTTGCCTGGAGAAAAGCCAATGAATTACCTGTCGAGCGCCGGCTCCTCACGATTTGCCAGGGCTATTGCGAGCTTCGGGGTCCTGGTTTTGTTGCTGGCGTTTTCCTGGTTCGCCCATCCCCACATTAAGGACGTCACCAAGCCGTTCACCGCCCAGAACGGGCTGGCCTACCTGGTTATCGCCATTCCACTTGTGGTTGCAATAATCGCCATGAGGCCGCTCGGCCGGCGCTGGAGCGATTACGGCATGAACCGCGCACTCCCGGCCTGGAAGGTATTGCTCTACGCGATCGCGGCATTCGTCGGGATCATGTTGCTGATGCAGTACGTCCTCGTGCCCGTCATTTATCGCATCGACGCCACCCCGCCGGACATTTCCCATCTGCTGGCCGTGCGCGCGAACACGGTTGGATACGTCGTGGTGCTGGTGGGGGTTTGGCTGACCGCGGCCTTCGGCGAGGAGATGCTGTTCCGCGGATTCATCATGAACGAGATGGCGGCTGCGTTTGGCGGGGGGCGCACGGCCTGGATCTCGAGTGCCCTCGTAATCGGTGTCTTTTTCGCGTTCGGGCACGCCTACCAGGGACTCAGCGGTATCCTGATAACCGGCAGTATCGGGTTATTGCTGAATTTTCTTTACCTGGCAGTCGGCCGCAACCTTTGGGTACTGATACTCGTGCATGGATTGATTGACACCTACTCAATGACGCGCATTTACCTGGCCTGAAGGAAACAGGCCTGGCGAAGGCGCGGTCGCCGGCGAGCTCGCGAACGGATGCCCGGGCTGCCACCGGTATTGCAGAGGCCTCGGTTCAGGCCGGATTTCGCGCGTCGATGGTCCAGGAACTGGACGGCATCACGATGTGGCCTTCGACTTCGTAGGGGGCAAGCGCCCCGCGAAGCGCCGCCTCGATCTCGTCTCGGCGCCGCTCCGCCTGCTCGCCGGCCTCGCGGAACACTTCTCCGGCGGGACCCAGGGCCAGCTGGAAGGCCACGGCATTCTCCACGGAATTCCCGACGGTGACCGGACCATCAAGGCGCTCGAACGATACGCCCGTGAAGCCCGCGATTTCGAGCTGTTTGGTGACCACGTCGGGATTGGCCATGGAGAAGGGGCCGGGCCCGCAACTGCGGGCGTCGTCCCCGGGCGGCGGCAGAAAGTCCAGCACCACCTGCTTGGGCACCCCGAACCATTCGTTGTCGTCTATGGTCCGCCAGACGATGAATTGCAACCGCCCGCCGGGTCTCAGCGCCTTGCGCACGTTGCGCATGGCCGCTACCGGGTTCTCGAAGAACATCATCCCGAAGCGCGAAAACACGAAGTCGTACTCGGGGTCGAACGGGTAGGTCTGGACGTCCGCGTCCAGGAATTCGACGTTTTCCAGGCCGGCCGCCGCTGCATCGTTCCGGCCCTTCTCCAGGAACTGGTCCACGCAATCCAGGCCCAGGACGTAGCCTGCGGGACCCACCTTCTTTGCAAGCTGGATGGCGGTGTCGCCCCATCCGCAGCCCACGTCCAGCACCCGTGACCCGGGCGCCAGCTCGAGCCTCTCCAGGGGAACCCGACTGTGGTAGCTCAGGCCGTTCATCAGGATGTCCCGGAAGCGCTCGAACTTCTCGGCCAGCGTGTCGTTCCAGAACTCCACGTATTCATTGGGTGGGGTGGTCGCTTGATTCATGGCGTTGCTCCGCCCATGCAGTTGGCTAGCCGGACCAGTTTAATCGTGCGGAAGCGAATATTCACGTATCGCGGGGAGCGTCTTGTGGCCCGATGACCTCGGTTAGTCGCCCGCCACGGCCAGCAGGCGTCGGGCGTCCTCGAACTGGCGGTGCGCCTTGCCAATGTAGGTCAGGGCCTCGTCCCGGTAGCCGTCGGCGGATGCCGACCAGATCCGGTTGAGGTAGCGCTCACCAGCCGCGAAGTGGCTCATGATATCGGCGTAGGCCTGCAGGCCGTAAAGATGCGCCATGGTCATGCGCGCATCCGCGAAGGCGCTCAGGTCATCGCGGAAGCGCCTGTCGATCTCGAAGCGCAACTCGTGGGGCGGAATGGAATCCCGGTTGCCATCCATCCACTCCAGTCCCTGGTTGATGCGTTCCAGGCTCTGCTCCAACGCCCTGCGATTGTCCGCCATCACGTGGCTGGCGCTGGCGGAGGCGTGCCTGGCCCGGCGCAGGGTCACCACGCCCACCACGCCCGCGGCCAGCACGGGCAGGAAGTAGAGCCAGTCGATCTCCCGGGGGTGCAGTGCCGCCAGGAAGGCCCCGCCGAGGAAGGACGCGATGACCAGTCCGAAGCCGATTCTCTCGTTGTTCATGGCGCACCCATCATGCAGCGCTCAGTACGTAATAGACGGCGAATCCCACGCCCACGAGCGCCTCGCCGACGATCAGGCCCGCCGCCACCGGAATGCCCACGTCCTCCGACCAGCGCCGGCCCATGTAGCGGTCCGCCAGCAACCGGCCTCCGGTGCCCAGGGCATAGGTGAGCACGATGTTGAAGGGCAGGTAGAAGCCGAGCCCCACGGTGATGCCCAGGCCGCCCTGGGTGGCGGTGAGCAGCGCGCCCAGGCCGGCGCCGGCGAGGTATTGCTGGATCGGCACGTTGCCGCCCAGGATGCCGCTGACCATGCTCGCCAGTGCCTGCCCCTGGGGCGCGGGCAGCTTGTCGCTGCCCAGCCCGTAGGCTTCGTGCAGCACGAAGATCACCACGATGATCAGGATCGGCCCGAGCCAGGCGCCGAAAAACTGCCCGGCCTGCTGCATGCGCGGCGTGGCGCCCACCAGGTACCCGGTCTTGAGATCGAGCATCAGGTCCGTGGCCTGGGACATTGCCACGCAGGTGGCCGCACCCACGGTCACCGCGGCGATGATCGCCTCGCTGTCGCCCAGGCCCGAGGCGATGAAGATCAAAATGGTGACCCCCACCAGGGTCATGCCGGAAAGCGGCGACCAGTTGGTGCGCCCGATGGCCTCGGACAGAATCACACCGGCGATCCAGATCCACAGCGTACCCAGCAACGCCATCACCAGGCCCCGGATCACGCCCATGTCCTGCACGGAGAACAGGGCGATGAAAAACAGCACCAGCGCGGCGCCGCCGATGGCCAGGTAGAGCAGCCTGATGGGCATTTCGTCGGCGGCAGCCGCGGATTCCACCTTGGCGGCGTTCTGCATGCTGCGCACCGCGGATCGCACCAGCGGAAACGCCAGCACGATGCCCATCAGCGCGCCGCCGATCAGCATGCCTATCCCCAGCGGCCGGAACAGGCTGAGCCGCAGCGCGTTGGGGTCGGTCACCGGGGCCCCGTCCGGGCCCGCCGGCAACAGTCCGAAGCCCGCCAACAGCGGCGCCAGAAACCAGTAGCACACGAATCCGCCGATGATGAAGGCCACGCCGCCGCGCCCGGCAATGAAGGCCACGCCCAGGGTGAGCAGTGACACGTACCAGGTGGCATTGAGGTAGTCGGGCAGGCCGAGCTGGGCGCCCAGCGGCCAGTTGTCGATCCCCGAAAGCTGGCTGGCGAAGTGGGCCGCGGCGCTGATCGCCGCCGCCCCCAGCAGCAACGCCGCCTTGCGCATGCCGGCTCCCGGCGACTTGAGAATGGTGGCCACGGCCACGCCACCGGGGTAGGTGAGGCGCTCGAAGTCGATCATCTGCTTGCGCAGCGGGATGATGAAGGCGATGCCCAGGTAGGCGCCGGCGATGCAGCCGAAGGTGAGCAGCGGCGCGTTGAAGTTGGTCTCGCCGAGGATGAACAGCGCCGGCACCGAGAACATCATGCCGCTGGAGGCCGCGTTAACGGAGCTGGCCACAGTCTGCACCACGTTGTTCTCGACGATGGAGTAGCGCCTGAGGATTCCGCGCAGGATGCCGAAGCCCAGGATGGCGGCCAGCTCGGAGCCCTCGATGGAAAAACCCAGGATCAGCGCCGCGTAACCGATACTGACGGCGATCAGGGCACCGAGAATCCAGCCGACGACGACGGCGTGGGGGGTGAGTTCCGGATAGGGTCCCGTGCGGACCACGTATTGTTCTTGTGTCATCGCGGGGCGAGGCTATTCGGTCCGGCGATGCTATTCGCTGAGGGTGCCCGGCGCAACCGCCGGATTCCCAAGCGTTTTCTGGTGCGGCGCAGCACGTGGTAAGAAATGGCGGCCCGCATCGTCAGGAGGGGTGCAGACCAACGGAGAATGAATGATGCACCCGACCACAATCCTGGAGACAAGGGCCATGGAGAGAAGTGACGCTCACTCGGCCGTGGCCGAGCTCGCCGGCGCCTACGGGCGGCATGTGTTCAATGCCGCCCACCGCGTGCTGGGGGATGCGCAGCTCGCGGAAGATATCCAGCAGGGCGTCTTTCTGCGGCTTTTGGAGTCGCCGCGGGACGACGTCCGGTCCTGGCCCGCCTATCTGACTGCCGTCGCGACTCGCGCGGCCATCGACGAGCTCAGGCGGCGCAACCGCCTGGCCCGACTCACGCCCGCCTGGCTGGAAAACCTGGTGGATACCGCGGAACGGCCCGATGAAAGGATTGCCAGCGAGGACCGGGCGAGGCGATTGCGCACGGCGCTGGGGCGCATACGGCCGCTGGAGGCGTCGTGTTTCGCGCTGCGCTTTTTCCAGGGCATGGAGATCGCCGACATCGCCGCCACGCTTTCCATTACCGAGAACCACGTCAGCGTCACACTGCACCGGGCCGCCGTGACGTTGCGCGCCCGGGTCGCACCCGTGGCATCGAACCACGAGGAGGTTCGCTCATGAACGCCGCCAACAGACATCACGATGAAATCCCCGAGCTTGCGCCCTACGTGGATGCCGTGCTGGAGCAGCCCGCCACCCGGGAGCAGGAGCGGATCGCACAGCAGCGCCTGATGAAGCGCCTGGGTCCCAACCGTGGCGAACGCGCTTCCCGCTCCCGGCGCGTCCGGTACGCCTGGGCGGCCGCGGCGGTGGCCACCGTCATGCTCGGCGCCTCACTGGCGCCACTGCTCACCGGCGGGCGGGGAGGCACGGCGTTTGCCGCCGTGCAGAAACGCTTCCAGGACTTCCAGACCCTTCAGATCGACATGTCCGTCAGCGCCGGGGGCAGGCTTACCCCGGTGACCCAAATATTGCTCGATGACCAGGGTCACATGCGCATGAACTACGGGGAGCGGCTGAGCTACGTTTTCGCGCCGCAGCAGGGCGTGTTGCTGCAGTTGCTGCACCCGGCGAAACGCGCCCTTCGCATGCAGATCACGCCGGGCACGGACACGGATCCGGAGCAGTCGCTGGAGTGGCTCGAGGACCTGCGGCAGTTCAAGGGCCGGGCCGAGCGAGTGCCCGGCGAGCACGAGATCGACGGCAAGCCGGTGACGGGCTACCGGCTCAATGCCGGCGGCCAGGACATGGTGCTCTGGGCCACCGGCGACGGCGAGCCCGTGCGCCTGGAGATGCGCCGCGGGTCGGATGCCAACTCGGGCACCCGCATCCAGCTGGACTTCCGGTTCGACCGGCCGCTGGATCCCGGGACCTTCTCCCTGGACCCGCCGGCGGGATACCGCCTCGGCGAGGCGATCCAGGACGCCGATTGAGGTAACCGGTGAACGGCCGCGCCAGGCGCGGCCGGTTCGCCGGCGCGACCATGGGCTGACCCCGGCGCCGTCGTCCGGCGCCATTTTTTTCGGAGCACCGCAAACTCCGGAAAGTTTTCTCTCGCTTAAGGCCCCATAATTGCTGGTTTCCCGTTGAATCAACCGGGGCCGCGGCGCCTCGCGAGGAGAAACGATGAACAGTGTGCTGAACGACGCCTGTCGGCGGGCGGCCCGCTACCTGGAAGACATCGAGACCAGGGACGTCGCGCCCACGGCGCAAGCCCTGGCCGGCCTCGAGGCCTTCGATACCGAACTGCAGCGCGAACCGCTCGACCCGGGGAAGGTATTGGCGGAGCTGGACCGCTACGGCTCTCCCGCCACAATGGCATCCGCAGGCGGACGCTTCTTCGGTTTCGTGGTGGGCGGCGCCCTGCCGGCGCCGGTGGCCGCCCACGTGCTGGCCACCGCCTGGGACCAGAACGTGGGTCTGCACGTGCTGGCGCCGGCGGCCAGCAAGCTGGAGGAAGTGTCGCGCCGCTGGCTCGCTTCGCTGCTCGGTCTGCCGGACACCGTGGGCATGGGCTTCGTCACGGGTTGCACCATGGCCAACGTCACCGCGCTGGCCGCGGCCCGTCATGCCGTGCTGGCCCGGGCCGGCTGGGACGTGGAGGCCGACGGCATGAACGGCGCCCCGCCGGTGACCGTGCTGGTGGGCGAGGAGGCCCACGTGAGCATCCCCAAGGCGCTGGCCATGCTGGGCCTGGGTCGGGAACGGGCGATCCGGGTGCCCACGGACGCCCAGGGTCGGATGCGCGCCGACGCGCTGCCGGCCGTGGACGGCCCGGCCATCGTCTGCATCCAGGCGGGCAACGTGAACACCGGCGCCTTCGATCCCGCCGCAGCGGTTTGCGACTGGGCCGCGCGGACCGGCGCGTGGGTGCACGTGGACGGCGCCTTCGGGCTCTGGGCATCGGCCAGCCCGGCGCTCCGGCACCTGGTGGCGGGCGTCGAACGCGCGGACTCCTGGGCCACGGACGCGCACAAGTGGCTCAACACGCCCTACGATTGCGGCGTCACCATCGTGCGCGACCCGATGCAGTTGCGGGTGGCCATGTCAAGCAGCGCGGCCTACCTGCTGGAAGGCGAACACCGCGAGCCCGCGCACTTCACGCCGGAGCTGTCGCGCCGGGCCAGGGGCGTGGACGTCTGGGCCACCCTGCGTTCGCTGGGCCGGGATGGCGTTGCGGAGCTCGTCGAGCGCACCTGCCGGCACGCGCGCCGCTTCGCCGAAGGACTGCGGCAGGCGGGTTACCGGGTGCTGACCGACGTGGTGCTGAACCAGGTGCTGGTATCCTTCGGCGACACGGACACTACCCTGCGCGTGATTGGCGGCATACAGCGGGACGGGACCTGCTGGTGCGGCGGCACGGTCTGGCAGGGCCACACCGCGATGCGGATCAGCGTTTCCTCCTGGCGCACCACGGACGAGGACGTGGAGCGGTCCCTCGAGGCGATGATCAGGATCGCCCGGGAAGTGGGCGAACCCGTTTCCGGATAACCGATGCGAAAATCCCTCAGCGTACTGCTGTTCGCCGCCACCCTGATCGGTCTTGACTGGCCGATGCCGGGGTACGCACTGGCGCCGAACCGGCAACTCAGCCAGTACGTGCACGACGCCTGGTCCGCATCCGACGGACTGCCCAGCACCGTCATCTGGGAAATCCGCCAGACCGGCGACGGCTATCTCTGGGTGGCGACCCAGAACGGGCTGGCGCGGTTCGACGGCGAACGGTTCACGGTCTTCAACAGTTCCACGTCGCCGGACTTCCCCAACGACGACGTGCGGGCCATCTATCCGGCCGCCGACGGGAGCCTGTGGGTCGGCACCTACGGCGGCGGCGTGCTCCGTTACCGGGACGGGCGGTTCACCACCTACACGGTCAGTGACGGTTTCGCCAACAACGTGGTGTACGACATCACGCAGGACCGGACGGGCGCAATCTGGTTCGCCACGGGGAATGGGCTCAGCCGGTTCAGTGACGGCCGGTTCGAGAACTACACCGCGAAGGACGGGCTGGCAAGTAACCGGGTGTATCGTGTCCTGGCGGACAGCCACGGAAATCTCTGGGCGGGGACGCTGGCCGGTGGCCTGAGCCGGTTCCGGGACGGCGCGTTCACCAACTTCACCACCGGCGACGGTCTCGTCAGCAACCAGATCCATGCCCTCTACGAGGACCCCGAGGGCCGGGTTTGGGTCGGTACCTATCACGGTGGACTGTACAAAATGGAGGACGGCCGGCCTGTACCGGTGGAAGTGCCGCCTGAGATGGCGGGGGAGGGCATCGAGTCCATCCTCCAGGACTCAGACGGCAATCTCTGGCTCGGGACCTACGGCAACGGCCTGATCCGCTGGCGCGACGGCACGGCCCGTCACCTGGCCGTGGGCGACCAGTTGACGGATGGCTTCGTGTTCTCCTTGCTCGAGGGGCGGGAAGGGGCGCTCTGGATCGCCACCCGGGACGGCATGAACCGCCTGCACGACGGCAAGTTCCTGCTCTACGGCAAGCCCGAGGGCATCGCCGACACCACCTTCGTCACTTACCAGGACGACGCGGGCACGGTCTGGATAGGCACCGAGGGCCAGGGACTCTACGGGCTGAAGCCGGACGGGGGAATAGAGCATGTCACCGACGACGACGGGCTCTCCAGCAACAGCGTGTCGGCCCTGTCCGGCGACGGGCGGGGCAGCCTTTGGGTGGGCACTTTCGGGGGTGGACTGGACCACCTGGTCGAAGGCCGCGTGAACAACGTTTTGACCAGCGCCGACGGACTGGCCAGCAATCTCGTCTTCGCCCTTCAGGAAACGGGCGACGGAACCCTGTGGATCTCGGCGGACGGCGGGCTGAGCCGATACCGGCAGGGGCAGGTCCGCACCTACACGCCCGACGACGGGCTGCCCGATCCGCTGGTCCGGTGCATTCAGCAATCCGGCGACGGTACACTCTGGCTGGGGACCAACGGTGGCGGCCTGGCGCACTTGGTGGACGGCGAGTTCCAGGTTTTCACCAAGGCGGACGGACTCGCCAGCAACCTGATCTATGCCCTGCACGAAGACGCGGACGGCACGCTCTGGATCGGTACGCGGAGCTCGGGACTGAGCCGGTACCGGGATGGCGCGTTCACCAGCTATGGTGTCGGACAGGGCCTTACCGACGCATCCGTTTACCGAATTCTGGAGGACGGCGCGGCCCGCCTGTGGCTGAGCGGCGCGGGCGGGTTGATGCGCATCGACAAGCGCCAGTTTGACGAACTGGACGCCAACAAGCGCCGGCGCCTGGAACCGGAATTCTATGGCCAGGACGATGGCATGCGCAGCAGCCAGTTCAGCGGCGGGTTCCAGCCCGCCGGCTGGAAAACCCGCGACGGCAGGCTGTGGTTCCCGACGGGCAAGGGCCTCGTGGTGGTGGACCCGGACCACATGCCCAGGAATGACCAGCCGCCGCCCGTCTACATCGAGAGCGTGATCGCCGACGGCGTGCCGCAGTCCACCGACCGGCCGGTGCACCTGGCTCCACGGGTCGGCAATCTGGAAATCCATTACACGGCACTGAGCCTGCTGGCACCCGACGAAGACCGCTTCCGATATCGTCTCTCGGGTTTCGATACGGTCTGGGTGGAGGCTGGCAACAGGCGCACGGCCTTCTACACTGGTCTGCCGCCGGGCGATTTCACCTTCCAGGTCATGGCCAGCAACAACGACGGCATCTGGAACGAAAGCGGGGCCAGCATCGACATCAGCCACGCCCCGCGTTTCTACCAGACGCCCTGGTTCTACGCGTTCTGCGTGGTGGCGGCTTCGCTGTTCGTGGTCCTGGGGCACCGGCTACGGGTGCGACAGTTGCGGGCACGGCACGACCGGCTTTCCCGGCTGGTCGCCGAGCGCACGCAACAGCTCGAACAGGCCCTGGCCCAGGTGGAGCGGCTGTCGCGAATCGACGGACTGACAGGCGTGGGGAACCGGCGCTACTTCGAGGAGACGCTGGATCGCGAATGGCAGCGTGCATCGCGCGAGGATCGTTCGATGTCCGTTGTCCTTGTTGACCTGGATCGCTTCAAGGAGCTCAATGATCATCTCGGCCATCAGCAGGGCGACGACTGCCTGCGGCAGGTGGCGGCCGCGCTCCAGGCCAGCCTGTCGCGCCCCGGCGATCTGCTGGCCCGTTACGGCGGCGAGGAGTTCATCGCCCTGCTTCCGGACACGCAAATCGAGGGCGCGGTGGCCATCGCGGAGCGCATGCGCCAACGCGTCCAGGCGGCCGGCATCGCGCACGGGTACTCCGACGTCGCGGATGTGGTGACCATCAGTGCCGGCGCGGCCTCCCGGGTGCCGACACCGGGTACCACGCCCGGCGAGCTGGTGGGCATGGCCGACCGGGCGCTCTATCGCGCCAAGAGCGAGGGGCGCAATCGCGTGTGTGCTTATCGTGAGTCCTGAGCATTGGTCCGGGGGACCTCGCGTCGTGACCTTCGCCGAAAACGAATCATGGACATGACCATGGGAGACCTCACGGGTGACTGACGCGGCGAACAGCCGGGTCGCCCTGCACGCCGCACTGGAACGCCTGGCGCGGGAACCCGGAAAGGAATACCTGGTGGTCCTCGAACGGGCCGGCGTCGAGGTCGGCATCTACCGGCCCGTGGACCAGGACTCGCAATCGCCTCATGAGCGCGACGAGCTTTACGTGATCATCTCGGGGCACGGAGATTTTTTTCTCGGCCCGGAACGCCTGCCGTTCGAGCCCGGTGACGTGTTGTACGTGCCGGCGGGCGAGTCCCACCATTTCGAGAACTTTTCCGTGGGATTCGCGACCTGGGTGATCTTCTTCGAAGGCGGATCGGACGGCGGTGCTTGATTTTTGACCCCGGAACCCCATTATTGCCCTGAATAGACTCGGGAATGCGAACCATGCCGATTTACGAATATCGTTGCCAGAGCTGCGGACACGAGCTCGAGGCGCTGCAGTTCCTGAACGAGGATCCGCTCACCGATTGTCCCGAATGTGGCAAGCCCGAGCTCAAGCGCAAGATCTCCGCCGCCGGCTTTCGGCTCAGCGGCAAGGGATGGTACGAGACCGACTTCAAGTCGAAGAACAAGCAACGCAACCTGGCGGGCGAGCGTGAGCCGGCGTCGAAGAAGTCCGGGGATTCCTCCGGTGATAAGTCGGCGAAATCCGACGGCAAGTCATCGGGATCGGAAAAGTCCTCCGGATCCAAGGCCGCCTCGGGAGACTGAATCGATGACCGGTCCCGCTGGCGAACGGGCTCGCGTCCGGCTCGGCCGGGTCGCTCTAGCCGCCCTGGCCGGCATGCTGCTCTGCACGGCGCTGGCCTGGTGGGATGCGCGAACCGGGTTTTCCGGCGCGGCGGCCTTCAGACTCCTGCAGTACAGCGGTTTCCTGGTTTTCGACCTGGCCGCCATCGTGGCGGGCGCCACCCTGGCAGCGTTGCGCCGCTCCGCGGCCTGGGCCACCCTGCCCGCGTTCGCCGTCGCCAACACCTTCCTGATGCTCATCCTGGCTTTCAATGCCTGGGAAACCATCCGGGTCTGAGCGCGGGCGGCGCCCCGGTTCGTTGTTCGTGGTTCGACTGGTCGCCTCGGCGGGCTCGGCGACCGCTCACCACGAACGGGTTTCATTTTCAACCGTTCGTCCTGAGCCGATTCCGAGCCCTTCGACAAGCTCAGGACAGGCCTGTCGAGGAATCGAGTCGAAGGAAGCCGATTCCGAGCCCTTCGACAAGCTCAGGACAGGCCTGTCGAGGAATCGAGTCGAAGGAACCGACACCCGGATAACAATGCAGCCCCATTGGTGTATTGTCGGCGCGGGAACGTCCATCTCATGGATCGGGAGGTCACCGTGAACACGCGAATTTCCTGTCTCGCATTGTTTGCCGTTTTGGCCGTGGCGGGTTGCAACCGCGCCGCGGAATCGGGGCAGGTCGGCAAGGCGGACGCCGTCGAACTTGCCGGCACGAGCTGGCACCTGGCATCGGTGGGTGGCGAACCGGTGACCGCTGCCCCGAGCGATCGCACGCCGCCTACCCTTCGTTTCGGAAACGAGGGCAAGGCGACCGGCAGCGGCGGCTGCAACCAGTACGGCAGCAGCTATTCCCGGGACGGCTCAAACCTTGCATTCGGTCCCATCGGCGCCACCAAGATGGCCTGCCCGGCGGTGATGGACCTGGAGAACGCGTACTTCAGTGCGCTCCAGTCCACGCAGGGCTACCGGCTCAAAGACGACAGCCTGATCCTGCTGGATGGTGAAGGTCGGGAACTGGCGCGCCTGACGCGCGGCGCGGCCGCGAAGTA
>Ga0209918_1000271_pt1 | contig 38408 bp, 37 predicted proteins | sample SalPonD_shore_MG_FD_185712 | JGI IMG/M metagenome (GOLD analysis project Ga0209918, IMG submission 185712) | Salt pond soil microbial communities from South San Francisco under conditions of wetland restoration - Salt Pond MetaG... | ecosystem: Environmental > Aquatic > Marine > Intertidal zone... | reverse complement strand
GGGATGTATTCACGGCGTTCTCGAAAGGATCCGCCGCACCCTCTGCCGAATCGGGCCTGGAAAGTGCCACTTGAAGCCCCGGAATTCCGCGATGAACCGAAAAAAAGCCCCGGCCCTTGCGGGCCGGGGCTGAGGGCCAGCGCGTCGCGCCGGATCAGAAGACCACGTTAACCGCGGACGAGCAGACGCTGCTGCCCGCCTCGCACACCTGGTAGGTGTAGGTGGCCGAACCGCGGTTGTTGGTGGAATCCGTGTAGGCGCCATCGTTCGCCGTGGTCGCGATGACGTTGCCGCCGCGGTAGATGTCCACGTTGGCGGTGGTGGCGCCCGACCAGGTCAGGTCCACCGTGTGACGTCCCTTCACCTTGTAGCCGCTGGCGGCCAGGGTGATGCCGCCACCGCTGCCGCTGGAGGACACGGTGACGTCCTGGGACGTGCTGTCCGTGACGCCGCCGTCGTCCGTGACCGTGAGGGTCACCGTGTAGGTGCCGCCCGCCGCATAGCTGTGGCTGGCGGTCACGCCGCTGCCGGTGGAGCCGTCGCCGAAGTCCCAGGCGTAGGAGGCAATGGAGCCGTCACTGTCACTGGAACCCGAGCCGTCGAAGTCGCAGGCCAGGTCGGTGCAACTGTTGCTGAACGAGGCCGTGGGCGGGTTGTTGCCGCCGCCGGATCCACCGCCCAGGTAGCTGACCGCGTCCGCCGCCTGCACCAGCCCGTAACCGTAGCTGTTGTCGCGGCCCACGGGACCCAGGTCCTCGGCCGAGGCGTCCAGGGCGTCGCGCACCTGCTGGTTGGTCCATGCCGTGTTGCGGCTCCAGACCAGCGCCGCCACCGCGGAAACGTGCGGCGTGGCCATGGACGTGCCGTTGTAGTAGGCATAGCCGCTGGCGGGCTGGACCAGCTGGTCCACGATGTCGGCCGAGGTGCCCAGGCTGCTCGCCACCAGGTTCTGGCCATCGGCCTGGCTCAGGCTGATCGCCGGAATGGTGCTGGAATTGCCGTCGCCCAGGGTGCCGAAGAAATTCCCGGTGGCGTTGTTGTAGATCACCGCCGCGGCGCCACCACTGTTCTGTACGTTGATGACCTTGTCGTAGAAGCTGATGGACCCGCGTTCGCAGAGCACCACGGCGCCGGACCAGGAGCCGGTGCTGTCGCACAGGCCGCCGTCCACCAGCGTGCCGCTGGTGGCGTCGGTGCGCGGCGCGTTGGTGATGTGATTGCCCTGGTAGGTGGAACCGCCCGCGGTCAGCGTCACGTTCTCGCGGAACGGGATGGTGGAAAGCACGTCCACGCCGGGCGCGGCCAGCTCAACCTGGTCGTTCTTCTGCGAGAAGTCCGCCACGGTCTTGGTCTCGTCGATGGCGGCCACCGAGACCACGGAATCGTAGGAGGCCGGGTAGGACTTGCTGGTGCTGCCGTCGTTGCCCGCCGCCGCGATCGACAGGATGCCGTTCGCATAGGCGCTATCGAAGGCATTCTGTTCCCAGGGACCGCGGCCCTTGGGACCGCCCAGGCTCATGCTCACCACGTTGGCGCCCGCGCTTTCACAGGCCTGCAACGCGCTGATCAGGTCCGAGGAGTACGCCCAGCCGCAGTCCGGGCCGTCAAAGACCTTGACCATGTGCAGGCTCAACCGGCCCGAATTGCCGCCGGGCAGGACGCCCACGACGCCCAGGCCGTTGCCGCCGATGGCGGAAATCGTACCCGACACGTGGGTGCCGTGGCCGCAGCTGTCCTCGTACCAGTTGCCCGCACCGCCGGGGTCGCTGGTGCCGGAGACACCGCTGCTGCTCAGATCCTCGTGGCCGGTGTAGTAACCCGAGTCGATGACGCACACCATGCGGTTGGCGGCCGAATCGTCGGACACCAGGGGCGCCTGCACCATGTCTATGCCGTAGGGCGTGGTCTCGGACATGGGATAGCGGGGCGGGTCTTCCACCACGCGTGCAACGTTGGGGTTGCCGGAGAGCGCCTTGAGGGCATGCGCCGGAAGCTGCGCGGCGATCACCCCGTAACGGCTGAACTCGTGAACCGGCTTGCCGCCGGCGGCGCGAATGGCCTGGGCGGCGTGGGAATTGAAGTTCTTGAACTCGACGAAATACCTGTCATGGGCCGCATCCCGGCCGCCGGCGAATACCGCCAGCGGCAGCAGCAGACATACAAGGCCCATGACCAGGCTCGTCTTCAGACGAGTGGTCACTGTGCTTGTCCTCCCTCTCAATTGAATTGACTGCCTCCCCCCCCTTGGTCGGCGGCCCGGCGAACGCCTGTTTCGGCGTCTCACCGAATCTCGGCCCGGCCCGACGAAAATTGGGTAGGCGCGGGCAGCATACCGAAAACGTGACGCAGTTCACAGTTTCGGGCGGGCCTGGTTCGGCCGCTCAGCGAGCCCGCGCATGCAAAAATCAACGATTCCACCAGATTGCGCCGGGCCGCCGCGCCGCGGGCCGGACGCGGGTCCGTGGCCGTGGCGCGGCGCGACTTAGGTACCATGTCTTCCCCACCCAGCCGACAGGAACCGGTGAACGCCGCATCCGACAAGCCCGACAGGCCGGTAACCCCGGAGGACGCCATGCGGCGGGCCGCGGAACGCTACAACCGCGGCGACCTTGCCGGCGCGGAGGCCTTGTGCCGCGGGCTTCTGCGCGAGGCGCCACGACAGCCGGACGCCCTGCATCTGCTCGGGCTCCTTGCGATCCGGGCGGGTCACCCGCGGGACGCGGAGGCCCTGCTGGAAAGCGCGTTGACCGAGGCGCCGGCAAACCAGAACGCGCGGCGCGAGCTGGCCCGGGCGAAGCTGCTGCTCAACAAGCCGGCGCAGGCCTTGCCGCTTCTGGAGGAGGTGGTCGGGAGTCGGCCCGAGGACGCCGCCGCGCAGCTGCACCTGTCCAAGGCCGCCAAATTGCTGGGTCGGGCGGAGCGGGCATTGCGGGCCCTTAAGGACTACGGGAAGCTCACTCCCGGGAGCGCCCACGGCCCCGCGCTGTGCGCCGAGTTGCTGCAGAGGCTGAATCGCCTGGACGAAGCGCTCGATTGGGCCAACAGTGCGCTGGCCATCGAACCGGACCACCCGATGGCGTCCATCGTCATCGGTCAGGTCCTGGTGCGGATGGGGCGTCCCGGGGAAGCGCTGGAACGTCTCAACCGTGCGCTGGACCGCGAACTCCCGGCCCACCACCGGGCCATTGCCCTGTCGTGGCAAGCCCACGCCCTGGATGCAATGGGCCGTTACGACGAGGCCTACGCCCAGTTCGCGTTCGCCAACGACGTACTGCGCCAGGCCGTGGGCGAGTGGACGGAGACCGGCGCCCTGGAATCAATCCGCCGTCACGTGCAGCGGATCGAGCCGGGGCGCCTGGCTCCCCCGCCTCCAGACGGCCTGCCGGACCCGCTTTTCGTGGTGGGCTTTCCCCGTTCCGGCACGACCCTTGTGGAGCGACTGTTCGCGGCGCACCCGTCCACGATGGTGCTGGACGAAAGGGATACCCTGGCGGACCTGCATCGCGACTTTGTCGTGCCGACCGACGGGCCTGCGGCTCTCGAGAAACTGGGCAGCGAGGAACTGGGGCGCTATCGCGCGGCTTACTGGGAGCGCGCCGCCATGTACGGTGCCGAACCCGGGTCGGGACGCCTGCTGGTGGACAAGATGCCCATGAATCTGGTGCTGATGGGCCTGATCCACCGACTGTTTCCCGGCGCCCGCTACGTCCTGGTCATCCGCGATCCGCGCGATGTCTGCCTGAGCTGCTTCATGCAGACGTTCGACATCAACGACGCGACCCGGCACTTCTTCGACCTGGATAGCACGGCGGCGTACTACCGGCAGTGCATGTCGGTGGTGAGCCTGACACGGGAGAAATTGCCTCTCGAGATCCTTGCCGTGCGCTACGAGGATCTGGTCGCGGATCCGGTCGGTGAGAGCCGGCGAATGCTGGATTTCGCGGGGCTGCCGTGGGACGGGCGCGTGATGGAATTCCACCGGGGATCCAGGGAACACCTGACGCAGACGCCGAGCTACAAGCAGGTTTCGCGGCCCATCTATTCCAGCTCGATTGGACGTTGGCGCCGGTACGCGAGCAAGATGAAACCGGTATTGCCGGAGCTCGACGAGTTCGTGCGCCAATTCGGTTACGAGTGAAGCTGGAGCCCGGAGTGCCGGCCGGAACCGCGGCCGGGACATGGTGCCCGGGACTGGCCAATGAAAAGGGACGGGTTAACGAAGTGCCAATGCATTGGATTCAGCGCGCCACCAGGGTGATTTTCTACACGGGCAGCGCCTTTTTCTTCGCGGCGGCGCTGCTGCACTACCTGCGGGGCGCGGGCATCAATCCCGAGTACCTGCTGGCCGGCGCCCTGATGGCCGCGGCGCCGCCGGCGCTGGACTGGGCGGACTCGCGCTTCGGGCCCGGGCGCCGGAGTTGATCGCGCTTCAATAGCCGCGCTGGCGTTCCACCGGATGGGCCACCGGCCGGCCCTCGAGAATGCGCCGCCAGTCCTCGACGACGTGTGCCGCAGCCGCCTTCTCGTCGGTCATGCTGGCCACGTGGGGCGTGAGGTGGATGCGCGGGTCGCTCCAGAAGGGATGGTCCGCGGGCAACGGTTCCTCGGCGAACACGTCCAGGCAGGCACCCCCCAGGCGCCCGGCGTCGAGCGCCGGGATCAGGTCGCCCTCCACCAGGTGACCGCCGCGTCCGACGTTGATCAGGAAACACCCGGGCCGCACGGCCTCGAAAAGGGAAGCGCGAAGTATTCCGCGCGTGCTGTCCGTGAGCGGCAGGAGGCAGACCAGGCAATCCGATCGGGCCGCCATGCCCTCAAGGCCCTCATCCCCGGTGAAGCTTTCCACGCCTGGGAGGTCCTTCGGCGTCCGGCTCCAGCCCAGCACGTCATGGCCCAGGCCGACCAGCCGGCGCGCGGCGGCGCACCCCAGTTCCCCGAGACCCAGCAGGCCCACGGTGTTGCCGGCCCTTTGCACGCTCGGCGCCCAACGCCGCTCAGACTGTTGGCGCGCGAATTCCCAGAGGCGCCGCCGCCAGGCCAGCCAGGCGGCAATCACGTACTCGCTCATCTGCGCCACCAGGCCCGGGTATACGATGCGCGCCACGGCCGCGTTCGCGGGCAGTCCCGGGTCGGCGAGCAGGCCGTCCACGCCGGCGCCGAAGGACGACACCACTTCCAGGTTGGGCAGCGCGGCCAGCACGCCCTCGGGCTGGTGCCAGGCCACGGCCATTCTCACCCGCGCCGGCTCGGCGATGTCCGGCCAGCATTCCACCTGCACGCTGTCGTCCAGCGCGCGGATGTTCTCGGCGAGACCGCGCGGATCGCGGTCGGGCATGATCAGCGCGATGGACATTGCTTTGCTTCTCCCTGCTCATGCGGATCGGGAGAAGTTATCACGCCGATGCTGATGGTCAGTCCTCGTCCTGGAAACGCCGCCAGGCTCTCTCCAGGCTCTGGTGGTATTCCTCCCAGGCACGCTTGGTTCCCTGGAGGACGTCCTCCCAGGCGCCCTCGCCGGCGTGGCGAAGCTTGTCCAGTTGTTCCTGCGCCTGGCGTTGCTGCTCCTTCACGTCGTCCAGGTACTTCCGGTAACGCTCCTGGCCCTCGGCGCGGGCCTCGCGCATGCGCGCCTCGAGCTTGTGCATCTGCGCGTTCCACTCGTCCATTTGTGCCTTGAGTTTCTCGATCTGCGCGTCTCTGTCCATGTCACACCTCCTTGCGATTGGTCGAGTGCAGTTTACATATTTCGATCGGCCCCGGTTTGACTCCCCCGACGGGCTCGGTTAAAGATGGCCCGCGTTTTCCGGCCTTCGCGGCCCCGCGTATCCGCGCACGCCGCCGGCCCACACACTCGAATAAGCAAGGACCGACGGAGATCCCATGGCCAACGCCGATTCCATGAACCCCGCGCAGCCCGGGAAGCTCAAACACCCGCGCGGACTCTACACCCTGTTTTTCACCGAGCTCTGGGAGCGCCTGAGTTACTACGGCATGCGCGCCATCCTGGTGCTGGCCATGGTGGCCGCCATCAAGGACAACGGGCTGGGGCTGGACGATCCCACGGCGACGGCCATTTACGGGCTGTATACCGCCGGCGTGTACCTGCTGGCGCTGCCCGGCGGCTGGCTGGCGGACCGGTTGTTCGGGCTTCAGCAGGCCGTGTGGTACGGCGGCATCATCATCGCTCTGGGCCATTTCACCATGGCCATCCCCACGGAGTTCACCTTCTACCTGGGCATGCTCCTGATCGTTCTGGGCACCGGGCTTTTGAAGCCCAACGTCAGCGCCATGGTAGGCGAGCTCTACCCCGAGGGCGGCGCGCGCCGGGACGCCGGCTTCTCCATCTACTACATGGGTATCAACCTGGGCGCCATCGTCGGCCCGCTGGTGTGCGGCTATCTGGGCGAGAAGATCGACTGGCACTGGGGCTTCGGCGCCGCCGGCGTGGGTATGCTCATCGGCCTGATCCAGTACCGCGCGACCCGCCACTACCTGGGCGATTCGGGTATCGCCCCGGCGACCACCGGTGACGCGGAACGCGACGAAAAGCGAAAGAGCCAGGCGAAGATGGTGCTCGGAATCGGTGTGCTGACCATCGCCCTGCTGCTGGGGGGCACCGCCTCGGGCATGATCAGCATCGACCCCCTCGCCGTGGCCGCCTCCACCAGTTACGTAATCGTGGGCCTGGCAGTGCTGTTCTTCGGCGCCATCTACGCGTTCGGCGACCTGGACCGCACGGAAAAGCTGCACGTGGGCGGCATCATCCTGTTCTTCATCGCGGCGGCGGTGTTCTGGTCGGGCTTCGAACAGGCGGGCTCCTCGCTGAACCTGTTCGCGGAGCGCTACACAGACCGCACCTACTTCGGCTGGGAGATGCCGGCGAGCTGGCTGCAGATGGTGAACCCGCTGTTCATCGTGATCCTGGCGCCGGTGTTCGGCTCGCTCTGGGTACGGCTCGCGGCGCGCAACCTGAATCCGTCGCTGCCCACCAAGCTGGCGCTGGGCCTGATCCAGCTCGGCCTGGGTTTCGGCATCATGTTCTTCGCCTCGGAACTGGTGCTGTCCAAGGGCGAGGTCTGGCCCACCTGGCTGATCTTCACCTACCTGCTGCACACCACCGGCGAGCTGTGCTTGAGCCCCGTAGGACTGTCGGCCGTGACCAAACTGGCGCCCAAGCGCTTCGTGGGCCAGATGATGGGTACCTGGTTCATGGGCGCGGCGCTGGGCAACCTGATCGCCGGCCTGGTGGCCGGTCGGTTCGGCGAGGAGAACCTGGAACAGATGCCCGAGCGCTTCCTGACGGTCACCATCTTCACCTGCGGCTTCGGCCTGTTGATGTTCGTCGTGTTGCCGTGGCTGAAGAAGCTTATGGGCAAGGTGACCTGACCCGGCTCCGGACTTCCGGCCAATACGTCAGCAATTCAGGCCGTCCCTGGCCTGTGAGGAGGGTGTCCTCGTCCGCGCGGCATGGCGTGAACGACGCGCCGGCCATGCACTCGCCAACCCCGCGTGGGTCGCGCAAGCGCGACCCACCCTACGACCCTACCGCATGTAGGTGATCTTCCAGATCCGTCCTTTTTCCGTGTCTCCCACGTAAAGCGCGCCGTCCGGGCCCTGGACCAGGCCCATGGGCCGGTACTCTGCCTGGCTGGGCGAGGCGATGGAATCCGCGCCGGCGAAGCCGCTCGCGAAGGTCTCGTAACCACCCGCCGGAAGCGGGCCGTCGAAGGGCACGAACACCACCTTGTAGCCGGCCTGGGGCTCGGGGGCCCGGTTCCAGGAACCATGGAAGGCAATGAACGCGCCGTTGCGGTAATGCGCCGGGAAGGCGTCGGCCGTGTAGAACATCAGCCCGTTGGGAGCCCAGTGGCCCGGGAAGGCGATGATCGGTCTCTCGTACTTGTCGCAACGCCCGACGCTCTTGCCGTCGCCGCCGAACTCCGGCGCCAGCAGCTTCTTTCCCTGCCTCTGGTCGTAGTAGCAGTACGGCCAACCGAAGTTGTCGCCCTCGTTGACCCGGAACATCTCCTCCGCGGGCAGCTCCGCGCTGTCCTCCACGGAGTACAGGTCGGGGAACAGGCCGTGCAACTGGTCGCGGCCGTGCTGCACCAGGTAGAGCTCACCCACGGTGGGGTTCCAGGCCAGCGCCACGGCGTTGCGGATACCGGTGACGAACCGCCTGGCGGGGGAGTAGGACTGGCCGGTGGCGTTGGCATCGAAGCGCCAGATGCCGCCGTGCCCTTCCAGGAGCGGGCACGGGTCCATGCCCGGCGAGCCCTTGGTACGGGTCTGCTCCATGCAGGCGTTGGAGGGCGCGCCCACGTTGACGTACAGCTTGCCGTCCCCGATCGCCAGGGACTTGGCGGCGTGCTGTCCCTGTTCCGGGAAGCCACCCACCACGAGTTCGGGCTCGCCGGTGGGCTCCAGGCCGTCATCCGGCAGGCGCCACCGGTATACGGCGGTGTCCGAACTGGCATAGAGCCGGCCGTCGTGCACCCGAATGCCCGTGCCCGTCAAGTTGCCAAACCGGTGAATGGTCTCCGCCTTGCCGTCGCCGTCCGCGTCGCGCAGGGCCACCAGGCCGTGGCCTTCCGAGGCGCTGCGCAGGATGGCGAAGAGGCGGCCGTCCGGGGCGGCGGCGATGTGTCGCACCCGGCCCAGGTCGTCGGCGAATACCTGGATGCAGAATCCCGCCGGCACGGAGATACCGCCGCCGTCCTGTTCGCAAATTGCCGCGGTACTCTTCGCCGTCCTGGCGTCCGGTGCGGCCTGTTCCGCCCGACTGCAGGCGGAAAGCGCAAGACCCGGGATCAACAGACAGAAAATGATTATCCGGTGCATTGCTCTCGCCCTCTGACGTTTGATGATCGATCCACCCTAATGAAACGGCCGTCCACTTGCCAAGGACGGACGCACGGCTATAATACGAATAATGTCGTACTCTCGTCAGGTCCCAGCAATAACGACACAGCCGCCATCTGCACGCCAAAGCTGGATACCCGCCGGGCAACCCGCCGTCGGGTGCCTCTGGTTGCTGCTCGGAATCGTGCTCGCCGCGCGGTCGGCCGCCGCGGAATTCAGCGTGGATGGCCGTATCAACGGCGCCTGGTACGACCCCGGCCACAGCGGGGAAGGCTGGGTGGTGGAAGTGCTGACCGGGGACCGGGCGGTGGTTTACTGGTTCACCTACCCGGTCGGCGAGGAAGGTCGCCAGGCCTGGATCCAGGGCCAGGGCCAGGTGACCGGCGACAGCATCGAGATCACCGACACCGTAATCGCCTCGGGACCGTCGTTCGGGCCGGATTACGACCCCGCCGACCTGGACACCGGTGATTGGGGCACCTGGACCATGACGTTCAGCGGCTGCGACGCCGGCACGGTCCACTACGATGGCCCAGCCGGTTTCGGCAGCGGCGATTTCCAGGTCCGGCGGCTCAGCTCCGTGCAGGGCTCGGCGTGCGGCGAAGCCGGGGAAAGCGACCCGGAACGCACCGGCTTCTCGGGATCCTGGTTCGATCCGGCCAGCGCCGGCCAGGGCCTCACCCTGGAGGTGCTTCCCGGTGACGGCGCACTGTTCTACTGGTTCACCTATGCCCCCGACGGGCGCCAGGCCTGGGTATTCGGCGTCGGCAGCGCCGACGGCTCCCGCGTCGAATTTCCGGAAGTGTTCATCACCGGTGGCACCCGTTTCGGCAATGCCTTCGACCCCGGTGCCGTGGCCGTGTCCCCCTGGGGCAGCCTGAGCCTGACCTACGACGACTGTGGGCGCGGGGTGCTCAACTACCGTTCCGACCTGGATGGCTGGGGGCGCGGCTTCATGCCCGTGGAGCGGCTCACGACGCTGGCGGATCATCCATGCGACCTGCCGCCGGTGACCCCGCTCAACCAGGGCCAATGGCTGCCCGAGATGCCCATGCAGCCCGCCGTCTCGGAAGTTGCCGTCACCACGCTCCATGGCAAGGCCTACGTGCTCGGTGGTTACGGCAACGCCCAGCAGCGCAGCGCACTGGAATTCGTACCGGCTGGCCGCTTCCGGCGCCTGGCGGACCTGCCGGCACCCCGCAATCACGCCATGGCGGCGGCGCTGGACGATAGCGTGTTCCTGTTCGGCGGAAACGTCGGGGACAGCCCCACGGACACCGTATGGCGATACCGGCTGGCCGGATCCGGACGATGGACCAGTTTCACGCGCATGCCGGGCCCCCTGGCCGCCGGCTCGGCGGTGACCCTGGGCGAGTTCATCTACGTGATCGCCAAGACCGGCAATCTCTCGCGACTGGATCCCGGCAGCCGGCAATGGGTGACGCTCCCGGGCCCGGGGGGCGTCTACCGGGATCACGCCAATGCGGTGGCGTTTCGCGGGGAAATCTGGTGGATGGCGGGCCGCCTCAATTCCAATACATTCAGGACCGTGCAGATCTACGATCCAGTTACGCGCACCTGGCGCGACGGGCCGCCGCTGATCCATTCGCATTCAGGTTTCGCCGCCGCCGTGTTGGACGGCCAGATCTTCGTGGCCGGCGGGGAGCATCTGGCGGAGGACTTCAACCGGGGCGGCGCACTGGAGCCGCACCTGGAAATATATTCCGCGCGAGTTGGTCACTGGCGCCTGGGGCCGGAGATTCCGATCCCCGTGCACGGAACCGGCGGCGCCGCGCTGAATGGTCGCTTCTACATGCTGGGAGGTTCCGTGGAAGCAGGCCAGACCACTGGAGCCGCCGGCATTGCCCAGATATACGACCCCGGCGGCTGAGAGCCTGTGGAAACACTGGTGCGCGCCCACCCGGCCGGCAAACGGGGTTAGACGCTGACGGTGAACAGCAGCAGTACCACCAACAGCGCCCCTCCGAACAGGATTAGCATCAACGCGTAAGCGGGGGCGAGATAGGGGCCGTGGTACGCGGGCAGCGAATACTTTTTCCTGTAGTCGAGCGCATAGGCCATGAAACGCAGCCCCGCGCTCGCCGCCATCAGCACGCCCAGCGCAACCAGTGCAAGCCCGGTCCACCCGGACAGGTCGTTGGAGTAGAGCCAATTGATGCTGGTCGCGCCCGGCAGGCGCCTCAGCAGCAGGCCGAAGCGGTCCATGGCGATGCCGAAGATCATGAGTGCCATCGCGGTGCGCAGCCAGTTCGCCAGCGTCCGCTCGGCGTTCTGGTAGGAACGCTCGGCGGAGAGTTCCGTGCGCGTGATCGACAACTCGAGCATGCGCTTCATCAAGGTGATCTGTTCGGGCTCCTGCTTTTCAGGCACGGCGGACCTCCGTGAACGAATGAGCCAAGGCAACCGATTCCGACAATACCAGCGACTTGCCCCCATGCCGGGAGGCTGGCCGTGGGGCGATGAATCCCTGCGTGACGACCCCGCCGCTCAGTGTGCCGGAGCTTGCAGCCAGCGTCGGATCAGAGCCAGTCCCAGCGCCGGAACAGCCAGACCTGGATCATCGCGACCACCGCCAGCAGCGCGCAGACCACGACGAAGGCCCAGCCGAAATTTGCACCCGGAATTCCGGCCACGTTGATGCCCAGCAGACCGGTAACGAACGACAGCGGCAGGAACAGCGCGGCGATCACGCTGAGCCGGTAGATGTTGTGATTGAGCCGCTCGTTGAGCCGGTTGGCCAGCTCGTCCTGGATCACCAGGGCGCGCTCCCGGGACGCGTCCAGATCCTCGGCCAGTCTCGTGGTGCGCTCGGATACGTCCTCGACGAGGCGCCGGCTGCGCTCGTCCATCCAGGCCGGGTGCTGGCGCACCAGTTCCATCAGCGCTTCGCGTTGTGGTGTCACGTAACGCCTCAGCGTGATTGCCTGGTGCCGCAGGTCGGCGAGCTGGGCGCGCAGGTCGCCGGTCTCGCCGGCGAGGATCGTTTCCTCCAGGTCGTCGATATTGTCCTGGAGCTGCTCCACCACCCCGGCGATCCGCGCGCCGATGATGTCCATCAGCCTTGAGAGGAATTCGCCGCAGTCGGCGGGGCCGGAGCCGTTCTCGAGCTGCTCTTCCACGTCCTGCACGGCGTAAACGCGGCGATGCCGCAGGGTGATCACCTTGTGGCCGTCGGTGAACAGCCGGAGCTGCACCATGTCGTCCGGCTCGGCGCCGGGGTTCAGGTTGATGCTGCGCAGGATCAACATCAACGTGGAGTCCTGCACCCGAACCCGCGGCCGGGTTTCCTCGGCGAGCATGGAATTTACGAACTGCCCCGGCACACCCGATTCGTGGAGCAGCCACTCCCGGCTGTGGCGCACGCTGCGGTCCAAGTGCACCCAGAGCATGCCGTCCTCCGGTTTCCACCCGGCGATGTCCTTCCAGTCCGCCTGCCGGCCGCCGCCCTGTCCGTCCAAAATCCAGGCCCGGAGAAGGCCCTTGTCCCTCGATCGCGCGGTCATCCCACCCTCCTCGCGACGTCAGTCGCCGCCCTGTCTGCGCCACATGACGTGATTCATCCCTTCCACGAACACCGAGAAGGCAATGGCAAAGTACACGTAACCGCGGGGAATATGGAAGTGCAGCCCGTCGGCGACCAACACCAGGCCCACCAGCAGCAGGAAGCTCAGCGCCAGCATTTTGACCGTCGGGTGCCGGTCGATGAAGTCGCCAAGCGGGCTGGCAGCGAAAATCATCAACAGGATGGCGATAACGATGGCGATCACCATGACCCAGATGTGCTCCACCAGGCCGACCGCCGTGATCACGCTGTCCAGGGAAAAGACCAGGTCGAGCATGCCGATCTGTACGATGACCATGGTCAGGCCCGCCTTCACACCGATGCGCAGGTCCTGCTCCTTGCCCTCCACGGTCTGATGGATTTCCTGGGTTCCCTTGGCGATCAGGAACAGACCGCCGGCCAGCAATACCAGGTCGCGTATGGACACCGCGAACTCGCCGATGGTGAAAAGAGGTTTGGAGAGGTGGGCGAGCCAGGCGATGGTGAACAGCAGGAGAATGCGCATCACGCAGGCCAGCACCAGTCCGACGCGCCGCGCGAAGGGGCGCTGTTCCGGCGGCAGCCGGTTGGAAGTCACCGTCAGGAAGACCAGGTTGTCAACGCCCAGCACGATTTCCAGTGCGGTCAGCGTCAGCAGGCTGGCCCAGAGTTCGGTACTGAAAAGAATCTCCATCGGGAATTGCCGTCGTTGGATTCGGGACCGGAGCCGGGTGGGCGGTGGGGCGCCACGGGGCATTGTGCTGGAGTCATACCTTCCTGCCAAGCCGGAAAGTTTCAAGCTGGCGGTTATACTGGCTCAATGGATGACGCGCGCCTGAAGCTGGGCTGGCGGGAGTGGGTCGCCCTGCCGGAACTGGGCATTCCCGCCATCAAGGCCAAGGTGGACACCGGGGCACGCAGCTCCGCCCTGCATGCTGCCAGCGTGCGTCCATTCCGGCGCGGCGGCGCCGAGTGGGTCCGGTTCACCGTGCACCCGGTACGCGGGCGCCGCGACATCGCCGTGACCGCCGAGGCCGAAGTCTCCGACAGGCGGCTGGTCTCGGACTCGGGCGGTCACCGGGAGAGCCGCATGTTCATCCGGACCCGGATACGGGCCGGAGACCGGGACTGGCCAATCGAGCTCAATCTCACCGACCGGGAGACCATGCTGTTTCCCATGCTCCTGGGGCGCACGGCCATGGCAGGCCGCGTGAGCGTTGCGCCCGAGAAATCCTATTTGCTGGGCCGGCCCTCGCAAGCGCTGCTGGAGGAATACCCGGTCGCCAAACGTCAGGGACAGGCATGAAAATTGTCATTCTTTCTCGCAACAGGAACCTTTACTCGACGCTCCGACTGGTGGAGGCCGCCGAGGGCCGCGGGCACGACGTCCGGGTCATCGATCCGCTGCGCTGCTACATGAAGCTGTCGGCACATCGGCCCGAAGTGCACTACCGGGGCAAAGCGCTGTCGGACGTGGACGCGGTAATCCCCCGCATCGGCGCCTCGATCACCTTCTACGGCACGGCCATCGTGCGCCAGTTCGAGATGATGGGCGTGTTCCCGCTCAACGAGTCGGTGGCCATCAGCCGCTCGCGGGACAAGTTGCGCTCGCTTCAGTTGCTGGCGAGAAAGGGCGTCGGCCTGCCGGTGACCGGCACGGCGCATTCGCTGGACGATACCGCGGACCTGCTCAACATGGTCGGCGGGCCGCCGCTGGTGATCAAGCTGCTGGAGGGCACGCAGGGCAAGGGCGTGGTACTGGCGGAGACCCGCCAGGCCGTGGAGAGCGTCATCGACGCCTTCCGCGGATTGGACGCCCACTTCCTGGTCCAGGAGTTCATCAAGGAATCCAAGGGCTCCGATATGCGCTGCTTCGTGGTGGGCGAGCGCGTGGTCGCCGCCATGCAGCGCCAGGCGAAGGAGGGCGAGTTCCGCTCCAACCTGCACAGGGGCGGCAGCGCGCGGCTGGCCAAAATTACTCCCGAGGAACGCTCGGTGGCGGTGCGCTCGGCCAAGATCATGGGGCTGAACGTGGCCGGCGTGGACCTGTTGCGCTCTGCACACGGCCCGCTGGTCATGGAAGTGAATTCCTCCCCGGGCCTGGAAGGCATCGAGGTGGCCACCGGCAAGGACGTGGCTGGCCTGGTGATCGCCTGGCTCGAAAAGCACCACCGTTTCGGCAAGACGCGCACCAAGGGTCGCGGCTGATGGCGGGCCACCGGCGCAGGCCACCGGTGTACCTGGGCGAGGCGACCATCGCTCCCGGCGAACGCGCCACCGTGGAATTGCCGGTCCCGGCGCTCTATACGCATACCGAGATGGCCATGCCAGTGCACGTGGTGCACAGCGCCCGGGACGGGCCGCGCCTGTTCGTCAGCGCCGCCATTCACGGCGACGAACTCAATGGCGTGGAAATCGTCAGGCGGTTGCTGCGATTGTCGATGCTCGACAAGATGCGCGGCACGTTGGTGGCGGTCCCCATCGTCAACGTGCACGGCTGCATACAGCGCACCCGCGAGCTGCCGGACGGGCGCGACCTGAACAGGGCGTTTCCAGGGTCCGCCACCGGCTCCATGGCCGCGCGCATGGCATATCGCTTCATGACCGAGATCGTCGCCGGCTCGGACTATGGCATCGACCTGCACACCGGCGCCAACCACCGCAGCAACCTGCCCCAGATCCGCACCCAGCTGGACGACCCGGAGACGGAACACTTGGCCCGGGTCTTCGGCGCGCCGGTGATCCTGCATTCCAACCTGCGTGACGGCTCGCTGCGCCAGGTCGCCCAGGAAGAGGGTACCGTTACCCTGCTCTACGAGGCCGGGGAGGCGCTGCGCTTCGACGAGGTGGCGGTCCGCGCCGGCGTTCGCGGCATCGTGGCGGTGATGCGCGAGGTGGGCATGCTGCCGAGACGGCGCAGGCGCGGCCGGCAATTCGAACCGGTGGTGGCGCGCCAGAGCACCTGGGTCAGGGCCCCGGCCAGCGGCATTCTGCGCCTGCGCACCCCTTTGGGCGCGACGGTGCGCCGCGGCGAGCCCCTGGCGCTGGTTTCCGATCCCTTTGGCGAGGACGAGTCCGAGGTGCGCAGTCACGTGTCAGGGGTGGTGATCGGGCGAATCAACCTGCCGCTGGTGCACGCCGGCGAGGCACTGTTCCACATCGCGCGCTTCCGGAGCGATGAAAACGTGGACGAGGCCCTGGAAGCCTTCCACGAGAACCACGACCCCAACGAGCCGGACCGCTATGGGGAAGAACCAGTGGTGTAAGCCCTGGACCCGGGAGGCCGCCGGCGGCTTCAGCAGCAGGCGCCGCCCGGTGCATCCGCGGCGCCGGGCACGCCGCAGTCGAACAGGCCCAGGTGGACTCCCCGCTCGCCCTCCACGCGGAAATGCGGCGCATAGCGCGTGAGCGAGAGCATGTCCGCGGTGTTTCCGCACACGCGCACGGACCGGCCGGTTTCGAACCGGTGATGGTCGTCCAGTTCGAAGGCATCCGGTGCCTGGGGGATGGTGCCCAGGTACGTCGCGGTTTGCCCGTAGTCCTCGCATCGATCCTCGAGCGCCAGTTTGAACGCGCGTAGCGTCAAGGACTCGAACGACGCCCGGCCCAGCCCGACCCGCAACGCGGCATCCTCCACCCTCACCGGCGCCCCGCCGACCCGGCGCACGTCGTTAAAACCGAGCTCCGCCATCAGGCGCCGGAAATCCTCCCTGTACATGGCGCCGCCCAGGCACTCGCCCACCAGCACGGGATCCTTCGCGAGTTCCGGCGGCAGGCGCCTGTCCGCGAAAATGTCCGCGAAATGCAATTCACCGCCTGGCTTGAGCACGCGGGCGATTTCCGAGAACACCCGGCGCTTGTCGGCGGCCAGGTTGAGCACGCAGTTGGATATCACCACATCCACGCTGGCATCTGCCAGCCCCAGCGCGGCGAGATCCTCCATCGGACCCTGCAGGAACTCCACGTTGGATTCGGTCATGCCCGCTTGACGGGCATGCCAGGCGCGATGGCGCCTGGCCACGGCCAGTTGCTCCGCGGTCATGTCCACGCCGATTACCCGGCCCTGCGCGCCCACCAGGCGCGAAACCAGGTAGCAGTCGCGCCCGGTGCCGCAACCCATGTCGAGCACCGCGCGCGCTTCCACCGCCAGCGGCAGCGGCGAGCCGCAACCGTAGAAACGCTCGCGCACCTCGGGATGGACCCCGGCGAGCATCTCCCGCATCCAGGCAGGTGCCGAAGAGGGGTCGCAGCAGGCGTTGGTGCGCAGGTCCGAACTCGCCTCGAGCACCGAACCGTAATAGCGGCTCACCTGTTCGCGGTGCCGTCCGCCATCATCGTCCACGGGGAAGGTATCGTCGTTCATGTCATGGTCCACTTGATCGTCGTCTCGGCACGAAGGTCCGATTAGCGGACCGGAATCGGCGCCCGCCGATCGCGCCGGTAACCCGGCGGCCTCATTCCACCGTAACGGACTTGGCCAGGTTGCGCGGCTTGTCCACGTCGGTGCCGCGCAACACCGCCACGTGATAGGCGAGCAACTGCAGCGGCACGGTGAACACCACCGGCGCGGTGAACTCGTCGCTGGCCGGCACGGCGATCACCCGGTCACCGCCGCCGTCCATGTGGTGCACCACGTCGGCGTCGGCGAAAACGAACAGCCTGGCGCCCCGGGCGCGCACCTCGGAGAGGTTCGACTGGAGCTTTTCCAGCAGCGCGTTGTTGGGTGCCACCGCCACCACCGGCATGTCCTCGTCCACCAGCGCCAGCGGCCCGTGCTTGAGCTCGCCGGCCGGGTAGGCCTCCGCGTGGATGTAGGAAACCTCCTTGAGCTTGAGCGCACCCTCCATGGCCACCGGGAACTGGGCGCCCCGGCCCAGGAACAGGGCATGATGCTTGTCGGCGATCTCCTCCGCTACGGCCCGGACGCTCGCGTCCAGCGCCAGCGCCTCGCCCACCTGGCGCGGCAGGCGCTTGAGGGCGGCCACCAGGTGCTCCTGTTGCCCGTCCGTCTCCCCAAGGGTCAAGGTCAGCAGGCCGAGCGCCGCGAGCTGGGTGGTGAAGGCCTTGGTGGAAGCGACGCCGATCTCGGGGCCGGCGTGGGTCATCAGCACCAGGTCGGATTCGCGCACCAGTGAGCTTTCCGGCACGTTGCAGATCGCCAGGCACGCACGGTAACCACGCTTTCGGGCCTCGCGCAGGGCTGCCAGGGTGTCGGCGGTCTCGCCGGACTGGGAAATGGTGACGAACAGGCACTCTTCGGGCACCACGGTGCGCCGGTAACGGTACTCGCTGGCCACTTCCACGCTGCACGGGATACCTCGCAGGGACTCGATCCAGTACCGCGCCACCAGGCCCGCATGATAACTGGTGCCGCAGGCCACCAGCTGAACCGCGCGCACGCCCTTCAGTAGCGCCGGCGCGTCCACCCCGAAAATCTCCGCCGGGATGTGGCCGTCCACCAGCCGGCCTTCCAGGGTGGCGGCAAGCGCCTCGGGCTGCTCGAAGATCTCCTTGAGCATGAAATGCCGGTAGCCGCCGCGGTCGGCGGCGCTGGCGGTGAGGCTGGATTCCTTCACCGGGCGGTCCACGGCGCCGCCGTCGCGCCGGTAAACCTGGAAATGACGCGCGTCCAGGTCCACCACGTCGCCTTCCTCCAGATAGACGAACCGGTTGGTAACCGGGAGCAGCGCCTGGATATCCGAGGCCAGGAAGTTTTCCCCGATGCCGAGCCCGGCCACCAGCGGGCTGCCCAGGCGGGCGCCCACCACCCGGCCGGGCTCCGCCCTCGAAGTGACGGCGATGGCGAAGGCGCCGCGCAACTCGTTGACCGCCGCCAGCACGCCTTTCAGCAGGTCGCCGGCGCGGTGCGCCTGGCAATGCACCAGGTGCGCGATGACCTCGCTGTCGGTCTGGGAGACGAACTCGTAACCGGCGGCCTGGAGCTGTTCCCTCAACTCACGGTGGTTCTCGACGATGCCGTTGTGCACCACCGCGATCTCGTCATGGGACAGGTGCGGGTGGGCATTCTCGGTATTGGGGACGCCATGGGTTGCCCAGCGCGTGTGGGCGATGCCACAGTGGCTGCTCAGCGGCTCACGTTCCAGGAGCGTGTCCAGGTCGCCAACCTTGCCCTTGGTGCGCGCGCGCCGGACGGCGCCGCCGTCCTCAACGGCGATGCCCGCCGAATCGTACCCGCGGTATTCCAGGCAATGCAGCCCGTGCATCAGCACCGGCACCACGTCCCTTTCAGCGCTGGCTGCGACGATTCCGCACATGGCGCTATGCGGGAGACGCGAAACGGTAGACGGGAAACGAGGGCTGTCGCCGGACTGGCGCCGAACCCCGGGCACCCGTGCCAACGTCACCCGCTCTTTCGTTTCTCCGTTTCTCCGTCTCGCGTCTCACGTTTCTCCGTCTCTCCGTCTCTCCGTCTCTCCGTCTCCCGTCTCCCGTCTTCCGTCTCACGTCTTACGTCTTACGTCTTACGTCTTACGTCTTACGTCTTACGTTCTTTCGGCCTCTTCCACCCATCCACGGTGACCTGACGCGCGCGGCTCACGGTGAGCTTGCCGGACGGGGCGTCCTTGCTGATGGTGGAGCCGGCGCCGATGGTCGCGTCGGCGCCCACCGTAACCGGCGCCACCAGCGCGGCGTTGGAGCCGATGAAGGCGCGGTCGCCGATCACGGTGCGGTGCTTGGCAGCGCCGTCATAGTTGCAGGTAATGGTACCGGCACCCACGTTGACGCCCTCGCCCAGCTCCGCGTCGCCCACGTAGGCCAGGTGGTTGATCTTGGAACCCGGGCCCACGCGGCTCTTCTTGATCTCCACGAAATTGCCCACTGCGGCACCGTCGGCCAGCTCCGTGTCGGGCCGGATGCGCGCGAACGGGCCGATGCGGCAGTCGGTGCCGGTGCGCGCGCTCTCCAAGACGCAGTTGGCGAGCACGCGGGTGCCGGTGCCCAGCGCCACGTCACGTAGCACGCAGTTCGGCCCGACCCGGACGCCGTCGCCCAACTCCACCTCGCCCTCCAGGACCACGTTCACATCCAACACCACGTCGCGGCCGAGCTTCACCGTGCCGCGCACGTCCAGTCGGTGCGGGTCCATCACCAGCGCGCCGTCCCGGCACAGGCGTTCCGCCTGGAGCAACTGGTAGCGGCGTTCCAGACGACAGAGCTGCCAGCGGTCGTTGGCGCCGGCCATGAGCGTGGCGTCGGGCGCCACCAGCGCTTCCACCTGGATCCCGTCCGCCACGGCGATGGCAATGACATCGGTGAGATAGTACTCGCGCTGGGCATTGTCGTTGCCGACGCGCCCGAGCCATTCACGAAGCGAGCCCGCCGGCGCGGCCAGGATGCCGGTGTTCACTTCCCCGATTTCGAGTTCTCGCGGACAGGCGTCGCGCTGCTCCACGACCCGCGCCACCCGACCCTCGCCGTTGCGCACCACGCGGCCGTAACCATCCGGGTCGTCGGGACGCATGGACAGGAACCGAAGCCCCCCGCCGGCGGCGGTCAACGCCGAGAGCGCATCCACCGGCACCAGCGGCGTGTCGCCGTAGAGCACCAGCACCCGGGCGCTGTCAGGGATGTCGGGCAGGGCCTGCATGACCGCGTGGCCGGTGCCCTTGGGCTCGGCCTGCTCCACCCAGTGCACGGACCGGTCCCGGAAGGCCTCGCGCACGCGGGAGCCACCGTTGCCGTGGATCACGTGCACCATTCCGGGCGCCAGCGCCGCGGCGGTGTCCAGCACGTGGGCCAGCATGGGGCGCCCGCCCACCGGCTGCAGCACCTTCGGGAGAGCCGAGCGCATGCGCCGGCCCTCGCCGGCGGCGAGAACGACGACGTGGAGGGGCCCGTTCGGGGTCATTGAATGCGAAACAGCGCCATTGAGGCGCTGATTCTAACGGATCGGGAAGCGCGGGGTGTGGGGTGCCGCGCTACTTGCGGGCGGATCGGCGCAGGCGCCCAATGGCCTGCAGCTTGGCCACCGCCTCGGCCAGCTCCGCCTGGGCCTTGGCCAGGTCCATTTCCGACTCCCGGTCCCGCAGGGAACGCTCGGCCTCTTCCTTTGCGCGCTGCGCGGCGGCCTCGTCCAGGTCGTGGGCCCGGATCGCCGTGTCGGCCAGCACGGTGACCACGTGGGGCTGCACCTCCAGGATGCCGCCGGAGACGTAGAAGAACTGCTCCTCGCCGTCCTGGGTGGTGACCCGCACCTGGCCGGGCCGCAAGCGCGTGATGAACTGCGCGTGGCGGGGCAGGATGCCCACCTCGCCGTTTTCCGCGGTGGCGGCGACGTGGGTGACGGTGCCGGAGAAAATCTCCTCCTCGGCGCTCACGATGTCACAGTGCATGGTCATGGCCATGATTTTACACTCACTTCGTCCGCTCGGGGGGACGTGTCACGGCTAACGTCTCCCGTCTCACGCCGCCTTCTTCGACAGTTCCTTGCCCCGCTCCTCGGCCTCGTCGATGGTGCCCACCATGTAGAAGGCCTGCTCCGGCAGGTGGTCGTACTCGCCGTCCACGATGCCCTTGAAGCCGCGGATGGTTTCCTTGAGCGGCACGTACTTGCCCTCGGTGCCGGTAAACACCTCGGCCACGAAGAACGGCTGCGAAAAAAAGCGTTCCACCTTGCGCGCCCGGGCCACGGTGAGCTTGTCCTCCTCGGAGAGCTCGTCCATGCCCAGGATCGCGATGATGTCCTTGAGCTCCTTGTAGCGCTGCAGGGTCTGCTGCACCTTGCGCGCCGTGTCGTAGTGTTCCTGCCCCACCACCTGCGGGTCGAGCTGGCGGGAGGTGGAATCCAGCGGGTCCACGGCCGGGTAGATGCCCAGCTCGGCAATGGAGCGGGCCAGCACCACGGTGGCGTCCAGGTGGGCGAAGGTGGTGGCCGGGGACGGGTCGGTAAGGTCGTCCGCAGGCACGTACACCGCCTGCACGGAGGTAATCGACCCGGTCTTGGTGGAGGTGATGCGCTCCTGCAGATCGCCCATCTCGGCAGCCAGTGTGGGCTGGTAACCCACGGCCGAGGGCATGCGGCCCAGCAACGCGGAAACCTCCGTGCCGGCCAGCGTGTACCGGTAGATGTTGTCGATGAACATCAGCACGTCGCGGCCCTCGTCGCGGAAGTACTCCGCCATGGTCAGGCCGGAAAGCGCCACGCGCAGGCGGTTGCCTGGCGGCTCGTTCATCTGGCCGAACACCAGCGACACCTTGTCGAGCACGTCCGACTCCTTCATCTCGTGGTAGAAGTCGTTGCCCTCTCGGGTGCGCTCGCCGACGCCGGCGAACACCGAGTAACCGGAGTGCTCGATGGCGATGTTGCGGATCAGCTCCAGCATGTTCACGGTCTTGCCCACGCCGGCGCCGCCGAACAGGCCGACCTTGCCGCCCTTGGCGAACGGGCAGATCAAATCGATCACCTTGATGCCGGTTTCCAGCAACTCGTTGCTGGTGGCCTGCTCGTCGAAGGCTGGGGCGTCGCGGTGGATTTCCCAGCGCTCTTCCTCGCCGATGTCGCCCGCCTCGTCGATGGGCCGGCCCAGCACGTCCATGATCCGCCCCAGGGTCTTCTTGCCCACGGGCACGGTGATGCCCTTGCCGGTGCTCTCCACGGCGGTATTGCGCTTCAGGCCGTCGGTGGAGCCCATGGCGATGGTGCGCACGATGCCGTCACCCAGCTGCTGCTGGACCTCCAGCGTCAGCTCGTGCTCCTTGATGTAAAGGGCATCAAAGACCTTCGGCACGTGCTCGCGCGGAAACTCCACGTCCACGACCGCGCCGATTATCTGAACCACTGTTCCGGAACTCATTGCCGATTCCTCTCATTCATCGATTTCGTTCGTGGGAGCCAGCGCAAGCGGGCGATACCTCCGCCCTTCTCTTCGGGCTCCGATCGCGCCCTGCCGGGCGCTCCTGCCAATCAATTCTCTTTGCCTCCGCGTCTCTGCGTGAGGTAAAGTTGCTAAACCGCAGCGGCGCCGCCGACGATCTCCGATATCTCCTGCGTAATCGCCGCCTGCCGCGCCTTGTTGTACACCAGCTGCAGGTCGTCCATGAGCTGCTCCGCGTTGTCGGAAGCGCTCTTCATGGCCACCATGCGCGCGGCGTGCTCGCTGGCAATGTTCTCCATCACGCCCTGGTAAACCAGCGACTCGATGTAGCGCACCAGCACCTCGTCAAGCACATCCGCGGCGTCCGGCTCGTAGATGTAGTCCCAGTGAGTCTCCAGCTCCCGCTCCGGGGCCTCCTGGGGCTCCACGGGCAGCAGCCGATCGACGCGCGGCTTCTGGGTCATGGTGTTGACGAAATCGTTGTACGCCAGGTAAACCCGGTCCACTTCCTGCTGGTCGTAGGCGTCCAGCATCACCTTCACCGCGCCAATAAGGTCGGCGATCTGCGGCTGCTCGCCGATGTGCGAGACGTGCCCGGTGATGTCGATGCTGGTGCGCCGGAAGAAGGCGTTGGCCTTGGTGCCGATGGTCACGGCCCGCAGCGACACCTCCCGCTTTTCCCAGTCGCGCATCTCGCCCACGACCTTCTTGAACAGGTTGTTGTTCAGGCCGCCGCACAGGCCGCGGTCGGAAGAGACGACGATGAAACCCACGTTCCTCGGCTCGCGCTGAACCAGGTATGGATGACGGTACTCCACCGCCGCGTGGGCGATGTGACCGATCACCTTCTGCATGGTGTGTGCGTACGGCCGCGATGCCTGCATGCGGTCCTGTGCCTTGCGGATCTTGGACGCCGAGACCATCTCCAGGGCGCGCGTCACCTTGCGCGTGTTCTGGATGGAACGGATCTGCGTCTTGATTTCGCGCGCGTTAGCCATGCGTTACCACGTTTGCGTGCTCTTGAACGCTTCCAGGGCTTCCTTGAACTTGGCCTCGGTGTCCTCGTCCCACTTGCCCTCTTCGTTGACCGACTTCATGAGGTCGCCATGCTGGGCGTCCATGTAGTCATGCAGGGCGCGTTCGAAGTCGCCGATCTGGTTGAGCTCGATGTCGTCCAGGTAACCCTGGTTTACGGCGAAAAGCGAGACGGCCATCTTGGCGATGGGCAGCGGCGTGTACTGGGGCTGCTTCATCAGCTCCATGACCCGCTGGCCGCGCTCGAGCTGCTTTCGGGTCTGCTCGTCCAGATCGGAGGCGAACTGGGCGAAAGCCGCCAGCTCGCGGTACTGGGCCAGCGCCAGGCGGATGCCGCCGCCCAGCTTCTTGATGATCTTGGTCTGCGCGGAACCGCCCACGCGCGATACCGACAGGCCGGCGTTGATGGCCGGGCGGATGCCGGCGTTGAACAGGTCCGTCTCCAGGTAGATCTGCCCATCGGTGATGGAGATCACGTTGGTGGGCACGAACGCGGACACGTCGCCGGCCTGGGTCTCGATGATCGGCAGCGCGGTCAGCGAGCCGGTCTTGCCCTTCACCTTGCCGTTGGTGATCTGCTCCACGTACTCGGCGTTGATGCGCGAGGCGCGCTCCAGCAGCCGCGAGTGCAGGTAGAACACGTCGCCCGGGTAGGCCTCGCGTCCCGGCGGGCGGCGCAGCAGCAGGGAGATCTGGCGGTACGCCCAGGCCTGCTTGGTCAGGTCGTCGTAGATGATCAGGGCGTCTTCGCCCCGATCGCGGAAGTACTCGCCCATTGCGCAGCCGGCATACGGCGCGATGTACTGCATCGCCGCCGAGTCCGACGCGGTGGCCGCCACCACAATGGTGTGCTCCATGGCGCCGTGCTCTTCCAGCTTGCGCACCACGTTGGTCACCGACGAGCGCTTCTGGCCGATGGCCACGTAGATGCACTTAATGCCGGTGCCCTTCTGGTTGATGATGGCATCGATGGCCACGGCGGTCTTGCCGGTCTGCCGATCGCCGATGATCAGCTCGCGCTGGCCGCGGCCGATGGGCACCATGGCGTCGATGGACTTGAGCCCCGTCTGCACGGGCTGCGACACGGACTGGCGCGCGATCACGCCGGGGGCCACCTTCTCGATGGGCTCGGTGCCCTCGGTCTCGATGGCGCCGCCGCCGTCGATGGGCGTGCCCAGCGCGTCAACCACGCGGCCCAGCAACTCCTCGCCCACGGGTACCTCGAGAATGCGCCCGGTGCATTTCACCTTGTCGCCTTCCGAGATGTGCTCGTAGTCGCCCAGCACCACGGCGCCCACGGAGTCGCGCTCCAGGTTCAGCGCCAGGCCGAAGGTGTCGCCGGGAAACTCGATCATCTCACCCTGCATCACGTCGGCCAGGCCGTGGATGCGGCAGATACCGTCGGAAACGGACACGATGGTGCCCTCGTTGCGGGCTTCCGCCACCGACTCGAATTTCTCGATCCGCTTGCGGATCAGGTCGCTGATTTCCGAAGGATTCAGTTGCGTCTGCATGAATTCACCCTTGTCCGGCCGCCGTTCCGGGGCGGCCCATTATCGTCCGATGTCGCTCGCCAGGCTCGTGAGCTTGCCGCGCAGTGAGCCGTCGTACACCGTGTCGCCGGCCCGCACCACCGCGCCGCCAAGCAGCGCCGCGTCCACTTTCAGTTCCACGCTGATCTCGCGCTTGAAGCGCTTGCCCAGCGCCTCCGCCAGCCTTTCGTCGAAGCCCTTCGGCGCCGGTACGGCAGTGGTCACTTCCACGTCCAGCGTCTTCTCGGCGGCCGCCCGGTAGCGCGCGAACAGCTCGCTGATCTGGGGCAGAACGCCAAGGCGCCGGTTCTCGGCGAGCAGGTGGATCATGTTGGTGAAATCGCCCTTGAAGCGCTCACCGCCCACGTCCAGGAAAAACGCCGCCGCGGCTTCCGGCTCCACCAGCGGGTTGTCCACCACACGCTCGCGCACGTCGCGGTCCGCGGCGATCGCCGACGCCAACTCGAGCATGCCGCTCCAGCCCGCCAGCGCGTCCGCCTCCCGGGCGCGTTCGAAGGCGGCCTTGGCGTAGGGACGTGCCAGTGTGATCGGCTCGGCCATGGCCTTAAAGTTCCGCCACCAGCTTGTCCAGCAGCTCGCGGTGCGCCTTGTCGTCAATCTCGCGGGAGATCAGCTTCTCGGCGCCGGCCACCGCCAGCGTCGCCACCTGCCGCCTGAGCTCCTCTCGCGCCCGGTTGATGTCCTGCTCGATCTCCGCGCGGGCGGCCGCGAGCTGGCGCTCGCGCTCCGAGACGGCGTCAGCCTTGGCGTCGTCCACGATCTGGTTGGCCCGCGAGTGCGCCTGCTCGACGATCTCGCCGGCCTGGTCCCGGGCCTCGCGGAGGATGTCCGCGGCCTTCTCGCGGGCCAGGTCCAGGTCGCGCTCGCCGCGCTCGGCGGCGGCCAGCCCGTCCGCGATCTTCTTCTCGCGGTCGGCCATGGACTGGATCAGCGGCGGCCAGATGTAGCGCATCGCGAACCAGACCAGGAACGCGAAGACGGCCATCTGGATGACCAGTGTCAGATTGATACTCACGGTGACGTCACTCCGTTAGCGGATTGCCATTGGCGGCGGCGATTCAGCCGCCGGCGACGGCCTTCGCGGCTTCCTCCACGGCGCCCAGGAACGGGTTGGCGAAGGTGAAGAACAGCGCGATGCCCACACCGATCATGGCCACGGCGTCCAGCAGGCCGGCCACGATGAACATCTTGATCTGGAGCATGGGCACCATTTCAGGCTGGCGGGCGGAGCCCTCCAGGAACTTGCCGCCCAGCACGCCGAAACCGATACCGGTGCCCAGCGCGCCCAGGCCGATCAGCAGACCCACCGCGATGGCGGTCATCCCCTGAACTTGGGCGATCAGCGTTGCGAGATCCATGATTCCTCCTGCGTACAGTCAGTCGTTAATAGAGAACAGTTTTGTCCGCGCCCCTCAGTGTTCCTCGTGGGCGAGGCTCAAATACACGATGGTCAGCATCATGAAGATGAAGGCCTGCAGCGTGATGATCAGAATGTGGAAAATCGACCAGGCCACGCCCAGGATGAACTGCGCAATGCCCATGGGCAGCGCCATGGCCGACACCCCGGCGCTCAGCGTAAACAGCGCGATCAGGATGAAGATCAGCTCGCCGGCGTACATGTTTCCGAACAGTCGCAGCGAGAGCGATACGGGCCGCGCCAGCTCCTCCACCGACTTGAGCACCAGGTTGAAGGGCATCAGCCACTTGCCAAAGGGCTCTAGCAGCATTTCCCTGGCGAAACCTTTCCCGCCCTTGATCTTGATGGAGTAGAAAATCACCAGCAGGAACACGGTGATGGACAGCCCGAAGGTGATGTTCAGGTCCGCGCTGGGCACGATGCGCAGGTAGTCCAGCCCGACGGCGCCCGCCGTGGTGGGCAGCAGGTCCACCGGCAGCAGGTCCATGAAGTTCATCAGGAACACCCAGCAGAAAATGGTCAGCGCCAGCGGTGCGATCAGCGGGCTGCGGCCGTGGAACGAATCCTTCACCTGGGTGTCCACGAACTCGACCATGATCTCGATGAAGTTCTGGAACCGACCCGGCACGCCGGTGGTCACCCGCTTGGCCGCGTAACGGAAAACGCCGATGAAAATCAGGCCGAGCATCAGTGACCAGAACACGCTGTCCAGGTTCACCGTCCAGAAACCCTCGCCCGCGGTCAGGAAATGCAGGTGATGGAGAATGTAGCCGGTGACTCCCTCGGCGTGCCCGCCCTGGTTGGCGGCTTCTGTGGCGGCAGCGATTCTCATCGGTCAATCTGTCTCAACAGTGCAATCCAGAACGCGAGCAGTGTCGCGGCGTACGTCACGAACAGGGGCAGAAACTCGAGCTCCAGTGTCATGATGGCGATCACGAAGAGCGCCACCGTGAGCGCGATCTTGGCGAACTCGCCCAGATACAGGTTCCGCAGGATCGCCCTGGGCGACATGTCGCCGCCGAAAAGCCGGCGCGCCAGGTACAGGTTCGCCAGGGTGTTGATCCCGCCGCCCACCAGCGCCGAGCCGGCGGCCGCGAGGCCGAGCGCCAGGCCGAATCCGGCGGCGCAGAGTCCGGTGATCGCCAACTGGCTCGCGGTGATCCGCAGGGCGACGCCGCGACCACGGGGATTGCCTGTTCCCTGGAACTCTGGCTCGCCCAACCGCTTGATCCGTCGAGACAAATAAAAAGCCACGGGCCGCGTCCTGAGGACGCCGGCGGGTGGCGTTATGACGGGCTCCGGCCCCAAAGCCCGAGAATTATAGCCGCAGGCTTTGGGGGGGTTCAACCGTGCCCGGTCAGCCGGTGGGTGCGGCGCCGAGCAGTTCGCGCAGTTGTTCCTCGATGGCCCGGGCCTGATCGTCGCCAGGGTGGATCTCGCCCACGAAGCGCCCGCGCAGTTGCCCCTCCCGGTCCACGACGTACCAGGCGGGCCAGTAGCGGTTGGAAAGCGCGTTCCAGTAGGAGTGGTCGTTGTCCACCATGATTGGATGGCCCAGCCCGAATTCCGCCGCCCTGGCGCGCACCCGGCCTCGATCGCGCTCCTCGGCGAATTCGGGGCTGTGCACGCCGATCACCGCCAGGCCGTCGCCCTCCAGGCGTGCTTCGAGACCGTTGAGCCACGGGAACGAACGGTAACAGTTCCAGCACTCGAACGCCCACACGTGCAGCAGCACCACCTTGCCCTTCAGGTCGGCCACGCTCAGCGGCGGCGAGTTGATCCAGTCACGCTGGTCGGCATGGGTGAATTCGGGCAGCGGCGAACCGTCGGCGCGGGCGGACGACGCAAGCAGGGCGAGGCACAGCAGGGCGGCGAAGGCGTGGCGCATGGCGTCAATCCGTCGAAGGACCGTTTCAGGGGACCGGCCCGCGTCGGGCGCCTATTTCAGGTGCTGAAGGATCCCCTCGAGCTCGTCGGTAGAGTTGTAGTGGATCACCAGCCGGCCCTTGCCCTTGCGGCCGTGCTGGATGGCGACCCGGGCGGCCAGGCGCTCGGTGAGCTCCTGTTCGAGCCGCGAGATGTCCGCGTCCTTGCGGTCCAGGGCGGGCTTCGCGGAGCGGGGCGCTTCCAGCTTGCGGCGCACCAGCAGCTCGGTCTCGCGCACGGACAGCCCCCGGCGCACCACTTCCCGTGCCGCCTCGCCCTGGAACTTGCCGGTGAGCGAGAGCAGCGCCCGTGCATGGCCCATTTCCAGCGAGCCGTCCTCCACCAGGCGCTTCACGTCCGGGTGCAGTTCCAGCAACCGCAACAGGTTGGACACCGAGGCCCGCGAGCGTCCCACGGCGTCCGCGGCCTGCTGGTGGGTCATCTCGAATTCCTCGATCAGGCGCTTGAGCGCCCCCGCCTCCTCCAGCGGATTGAGGTTCTCGCGCTGGATGTTCTCGATCAGCGCGATGGCCACCGCCGCCTGGTCGGGGATCTCCCGGACCACGGCGGGCACCCGGTCCAGGCCGGCGATCTGCGCGGCGCGCCAACGCCGCTCCCCGGCGACGATCTCGTAGCGCGCCTCGCCCTCGGACTCGCCCAGGGGCCGCACCACGATGGGCTGCACCACCCCCTGGGCGCGGATGGACTCGGCAAGCTCCTCCAGGCGCTCCCGGTTCATTCCGGTGCGCGGCTGGTAGCGGCCGCGCTGGAGCAGCTCGATGGGCAGCTCCGTCAGCCCCGCACCGGCGTCGCGCTTCTGCGTCGCCTCCGGCGAGAGCAGCGCGTCCAGTCCGCGTCCCAGTCGGTTCTTTTTCGTCGCCATGTTGATTCGGAATCGCGCGCAAGCGCGCTCCTACGATCTCCGTATTCCTCGCGCCTTCGCGCCTTCGCGTGATGTCTTCGTGGTCATGATACGGCGCGGGCGGATTCGCGTTCGCGGCGGATCATCTCGCCGGCCAGTCCCAGGTAGGCGATGGCGCCCCGGGAGCCGCGGTCGTAGCCGATCACCGGCTGGCCGTAACTGGGGGCCTCGGCCACCCGGATGTTGCGCGGCACGATGGTGCGATAGACCTTGTCGCCGAAGTGCTTGATGAGCTGACCGGAAACCTCGTTGGACAAGTTGTTCCGCACGTCGTACATGGTGCGCAGCACGCCTTCCACGCCGAGCCCCGGGTTCACGGTCTCGCGGATGCGGCGCACCGTGTCCAGCAGCGCCGACAGTCCCTCCAGCGCGTAATACTCGCACTGCATGGGGATCAGCACCCCATCGGCGGCCGCCAGCGCGTTGATGGTGAGCATGTTCAGCGACGGCGGGCAGTCGATGAGCACGTACTGGTACTGGCCGCGCACGGCCTCCAGCGCGATGGACAGCCGCCGCTCGCGGTGCTCGACGCGGATCAGCTCCACCTCCGCGGCGGTGAGGTCGGCGTTGGCGGGCAGGAGGTCGAACGCCTGTCCCTCGGGACGCACGCGCGCCTTCTCCACCGTGGCCTCGCCCAGCAGCACGTCCAGGGTGGACAGCGCCACTTCGCGCTTGTCCACACCGCAGCCCATGGTGGCATTGCCCTGCGGATCGATGTCCACCACCAGCACATGGCGGCCCGCCTCAGCCAGCGCGCAGGCCAGATTCACGCAGGTGGTGGTCTTTCCGACCCCGCCCTTCTGGTTGGCGATGGCGATGATGCGGGTCATTGGCTGTCGAGGTGGCGGATAGGGATCAGCCCGTCCGGCGCATGACTATCAGGTGCCGCTCGGCGGAGAGTGACGGCACTTTTACCTTGCGCACCCTCGGGGTGTCAAAGCCGGGCGGCGCTTCCAGGGTTCCCGGGTCGCGCCCGGCCATGGCCAGCAACACGCCGCCGGGCCGCAGCAGCGGCGCCGACAGGGCGGCCAGACGCCCGGTCTGGGTCAGGGCCCGCGCCACCACCGCGTCGAAAGGCGTCTCCCGGCGGTAATCCTCGATGCGCGCGTTCACGGCCGTCACGTTGGCAATGCCGAGCTGCCGGCAGGTGTGGCGCACGAAGCGCAGCTTCTTGGCCACGCTGTCCACCAGGACGAAATCCCTGTCCGGCAGCGCCAGCGCCAGCGGAATGCCCGGCAGGCCCGCGCCGGTGCCCAGGTCGGCGATGCATCCGGGCGGCACGTGTTCACGGATGGCCAGGCTGTCCAGCACGTGCCGTGTCACCATTTCCTCGGGGTCGCGCACCGCGGTCAGGTTGTAAGCAAGGCTCCATTCCCCCAGCAGCGTCACGAAGGACCACAGGGCCGGCTCCAGGCGTTCGGCGGGCAAGTCCAGCGCCGCGAGCCCCTCGGCAAGGCGCCGCCTGGCCCCCGCGCCGGGGTTGCCGTGGTCGAGTTCGTTCATGAACCCAGTATGGACGAAGAGGGCTCGCGCATGGACTTTCCCGGCCCGCTGTGACACAAAGGCGGTTTCGTGCCGGGCAACTTCCGACGGTCCATGAAGCGGATAATTATCGCTCTCGCGCTGCTGGTACCGGCGCTCGCACTCGCCCTGCCCTGGTACGTGGGCAAGCGCACCGAAACGCGATACCGGGAACTGGTGGCGGGCAGCGGGGCATCGCTTTCGCTCGAGGATTACCGGCGCGGCTGGTTCCAGTCCACGGCCCGCCTTCGCGCGCGCGTCGAGCTGGCGCCGCTCTCCCGGCGCTTCCCGGCGCTGCCGGCCAGTCTGCCGCTGACCATCGCCGACCACATTGCCCACGGGCCGCTGCCGTTGGCGGCCGAGCGCTTCAAGCCGGCGCTGGTGCGCGGCCGCTTGCGCGCGGCCACGCCGGACCGCGACGGTGATACGGCGCTTTTCACCGCCGACTACGCACTGGGCCTCGACGGCGCCGTGCGCGCCGCGCTACGCGTCCCGCCGATGGAGACGAGCGGTTGGCACTTTGGAGGCCTGGATGCGGATTTTGAAGGGTCCGGCGACACGAGCCGGGTGGACGCCCACGCCTCCTTCCGGGGGCTGCGGCGGGCCGACGGATCGGCGCCCCTGCTGGGGCCGATGGAACTGGTCGGTGCGGCGCGGCGGAATTCCGACGGCCTGTGGCTGGGAACGCTCGGGGCTTCCCTCGATCGAGCCGGGAACGGCGACGCTTTCTCCCTGACCGAGCTGCGCGTTGGCGCCGGCGCCGATCGCGACGGGGATCTCGCCGCGCTGGCCGCGACCGCGTCGGTGAAACGGCTGCGGCTCAACGGCGTGGATTACGGCCCGGGCCGGGCGCAGCTCGCCGTTTCCGGCCTGCACGCAGAAGCGCTGGCGCGACTGGAGGGGAGCACGGCACGGCTGGCGGGCGCCGGCATTTCGCCGCGCAACCTGCTGGCGGCGCTGGCCGGCACGGTGCTGGCGGACTTGCCGGAGCTGTTGGCCCGGAACCCGGAGATCCGCCTGCAGGAGGCCCGTCTCGAGACCCCGGAGGGCGCCGTGGTCGCCGCCGGGCGGGTGTACCTCGCCGACACCAACGAGACCGTGCTCAACAATCCCTTTCTGTTGCGCCGCGCCCTGCGCGCGCGACTCGAATTGAGCGCCCCGGAAGGCGCCGCCCGTCGCCTGGCGGCGGCGTGGCTCGATCGCTCCGGCGCGAACCACGTGGCACCCGGCGACTGGCTCGCGGACCGGGTCGCGGACGGCAGGTTGAACCTGGAGCAGAACCACTACGTGCTTGAGCTGCATTACGAGAATGGCACGTTGACCGCCAACGGCCGGACATGGAACGCGCCCGACGGTCTAGAATGAACGCCCCTTTTTCAAGCATCAGGTTCTCCATGCTCGAGCGCGCCCGGATCACCGCCGGCAATCACAGCCACCTCGTTCGCCGGCGCCACCGATGAAAACGCCCCTGGATTCATTCACGCCGGAGCGACTGAATGGTCGCTTCTCCGGCACCCTGATGGAAGCGCTGGGAATCCGGATCACCGAGACCGGCGCCGACTTCCTGGTCGCCACCATGCCCGTGGACGAACGCACCCGGCAGCCCTTCGGGTTGCTGCACGGCGGCGCCAGCGCGGCGCTCGCCGAAACCCTGGCCAGCGTCGGCGCCAACGCCCTGCTGGGGTTTGCCGGGTCCAGCGCCGTGGGACTGGAGATCAATGCCAGTCACCTGCGGCCGGTGAGCGAGGGCCACGTGACCGGGGAGGCGCGACCGCTGAAGATCGGCCGTAGCATCCAGGTCTGGCAGGTGGAGGTGCGCGACGGGCAGGGAAGGCTGACATGCGTGTCCCGGGTCACCATGGCGGTGGTGCCCGCCGGGCCCTGAGCGTGGTGGAGTCCACTCCCTACAGCGGCCTGGAGCCGGCCCTGATCCTTGCCTGCGTGGAATCCGCGAACTTTCGCCCGGACGGCCACCTGCTGGCTCTGAACAGCTACGAGAATCGCGTTTACCAGGTTGGCGTGGAAGACGCCGCGCCGTTGATCGCCAAGTTCTACCGGCCGGGACGCTGGAGCGACGAGTCGATCCTCGAGGAGCACACCTTCGCCCTGGAGCTGGCGGAGAACGAGTTGCCCGTCGTGGCGCCGCTGGTGGACGAGACCGGGGAAAGCCTGCACCGGCACGGGGGCTATCGCTTTGCGCTGTTCCCGCGGGTGGGCGGCCGCGCACCGGAGCTGGAGGGGGAGGACACACTCACCTGGTTGGGCCGGCTCATGGCCCGTATTCACGCGGTGGGCCGGGTGAAGCCATTCCGCCACCGGCCCGAGCTGACCATCGAGCGCTTCGGGACGGAACCCTCCCGGCGTGTGGCGGAAAGCCCGTTGCTGCCGGAGCCCATGCGCCCGGCCTACGTCCGGGTTACAGGCGAACTGCTGGAGGTCATCGGCGCGGCGTTCGAGCGCGCAGGCCCGGTGTCGAAGCTGCGATTGCACGGCGACTGCCATCCGGGCAACCTGCTGTGGACCGCCAATGGGCCGCTGTTCGTGGACCTGGACGACTGCCTGACGGGACCCGCGGTGCAGGATCTGTGGATGCTCTTGTCGGGTGATCGCGAGGACCGGACCGCGCAATTGCTGGCGGTGCTGGAAGGCTACGAGCAGTTCAGCGACTTCGACCCGCGCGAGTTGCACCTGCTGGAAGCATTGCGGGCCTTGCGCATGGTCCATCACGCGGGCTGGATCATCGCCCGCTGGGACGACCCCGCGTTCCCCGCCGCCTTCCCCTGGGTGGGCGAGGCGCGCTGGTGGGAAGACCACGTGGCCGCGTTGTCGGACCAGATCGAGGCCTGCGCCGAACCGCCGCTTTCGGTTTTCTGATCCACCTGCCGCACGGAAGTCCGAGTTGAGATACCTGCGCCTGACCTATCGACTGCCGCTGTTGCTCCTGCACGTAATCGCCGGCGTGCTGGCGGCGATCGCGCTGCTCAACCCGTTGACGCGGCGGTTGTTCCGTTCGGCCCCCGAGGGGTGGCTCATTCCCTGGTGGTCACGCTGGATGCTGCGCGTCTTCGGGATCCACGTTCGGGTGGCGGGCGAGCCGCTGGCGGGCGCGGCGCTGCACGTGGCCAATCACCTGTCCTGGGTTGACATCGTGGTACTTCACAGCGTCAAGCTGATGGCCTTCGTGGCCAAGGACGAGATCCGCCGCTGGCCGCTGGTGGGCTGGATGGCCTCGCGAGCCGGAACCATCTACCATCGTCGAGGCAGCCCGCACTCGCTGCGCATGGTTTCGGACACCATGACCCGGCGCCTGGAAACCGGGTTCGCGGTGGCGCTGTTCCCGGAGGGCCGCGCCGGCGCGGGCGAAACGGTGCTGACCTTCCACGGGCGGCTGTTCCAGTGCGCGCTGTCGGCGGGTGTCCCGGTACAGCCGGTGGCGCTTCGCTACCTGGAGGACGACGGCTCGGTGAACACCCTGACGCCCTTCCGGCGCGGGGAGTCGTTCCTGGTCAACCTGTTTCGCGTGCTCTCGCGGCGTCGTACCATCGCGGAACTACGCTTCTGCGCGCCGCTCGAAAGCAAAGACACGGGAGGCAGGCGCGTGCTGGCGCGGGAGTCTCGCCAGCGCATCGTCAGCGTGCTCGCGCAAGCGGGCCGGAACCGAACATCGAACTGATTGCGGGAGGATCCCCATGCGCATTACCTGCCTTGGCCTAGCGAGTTTGCTTCTGGCGGCGTTGCCGACCTTGGCGGCGGCGGACGCGCCGGCCTACTACGACGTGTCGTTCGAGTTGGAACAGCACGGCCAACCCATGGGCCACCCGCGACTGCTGCTGGAGCCGGGCGAGCCGGCTGAACTCCTGATCCAGAAGGGAAGCTCAAGCGAGCCGGGTTACAAGTTTCACATGGTCGCAAACCCGGTCAGTCTGGACGACGGCAGTGCCGGCGTGGCCTTGTCGGCAAAAATCTTCCGACGCAAGAACGACGCCTGGTATCGCGCATCCTCCGCGGATTTCCAGGTGCAACCGGGCAAACCCGTGAACATGACCCTGGGCGACCGTCGCGGCGGCAAGCCGGCGGAGCTCAGCGTGTCGGTGACCGCGAAGCCGCTCACCGAGGCCGAGTACGAGAAGTTGCGGGGGGAAATGGAGCCCGCCGCCAAGCCGTAGCAGCGTCCGGACGGGCGCAGACCCGTCGGCCCCTTCCGGGGCCTCCCACACCGCTCGGGGCATGCCTTGGCGAACCCATTGTGGGAGCGCCCGGAGGGGCGCGATCAACGGCCTCCTGCCCGGTTTACTGCCCGGGTTCCTGCTCCCCCAGCCAGTTCCGCGCCACGAGATAGCGATCCAGCGCCGCCTCCGGCGTGCCGGGCTCCGGCCGGTAGCCGTAGCGCCAGGCCACCCGCGGCGGCATGGACATGAGAATGGACTCCGCGCGCCCGCCGGACTGCAGCCCGAACAGCGTACCCCGGTCCCAGACCAGGTTGAATTCCACGTATCGCCCGCGCCGGTAGAGCTGGAACTCCCGCTCCCGGTCACCGTGGGGATGGTCCTTGCGGCGCTCGACGATGGGCTGGTAGGCGGCCAGGAATCCGTCACCCACCGCCTGCATGAAATCGAAGCAGGCCCCGAACGGCCACTCGTTGAGATCGTCGAAGAACAGCCCACCGACGCCGCGCGCCTCCTTTCGGTGGCGGATGTAGAAATACTCGTCGCACCAGCGCTTGAAGCGCGCGTACACGTCCTCCCCGAAAGGGTCGCAGATTGCCTTCGCCGTGCGGTGCCAGTGAAGAACGTCCTCGTCGAAGGGATAGAACGGCGTCAGGTCGAAGCCGCCCCCGAACCACCACACCGGCTCCGCGCCCGGCTTGTGGGCCTCGAAGAAGCGCACGTTGAGATGCGAGGTGGGCACATAGGGGTTGCGCGGGTGTATGACCAGGGAAACCCCCACGGCGGTAAACCCCCGGCCCGACAACTCCGGGCGCGACGCGGTGGCTGACGGCGGCAGTTTTTCCCCGGTAACGCGCGAGTAACCCACCCCGGCCTGCTCGAACACTTCGCCGCCGGAGAGGATCCGGGTAATGCCGCCTCCGCCTTCCGGCCGGTCCCAGCGGTCCTCGTGAAATGACTTCCCGTCCAGGCGGGAAAGGGACTCGCAGAGCCCGTCCTGCAGGCCGGTCAGGTACCCGGCGACCTTTTCCGGATCGGGGGTTTCAGCCTTCACGCAGCACCTCGCCGGTCATGGCATCGCGGATGGCCGTGGGCCGTTCCAGACCGCCGACCTCTCCCTCGATGATGAATTCCACTTCGTCTCCAAAGCAGGCGCGCACGGCCCCCGCGTTCCGCGCCGGATCCTCCCCGCTGCGGTTGGCGCTGGTGGAAACCACCGGCCGCCCGAAGGCCGTGCATAGCGCGTTGGCCACCGGGTGCGCGGTGACCCGCACGGCCAGGGTGCTCCGACCGCCGGTGAGCCAGTCCGGCACGTGCGGGCGGGCGGGAAACACCCAGGTCACCGGCCCGGGCCAGGTGGCGCGGGCCCGCGCCGCCGCCTGCCGGTCCGAGGTGTCCACCAGCGAGGCCACCTGCGCGAAGTTGCTGGCGATCAGGATCAGGCCCTGGCCGCGCGGCCGGCCCTTCAACGCCAGCAGGTGGTCCACCGCGTCCTCGCGAAGCGGATCGCAGCCCAGCCCGTAAACGGCCTCGGTGGGGTAGGCGATCAGGCCGCCGGTCTCGAGCGCCGCCAGGGCCTGCTTGATGGCGTCGGATTCGTTCACGCGGACGATTCTGCCAGATCGCGCCCAGCCGGGCGCTCTTACAGATACCGGGACCCGGGACCCGATGTCAGCACGCTATAGAAGCTTATGGACGCGGGCGATACCCGATTACGCCCAGCCGGGCGCTGCTACGTGTTTTTCTTCGAGGCTTTCTTCTTGCCGGCCTTTTTCTTGGAGGCCTTCTTCTTGCCGGCCTTCTTGCGGCCGCGCCGGCGGGCCGGGGCCTCTTCCAGGAGTTTCTTGCAGTCCTCGAGCGTCAGCTCGGCCGGCTCGGCCTCCTTGGGGATCTTGGCGTTCTTCGAGCCGTCGGTGACGTAAGGGCCGAAGCGCCCGTTCAGCACCCTGATGCCCTCTTCCTCGAACACCTTGATCTCGCGGTTGGCGTCCAGCTTCTTCTTCTCCGCCACGATCTCCAGCGCGCGTTCGAGCCCCACGGTGTAAGGATCGTCGTCGACGCCAAGTGAGGCGAACTTGCGGCCGTAACGCACGTACGGCCCGAAGCGGCCGATGTTCACCGACACCGGCTCGCCCTCCGGCGTCTCGCCCAGCTCGCGCGGCAGCCGGAACAGCTTCAAAGCCTCGCCCAGCTCGATGGTGTCCATCTTCTGGCCGGGCCGCAGCCCCGCGAAGCGCGGCTTTTCCTCGTCGTCGCGGGTGCCGATCTGCACGAAAGGCCCGTAGCGGCCCATGCGCACGGTCACCGGCTTGCCGGATTCCGGGTCGGTGCCCAGCTCGCGGGCCTGCACTGCTTCCTCGCGGCTGACGTTGACCTCCTTGTCCCTGACCCGCTCGATGAAGGGTTCCCAGAACTCCTTGAGCAGCGGACGCCAGTCCTCCTCGCCGCGGGACACGGCGTCGAGTTCGTCCTCCAGCCGCGCGGTGAACTCGTAGTCCACGTAGCGCTGGAAATGCTCGGACAGGAAGCGCGCCACCACCTTGCCCACGTCGGTGGGGACAAAGCGCCGCCGGTCCAGTTCCACGTAGTCGCGGTTCAACAGCGTGGCGATGATCGAGGCGTAGGTGGACGGCCGGCCGATGCCGTAGTCCTCCAACGTCTTCACCAGGCTGGCCTCGGTGTAGCGCGGCGGCGGCTCGGTGAAGTGCTGCTCGCCGCGGAGCGCCTCTAGCGCCACGGATTCCTTTTCCTCCATGGGCGGCAGCGTGGAGTCGCCGTTTTCCTTCTTGCCGTCGGTGCCTTCTTCGTAAACCGCGAGGAAGCCGGGGTCCACGATGGTGGAACCAGAGGCGCGGAAACTGTTGCCATCTCCGCAGCCGTCCAGGGTCACCGACACCAGGTTGTAGAGCGCCGGCTTCATCTGGCAGGCCAGGGCGCGCTTCCAGATCAGGTCGTAGAGCCGGTACTGGTCGTCCGTGAGGAATCGCTTCACCGACGAGGGCGTGCTGCCGGCGGAAGTGGGCCGGATGGCCTCGTGGGCCTCCTGGGCGTTGCGCGCCTTGGTACGGTAGAAGTTGGGCTTTTCCGGCAGCTTGTCGGTACCGAACTCGGAGGCGATCACCTCGCGGATTTCGCCGATGGCCTCCTGCGACAGGTTCACCGAGTCGGTGCGCATGTAGGTGATCAGGCCCGTGAGCGAGCCCTGGATCTCCACGCCCTCGTAGAGCTGCTGCGCCACGCGCATGGTCTTGGACGCGGAAAATCGCAGCTTGCGCGAGGCGTCCTGTTGCAACGTGGAAGTAATGAACGGCGGCGCCGGGCGGCGGCGGCGCTCCTTGCGCTCCACCGCGGCGACCCGGAGGCGCCCTGCGGCGGCATTTTCCAGCGCGCCTCGCACCGACTCGGCGCGCTCGCCGTTGTTTATGTCGAACTGCTCGACCTTCTTGTCGTCCAGTTCCCAGAGCTTGGCGGTAAAGGCCTGCCCTTCCTTGTCCAGGTCGGCCTCGATGGTCCAGTACTCCTGCGGACGGAACTTCTCGATTTCCTGTTCCCGCTCCACGATCATGCGCAGCGCGGGCGTCTGCACGCGGCCCGCGGAAAGGCCGCGG